>Ga0316204_10001630_pt1 | contig 58297 bp, 58 predicted proteins | sample 6monrhotite_MG_2_FD_205661 | JGI IMG/M metagenome (GOLD analysis project Ga0316204, IMG submission 205661) | Microbial mat bacterial communities from mineral coupon in-situ incubated in ocean water Damariscotta River, Maine, United States -... | ecosystem: Environmental > Aquatic > Marine >...
CATTTCTTGACGTAAACTAGACATCATCTGTCTCCTTTTAATTAGCCGATATTGGCTATTAAAAGTGTGGTTGATGATGAGAAAATTGGTAGGGTAAAAGGCTCCGCGTAGCGGCTTAGTTCAACAGGCCATTGCATTTGATAGCTAGCATTATCGATTTTTTTCCAGTTACCTTTAAACTGTGCAGCAGACATAGTTCTATCTGCGTTTACTTTCAACTCAACACCATCTTCGCGTATCCAAGTGCCCACTAGCTCTTGACTCGATTTCCCAACTCGTTTACCTTTAAGCTTCATGTTGAAAATATTTTGACCAGAGTAAGCTGTACCTTCTTCGCTGATATTTACATAATCCAATAGAGCTGGCCAAGTAATTAAATACTTTTCATGGCTATCAATTTCAATACTCCATTTTCCTTGCCATAAACCCTTAATTTTAGCAACCCCATCATCTGTAATAATAATATACCCACCGTTTGACCACTTCCAGCAACCGACTATCAGATGTTTCTTACTATTTTCCTCGACAATTGTTGATTGTACTTCCGATGTCGAGACAGGTTTAGGCTGGTCAATTTTAACTTCGCCATATTTATGATCTAAAGGCTGTTCAGTTGCATAAAATCGCACATCATCAAAATTTATTTGATTTGCGTCGACATTAACCAACCTTATGCGAAAAGAGTCGCTCTTCGGTAACGCCTTATCCATTTTGAAGTATAAATTCTGCTCTTCAAACACTCCTCTATTTGGCGTTTTATATTTTTCTCGATGTAACAGAGTTGAACCAGAGTAGAGCTGTAATTCATAATTACCGGAAGAAAAACTTGATTCTAATCTTAAACCAGCGGTCACTCTTAAACGATAATCCCAACCAACTTTCGGCTGTATCAACAAGATTTGCTCCATCCAAGAGTTAGGCTTAGAAAGAAACGCAATTTGTTTACCTGCAGGAGACTTCCCATCAGGAAACATTTTAGTGTTAGGAATAACGACTCCGTGTCGATATCCCTCCCAATTGACTATACCAAACTTCCAGCCTTTCACTCCGACCTTATCTGCTTCAAAGCTAGAATTATCTAGTTCAGTCTTACCAGGTATTGAATTGATGACTATTGATTCGACAATATTCTGTTGTGGATGTGCAGCATTTTGTTTTGAAGGAGTAGTATTAGCGATAGTGCTTTTTTGATTAGCAGGCACAGCCTTCCGAGATACAACTCGGTATTGGCTAAAATGCTCTATCATTTTTTTCGCTCGTTGCTGAGTCGCGTAATTAAGGTAATATTGTCCCTGTTGTTGGTTGAGCTTTATTTTAAAATGAGAAATGAGGTAATCAAAAGCATCAGGATTGTTTTTCTTAATCGCATTTAACAAAACTCCTGAGCGGTTTTTCAACGCTAATTCAGGGCGGTCACTCTCTAACTCTACGAACTCTTCATAGTTGTTAGTATTTATTGCCTCATACAAACTTGCCACATAACTTCGATCACGTTCTAGTTGGTAATTACTAACGGTATCAGAGACCATTCCACTAAGTCCAGCAACCAAAACGAATATACTTGCATATTTTAAACTGAAGTTCTTACGTAAAGCAGAGAAAACAGTGAGTGGCATAAACAGGCTAATCAAAACAGCTTTAGTAAGTTGCATAATCAAGGCTAACTTAGCTTTTTGAAATATGACACCAGAAATGCTACTAGAAAAAACCATCCAGTCACCATCAATAAAATTCATTATTCGATCGATGGCACTGATATCATCTTTGTTAGTAAATATTAAATGGTTGGTTACATAAACTGGTCGGCGATTTGCGAAGAAATAAGTGACAGCACTAATACCGTAAACCCAACCCCAAAACCCTCCAAAGCTAAACCCACTAATAACCAAAATAATTGGAATGACCCAACTAAAGAACCCTCCGTTAAACTTACGAGTTTTCCCTACCTTTATTATTTCAAATAGATCGTCTTTTATCAGTTTTACGTATTCGGTTGGAGGAGAAAGAGCTGCTATCTTGTTTAGATAAATCTCCGCGTTGTCAATATGCCCTTTATTTAACGCATAAAACATCTTCTCTTTATCGGTTTCTACGTGCCAATTTTCAAGCGCTTTGGCATGATAGCAATCGACTAACAGCTCTGCAGCGGCATCTTCATTTGGATGTTTTTCCCGCAAACGTTCCAATGCAGGTATTAATTCATCGTATTCACCACGAATCATTTGAATTTTCATAAACGACAATTGCACATCGAGATCGTCTGGTGAAAGATGTTTAGCTCTCAAAAACTCTGTTGCCGCTCTATCGAGTTGTTCTTGCTCCAAATAGGTATAGCCTAACTCAAGGTAGAAATCAGCTCTATCAGGATGAATTTTTATTGCTGATTTGAAATCATTTTCAGCCTCAGAAAAAGATAACCAATAAGCATTGGCTTTACCTCGCAGGAACAATGCATCTGCATTATCTGGGAACTGCGCTAAAAGGCTGCTAAGGATTTTAATCGCTTGTGGGTACTGTTCTGAGACAACGAGATTTTTTGCTTCGCTTATGACTTTTTCTATTTCGTTATTTTCCATGAGTATTCCTCTTATATTTTTTGATCTAACATGGGTTAACAGGAGTTATGTTCTGCAGTTAAGTTTTGAGAATAAATAAGGTTAGCAGTAATTTCACACCATAAAGCTAAATTTAAGTTAAACGAACATAAATCTTAAAACTCAACAAAATTATTCCTAACTAAGTTATCTACTCAAAATTAAGTTGGCAGCTTGTTCCGACGACTCCACCGCTTTCGCTTCCACGTTGCCAACTACCCCAGAAACCTGATACGCCGAATAAACCTACATTTGAATTCAGGGGATCAGTGCCATCCCTGTCAAATGCAATAACTAAATCTGTGCCTTCATTTGATGACACAATAATGGTATTTCCAGTTAAAGTTCCATTTAACTCTAATTGGTCGCCACGAGTACTCATTAAAATGCCATACACTCGATTATCACTAAATACATCAAAAGTAATTCCACCTCTGTTGTCCGCTGTATCGTCACTAATATCAAATGGCGTATCATCACCATATGCACCAGCCAAACGATATATTGCGCTACTATCACCAGCTAACTTGTTCCCTGAAAAAGTACCACTCCCTCCTTCCACCTGATTACTCCAACCGCCATCTTCAATTCTTGAAAAATCAACCAAGTTCCCTGAAAACTGGGTACCGTTGACCGCTTGTCCTACAATGAATGAATTATCACTATTAAACGCTAATCCTTGTTGAGGTACAACACCAATTAGTCGATCTTGATCTCTGCTATAAATCAATGCGCTAGTGACACCTTCTCGCAATTCATTGTCCCCAAAAACGAACGGATCCGTTCTCTTGTGCTGTAATAGCATAACGTAGTGCCCATGATCTTCACCATCAAATTCTCCAGCATAAACACCTGAGCTCAAACAGGATAATGAACTTCTTAGATGTGCTTGTGCCACTTGAATTGTTGGTAGACTATGATTTTGAGTATCTATACTATTTATATCAGCGACAATATTAATTATTTCCGGAGAGAATTCGAAATCATTGCTGGTAAAATCAAGTACTCCCCAACTGAATTGCGAAATGCCATCAATAAGTGTTTGAGAGGCTTCGATTCCATTGCTGGGGTCGCCATCAGAATCCAGCATTATTAAAAACCGCGAGATATTTATTACGTATAGATCATCAATACTTGATGGACTGGATAGATCATCAATACTTGATGGACTGGATAGATCTAATGGTGTAATTATCGCCTTACCCAAGGCGTTACCTATTTCAACGCCATTAAATGAAAAATCAATCAATTGAGGCTCTCCATTAACTAGCTGATATTCAAAGTAGCCTTGACTGTCTGTAACTCCATTTAGCCCTCCCGATATATAACTTATCCCCGCTGGACTATCGATAAAACACCCCATGGCGGTACCTAACACAGGCCTGGTAATTTGATCACGTTGATCGCTATTGCTATTACCACAACCCGTAAGTAAACTTGCACAAGCAATTAGAAAGCTGGAAACTGTGAACGTATTAACAATATATTTTGGATTCATAATGTTTTCCTCTAGTTTTGTTGTATGTTAAATAACGTAAACAGTAATAAGAGATATTGGCTCGCAAACCAAGCAAACGTTAGTTTCCATTAATACGTATCAATAGGTATTGGTTATAACAACCATTAGTTTTACTTCGATGATAAAGTCCAACCCTATATCAGACAAAAACTACTATGCCGTTCGGCCTGAGTTGGTATTGCAAGCTGCAAAATTGTTTGCCGTGACTCCTAGCATGCTAGAAAAAGGTGCAAAAAAACTCTATAGCCGTGCTGTAGCAGTTAATGTTGGAAAACAAAGCGGTCGATGGGGACGTCACCAGAAAATAGTACTTGAACAATTCTGCAAGTACACCCAAATGACCGGCAGTGATCTATTGTTACCCTGGCAAGAGTTAATCGAGTCATCGATGAATTACGACGGAAAAGAAGGTATTTCTCCTCGAACGGGTAATAAACCGTTATCGACTATTCTGCGTGTTGAGGTGAATATCGATAAATTAAAAGCTCAAAGATCAAAACTAAATATTGATCTTGAAAAACTTAGTGGCTTAAGTGCTATTCCTGTGCCTTTGTTAAAAGCGATAGAATCTGGCGAATGGGTTGATGTTGCGGAGAGTACTGCTAAGGTAATAAGCGATAGTTTGGGAACCTCCATAATTGACCTATTCAACTATGTTCATGAAAACCCTACTAATACTGATAATGAGGCAATTTGTGAAAAATCAGGAAACAGCTCTTCTTTAAATGAACATGCTGAACAAACACAAAATAAAACAAGAGAATACAATCCTGTTTCTCTAAACAAAAAACTACTCCTATCTGTCTCAGTCTTGTTGTTGACAATTATTCTATGGTCTACGAATCGATTATTGACACCAAATGAAATGATGCTTCAGGCAACAGTTTACAATAATAAGGAACTGTTGATCGATAGTCTTTGGCACGTAACGGTAGAGTTAGAAAACAAGAACATCCCGATCGAAGATAATATCCAAAGCCTTTGGTCAAATGGCGTGTATATTCAATTAAAAAATAACGATGTGATAGCTTATAATTGGATGGCGGCAAACTCTTTAATCGATTTACCAAACACTCAATCTAACTGGAAAGTTAAAGATGAACTTCTCATCATAGATCTCGGCGGAATTGTCTATAAATTTGCAATACCAACAATTGAAGACAACATGGTAACCTTTAATACAACCCGCGCTTTTAAAATGACCATACATCGTATTACTTTGAAATAACAAATAGAAATAAATGGGGTCTACCATTGAAATTAGAACCCAATAGCAAACAGTCAACTTACAACCATCCTCTCACAAATCAAACCAACAATCTCGCACAAAAACTGACAATTTTTCACGGTGTTCGTTTCTTATAAAGCGTACCTGACTTTTCAACGCTAAATATATATTGCTTTTTATAGTTCGGCCGAATGGAATAAGCTTGTTATATAAAACTAACTCGCAACCAAGCTCTATCGCATTTAGGTCACCAAGCTTGATCGATTTGATAATATTATAGACAATCTTTGTTTGACTCAACACAGGATGATCTATTATTTCTTCGGGAAGATATGTTGAGATCTGTATTTTGTTATTCTCTAACCAAGAGATTAAGTTGCTAAGATGCCCATCCATAGTATAAGTTCTTCAAATGCTATTTTGATCTTATGGATAGTTTAAAGCATTTCGTAGCGCTTCGCTTGCCTATGAAACGCCTTTAAAAAATATAGAAAACTAATCATCAAGTTCCTTCATTCTCTCCTTCCTTGCCTGCTCTTCCTCAAAAGCCGCTTTAATTTGCAATAAAACCTCATCAACATCGGCTTTTTTTTCAACTTCCTTAAAACGCCCCGTCAATACCACATCCTTTTTTAGCTCACCTTTTTCATAAAGATCCCAAATTTCTTGTGCATACTGACTATTGGCTAATTGGGATGCAAACTGAGCGTAATAATTAGTCATATTTTGTACATCACGCTCTAACATTTTTTTCGCATTATTATTTCCAGATGCATCAACCGCTTGGGGCAAATCAATAATCACCGGACCAAATTCATCTTGTAGAACATTAAATTCAGATAGATCCCCATGAACAATACCAACACTCAACATACGTGCAACGTTATGCATAATAATCACATGATCGTGTATCGCCTGTGCTTCTGACAAGAAAATATCATTTAATCTGGGAGCAACGTCGCCGTTAGCATCGGTGATTAATTGCATGACTAAAACACCATCGAAACATCCGTATGGCTGCGGTACGCAAACTCCCGCGTTAGCTAACCGGTAAAGCGCATCAACTTCGGCGTTTTGCCAGGATTCTTCCTGCTGCTTACGCCCAAAGCTTGATTTTTTTTCTATCGCTCTGTTTCGTCGACTATTTCGACCAGCTCTACCTTCCTGGTATTCTACTGCTTTTTTGAAGCTTCGCTTACTGGCTTCTTTATAAACTTTGGCACAGCGGATATCAGATCCACATCTCACCACATAAACAGTCGCCTCTTTTCCACTCATTAACTGGCTGAGGACCTCGTCGACAATACCGTCTTCGTATAACGGCTTTATTCTTTTTGGCATTTTCATGCGCACTTTATACATGACCTAGCGCTTGAATGGAATATAGATCAATAAAATTTGGTCTAAATCCTACGGAATGATACTCTCTGATACCTTTTTAACCTTTGTGGAAACGACAATGACAATAAAACCCCTCGGAATATGCTTATTTTTAACCTTAATGGGATGCCAACAAGGATCAAGTGAAGATCCCTCAAACACTAAAGCAGAGACGGCTAAACAAAGCATGGATGTTGACAAGATAACTGTCGATTCACTAACTGCGCACATAAAGATGCTTTCTTCGGACGAGTTTGGTGGGCGCGCTCCCGCTAGTGCCGGTGAATCTCTGACCATAAAATACATTGAAGATCAATTTCGCAAAGCGGGGCTAACCGCCGGTAACGGTGATAGTTTTACTCAAAAAGTACCTTTAGCATCGATAGAGGTCACTAATCAGCCAGAGTTAACAATTTCAAGCAAACAAGGAGCCGTTTTAAATCTCAAATATTCTGACGATCAAGTGGTTTGGACTCGTCAACAAGTCGATGGCGTTTCTATTGATGGCAGCGAACTAGTCTTTGTTGGCTATGGTATTAACGCGCCGGAAAGAGACTGGAATGATTATGCAGGAGTCGATGTAAAAGGTAAAACCGTTGTAATATTAGTCAATGATCCTGGTTACGCCACCCAAGATCCCGAATTATTCAATGGCAATGCAATGACTTATTATGGTCGATGGGATTACAAATTTGATGAAGCAGCAAGACAGGGCGCAGCGGCAGCTATCATAATTCACGATACCAAACCCGCCTCTTACGGATGGTCTACAGTCAGTGCAAGTTGGACTGGTCCGCAATTTGACACGGTAAGGACAGACCGCCAAGCCGGTTTGCTTTCAATCGAAGGTTGGCTCACAAAGGAACACGCTGTTACTTTATTCAAAAACTCAAATTTAGATTTAGATGAAATGTACACCGCAGCAAAAACTGTCGGCTTTAAAGCAGTGGAAATGGAACTCACAGCCTCGGTATCTCTTGAAAATAAACTGGCTTTTATCGATTCAAACAATGTGATCGGCATGGTTAAGGGAAGCGAAACGCCAGATGAAGTATTCATCTACATGGCGCATTGGGATCATTTAGGAACCGATGAAAAAATTGAAGGTGATGGAATATACAACGGCGCTTTAGATAATGCGACCGGCACTTCAGGTCTCATTGAAATCGCCAAAGCTTTTGCAGAGTCTAAACCTAAACGTTCAGTCGTTTTTATCGCCGTAACAGCTGAGGAGCAAGGACTATTGGGCTCAGCTCACTATGCGGCTAATCCTGTTTTTCCTTTATCTAAAACTATTGGTGGAATTAATATGGATGGTCTTAATAACTTTGGAGCAACGAAGGATGTAACCGTGATTGGATTAGGGTTAAGTCAGATCGATAAATATCTGGAAAAGCATGCAAAAGCCCAAAACCGTTTTTTAAAACCTGATGCCGAAGCTGAAAAAGGATATTTTTATCGCTCAGATCATTTTGAATTATCAAAGCTAGGTGTACCAATGTCTTATCCAAAACCAGGATATGACCATCGTGAAAAAGGGTTGGAATACGGACACAAAATGAAAGAAAAATATATTAAAAATAATTATCATGGACCTTCTGATGAGTACGATCCAAGTTGGGATTTAACCGGTGCGGTAGAAGACCTAAGGCTTTATTTTTTAACCGGAAAAGAGATTGTTAATAGTGGTGATTGGCCTGAATGGAATGAAGGGACGGAGTTTAAGTCTGTTCGTGATGAGATGATGGACTCTAAGGAGTAATTATATCGATCTTATTGTGTTTCGCATTGCTAAAGTTGGCGGTGCGAAACACAAATATGCACAGTCCAAACGAGTTATTCCAAATTTTTTATCTTTGTAATATACGGCGCGATTTGATTTTGAGTAACTACCATTTCTGACTTCAGCCAAGTCAAAAACTTTATTACTTTTGAGTTTTCAAAATGACTTTCGGGCGCAACTGCATAAAAGCTAAAGCTATTTGACGCATAATCTGTTGCATAAACCAATTCGCCAGATTCAATTAAATCGATAACCAAACTAATTCTTTGTAAGCTTATACCTTGACCACTTTTCACAGCATCTACACCTAATGAACCGTCACCTAATAAAAGGGTTTCATTTGGTAATTTATCAACTATTTGGTAGAACTTCTTAAAGGCCTGCATACTTCGTTTAACACCGTCGGTTGTTCCTACAATTAGAGGTAATCGTAAAACATCATCCCGAGTGATTTCACCATTGGATATTAATTTAGAATGACAAACTAAAACCGTTGGATCGCGCATTAGTAGTTCACTTTTTACTCTTTCGTAATTTCCTGACCCATATCGTATGGCAAGATCTAAATGGTGGATTTCAAAATCTAATAGGTCAATTGAGGTATCTATACTGATCGATAGTTTTGGATGTAATTGATTAAAATATCCTAAGCGTTTAATTAACCAGTTGGTCGCAAAAGACGGGACTGTTGAAAGCGATAATCGATTTGGCTCGGGATCAGCAATTAGAGTATTAATACCTTCGTGAAGATTAATAAAGGCTGTTTGCACAAATGGAAATAATTGTATGCCTTTGCGAGTTAAAGTGACTTTTTGATGACCTCGGATAAATAATTTGACGTTTAAAGTGGATTCCAAATTCCTTATTTGTTGGCTAATTGCAGCTTCAGTAACGTTTAACGTTGCTGCAGCTTTCTTAAAACTTTTTAGTTTAGCAGCCCAATAAAAATGCCGAAGCCCATTAAGTGGGATCGGATAGCTGTCTATAACATCGTCAATATTGTTCATTTTAGCACTATAACTTAAGTATTTCTTAAGTGCTAGCCAATTTTAATCGTTTGTCAGGTTACTCACCCATCACTATATTGTCTTCACTGACCACAGTCGTGGTTTACGGAAATATCAAAATTAAGAGGAGAAATAGCATGAAAAAATATACAAAACTTCTATATATATCAATAATTACAGGGCTTGTGGCAAGTAACGCTGCAATTGCTGACAGTCGCCCTGAGGGTTATAGTTTCAATAAGTTAGTTAAAAAAGTATGTCAATATACAAAAAGTAACCAAGTGACTCAACTTCGTTCAAGCTTAAGAAAAGCCAAAACACACATAAGAGTTATTTATCCCTATATTGAGTGTGATGGTCAGTCATTGTTGTCGTTAGCCGTTTCAAATCAATCTGAGCGAGTGGTCCGCTACCTGAAATTAAGAGCAAAACCGGAAGTAATTACCGATGCAAATCAATTTGCGTTCTCGAAATAGAGTAGTCATTTATAACCGATAAAATTATTCAATCTAGATAGTATTTCGGTAGTACTTTGGGGATAGCGTAAAGCTTTCCCCCTTTTTTTGTGCCGCGAAGAAACTATTTAAAAATGACTTCCATTGCTTTCGCTATCTCGATTATTTTGGCTTCTTGATTTGATAAGCCTATTACTGATAACCCAATTGGAAGATGATGAACTTTTCCCATTGGAATGGTTAAATACGGATAACCGGAAATTGCAGAATAACTCGAGTAGCCACCAGTATATTGGTCACCATTAATTTCATCTATCGACCAAGCGGCTCCTAGAGTTGGTGAAATAATTATGTCGAGGTCATTCTCTTTGACTAGTTTATCTAAACCCTCTTCTCTGGTTGCTTCTCGTAGTCGCGATAAAGCTTCGGTGTATGCTTTATCTGTTAATAAACCTTTTTCTTGTGCTTTTACAAAGATTTCTTGTTGAAAATAGGGCATTTCTTGTTCGGCATTTGCTTGATTAAATTCGATCAGTTTTTCCAAATTTAAAGTGTTCAATTTATTAGGTAAAGATTTTAAATATTGATTAATATCGTGTTTAAATTCATAAAGTAGGACACTATAACTATCATCACTAAATTCTTTATATCGTTCAACCTTTAGATCAGGAATAGTAATTGCCCCCGCTTTTTTTAGCTTATCGATAGCCGATTGATAAACTTTTTCAACACCTTCATGTGGTTTAACCCGAGACTCTAATATTCCAATTCTTAGTCCTTTCAAACTCGCTGATTTACTGGTTGTTTGATATACATCCTTAAAATTAAATGACTGCGCGAGTGTTGCCGGATCGAGCTTATCTTCACCTTGCATCGCCGACAATAATAACGCTGCATCAATAACCGATTTGGCCATTGGACCTGCGGTATCTTGAGAGTGTGCCAAAGGAACTATTCCAAATCGACTAACTAAGCCTACGGTAGGTTTAATCCCAACGATACCAGTCGCTGATGACGGGCAAGTAACTGAGCCATCTGTTTCGGTTCCAACCGCAGCAACTGCTAAATTTCCTGCAATTGCCGCCGCAGAGCCTGAACTTGATCCACAAGCTGAGCGATTTAAATCGAGCGGGTTACGAGTTTGCCCCCCCATAGCACTCCATCCTGATGAAGAACGTTCAGTTCTAAAATTAGCCCATTCACTTAAGTTGGATTTAGCCAAAATGATCGCGCCAGATTGTTTAAGATTTTTGATCAGTGTGGCATCTCGATAGGTGTGATTATTTTTTAAAGCAAGTGAACCAGCCGTGGTTGGCATATTAATTGTCTCGATATTATCTTTAACGACTATCGGAATGCCGTGCAATGAACCACGCAATTTTCCGGCGGTTCTTTCTTTATCAAGCCGCTTTGCTTCATCTAAAGCTTTCGGGTTAATGCTAATGATAGCATTGAGTTTTGAATTTTCTCGGTCGATCTTTTGCAAATAAAACTGAGTGAGTTTTGTTGCGGTGATTTGATCAGAATTCATCTTATTTTGCAGTTCAGCAATACTTGACTGTTTTGTCAATTTTTCGATTTCGATAAACTCTTTATCATTTAAATAATTAACTTTGGCAGACGCTTTAAAACTTATAATTATCAAGGCAAGAGACAAGAAAATAATATTTATTCTGCCTATCCTACTAGTATTATTCATTACGTGTTTCCTTGTATTTTGATGTCATAATAAAAGCATCAAGTGGTGAAAAGATGCTAATACACCGGATAATACCATTTCATTTCAATAAATTGCTTACTTCTTATCACAAAGTTATAGGCTATATTTGTTGTACGTACAACCATATTGATATAAAATACCCCAATGTTCGATAGATGTTTATATTTCAATACCAATCACTTAGCTCGTGTTGTTAGTAAAATCTGGCAAAATGCCTTTGATGAGCTTGGTCTAGCACCAGCACATGCATATCTTTTAAGATTAGTTATTGAACAGCCAGGAATGGCGCAAAAAGCGATCGCGTTAGAACTACACTTAGAAAAATCGACCATTACTCGATTTATCGATAAAATGGTAAGGGAAGGCTATCTAATCAGAAAAAGTGCAACTTCTGGGAATCTAAAAGAGCAGCTAATTTTTCCTACAAACAAAGCCAAGAAGATTGGTGCTCGTCTTGAAGAGATCGGAGATTCTCTCTATAAAAAAATGACCGAAACAATCGACGCAAAGGAATTAACAACACTGGTCAAAGGGATCAAAAATATGGCTAACAAGCTATAAGGCTTAAATAAATCACAATAATGGCATCAATAGGTGCTTTTTTTAAACCAATTATGTTGTATGTACAACATGACTATACTAAATCGAGGAAATTATGAAAACTGAAATTTTTTGGCTAACCCTAACGATCATTGCTACCGCAGTATTTTGGATACCCTATATCCTTAACCGTATCGCAGAACATCAACTAATTCCGGCTCTTAGAAATCCCAATCGAGACGCAAGACCGAAGTCCGAGTGGGCAAATCGTATGATGTATGCTCATGAAAACGCGGTCGAAAACCTAGTTTTGTTTGCGCCACTAGTAATATCTATCCATATTCTCGGATTGTCGAGCGAGACGACCGTGCTGGCTTCGATGATCTATTTTTTTACACGGCTCGCTCACTTTGTTCTCTACACACTTGGAATTCCTTATCTTCGCACAATTTCTTTTTTCGTTGGTTTTTTATCGCAAATAACTTTGGCTTTTGTCATCATAGATTCCTTAATCTAATTTAACCTAAATCAAAACGAGTAAGGAGTAGCAAATGCCATATATCAATATTAAAATAACAGACGAGCAAGTAACTAAAGAGGACAAACAAAAACTGATCCGTGGCGCTACTCAATTGTTGCAAGATGTACTTGGAAAAAATCCTAAAACAACCGTCGTGGTTATCGATGAAGTATCAACCGATAATTGGGGGATTGGTGGAGAGCAGGTTTCGGATTTACGCCTGAAATCCTGATCAGATAAAGTTTGTATAATCGACTCATACCTTTTATAGTACTTTAAATAATCAGACTTCCAAAGAATTTCGACTATGAAAATTCACCAAATTTATACTCATAATCAATTAAGAAATTTTACCTATATTATTGAGCTGAATGATAAAACCGCGATAGTGATCGATCCTTGGGATGACACAGAAATCAATCAACAACTTGATTCAAAAAATCTATCATTAAAGGTCATAGTTAATACCCACGAACACTGGGATCATACCCAAGGTAACGCAGCTCTAGTTGAAAAACATGGCTGTGAAGTCTGGGCACATAAAAATGGTGAAGGTAAAATCCCGGGATTAACAAGGACATTATTTGCTGATGAAACGATTACTTTAGATGATGAATATGAATTTTTTGTGTTAGATACGCCAGGTCATACCTTTGCGCATTTATGTTTTATCGTCAAACAAAATGGTAACGCAATTGCTGTTTTCACTGGCGATACGCTTTTCAACGCGGGAGTCGGTCATTGCAGAGGCGGTGGTGATGAGGAAGTGCTTTACAATACAATTACAAAGCAATTTCAAACTTTGAGTGATAATATTATTGTTTATCCGGGGCATGATTATTTAGAAAATAACCTACAATTCACTTTAAAATTTGAACCTAATAATCAAGCCGCAAAAGAATGGCTTAAAAAAGTACAAGATACTAATTACTCCCCCGGCTCAATCCAAACGAACATTGGGAATGAAAAAAGCTTCAATACCTTTATGAGACTCGATAATGATGAGATCATAAAAAGCCTCGCGCTAAAAAACTCAGATCCGAAACAAGTGTTTTTAGCGCTGCGATCTTTAAGGGATAATTGGTAATTATTTTTCGGCCTCGATTGTTTTAACAAAATGCACTGATGTTTTAGGCGGCAATGACAAATCCATACGAACCGCTTTGATCTGATAAACACCGATTTCCATACTATAGGCTTGATTCAGTTTTTTGAGTGCATAGGATAAAACCGCACTATCGCCTGATTCTTTAAGGAATGCTTGTTGTTTTTCTAACGGAACATCGGCAACTTTAGTTATCTTCAGAGAAACCGAAGGGACTAAACCAACACCGACATACAGATCAGTTACCACAAATCCCATTTTTTCAAGTGCTTCAATATTTTTTTCAACGCCTTGAACAAATTCATCAAACACCTCTTCACTGTAAAGAGCGGCAATATCATATCCATCAATACCACCATCAGCCAGTTCCGAACCTAAAGTTGATACTTTTTCACTAGCATCCGACGCTGCCTCTTTAAAATCACCCCACAAAGAAGTTGCGGTTGTAGGTGTTGCAGATGTTTCGCTTTTAGGCGCACTTTGTTGTTGTTCTTCTTCTGCAGCATAGCTAAATGGAGAAGCTACGAGTACCCCAAACATAGTGAGTAATATATATAGATTAATATTTTTCAAAGACAATTCCTTAGCGTTTATAATTTTTCTCGTAACGTGTTAGTTTGTAAAAATATTCAGATAAATTTTTATATTCGGAGTTTTTAGCAAGTGTTATCGCTTTATTTATATATCTAATTGCTGAAGCCTTATTGCCCGATGCAAACTGCGAATCAGGATATCCTGATCGTATTTTACACACTTCAACAGCTTTTTCATTCATTTTTTTGCGAATGAATTCTTCAATATAACTAACATCTTTTTCAACTTTATATTTGTCAATTCACCAACCACCAAGAAGTAGTCGATAGGCTTCTAATTAACCTTTTAAAGGAGTGGTGCCATGAGTTTCATTAGGATAAATATTGCTGTGATACAGAAATGGTTAAACCAGTAAAAGAGTCACGGAAAAATCATTCACCATTTTAACCAAGAGGGAAAAACGAACAACAAGAAAGTTTGAGTTCCCTCTGATAAGTCTCAGGTATTCGAGAGGATCTTACTCGGCTTGAAAGAATGGTTTCCTTTTAAAATATTTGAATTAGTCAATCTGACAAAAAATATTTCCTATAATAAAGATCACGATCGCGGCTGCGCGCGACCTATCCTATTTTGTTATGCGCGATATTTACCATTTCCTAGGATCAGACTTGAAGTCGCTTTTCTCAAGCTCTTCCAGAAAGCTAAATGAACCAGGTGATTCCTTTTGTATTTCCTCCCAAACTTCCTTAAAAGCTGGTTTTTGTATATTTGACTTTATTCCAGAACACCAGTAGCTCCAAGTATCCTTAGTTACTCTATTATTTTTTCTTAATGATATTTGCTCATTTGAAAGATCTAGGTAGTTATAAATTAATTCCCTAACTTCTTCTTTCCTTTGTTCAGGAATTATTTTTCCTATTAAGGCATCAACAGGTATAGCCATAGCTAAGGCACGATATTGTTGATCTAAGGAATCTTCGAATGTGGATTGAGCTAATTTTTTGCTATCTCGAAATTGCCATACAGCAAATCCAACACCAAGTGCTGTTGCTATTGATGCTATTGTATTCCAATCCCAGTTCATAATATTTCTCTATTTCGCATAACGTCGCAAACAGCTGCGGTTTGAAGTGGCTTGTAGCGGAGTGAAAAGACGTTTTAAACCGTCAGGCTGCTTTGCCTTGTTAGAAGCCACTCCGTTGATTCAATACGGTATATGCCAAATATAGATAAAATATAAATATTGGTAATAATGCTATTTTTGATGCTACATACCGTTTTCGTTTAATTAAGTAGGACGAGAATATTAAACTCAATGGTATAAGTGCAGCAACAATCCTTATCCAATTGTTTGCCCCTACTAAGTACAAACTACTTGGCAAGGAAACTATTACTGCGGCAATTAATAATTTATGGCTGTGATAAGTTACTCCAATTATTGCCAATAAAATGAACGTGACTATGCCAGGCCAACCAAAGATTACTTGTATCATTTTCGTATAGAGCCCTGGCTACAAGAATTCACGACCTTCTAACAGTTGATTATTGCGCGATATGCGAATAGAGCGACAATTATTTAAATATAGGCTCAAGTTACCGAGTTTTTGTTATTAACTCAAGCTTAATCGACGATTTAGATATCAAAGATGACATTACATAGTGAAGTATTTGGAGCAAACTAAAAAGTTACATACTATCAGGGGTTTTGGCGTTCCTTATTTTTCAATCACTTAGGATGAAAATCCTCGAATTAGCGCGCACTGTGCGCATTAACTCTAAATAGGCAACTTTACTTCATGCAAAAACACTACCAATATAAGTAGTACTAATTATATGGTGCGAACATGAAAGATGTCAGAAGATCGATATATCAAACATCACAATAAGCAACATCCCAACTTAATGGGAACAAAAGAAATAGAGGTATTCCTAAGTTATCTTGCGAATCAAAGACTGTGCAGTAAATCGACACAAAGAGTGGCTTTAAATGCGCTAATTTATCTTTACCGAGAGTTTCTCAAAATTAAAATTTCAGACTTAAACTATAAACCTAGAAAATTACCGACCGTTTTTTCTGTTTCGGAAGCCGAAAGAGTTCTCGGACTATTAACAGGAAAATACGCTTTGGTCGCCAGTCTAATTTATGGATCGGGTTTAAGAATTTCTGAAGTGGTAACTCTTAGGAATAAAGATATTGATTTTGAGATGAATCAGATCATAGTGTGTTCTGGTAAAGGAGGTAAAGATAGAGTAGTCCTGCTACCCAAATCATGCATTAGCCCACTAAAGCGACAAATGGCTATTGTTCATTCTATTCACGATGAAGACTTGGCCAATGGTCACGGATGTGTTTATCTTCCAGGCGCTCGAGCAAATAAACAAATTCGTCCACGACAAGCATTTGCCTGGCAATATTTGTTTCCTTCAACGCAATCATCATCGATAAGATGAATAATATTTCTGGTCGACATCATATCGACTACCCAAATATACTTACACGTGTCCGCACAAAAACTAAATTCCATTGTTAGTCCTCTCGATTTAATACTAGAGAGGAATAGTGAGAAGATTTGTTTTGACTAGTAAATTCATGTGGAGGAGTTAAGCTGCCTGAGTTACTTTACTCTAAAATGAGCGTCCTTTTTTAAGCGTATTACTGCCTTTTGGTGAACATTAAGCAAAAGGTAATTATTCGAACTTAAGAGCCCTACAATTCGCATTCTTCAGGGGTTATTTATATAAATTTCTGTAAATTGACCCAGTCTACGATAAGTACACCCTAAATAAACTGCAAAATTAGCAACTTTACGACCCCCTTGAAAGTCTTTTTTTAGCAGTGACCAGATCACCTCAAACCTGTTACCTGATCAATTTTTATCAGCGGAGCGATCAAAATGATGCAATCGATACAGTCAATATCCTCGACCCACATCTACAACCGAATTCAACTTCCCTGCCTTCCTATATTCTAAAATATTTTTCTCGACAATTTCAATTACAGTTTCAATATTACTGGTGGCGGAAATATGTGGCAATACTGTTATATTCGAATGACTCCAAAGTTCACTTTTGCTTTCCAACGGTTCTTTTTCGAAAACATCCAAAACCGCATGATATAAATGATCACGTTTTAATTCTGTAAGCAGATCATCAGTTTTTAACAAATCACCTCGTGCAAAATTAATAATCGATGCGCCTTTTGGTAAATTCTGTAATAGATTTTTATCAATTATCCCTTTGGTTTGCTCGGTTAACGGTAATAAACAAACCAAAATGTGAGTTTTCTCTATCATTTTTATCAAGCCAGCTTTGCCGCTAAAAGATTTAACATCCGCAATTTTTTTCTCGCTCTGACTCCAACCTAAAACCTGAAAATTGTTGTCAATTAGTCGATTTGCACTCGCCTTACCTAGCTCTCCTAATCCCAGAATTCCTACTTTGCACTCTTTGGATGAAGAATAAGGAAGTTGTTGCCAAACTTTATCTTTTTGTTGAGTAGAATATGAAGGCATTTTGCGATGAAGATACAAAGTCCAAGCTAACACGGCTTCAGCCATTGTTTCTGCCAATTTCGGCTCAACTAAACGAACCAGTTTAAAGTTATTTTCGATACTTGGTTTGACTAAACTCTCGACTCCCGCCCATAAACTTTGTACCCATTTTAAATTAGGAAATAACTTCAAAACATTAGGATCGGGATTAGCAACGATCGCAATTTCACAGTTTTTTCTTTCGGATTTAGAAACTTCTTCTGCCACCATCAAACGCTCATTAGGCATCGCTTTTTGCAAACCATTTAACCAAGCTTGTTGTCGCTGTGTGGATGACTGAGTGATTAACGGAATAACAGCTTTCATTTTTCAAAAACCTTATTGTCATTATCGAAAGATTTTATTTCAATTGGGTTGCCGAACGGATCGCTAAAAAACATGGTTCTTTGTGCGCCTGGCTCACCCCGAAATCGGTCGCTCGGTGGAATTTCGAAAGTTACATCAGCTCGTCTAAGCCCGTCAGCCAACTTGTCCCAGTCATCATTAGAAAGTATTACCCCAAAATGTGGAATAGGGACTAAGTGGTCACCCACTTTCCCCGTTCTTTCCGACTGAAAAGGCGTGCCCAAATGCATAGAAATTTGATGACCATAAAAATCGAAGTCAACCCATGTTTCTGTGCTACGTCCCTCTGGACACTTCATAACATCGCCATAAAAGTTTCTGGCAATATCTAAATCTGTCACATTAAACGCGAAATGGAAAAGCGATTGCATGGTGTTTATACCTAACTACTACATAATCAGTGAAGTAATCAGTTTAGCAGATTAGATTGGTAAGCTATACTACGCTTTTACCACAAAATGCCAAATTAAGAATACACATCCATCGGGAGAATCTATGAAAGTTTCATTTATTGGCTTAGGAACAATGGGCTACCCTATGGCTGGTCATTTACGGCAGCAAGGTTTAGATGTAACAGTGTTTAATCGCTCTCAAAAAAAAGCGGTTCAATGGCAGAATGAATTTTCTGGACTGATTGCAGAAACAGCAAAAACCGCCAGCGAAAATTCAGATTTGGTGATGATCTGTGTAGGTAATGATAATGACCTAAGGGAAATTTGTTATGGAAAGAAGGGTATATTAGCTGGACTAAAATCTGGAGCAATTTTAATTGATCATACGACCACTTCAGCTGAGGTCGCTAAAGAGATTGCCGAAGCTTGCCAAAAGCAAGGTTGTGAATTCTTGGATGCGCCGGTATCTGGCGGAGAAATTGGAGCACGAAATGGTCAATTGACTATTATGGTGGGAGGTGCGCTTTCTGTATTTGAAAAAGCCAAAAAAGTGTTAGATATTTACGCCAAACAAGTGAATCATTTAGGTGATGTTGGCGCAGGGCAAACCTGCAAAATGGTCAATCAATTGTGTATTGCTGGCATATTGCAAGGTTTGTCAGAAGGGCTTACTTTAGCGCAAAAATCTGGTTTGGATTTAGTTCAAGTCCGAGATACATTAAAGCATGGAGCGGCACAATCTTGGCAACTAGAACAGCGAACGCATACCATTGCTGAAAATCAATTTGGATTTGGTTTTGCCATTGATTGGATGAGAAAAGATCTTGGTATTTGCTTGCAAGCTGCCAAAAAATTAGGTATTAACTTACCTTTGGCAAAAATGGTGGATGGCGCTTACGCTCAACTTCAAGAGCAAGGACTAAATCGTTGCGATACTTCGGTATTGATCAAAGCAACCCAACAGGATTTATTTGATTAGAGTTAGCTTCTTACGTTAAAGCCTTGATCCCTCTTTCTAATCCGTTCAGTGAAAGCGGGTACATTTTGTTTTCAACAAGTTGCTGAACCATGCCGATGCTCTGGGTGTAATTCCAATAATTTTCATCAACGGGATTAAGCCAAATCACCTTATTAAATATTTCTTTTAGTCGTTGCATCCAAATATAACCGGGTTCTTCATTCATATATTCAACACTACCGCCCCTATGAGATATTTCATAAGATGCCATTGAAGCATCACCGACAAATATGACTTTATAATCTTTACTATAGGTTCTTAACACTTCTTGTAGTGGTGTTTTTTCGGTATATCGCCTAGCATTATTTTTCCAGACGCTATCATAGATAAAATTGTGAAAATAAAAATATTCTAAATGTTTAAACTCTGTTTTACAGGCTGAAAAAAGTTCTTCACAAATTTTAACGTAAGGATCCATAGAGCCACCTACATCAAAAAATATTAAAACCTTTATCGCATTATGACGTTCAGGAACCATTTTAATATCTAACAAACCCGCATTTCGTGCAGTGCTTGAAATAGTATCGTCGAGATCCAATTCCTCTTCTGCCCCACTTCTTGCGAATTTGCGCAATTTTCTTAATGCTACTTTGAGATTTCGAGTACCTAACTCTAAGTTATCATCCAGATCTCTAAATTGACGTTTTTCCCAAACTTTTACTGCGCTTTTATTACGACTTTCACCGCCGACTCTTATACCTTCGGGATGATATCCGCTATGACCAAAAGGAGATGTACCACCTGTGCCGATCCATTTATTACCGCCAGCATGACGTTCTTTTTGTTCTTTTAGCCTTTCCTTAAAAGTTTCTAGGAGTTTTTCTAAGCCACCTAGCGATTTGATTTTCGCTTTTTCTTCATCAGACAAATTTTTCATGAACTCTGAACGTAACCAGTCTTCTGGAATTAACGCTTCGAGAATATCTTCAAAATTTTCCAGATCCTTGAAATATGCAGCGAAAGCTCGATCATAGCGATCAAAATATTTTTCATCCTTAATCAAACATAATCGAGCCAACAGATAAAATTCATCCAAACTGCAAAAAACTAACCGTTTTTCTAGCGCATCGAGCAGCACCAGTAACTCTTTAATAGAGACTGGCAGACCTGATTGTTTTAATAGATAGAAAAAATTAATTAACATATTGGGATTTTCTAAATATCAGTTAGCGAAAATTCATGACTAACGATTCTCTCGACGTATCATAAATGCTAGTTTTTCTAGTAAATGAACATCCTGTTCATTCTTCAATAGCGCCCCGTAAAGTGGAGGGATCGCTTTTGATGGATCTTTACCTTTCAAAATTTCATCGGGAATATCGTCTGCTAATAAAAGTTTCAACCAGTCAATAAGCTCTGAAGTGGACGGCTTTTTCTTTAGTCCAGGAACTTCACGCACTTTAAAAAATATATCCATTGCCTCTTTAAGTAAGTTCGCTTTGATATCAGGATGATGTACAGCGATAATTTTTTTCATAGTTTCCCGATCGGGAAAATTAATATAATGAAAAAAACAGCGTCTTAAAAATGCATCGGGTAATTCTTTTTCATTATTACTGGTGATAATTATAATTGGTCGATTTTGCGCCTTAATCGTTTCTCCTGTTTCATAAACAAAAAACTCCATTTTGTCTAGTTCTTGCAAAAGATCATTGGGAAATTCAATATCCGCTTTATCGATTTCATCAATCAATAAAACCACTTGCTTTTCAGCAGCAAAAGCTTCCCACAGTTTTCCTTTTTTTATATAATTGGCAATATCATGAACTTTCTCATTACCCAATTGAGAATCCCGCAATCTAGAAACAGCATCGTATTCATACAACCCTTGATGGGCTTTTGTGGTAGATTTGATATGCCATTGAATAAGCGGCATGTCCAGAGCCGCCGCAACTTCTTCTGCAAGCATGGTTTTGCCAGTGCCAGGTTCGCCTTTGATCAATAAGGGTCTTTCAAGGGTTTTTGCTGCATTCACCGCCATCTGTAGCTCATCTGTGGCGATGTATTTTTGAGTACCTGTAAAATTCATATTTCCTCCAAAATGATTGGAGGAATACTATCACATTCAGCTTGCTTTGAAACAAAATTTCTACTTTATAAGGACTACTTACTAGCAATATACTCATCAATATATTGACTCAAAACATCGAGAGGAAGAGGTCCATTTTTAAGCACCACTTCATGAAATTCTCGAATATCAAACTTGTCTTTTAAAGCCGTTTTAGCTTTCGCTCTTAACTCAAGAATTTTCATCATGCCGATTTTGTAAGCCGTCGCTTGAGACGGCATAACAATATGTCGCTCAACCATTTTTACTGCATCCGATTTTGAGTTAGGTGTGTTATTAACATAATATTCGATCCCTTGCTCGCGATCCCACTTCATCGAGTGAATGCCTGTATCAACCACTAAACGACATGCGCGCCACAACTCCATTGCCAGACGCCCGAAATCAGAATAAGGATCGCTATACATACCGATTTCTTTTGGTAAAAGTTCAGAATAAAGCCCCCACCCTTCAGTGTAAGCTGTATAACCTGAAAATTTTCTGAATTTAGGTAAGCCTTTTAACTCGAGTGAGATTGCTCTTTGCATATGGTGACCGGGAATTCCTTCATGATATGCGAGTGCTTCCATTTGATAGGAAGGCATATCCATCATCCGGTATAAATTGGCGTAATAAATTCCGGGGCGAGAGCCGTCTAGTGAGGGGCTTTGATAAAATGCTTTACCCGCAGATTTTTCTCTAAATTCTTCAACTCTTTTAACAGTTAAATCAGCTTGAGGTTTTACGATAAATAGCTCATCAAGCTTTGATTTCATGGTATTGATCAATTTGGTCGCTTCGCTCAGATATTTTGCTTTTCCTTGTTCAGAGTCATCATAATAAAATTGAATATCATCTCGCATAAATTTAAAGAATTCGGAGAGGTTTCCTTCAAATTTAACAGCTTTCATAATTGCTTTCATTTCACCATGAATTCTTTCTACTTCTTTTAATCCCACTTGATGAATTTGTTGAGCTGTCATATTAGTAGTGGTGGTACGTGCTAATGCGTTGTTATAAAACGCTACGCCATCTGGAAATTCCCATGCGCCACCTTCAGTGTTTGCCTTTGTTTGAATAATTTTTACCGCCTTAATCAAGTTTTGGTAGCCCAAATTTACATTGCCTTTAAGTGCCGTTGTCGCTTTTTGAATTAGTTGTTTTTTCTCAAAATCATCGATTTTTAGAGCTGCGATTTTTTTACTAAAATCTGATAACAAAGTGCTATTTTCACCTTCAGTAAACGGTGCACCTTTAATAATATTTTGACTATCGCTAATCACATAAGGATAAACAAATTTAGGCGCGATAATTCCCTTTTCAGCACGAAGGTTCATTCCTTCAATGACTTGTTCAAATAACGGTAATATATTTTCTAGTCGTGAAATATAGGCATTGGCATCAGAAACATCTTTAATTGGATGTTGATTGATTAATATAGAAGGAACTCTAGAGTGTATTCCGAACATTTGATTAAGTGGGTAGTTATGAAAACGCCACTTAAAATCACCGATTTGGTTCTGAAGGCTTTGCTTCATTAGATCTAAGCTGACTCTGGTTTGCGCATCTAATTTAGCCGCATCAATTGAATTAACTTTGTTCAAATTGTCTATGGCTAAATTTTGATTCTCTTGCGCCCTTTCATCCGATAAATCATCCCATTGATCTTGATCGTCCTTTATTCCAAGGAATGACTGAAAAATAGGACTTCGCTTAACGCCTTGCATGAATATTTGTTCAAATAAGGCATTAGCTTTTTGCGACTCATCAACAACATTAGAAATCGGTAATTTTTGTTCTCTATCCGCTATTTTTTCAGTTCTACTAGTTTGTTGCTCGCCGCAACTACTAAGTAAAAATAAGACTAAGGCAATAAAAACGATATGGGATGATTTTGACATGATATTTCCTAATGTTATCTAATATTTGAACGGAATTTGTTTAAACGTGCAAATTACAGGGTTATATTTGAGTTAATGCTAAAGCTAGATTTTTTCTATAACTTCAAGCCATATTTTTTAATGCATTCATAGTCATCTAAATCGATTAATCCTGAGCTTGCGAGCTTAACTGAAACAAAGTGAAAGTTAGTTATTTTCAGTAGAGATTGATTTAGATCCGATGCAGCTAAAGAAAAAATTAACAAACTGAACAAAACTAAAATATACCGCATGTAATAAACACTCATTACATCCTCATTAGGATGGGCTAGCTAGACATAATCCCCCAGTCTAGCTTATGCATAGCTTTTGGCAAATCAGAATTATGTAACAAACTATCTAGGCAATTACTCCTATACCTATCTATTTTTAGTCAATTGGGCTTAAATGTTGAAATACATAGGTTATTTCTTATTAAGCATTATAAGCATTTCTAATATGCCATTATCTGCTCAAATGTTGGCGATCTTCAGGTTAAAATTTCTTTTAAACCAATTGAGAGACTAGCTGACAAACTCAAAATTAATTTTCTGTACTTGGGTTTGAATTAAGTAGTGATGTTTCACGAGGAGAAAATACAGGCAAAAGATTGACTCACAATTTCATCAGCTTAGCGAGAGCACGAGAGTTATCTAACGTTAACAATGGAGAGTATAATTGGCAAATAACTATTCCATCGAAACTAAAAACGAAAGCAAAAAAATTAGGCTATGCTGTTTGGGTTTCAGGTAAAAATACCCTTCAACCAATCCAAGCAACTGGAGCATGGAAAGATTAGCTCAATTACTCGTCCATTCTGCAATGATAGTTGTGTTCTCTACTGAAGGTTCAAAGTATTGTTGCTTCAAGCTTTTATAGTCTTCATTACTAAAAAACTCATCTCGAATCTCTTTATCAGGAAAAAATATAATAAATAAACGATTAATCAAACCATTTTGTACATCTTTTTCAAACTGATCAGAAATATCTAAATCACACTCACCAGCAACGAAAAAATCATAACGAAAACCGCCACCCATTTTAACCAATAATGGCTTCATTTTATTGCGATAATTTCGATAGCCTCTATCGTCGGTTACTTTTAAACCTACCAGCGTTTCTAACATACAATTCTCCTTATTAACTTAGACACATCTATTAGCACTCATCTTATAAAATTTAGTTTAGGTATAAGCATAAAAATCAGCCCAGATAAAACGGTAACCGTTCCAACAGTTTGTGAATAAGTGAGCAGCTCTCCAGTTAATGGGATACCGACTACTAAAGTTGTAACGGGTAATAATGCTGGAAAAAGTGACGCTCTCGCTGCTCCAATCTCTTTAACCGCTAAACTAAAAAAGATCATTGCTACAACACCTGCCAGTAGCCCTTGCACGACGGCTTGAATCATTAATTGTTCAACCGCTACTGAGTTCAGTCTCTCAAGACCAAAAATCATTAAATATACGGGACTATAAATTATAAGAGACACTATCCCAACACTCGCTGTTGCAATGAAGGGTTTAATTTGCCAAAACCTTTGACTTACTGCAAAACTCGCCCACAAAATACCGGAGAGAAAAAACAAAAAGTCACCAAATAATGCAGAGCCGTTTCCAGTGAATATATCCGAGCCTGCTAACAAAGCGAGTCCGATAAACATGATGCCGACGCCTATCATTTTTTTTGTTCGAATTTATCTCCTAAAAATCGTGCAGCAAAAATTAATCCTGCTAAAACAAATCCGACTGGCATCAAAACACCGCCGTTAACAAGCGGTGCAAATGCATACCCGGAAACACTTATAAAAACAAAAGGCGAACCAACACAACAAGCTAAAACTAACATTTTTTTGATACCAGCTTGACGCATCCCAGTTACCATTGTTTTACGTTTTACCAGAATCCAAACTAGCATGATAAGTCCGGAAACAGTCGCTCGAATAAACGCAATGTCAACCGCTTCTAACGTTGAGTGGATCAGTATCTATATTAGTACCATGAGTCTTATCTTTCATTGAATACAGTCACTTTAATTGTCGAGATCATCCAAACACTCTTCCCAATAAGGTACGCCTGCAAATCTCTCGACTAAAAAATCAATAAACCGTCTCACTCGTTGTGATAAATGCCTAGTTGGAGGATAAATCGCATAAGCATTCACTTTCGTCATCGAATAGTCTTGCAATATAGGAAGCAGTTCTCCCTTGGTAATTGATTCATAAGCAATAAAAGTAGGCTGATACACAATTCCCAACCCCGCAACAGCCGCTGTATTTAAAAAGGATCCATTGTTCGCCTGTAATACTTTGGGAATATTAACCGTTTGCGTTTCGCCTTGTTTATCGGTAAAAATCCAACGATCTGGTCGATCTTTATTAGTGTAGGTAAAACACTGGTGGTTTATTAGATCCTCAGGAATTGTAGGTTGACCATGCTGTTTTAGATATTCGGGACTAGCACAGATCACAAAGGATGCGCTGGCAAGTTTGCGCGCGATCAAACTGGAATCTTTCAGATCGGCAATTCTAATACCGACATCAAAACCTTCTTGAATTAAGTCTATTTTACGATCGTTAAAATCGATATCAAAATTAAGCTTCGGATGCTGCTTTTGAAATTCAATAATTGCTGGCCCTAAATGCATCGCCCCAAAACTCAACGGAGCAGCAACTCGCAATTGACCACTCAACTCATGGTGAGCCTGACTAACCGAATGTTCCGCTTCTTCTAAATCAGCGAGGATTTGCACACATCGCTCATAGAACCCTTGACCACTATCAGTCAAAACCAACTTACGAGTCGTACGGTGAAATAGCTCCACGCCAAGCTGATCTTCTAGCTCAGACAAACGGCGACTGATCGCAGACTTTGCTAGCGATAACCGCTCTGCTGCGGCTGTTATCGTAGATGCGTCAACGATATGGACAAATGCTTGGATTTCTTCTGTTTTAATCATTGATAACCACTAAGTTCTAATATTTGGAACAATAAGTTGTAAAAAGACCTATTTATCCAGAAATAAAGAACAATTATACTGTTTTACATCTTATCAAGAAAAGTATTTAGAGGAAAATATTATGGAAACTAAAAAATTAAATGTTCTAATTGTCACTGCTAGTGCGCGCGAATCTAGCTCAGTAACTCGTCGATTTGCCGACGAAATGCTGGCGGAATTACGCAGCCAACATGGAAAAATTAACGTACAACATCGAGAGGTATCTAGCGGACTGCCTTTTGTAGATGAGAAGTGGGTAAATGCGAACTTCACCCCAGCAGACCAAAGAAGCGATAAACACAAAGCGACTTTAGCACTTTCCGACACTTTAGTTGAAGAATTAAAACAAGCCGACGTGGTACTTATCGCAGCACCGATCTACAACTTTGGTATTCCGGCTAGCTTGAAAGCATGGGTTGATCTAATCGCCCGCGTTGGATTGACTTTTAACTATACGTCCAATGGTCCCGTCGGCATTTTACAAAACAAAAAGGCGCACATTGTTGTGGCTTCAGGTGGCACGCAAATTGGCAGTGATATCGATTTTGCCAGTGGTTATCTCCGCCATGTAATGGGATTTATCGGTATTGATGATGTATCAATTATATCTGCTGAGAGATTTGATCATAGTAATGAACAAGCCACAGCTGATATACGTCAACAAATTGTGACACTTGCAAAGTGTGCCACATAACAGGAGCAATCTAATGACATTGAAAACTATCGAGCGCGTGATAAAAACCGTAGAAGTCACAGAAGGCGCTGGAGTAAAAGTTCATCGTAGTATTGGCATTCCGACGCTTAGAAACTTTGATCCTTTTCTCATGTTAGATTACTTTGGTAGCGATGATCCAAAAGAGTATATTGCCGGATTCCCCAGTCACCCTCACCGGGGCTTTAATACGTTTAGTTACATACTGGAAGGAAATATGTCGCACCAGGACAGTATGGGCAATAAAGGTAATTTATCAGCGGGCAGCGCTCAATGGATGAAAGCAGCCAGTGGCGTGATCCACTCGGAAATCCCAACGCAAACAGAAGGTTCAATGCGAGGTTTTCAACTATGGATTAATTTACCAGCTAGCGAAAAAATGACCGAGCCAAATTATCAAGAGTTTTCGCCGGAAGTTTTTCCAATCGTTAAATCAGAGAACCAAAAGGTAAAAGTTCTAATGGGTAGATACCAGAATGAAACCGGTCCGATTAAAGATCCTATAACCGATGTCCAATATTTGGACGTTGGTTTAAACAGTAATGCTCACTTTGAGCACCGCATCTCTACTGAAATGGTCAGCTTTATTTTTCTATTTGAAGGTGATGCTAAAGTGGCGGGCACCGATATCGAAAAACATCATTTTGCCATTTTGGGAGAGGGCGATCAGATCTCTATTGCCGCTGGTTTAAATGGAGCGCGCTTTATATTGGTTGCCGGTAAGCCGATTGGCGAACCAATCGTTCAACGTGGTCCGTTTGTCATGAACACTGAGCAGGAAATTATTCAAGCAATGAGCGACTACAGAGACGGCAGTTTAGTGATGCATAAGGCGGATATGATCACTGCTTGATAATATTAGGTTCACACTTTTAAGTATGAACCTTTTTAATATCCAACCGATCAATCACTTTCTCATAAACAATCAAAGAAACCTCTGCAATCACCGCTAAAATAATACCAAATTTAAAGTGTATTACTTGAAGCTCATCGCACATCACAAAAGTCCAAATCCGTCAACCAATATAACAACCAATATCAGACAGGCTACTTTCCAAACAACTAAAAACCATCAATGCTATAAAAATGTATGTTCACCGAAATGATTTTTTGATTTAGTCTTAAAAAGAGAATGATTGTTCAAAAAAACGACCAATTCAAAGTAAAAAACATTTTTCCGTTGCCAGAATATTGCATTATATAAAAAATAAAACCGAAAAAATTAGCCGCTATTTCTCATAAAGCAATTTCGCCGCCGACATACCTTTCATACACTTTAATTTTAATGACTATAAACAGCCTGATGAAGTGGACACCTCCTCCTATAACCGGCATCGTAATGTGCCATACTTGAAAGTGATATCCAACAAGTAGAGGAGGAGATATCCATGAGCAATATTAAACTAATGGGCGTTGATTTGGCAAAGAATGTTTTCCAAGTTTGCGCTTTAGATGAAGAAAACCAAGTTGTCTTTAACAAAAAGCTTAAAAGAAACCAATTAGTGGAATTTATGTCAAAACAAATTGTTTCCCCAGTCTATATGGAAGCCTGCTATTCCTCTCATTATTGGGCGCGACGATTTAATCAAATGGGGCATCGATCTTTTTTGATCCCTGCTCAACATGTCACACCATTTGTTCGCGGTAATAAGAACGATCACAATGATGCACTCGCGATTGCTGAATGCTCAAAGCGACCCAGTTTGCGTTTTGTTCCGATCAAAACGGAGAGACAATAAGAAATTATTTCATCTCATCGTATTCGTCGTCGTTTAGTTAAAAACCGAGCGCAAATCACCAATCAAACTCGTGGACTACTCGCCGACTTTGGCATTGTCTTTTCTCAAGGCGTTAAAGCATTTAAAAACACGGTGGAAGCGCTTCAAACAAAAGAAACACTCTCTTTTGAATTTCGACAAACGATACTATCACTCAAAAAAGAATATGAATTTATTTCAGAAAGTATTCAAGCCATCGATAACCGACTTAAACATCTTTTTGAAACCGAGCCAAACTGTCAAATTGTTGGATCTATTCCTGGTTACGGAATGGTGACTACGACTTTATTAACGGCAATGATCGATAAAGGTCAAGCATTTGGCAAAGCCTCTGATATTGGCGTTTGGATCGGCTTAACACCTAAGCAATATGCCAGTGGCGACAAATCAAAACTCGGCGGAATTACTAAACGCGGCGATCGCTATCTTCGCGCTTTATTAGTCCAAGGCGCTCAAACGGCTATCAACTGATCCAACAAACGAAACGATCAATATAGCTTGTGGATCAAACAACTGGTTTTACGACTCGGACGAAAGAAAGCGGCGGTTGCGATCGCCCATAAAATGATCAAACTCGCATGGCACTTACTACAAAAGCAGGAGAAATTTAAGGTTAAAATATCACATTAGTTAACAAACACATCTCGTTGTGCAAAACAGATGAGACAACCGGTTTATCCGACCGACTCTAAACTCGTACTAGACAAGGTACTTGATACCGTCAGCCTGTGTGAGTGAGTCGGTGCGGATATCATCAGGAGCCAAGACAAAAAGATGTCTTAAACGAGAGCTCGAATATATGTCAGCACAACTTTTAAGTTTTGATAAACCGACTTATTAGAATTGCAGCGCGGGAGAAGGTTAACTAGAGAAAAATAGTCAAGATAATTTTGACGATGGCGAAGTTTGGCTTGACTTTACGGAGGTGTCCATATATGTCTAATAAGAACTCGTAATTCATTAGAAAGATTCAACTTATTCTCTTACTCACATAACGCTTCGCTAAAAAGCGCTGCTTTTATTTTCGGCGTCATCTTTCAGCACCTTGTTCCACAGCTATTTGTTGAAAGTTATATATTGAAGTTTTTCTAGCGAACCTCGACAAATATCTTTCCCTGCCATTCTCACTGGAGTATTCGACATGTAAGCAGCCATCGCGAGAGAAAATGCTTCTTTCATTCCTGGGTCATTTAAGTCAATAATTAAATATCTAGCTGCTTGGCTACTGCAAGACGTTTCAAAGGTGTCGCCAACTCTTATAAATACAGTATTCGTGTGATTGTTATCGTTTACCCAGAGCTCAGCGATCTTTCCGCTTAAAACGGGAGAAGCACTAGCAATATTTGAAAATAGCATTGCAAAAACTATTGTTTTAAAAATTAGCTTCATAAGTCTCTCTTTAATGTTGTGTAACGTTTTACTCAAAATTCAGCATGTTTTTGATGCTGATATTTTGCTGTAACTTGTTAAGGTGCATTCTATATAACGAATACACCTTGCTTTGTTCTGTCTAAATCGCTTTCTTTCCAAGTCGTTTGACAATGTTAAACCAAGAAAGAACATGAATTTATTTGAACAGCGATAATTATAATTGAAAATTTGGCTTTATCGTTATCACTCATTGGACAAATATTAGCAATATCCCGCCTTAATTGAACTTTTTATTATTTTCTTCCAGTACTTCTGCCTGCTTTAGCACTTTAACAGCTTATTCTGTTCAGTAAACCACAAGTAATGGAATGGGATTACTGAGCAAGAATTTTTAATGGTTTAAAATTAATATTCTGACTTCAATCGCAGAGTTTGGATTTACGTTCGGAACGGCTGGTTGAAGGAATTGCTAAAGCTAAGGAAAACGGCGTTAAATTTGGTAGGTCTTCTAAATTAACTGACGCAGTAAAAAAAATATTTTCAAAATTGCAAGCTGGCAAAACCATTGGGCAATTGGCGAAAGCATATAAACTGGGCGAAGCGACTATTTATCGTGCTAAATGAAATGATGGCTTACGGGAAATGATCAACTGCTACTACAGACTCAGTTTAAATTAGCATTCATGGCTGTGGCTTTTGAAATACAAGACCTACAGCGATAAGTGCGGCATTTTGCGGCTTTCTGGGTGGAACGCCTATAGAAACAATAAAATCCAGCCGAGAAACATTGTAGTGATTGCTGCTAAAGCATACAAGAAAAACATGACTATCCCATCTGCACGTAGTCCAAAATCATGCGCAGTAATTCTTAATCGATGGGCTGCGTGCCACAAGCTTAAAGATATCACAAAGAATAAGATTAATTTTATAAATGGATTGGATATAAGATCATAAAGTCGAGCATAACTGAATAAGTCTGCCGACAATAGGTCAAGCGGAACAGCCAAAGCAATAACGAATACTAACACCGGTATCAACAACGCAGCAATTGTTCCACCTGCTGCAAATAAAGACCAGATAATTGGCTTGTTAGAAACTTTTGATAGAGATTGCATCACGTGCGGATTTTGATCGCTGCTCACGTTGTTCATGGGTTACCTCCAGAGATAAACGTAAACCAAACAAAAATCGAGGCAAAAATCCATAATAAAAAGTGTCCGCCAATAATAATATAGGCGGCTACTCTTTTTCCGTTTAACTTAATCGGCATCGCTTTAGGAGTTACTATAAACCAAGTGTAACTATGATAGCTGGCGAATAAAAATATTAACCAGCAAAGTACCATGGAGTGCTCCCACAAAACATTCGTCCAATGGTCAAACGCGGCTTCTCCTTGAGATAATCGATATAAGCCCCAAACCAAAATAATGCAGAATATTCCGATAAATAAGCTGCTTAATTCTCGCATCATGTAACGCCAATACCGTCCTTGGCGCATCCACCAGGAATACCGCGCCGGTGGGCGAATATAATTACCGTTTGCCAGTTTCATTATTTCCTCCATTGTTCGAGGATTGTTCCGTTTCAGTTTGCTTTGAATCCGCCAGTGTCGAACTCACGGGTTTGTTCCCTTTAGTTTTCCAAGGCATTAAAAATCGCATAAAATAATCAGTTGTTGCTGCAATTTTTGTCTGTTGAATGGCTGCAGCCGGGTCAACGTGTTTAGGACAAACTTCGGAACAGGCACCTACAAATGAACACTCCCATATGCCATCATTGCTGGCGACCACATCTTCTCGAGCTGAACGACCGATATCTCGATTATCCATGTTATAACGATGCGCGAGAGCTAACGCCGCCGGACCGACAAAGTTTTCATTTAAAGCAACTTGCGGGCAAGCTGAATAACACAACATACAATTAATACACTGAGTATATTGCTGAAAATCTCTTAATTGCTCTGGTAGTTGAGTGTATGTACCGTCATCAATTGTTCGATCTTCTGCAGCGTTGATGTAAGGTTTAACGCTGGACAATTTATCCATAAAGCCATCCATGTCGACCACCAGATCGCGAGCGATAGGAAAATTTTCCAATGGTTCTATTTTGATCTTATCCGGCATATCTCTGACAAACGCATGACATGACAAAAGTGGTTCGCCGTTGACCATCATCCCGCAACTTCCACAAACTGCCATATGGCATGACCAACGATAGCTGAGGGTTCTATCAAGATTATCTTTGATGTAATTGACAGCATCCAAGATTACCCATTCTTCCTGGCAAGGTACTTGATAAGTTTGAAAGTAAGGTTGTTGATCTTTGTCTGGGTCATATCGAAGTATTTCAATATCAAGAATACGGGCACTGCTTTTCTCTGTGGTCGAAGTTGGAGTGTTCATTTTGACTCACCTCCGTACACCCGCTCGGCGGGTTGTGACTTAGTAATCACCACCTTTTTGTACTCAATAAACGGATTATCTTCACCGGCATAAGTTGCAAGCGTGTGGAGCAAAAAGTCCTTGTCATTACGCTCTTCATAATCGGTACGTTGATGGGAACCGCGAGATTCACGTCGATTTAAAGCCGAAACAGTCATCGCTCTGGCTACATCTATCATCGAGCCAAGTTCAAGCGCTTGGATTAAATCAGTATTGTAAACATTGCTCTTGTCTGACAATTCGATATCAGCGAAACGGGTGTGAAGCTCAGACATTTTTTGAACTGCCTGTTCGAGTGATTCTTCGCTACGATAAATTCCAGCAGCTTCTTCCATAATTTGGTTCATTTCATTGCGCAGATTAGGGATCGTTTCAGTGCCTTTGTGTTGGAATAAAATCATCACTTTGTCGACTGCTGCCTGGGCTTTTTCGATTAACCCTTTTTCGTCGGGAATGGCGCTTTGTTGCAATGCAAATTCGGTTGCATTTTTGCCAGCCTGGCGACCGAAAACTAACAATTCGGTGAGTGAATTTGAGCCTAAACGATTAGCACCATTGATACTAACGCAAGCACATTCTCCCGCAGCGTATAACCCGTTAAGCGAAGTACCCGCATTAATATCAGTATCGATCCCGCCCATGGTGTAATGAACGACTGGTCGAACAGGAATGGGGTGATGTACAGGATCAACACTCATATAACTCATGGCTAACTCGCGTACCATAGGTAGACGTTCGTTGATTTTTTGTTCACCAAGATGACGTAAATCCAAATGCACTGCATCTCCAAAGGGAGTTTTGACGGTATTGCCTTTTTTTTGTTCGTGCCAAAAAGCTTGAGATAAACGATCGCGAGGACCGAGCTCCATCGCTTTTTTTCTGGGCCAAGGATCGGCTGGACCTAAATTGTAATCCTGTAAGTAGCGATAATTATCTTTATTGACCAGTATTCCCCCCTCACCGCGAGAACCCTCGGTGATTAAAATTCCAGTTCCAGGAAGCCCTGTCGGATGATATTGGACAAACTCCATATCCTTAAGCGGAACACCAGCGCGAAAAGCCATTGCCATGCCATCGCCTGTTTTAATCGCACCGTTGGTAGTGAATGGAAACACCCGACCGGCACCGCCAGTCGCGATGATCACCGATTTAGCTCGGAAGAAACGCATTTGACCGGTGCGCATATCGAGCGCAGTCACTCCGTAGCATTGACCATTATGGGTAATCAATTCGGTGGAATAATATTCGTCAAAACGTTTGATACTTGGATACTTAAGGGACGTTTGAAATAGCGTGTGCAACATGTGAAAACCGGTTTTGTCAGCTGCATACCAAGTCCGCTCCACTTTCATGCCACCAAAAGGACGAACCGCTACCTTACCCTCTTCAGTGCGACTCCATGGGCAACCCCAATGTTCCATTTGAGTGAGCTCCCTTGGAGCTTGTTCCACAAAAAATTCAACAGCGTCTTGATCGCATAACCAATCACCGCCTGATACCGTGTCGTTGAAGTGGCTATCTAAACTGTCTTCATCTTTCGCAACACCTGCAGCGCCACCTTCTGCGGCGACCGTATGACTTCGCATTGGATAAACTTTAGATAACAATGCGATTTCAAGATCTTTATTCTTACTAGCTATTTCGATTGCGGCACGCAGTCCTGCTCCGCCTGCACCAACAATGACTACATCACTTTGAATAACACTTAGCATTACGCTGCTCCATGTTCAATGGTATTTAGTTTTTTATAAACCGCTTTATGTAATCAGTCTTCAAAAAAATTACTCATCTTTACGTTGAACGACCACTTTTTGGTAAAGACCTCCAAAGTACCGGGCGTGGTGCCAATTATAACTTTCAGAATCACTAGCAAATTCTTTAATAGAGTGACGCCACAAGCTTTTGGCAAAAGGTTCGAGTGAATCAAATACCATACTTGTGATTGGTTTAATCGGGTGCGCCCAATGCGGTTTGTGATAGTCAACGATGACTAATTTACCTCCGGGTTTCACTTGCTGGAGTAAATTATCAATCACTTTTGTTTTGTAATCGTCGGGAATTTCATGCAATAAAAAGTAACATAGCACTACGTCGTGCTGATTATCGCTTGAAGCAACCGCGTCAGCCAGTTGAACATCAGCTTGCGGATAGTCCGCTAGTTTAATTCGTGTATTATGCACTTGGATAGGCGCTATATCGATCAGAGATAGATTACCTTTTGGACCTATATGCTCGGCCAAATTCTTAGAAAAATCCCCGTAGACAGCAGCCACTTGCAGTACAGACGATGCAGGGGTTATTTCAGAAAAAGCGGCATTGCGTAACTTGTTATGCTGCCACCATAGAATTGCCTTAACAATTGGTTCGCGGTCAAGTAAGTTGACGTTGCGTGGATTGAGGTAACTCCAGTAGTAGGTTTGATGCAAATAATCCGGGATGGTTGCAGGATTTTTGCTGCGAGAAATTTTAGTTAAATGATCTTTAGAAACAGTATCAAAGCAAGCTTCTATTTGGTTTGATTGATTCACCGAGCTTGCAACGCTATCTGTAAAGCTTAAGTCAGACTCGTTTACAGAGCAATCGGCATGTCTGTTATCCATAAGTTCAGTCATAGATTTACCTCCAGTATTTTATCTACTTACATGAGAATACATATCACACAATGACCACCTGATATAGGTCAACTAAAACTGTAAAAAACGTATTTTTCGATAATTATTTTCAATATTTAGGCGAGAAAATACAAGATAGCATAAAAGCTCATATTCTTTCGATGAAAATAACAGTTAGTTTCCCAGAAACGTTCGGTAGGCTAAGTTATTGGTTTCTTCTTGCCATTCATAACCTAGTTCTTTTAAATGCCTCAAAAAGATTAGCTGCTGTTTTTCTGATATTTCAAATCCCGCTAACACCTGACCAAAAGCAGCGCCGTGATTACGATAGTGAAATAAAGATATATTCCAATGCTCACCTAAAGTGTTAAGAAAATTTTCTAGCGCGCCGGGGTATTCGGGAAATTGGAATCTAAAAATGCGCTCGTTTTTTTTGTGGCTACCACCGCCAATCATATATCGGACATGTAACTTCGCCAGTTCGTTACCAGTAAGATCTTCTACCTGATAACCGATATGTCGTAACTTGTGAATTAACTTATCACGCTCATCAAAACCACCCGTTAGACGGATGCCGACAAAGATATGTGCGGTTCTTTCCTGAGAAAATGTCTTGTCTGAATACCGATAGTTAAACTCAGTGATCACTCGACCATCAAGTGCTCGACAGAATTTTCTAAAACTTCCTTTTTCTTCAGGAATAGTGACTGCGAGTACCGCCTCTTTTTGTTCGCCTAATTCACATCGTTCAGAAATATATCGTAAGTTATGAAAACTCATATTCGCGCCTGATAAAATAGCAATCAGATTTAAAGGTTTGTTATTTTTTAATGTCGAGGTATATTTTTTTAGACCCGCCAAAGACAAAGCTCCAGCCGGTTCCGCGATGACTCTCGTTTGTTCAAAAATATCCTTTACAGCAGCACAAATTTCATCGCTGGATACCGTTATTACTTGGTCACAATATTGTCGGATTAGATCAAAGGTTTTAACTCCGATTTTCTTAACCGCAACACCATCAGCAAACAGCCCCACATGATCCAAATCGACAGGTTGTTCAGCTTTTAATGCCGCTCGTAAGCAAGCCGAATCTTCAGCCTCCACGCCGATTATTTTCGTGTCTGGACTGAGCTGTTTTATGTAAACAGACATACCGGCCAATAGTCCGCCACCGCCAACCGGAATAAAAATCACGTCCGTATTGGATTGCTGTTGTAACAATTCTTTCGCAATGGTGCCTTGCCCCGCAATAACATCCATATCATCAAACGGATGGATCTGTTGAAGTTCATTTTTCTGTGCGTAAAGAATCGACTGCGCTTGAGCATCATCAAAACTCGTTCCGATTAATTTAACCTGACCTCCTAAACGTTTTACATTATCCACTTTGATATCGGGGGTGGTAATCGGCATAAATATTGTTGCTTTAATTCCCAATTTTTTTGCGGCAAAAGCAAGCCCTTGTGCATGATTTCCCGCAGATGCAGTGACAACTTCTTGCAACTTGTCGCCAGAGGATGATTGTTCAACTAAGTTGACTAACTTATTATAGGCACCACGAATTTTAAACGACTGTACTGGCTGTTGATCCTCTCTTTTAAGGAAAACGTTATGACCAAGTTGAGAGGATAAGCTAGTCATGTTAGTTAGTTCGGTTTCTATTGCCACATCATAAACTTTGGCAAGCAAAATTTTTCTTAAATAAACTAGACCGATATTTCTCTCTGAGGAGGTGTTTTGATTTGATGGGTCAAGTGGGAGCTTATCGGGATTCATTTCGTTCTACCGTTAAGGAACTAAAATCATCAAGTAATTTTTTATTTCTCACTGCTCCTTTATCTGCGCTGGTTGCCAGCATTGCATAGTTTTTCAACGCGTAACTGATCGGTCGAACACGGTCCTTTGGTTGCCATGCTAATAAATCTTTGGATAATATTTTTTCGCGACGTGCCCTCAATGCTTTATCGGACACTTGCAAAGTGATTGTTCTATCGGCAATATCGATCGAAATAAGATCGCCATTTTCGACCAATGCAATTGTTCCGCCACTTGCCGCCTCCGGCGATATATGACCAATGGATAAACCGGAAGTCCCCCCAGAAAAACGCCCATCAGTGATCAATGCACATTTTTTACCTAACCCCATCGATTTTAAATAAGTCGTTGGATAAAGCATTTCTTGCATACCAGGTCCGCCTTTTGGACCCTCATAGCGTATTACAATAACTTCACCGGCAACGACTTTACCTGATAGAATTCCATCAACTGCTGATTCTTGACTTTCAAAAACATGAGCGGAACCAGTAAAGGATAAATTGTCGTTATCGACACCTGCGGTTTTAACAATGCAGCCATCAATAGCAATGTTGCCACTTAAAACAGCAAGACCGCCCTCCTTAGAAAATGCATCATCGTATTGTCTGATACAACCACTTATGCGGTCGGTATCTAGTGTGTCAAATCGACAGTCTTGGCTAAAAGCTTTAGTGGTTCGAATACCCGCAGGACCGGCACGAAAAAAATCTTTTATCGATTGATCTTTAGTCACTGTGATGTCGTATGTTTCAATTAAGTCGGCAAGTGAGCTACCAAAAATATTGGTCGCCGAAGTATCGAGTAGTTTGGCTCTTGCAAGCTCGCCTAAAATCCCGATCACTCCCCCTGCACGGTGAACATCCTCCATATGATACTCAGGAGTTGACGGAGCTACTTTACACAAATGAGGAATTTTTCGGGATAATCGGTCAATATCTTTCATTTCAAATTCAATATCGCCTTCTTGAGCAGCTGCCAATAAATGCAAAATAGTATTAGTTGACCCGCCCATTGCAATATCTAAACTCATGGCGTTTTCGAACGCTGTTTTGGTGGCAATATTTCTGGGCAGTGCAGTTGCATCCTCTTTCTGATAATAACGATTAGCTAACGCGACGATCTGTTCGCCTGCCTTTAAAAATAATGCTTCACGATCTTTGTGGGTGGCAAGCATCGAGCCGTTCCCAGGTAAAGCTAAGCCTAAAGCTTCCACCAAACAGTTCATTGAGTTTGCGGTAAACATACCGGAACAAGATCCGCAAGTGGGACAAGCTGAGCGTTCTATTTCATCACTTTGTTCATCACTAATTTTAGGATCAGCACCTTGAATCATCGCGTCAACTAAATCAATTTTTATGATTTGATCGGAGAGTTTGGTTTTACCTGCTTCCATTGGTCCGCCAGAAACAAATATTACCGGAATGTTCAGTCGCATAGCGGCCATTAACATTCCAGGAGTGATTTTGTCGCAATTGGAAATACAAACGATGGCATCGGCGCAATGCGCGTTAACCATGTATTCGACCGAATCAGCAATGAGATCGCGAGAAGGTAAACTGTAAAGCATACCTGAGTGTCCCATAGCGATCCCGTCATCGATGGCAATGGTATTAAACTCCTTAGCAACGCCGCCTGCTTTTTCGATCGCACCAGCGACTAGTTGCCCCATATCTTTGAGGTGAACATGACCAGGTACAAATTGAGTAAAAGAATTTGCAACCGCTATAATTGGTTTTCCAAAGTCGGATTCTTTCATGCCAGTGGCTCGCCACAATGCGCGAGCGCCTGCCATTTTTCGACCTTCAGTCGTGGTTGCTGATCTTAATTTTGGCACGGTACGTTTCTCATTAATAAAACCTTTAGAATATTTTTACCACAGAGGCACAGAGACAACAGAGGAAAAATAATTTCTGTTATCGCAGAAATGTGACGCGGTAATCTCATCGTAGTTGAATTTATTTTTCTCTAATAAAAACTAAACTTCTTCTAACCATCCGTGTTTGTCTTCAGTTGTTCCGTCGAACAGACCGAAAAAATCTTTCTGAATTTTTTCGGTGGTTACTCCTCTTGAACCTTTGCCTACTGGTAGTCCATCGACACTTTTTACCGGCACTACTTCGGTAGCGGTACCGGTCATAAATATTTCGTCGGCTAAATATAGAGCTTCTCGAGATATAGGTTCTTCTCTTATTTCAAAATCACAATCTTTCGCCAGTGATATTACTGTGTCGCGAGTCAACCCTTGCAAAATTGAGGCTGTGCTTGGCGGTGTATAAATAATATTATTGCGCACTAAAAATATATTTTGTCCTGCGCCTTCACTAACGTAATGATTAATATCAAGAGCGATACCTTCTGCGTATCCATGTCGAGCGGCTTCGCAGGAAATTAATTGTGATGACAAATAATTTCCGCCAGCTTTGGCAGCGGTTGGCATGGTATTTGGGGCAAGTCGATTCCAACTGGATACACCAACATCCACGCCTTGTTCGACAGCTTCTTTGCCGAGATAAGCATCCCATGGAAACGCAGCAACTATGATATCCGAAACCGCATCAATCGGTGGTCTTAAACCCATGCCAACTTCACCCAAAAATATGAGAGGTCGTAAATAGGCAGATTTTAGTGCGTTTCTCTTGATGGCTTCTTTGCAGGCTTCAATGACTTGTTCTTTATTATAGGGAATATTCATACGATAAATTTTTGCTGAATTAAAAAGCCGTTCGATGTGTTCTTTTAATCGGAAAATGCAAGTACCTTTATGTGTATCGTAAGCGCGTACTCCCTCAAAAACAGAAGAGCCATAGTGAAGGGCGTGGCTCATTACATGAACGGTAGCGTCTTGCCACGCAACGAATTCACCATTAAACCAAATGAGATCTGAATTAACTTTTGTCATATTTGTATCCTACAATTTTTAACTGCGAGTCAGTAACAACCATCTAATATTAAACTAATTCACGTTAGATACTAAGTGGGTAATTTCTGAACTATCAAATTTTACAGCGCCGCACTCAATATTTCCCGCTACTGCAGGTTTAAGATCGACATGCCTGATATCAAATAACTTATTCAGCTGGTGGTACAATTTTTTTACACTGCATTGTTGCGAATCTATTGAGGTTTTTCCGTTATGTACAGCGAGTTTTATATCTAACAATGTTTCGTTTTCGCTTGGAAAAACACTAAAAGTAGTAACCGAAAATCCGCGATAGCGGGTGACCTGCAAAAGACGCTCTAAAACCGTCGGCTGATTCTCGGCGGTTATTTCTAATGTGTGGCTGAACGGCTGTTTCATCGGTTTAGTCTCTTATAGTTTAGAAAATTATAGTCTAGAAATTTATAGCATCGTTTAAGTTGTTTTTTCGATCATTTTGCTGTTTGATGTTTCTGGTGGAACCAAAGGCCATACATTTTGCAGAGCATCGATTTTTACGTGTAATAAATACGCGCCGTTATGATTAAGCATTTGTTTGAAAGCATTTGGTATTTCTTTGGTTTTGGTAATTATTTGAGCTTTGATTTCAAACGCTGTTGCCAGAGTGACAAAATCCGGATTATCAGATAGATCGGTTTCGCTATAACGACGTTTGAAAAAGAGCTCTTGCCACTGGCGAACCATTCCGAGCCGACTGTTATCAATTAGCACTATTTTTATCGGTAATTTATAACGTTTTATGGTTGCTAGTTCTTGAACATTCATCATGAATGAACCGTCCCCAGAAACGGTTATAACTTGAGTGTTCGGCGCGCTAATTTGCGCGCCAATTGCGGCAGGAATTCCAAATCCCATCGTTCCCAAACCGCTACTGGTGAGAAATTGATCCGGATGATTAAAACGCATGGTTTGCGCTGCCCACATTTGGTGTTGACCCACATCAGTAGTGACGATCGCAGACTTATCCAGCTTATCGCTAAGCTCTCTCAACAAAGCGGGAGCGAAAATATTTTCGTTTTTCGGTAAAACGAGTTGGTTGTCTGCAATTAATGTTTCACATCTTTTTTGCCAAGTATTAATCCTAGAAAAATCAACAGTTATTGCGTCGATTAAGCTGGGTAACGTATTTTTTAAATTGCCGACTATTGCAACATCTGCCTGTCTTCTTTTTCCGATCTCTGCAGGATCAATATCCATATGAATGACTTTAGCGTATGGTGCAAACTCATCAAGCTTGCCAGTCACACGATCATCAAAACGTGCACCAACCACGATCAATAAATCGCATTCCTGCACGGCTAAGTTCGCTGCTTTAGTACCATGCATTCCGAGCATTCCCATATGATAAGATTGTTCAGACTTAACACTTCCGAGCGCCTTTAAGGTGACTACACTCGGAAATTCTGTAACAGTAATCAATCGTTGTAAATCATCGACAGCGTGAGCCATTCCTACGCCGCCACCAATATACAAAATAGGTTTTCGCGATTCGGAAATTAATCTTGCAGCCTGTTGAAATTGGTCAGCCTGTCGATTGCCACTTTCTCGATTGCTACATTCAAATGCTTCCCGCGTTTCTGAAACTAATTCTAAAACGTCTTCCACTTGAGCCATTTGAATATCTTTTGGGATATCAATCAACACCGGCCCAGGTCTACCACTGGATGCAATTTGAAACGCCTGGCTTAGAAATGTTGAAAGTTGCTTAATATTGTTTACTTGAAAACTATGTTTTGTACAGGCAAGGCTTAAGCCGATTATATCGACTTCCTGAAATCCATCGGAGCCCATTGTCTTAGTGCCGACTTGACCGGTGATTGCAACCATTGGAACCGAATCAGCCATTCCATCAGCAAGACCAGTTAATAAATTGGTCGCGCCTGGTCCTGATGTTGCCATACAAACCCCCACTTTTCCAGAAGCTCGACTGTAACCAATGGCGGCGAAAGCGGCACCTTGTTCATGGCGGCAAAGGTAGTGGTTGACCGAACTATCATAAACCGCATCGTAAATGGGCATGATTGCACCACCGGGATAACCGAAAATATCGGTGACGCCTTGTTGCTCCAGTATTGATAGAGTAAGGGTGGCACCTGTACGACTGCGTTCGTTATTCATGATCTTTGGTTAACATCTCTTTAATCAAAATTCAGTTCTGTTTTTTCTAAAATATTTTTTTCTGCAAAAAAAACCCTCGGTCTTTTCAGAGCGAGGGTTTGTTATTTTTTGCGTAAGTTTCTTTAGTGCAACAAAAGCCCTCGAAGTGATAAGAGAATCACCACGACGAGAATATTAATAATCACTAAAGATAATAGGTTCATATTTTTTGGTTTTTATTCATAAATTTTGCTGTTGGTTATTTGTAACATAGGAATAAAATCTCTATCAAGTAGTTTGGTTGGTATTTTAAGAGTTTGCTATAACTTATAGTTATAACGAGTTTAGTGAGGGTTTGATCTAACCAATTGTTTTAATCAACAGTGTCAAAAAATGCTTGAATGATCAGTTGGTTAATTTTTTGACTATGACAACAAATACCCAACTCAAACGGTTCAATTCCTCCCACATCGGATAAATATTCAACTCGATTTTTAACGGGACTGTTTTCAACCACCACTTTTGGAGTAATGCCTACTCCACAACCAAGCGCTACCATACTGACTAATGCTTCGTGTCCCGAAACCGTCGAATAAATAGTTGGTTTACATGGTTGCCGTTTTAAACGATACCAACGATCAAAGCGTTTTCGCGCGGGACCGTGTTCAGGCAAGATAAACGGGATCGCCGACCAGTCAACATTTTTCTGTTGTAATTGCCTGCGTATTTTAGTTGAAAGAGTCGGAGCAATTATTGCCAGTGGGATCTTATCGATGGCAGAAAAATGTAACCTATTCGATAACTGCTCAGGCTTGGCAGCGATTGCAATATGAACGGAATTGTTTTGCACATAAGATATCGCATCGGCAGCATCACCGGTGGTTAATATGATTTCCACCAAAGGGTGTTGATTTCGAAATCGATCAAGCAGCGGCGGCAAGTGGCTGTATGCAGCCGTTACCGAGCAAAAGATATGCAGCTTGCCAGTTAGGTGTTGTTTTTGCTGATCAATATTATTTTTGAGTAATTGCCATTTCTCTAATTGTTGATCAGCGTAGTCGAGTAGTTTTTCACCGCTAGAAGTCAGTTTCACGCTTCGGTTGTCTCTTATTAGCAGCTGACATCCCATTTGCTCTTCCATACGCTGAATTAAACGACTTAAAGTTGACGGGCTCATATGATGAGCATTGGCAGTTTTGCTGAAATGTAAACTTCGAGCTAAATGCTGGAAAATGTTGAGTGATTTGGTGTCCATAAAGAATATTTTTAAGTTATAAATTACTTGTGTTGCATAAAACACAATATTAAGATGAAAACATATCACTTTACGCAATTTAAATCTAAGTCTAATATTTGATCAACGTTAAAAAGTTGATCTGGAGACAAATATGGCTAATTACTTCAACCAATTGCCACTAAGAGAAAAATTAGCACAGCTTGGAAAATGTCGTTTTATGCAGCGAGACGAGTTTTCCGACAGTTGTAATTTTATCAAAGATTGGAATATCGTCATTGTTGGCTGTGGTGCTCAAGGCTTAAATCAAGGTCTAAATATGCGAGATTCTGGCTTAAATATCAGTTACGCCTTGCGCGCGAATGCGATCACTGAAAAACGTCAGTCGTGGCAATGGGCAACAGAAAATGGCTTTCGCGTAGGTAGTTTAGAGGAGTTAATCCCACAAGCTGACTTAGTTTTAAACCTGACACCTGATAAACAACACACGCCAGTGATCGATTCGGTTATGCCGTTGATGAAACACGATGCGGTTTTATCGTATTCTCACGGATTTAATATTGTTGAAGAAGGCATGCAAATTCGCCCTGATATTACTGTCATCATGGTCGCGCCAAAATGTCCTGGAACAGAAGTTCGTCAGGAATATTTACGTGGATTTGGGGTGCCTACCTTGATTGCGGTTCATCCTGAAAATAACCCGACAGGAAATGGGTTGAAAATAGCCAAAGCTTATGCGTCGGCAACAGGCGGCGATAGAGCGGGTGTTTTAGAGTCATCCTTTGTTGCCGAGGTGAAATCGGATCTGATGGGCGAGCAGACGATTTTATGTGGCATGTTGCAAACGGGGGCGATTCTAGGGCATCAACAGCTAGTTAAACAAGGCGTAGATGCGAGTTATGCGCGTAAGTTGATTCAATACGGTCTTGAAACCGTCACCGAAGGATTAAAACACGGCGGGATCACCAATATGCTCGATCGTCTGTCCAATCCAGCAAAAATTAGAGCCTTTGAAATCTCTGAAGAATTGAAAACCATTTTGCGACCATTGTTTGAAAAACATATGGACGATATTATTGATGGTGTATTTTCTGAAACCATGATGCAAGATTGGGTGAATAACGATACCGATCTGCTCAAATGGCGAGCACAAACCGCTGAAACATCCTTTGAATTAGCGAAAAATTGCGATGAAGAGATAACAGAGCAGGAGTATTATGATCGTGGTGTGTTTTTAGTCGCGATGATCAAAGCAGGTGTCGAGCTTGCCTTTGAGACCATGGTATCGGCGGGAATTGTAGAAGAGTCGGCATATTATGAGTCACTACATGAAACTCCGCTTATCGCTAACTGTATAGCCAGAAACAAGCTTTACGAGATGAATGTGGTGATCTCAGATACTGCTGAGTATGGTAATTATTTGTTTAGTCATGCTGCCGTTCCGCTGTTAGAAGAATATGTTGCTAGCTTGTCCAAAACTGATTTAGGTGAAGGTTTAAATTTTGCTGATAATCAGGTTGATAATCAACAATTGATCAAAGTTAACCAAGCAATTAGAAGTCATCCCGTTGAAATCGTTGGAAAGCAGTTAAGAGGGTTTATGCAGAAGATGAAACAAATCACCTAAAATCATCTATACTCAAGCGGTGTTAGAGCATATTCCATGGAGCTTAGCTATCATGTACAATATCGCTCCACATCAACCTTGAGAGTAATTATAACGTGTCATTAATAATCACCGATGAATGTATTAATTGCGATGTTTGTGAGCCAGAATGTCCAAATGAAGCAATTTATCAAGGTGAAGAAATCTACGAAATCGACAAAGATAAATGCACCGAATGCGTTGGGCATTACGACGAACCACAGTGCCAGCAGGTGTGTCCAGTCGACTGCATCCCGTTTGATGAAAATAATGTGGAAACCAGAGGTGGGCTTATTTTAAAATATGAAAAATTAACTGGTCAGACTTTTGAAGAGTAATTTCCTCGTTATACACATTCAGCTCTAGACTTATTCTAAAGCACTGGTTATAGTAAGCCAGACTACCACTATAAACGACAAGGTTTACTGCTAGGAGACAAAGAGTTTCAGCAAAAACCGATAGTCTAGAGTTAATACTCACAAACAGACTAAAAATGACAGGATAGAAAATGCGCAGACACAGACACTTAATAGAAGACGAAACCGACGTTGACATGACACCCATGTTAGATATCGTATTTATCATGTTGATATTCTTTATTGTCACCACTTCATTTGTTAAAGAATCGGCGATTGATATCGCCCGTCCAACGGATAATCAGTCAGAAGCACCACCCAACCCTACATCGCCGATCGTTATTCGCATTAGTGATACTGGTGATGTATCGATTGGACCAAGTTTGATTGAGGTCGCACAGGTTGAAGCGCGAGTTTCTGCGGCATTAGCAAAAAAACCGAAAGCGGCAGTTTTAGTTCAAACTTCTGAATCAGCAAGAACTGGTATTGTGGTTGGTGTGGTTGATGCGATTAAAAAAGCAGGTATAAAACAAGTCACAGTGACTAAAATTGCAAAATAATTGCCCTGCTTGTTATAACTGAGCTTTATATTGTTGAGGTTTTATAAAGGCGACTTATTCAAGTCGCCTTTTTTCTTTTTTCAAGGAGCGTACCTGTGTCTAAAGTAATAACACTATTAATTTTAGGTTTTGTTGCTTGGTATTGGTTCTATTCGCAGAAGATCAAACAACTGGCACTGAGAGCAGGCATAAAACGGTGCAACGAAGCAGGCGTTCAGTTTTTAGATCACAGTGTGGTTTTGCATCGCATCGGTTTTAGAAAAAATCAAGTTAAGCGTTGGAAGATGATTAGAGAGTATCGTTTTGAATTTACATCGACCGGTGAGAGCCGATATATTGGACGTGTCATTTTGCAAGGTCATCACCTTGTTTCATCTGAGCTAGAACCTTACAATCTCAATTAATGTTTTTAAAGATAAAGATGGAAACTTGCCTAGAAATTAAAAAACTAACCAAAAAGCTTGGTAAAAATAAAGCAATAAGCGATCTGAATTTGTCTATTTCAAGGGGCAAAAAGGTTGCATTACTGGGACTCAATGGCGCAGGAAAATCCTCCTTCATACGACTACTCGTTGGTGAATCTCAACCGGATAGTGGTGATATTATCTATGTTGATCCCGAAACTAACGATCAAAACCTACGATCTCAAGAAATAAGGTTCAAAAAACTGCTAGGCTACCAAGCTGATACGATGTTGTCGATTACCGCGATGACTGGCGAAGAATATTTGAATCTTTGCGGACAACTAAAAGGGCTTTCCAGTAAATTAATGAAAGGTAAATTAAAAAAAATAAGTCAACAATGGCAAATAGAAAATCTACTTAAACTATCTATGGCTGAGCTTTCAAAAGGTAACTTGCAAAAACTCGCCATAGCACAAGCCTTTATAAACGATCCCAAATGGCTTTTTTTTGATGAGCCTTGCCAAAGTTTAGATCCATTGGAGCAAGACAGATTTAATCAAAATATCAAGAGTTTGAGCGAAATAGAACTGTGTGTTTTCTCAACACATAATGTCGAACACGCTCTAGAGATGGCGAATGATATTGTCATTTTCCATCAATGTAAAATCGCTTATCATTTTAGAAGTGAAAACAAACAAAGCTATTTGGTGATCTGTAAAGATGTTAATTCAATCCTACCTGCCTTAGCTGACGAATTAGATATAAAAATAATTGAAATTACGGATAAAACATTTCAATTACCATCCGCAAATATCGATCAAATAGAAAAGCTTAAAAATAGACTAGATAAAGCGGCTATCAAACTATTCTTGCCTGAAGAACAAGCGGTTATGCCTCTATTCAGGTTGCTCGCAAGCGGCGAAGTTAGCCTCAATTCGAACGAGCATCAATAATGAGAGTCATTATTTTTCAATTATTGGTTAACTTACTTAAAAGACGAAATTTACAGATTTCTTTACTCTTAATTTTTGTGGCGATTGGTATTTTTTCGAGTTTGGGCTACCAAAATTTTTTCTACCTTCAAGCACAAAATATCGATCAACTCTCAGTTTTTAATGAAATTTTGAAGCCACTATCCGGCTTAGTACTAATTTCTCAAGTATTCATAATTATCATGACAGCTTCACAACTTGTTCCTTATTTATTTGAACGCGGCCAGCAAAGTCTATTGCTAAATTCTTCTCTAACTAATAATAAGCTAGCTCTAACCCACTTTTTTACGGCTTTTATTATTAGTCTGATTCCACTTTGTTATTTTACATTGATTAGTTTAAGTTATTACGGATTTAGCAATCTGGATGTTGGGTTGTTACTGACTACCGGCTTCTCTCTGTTTATGGGCGGCGTATTATTCAATATCACAATAATAGCGGTGTCGTTGTTTTTTAGAAAAACACTCACATCGATTGTTTTCTCGATAATTGTTATTGCACTAATTTTTGGTATTGATGAATTTCTACGAACTGGCAATTTCAGCCAATCGATTTCTATTTATTTGAATTTTTTTCTTCATTTTCGAAATGGGCTTATTATTCCATCTGAATTTATCCGAGTAATAATTTGGGTTGCAGTTTTTTATTCTTTCTTAATATTGGCGATACAACATTTACGACTATCTAACTATCGCTTTGGAATAATTTTATTATTCATTTCTATATCACTAATTATTACCAATTGGTTATTTCAAAATCAGATGTTTGGAGCACAGTTGTTCAATGCTTGGTTATCGGAACGCGGAGATTCAAAAAAACAATGGGATATTAGCCGTGAAAATTTAAACTCGCTTAATAACAATATTGCTAACAAAATCAGAATGGTCAAAGTACCCATTGTGGTTACCGCCGTTATTGATAATGAAGAAAATCATGATGAAATACGCCAAGCGTTTGATATCATAAAACAATATAATCCAGATTCGTCGTTAACGTTTACAAGTAGACAGGCTTTATCAGTTAATAACCAGATGAGCGACCAATTTGTCACAGTTAAGGTAGGCAATCAACAACAGTCTATCCGGTATCCATTTGATCGACCAGCTAAACAATCGATTACACAAATGATCGTACAACTTACATCGAGGGCGGATCAGTGGATCACTTTTGTTGAAGGTCATGATGAGGCGTCCTTATTTGGAAAAAGCAATCGGGATGTCAGTTCCTTTTTTGGAACTCTTAAATCGTTAGGCTGGTCTGTGGCTTCTCAAAATCTTAGCAAGCAAAATATGATTAGTATAAATACCAAAGTACTGATAATCGCAGCGAGTAAAAAAGAATGGCTACCTGTAGAGTTAAATGCGGTTATGAACTATGTGAAAGGTGGCGGTAATTTACTAGTTTTGCGTGAGCAGAGTGATTCTTTTCCGCAAGAGTTACAGAACTATTTAGCAATTAAAACCAAGAAGGGAATTTTAATCGACTGGCAAGGTTATCAAAGCGGTACACCTCACCCGGCAATCGTCATCGTCAATGAATTTGCATCTCATGCTGTTAACACTGGTATTAATAGTTTGTTAGCTTTTCCTTGGAGTGTTGGATTGAATATTGATAAAGAAAAACAATTGGGAAACAGTGAATATCACTCGATTATTCAAACTCATCAAGGTGTTTGGAATGAATTTAATAGTGAAGAAACGGAATTATCTTTCAACCAAGAGATTGGTGAACAACAAGGTGTTTTTAATCTTGCTTACAGTATTGAAAATGAAGAATTACAACAACGAATAATTGTAGTCGGCGACAGTAGTTTTTTGTCTGATTCGGCGATTAATAATTATGCCAACCGTCAATTTTCACTCAACCTAATTAGTTGGTTAACTGCTCAAAGTATTGATGATTTAACGACTCAGTATCAAGATAATTTTATTCGCTCTACGCCTTTAACACACTTTTTATTCAAGTGGTTATTCTCTTTGATTTTGCCTGTTTTGTTTTTGGCTATGATACTTCTGTTACAATTAAAAAAACGAAAAATAGTTGTATATGGAGGCAATTCCTAAAATGAACCAGAAACAATGGCTCAATGTCGTGATTATGCTTATTTCAGCTTTAATTTTAATTTTTGTGTTAATTGGTCGATTTATGAATAAGTCTGTAGAAGAATATGATAATCAAACAATTCAAAATGAAATAAAACCGCCGATGGAAGAACCGAAAAAAAACGGATGAGAATTAAATAGTCATGCCTGAACTTCCAGAAGTTGAAACAACCTGTCGAGGAATAGAGCCTTTTGCAAATAATCAGACGATTGAACGAATTATTGTTCGTCAGGCTAAATTACGTTGGTCAGTTGATAAAGCGCTAAACAAAAAACTTAAAGGGCAGAAAATTACTGATGTAAGTCGACGTGCAAAATATCTATTATTGCAAACGCATATTGGTGATTTGATGATCCACTTAGGTATGTCGGGCAGTTTGCGAATTGTTGAAAAGCAAAAGCCTGAGAAACATGATCACGTGGATATCTGTTTATCCAACGGTAAGACCATTCGTTTTAATGATCCTAGGCGTTTTGGCAGTATTATTTTAAATAAACAGGGTGAGGAACATTCGCTACTCGAAAAGTTGGGTCCGGAGCCGTTAACTAGTGATTTTGATGCAACCTATTTGCATACCAAAGCAATCGGTCGTAAAGTGGCAATTAAGTCATTTATTATGAATAATCATATTGTGGTTGGTGTAGGTAATATTTATGCTCAAGAATCGCTTTTTTTAAGCGGTATTAATCCTAATCGTACAGCGTGTAAAGTATCAAAGGTTCGAATGGAAAAACTTGTTTCAAATATTAAACAAGTTTTAGCTGATGCGATTAAAGCTGGTGGAACTACTTTAAAAGACTTTAGTGGCGCGGATGGGAAGCCCGGTTATTTTCAACAGACACTTAATGTTTATGGTAGGAATGAAGAGCCTTGTTTTAAGTGTGAAACAAAACTTAAACAAGTTACTATTGGTCAAAGAACAACGATTTATTGTTCGAAGTGTCAGAGATAGGAAGCTCAGGGGTTTAATTGTAGAGTCTTTTATCGCTGAACGATTTTATACGAAACAAAATAGTGTTTACTACAATTGACAAACTGTTTTGCGTAAACATGTAATCTAAATGATGTATCAGGATAAAGAGATGGATGAGGATATAACCACAGCAATATTCGATCAAGCGGCGGTAGGAATTGCTCAAATCGAAACTCAGACGGGAAAATTTATCAGGATCAACCAGAAATATTGCGATATTGTCGGTTATCAAAAAGAAGATATGAGTGGTGCAACATTTATGGAAATTACTCACCCAGATGATCTACAAGAAGATCTCAATAACATGGAGAAGGTAAAGAATAGTGTGATCAATGAATTTTCAATGGAAAAACGGTATTTTCATAAAAACGGAAGTATAGTCTGGGTTAATCTAACCGTTTCGCCAATGGGAAATGTCTTAAACAAACCGACTCATCATATCGCTGTAATTCAAGATATCACCAGACGTAAAGAAGTCGAAGCTGAGCGAAGTAAACTTGAAAAGATGCTTAGTTTGCAAAATGAAGAGCTAATAAAAAAGACCGCAGATTTACAATCGACATTAGAAGAGATTAAGATTTTGAAAGGCATTATCCCTATCTGCTCTTATTGTCACAGTATTCGTGACGATGAAGGAGCGTGGGACAGATTTGAGGCATATTTGTCTAAGTACACTGATGCAGAGTTTAGTCATGGGGTGTGTCCAGATTGTTTACCGAAAGTTCGTGCAGATGCCGGCTTGGATTAATGTTGGCATAGAGCCAGTGGAGAGAAGCATATAAATAGATAATGGCACAGAATTTTTAAATCCAAGAACTACTTCCATTTCTAAAATTCGTGCATTGTGATGCTAAATCAAAATATGACATTACTCGAAAGTTCAAGACGAAGAAATAGACTCAATATATTTGGTTTGCTATTAATTGCATGTGGCATAACTATGACATTGCTGTTGAGAAGTGGCAACTACTTAATCGAAGGCTTAGCATTCCTGTTCATAGAAATCATAATATTTTTCTTGGGTATTAATTTAATCGATTGTCCTAGTTGCAAGAAAAGTTGGATTTATTATTTGATGAAAAATAAATCACTAAACAAATGGTTAGATGAGTTACTTCACATAAAGAAATGCCCGTGTTGTGACTATGATGGCTCATAAGCGGAAATGTTAGCTAATACCTCTAAATTAGTTCAAATGAAATATTTACAGGTGGGCAAAGGTCGACTAGGAAATCTTATTGCCCAGAGCGTCAAAGCCTCCACCAACCTAACCATCAATTACGCCCGTATCGATCCCGAATTTGGTCTAATCAATTCAAATAGAAAACCTATCGGAGGAGATGTTGATCAATTAGTCCTATGCCTATCGCCAAGTCAATCCTCCGTTTGGCAGTGGGATCAAATATTAAACGGTATGATTAAACAAGTAGTTCGAAACGAGCTTAAAATCAATCAATTAATCTTTATTTCCTCTACTCGGGTTTATGATGGGATCACTGGCGGGATTATCACTGCAGAAACACCTGTAAACGCCGCTTCTAAGCGCGCAATGAAACTATTAAAAGCAGAACATCATATTGAGCAACTCACTAGTAACTATCATATTTTACGCTGCAGTGGGCTTTACGCAAAAACTGGGCAAGATTATCGAAAATATCCGAAAATTCTAGTTCAAAAAGATGACAAAATACGTTTTGGCGTTGATATTGAGTATGTCACTCAGGTTGTTGTCGAAAAACTCAAAGAAAACACACAAGTCAGCACTCACTCACTATTAACCGACGGTTATTGTTATTTTAACGGGGAAAAGATAGCTGCTCAAAAAGTGAGTCATCTATCAGGTCAACATCGATTGCTAATTAATTCTCAAGTAAAACTCTAATACAAACTAAATATCTAATCTTAGAGTATTTAAATTTGCTGAATTCCAGTCTTAAGTGCATAGTCTCCCTCTAAAAGAATGTAATATTTTATAACTGTACCATTCTTGAGATTTCTCAATAGCCGGATAGTTTAACTGAGCCGAGCCATACTATCCAGCTTAGAGGCAAGTCACCCGAGATTTACGCTACTCGGTTAAATTCGTCGATAGAAATGAGAAGCTTCCGATAACTGTTGCATAACGTTTATTTCGTTCTGCCAAGCCAATTTGTTCGTAAAGAATCGCTAGCTATTTCCTGAAAGCCCTTACATTTCTATTTGCAGTCAATATTAGACCACGAATTATTTTTCTTCTGTTGCATAAAACTGAGAGAATTCGGTACCATCAAGATTTCCATTGCTGTTAACATCCAGCTCTGCAAACTTGCTTGAAAGTTCTTCTGAAGCTAACGCTTCTTCTTTTGTTACCTCACCATTTTGATCAGCGTCAAGACTTTCGAATTGAATGCGGATTGTATCAACAGCGACGACTGCATCTTCTTTTGCATTGTTGGCTAACGCCAAAGTTGATAATAATGAAAGAGAAACTGCTGCGATTAAAGTCTTCATAATAGTATTCCTTTAATTGTTAATTGAATTAAATAATAGCTGGAGTACCAGCTTTCATTGATATAGCAAACGATATGCCAACAGCTTATTTAATTTAACTTGAACTCTTGAAAACACTGATACTAATACGTTTCAGATGTATTTATTTTTTACAGTAATTTATTTATAAGAAATTGATTAATTACAGGAAACTAACTATGAAGATCTGTCTACTTTCCACGACAATTTGAATGGCTGAGTTGTGCAGTCGCTCACAGAATACCACCGAAATAGGATTTCTTTAGGGTTTTATAAGTCATCGCAAGCTTAGATTGCTGTCGTGTTTTAACAACAAGACGCGATGATATACTGTGTTTAAACCATGCTTTCAGCCGCTAAAGCAATAAGGTCTCGCCTTTTGATAGTTGTCGCTAAATAACGACAGTTGAAAATCTATTGCTCATTGGTTTTTTTAAATTGACTAGCTTTAAGTGTATGTCGATCCAGCAATCGATAAAATTCTGTTCTATTGCGTTTGGCGAGTCGAGCGGCCTCGGTAACACTGCCATTTGATAATTGAAGAAGCTTAATAAGATAATCCCGCTCAAAATTCTTTTTTGCATCACTAAAACCCAATAGTGATTTCTGTTTTTCCTGAAGGGCTTTTTCAACCAGGCTTACTGGAATTAAAGGGGTGGTTGCAAAAGTACAAACATGCTCGATAATATTTTTCAATTGTCGAACATTTCCAGGCCATTCGTAGGCAATTAATGAATCCATTGATTCTTTCGACAGTCCTTTTGCCATAGAAGCGCCACTCGATTGACTTTGTGAGATAAAATAATTGGCAAGGATAGGAATATCTTCTAACCGTTCTGTTAATCTGGGCAACGCCATACTGACAACATTTAGTCGGTAATAAAGATCCATTCTAAATGCCCCCTCTGCGGCCAATTGATGTAAGTCGCGATGGCTGGCGGAAATCACTCTGACATCAACGGAAATATCGCTATTTGCCCCAACGGGTCGAATTTCTCCTTCTTGTAAAGCCCGCAGTAATTTAACCTGAAAAGCTGCAGACATATCGCCAATTTCATCAAAAAAAAGACTGCCACCATCCGCCGCTTCGAATAATCCTTTACGTGTTTCAGAGGCACCCGAAAACGAACCCTTGCGATGTCCAAACAATTCAGATTCAATCAACTCTTCAGGAATTGCGCTACAGTTAACCGCAACAAATGGTTTTTCTGTACGCATACTGGCCTTATGAATTGCCCGAGCAATAAGTTCTTTGCCGGTACCACTTTCTCCCTGGATATAAACACTCACTTCGCTCTGGGCTACGCGCTCTACTTCTCGAAGAAGATTTTCCATCACCATACTGCGGCTTATAATATCTTCCCTCCAACTAGACGAGAGTTGCTGATCCTGCATTAACGATACATTTTTTGTTATCAATAAAGCTCTGTTAATGAGTTCAAGCAATTCATCACTATCGAAAGGTTTAGTAAGAAAACCAAAGACCCCCTGATTTGTTGCAGATACAGCTTCTTTTATGGTGCCATGGGCAGTGAGAATAATAACTGGGAGGGTCGGATATTGCTGCTGCAAATGGCTGAATAAGACTAAACCATCCATTTCAGCCATTCTCAAATCAGTGATGACCAGTTGCGGTAAAAAACTGGGGATTAATGCAATCGCATGCTCTCCACTCGAAACAGATTCAACTTCAAGCCCTGTCGCCTGTAAGCGAACACTGAGTAATTTAAGTAGACTTGCATCATCATCTACTAGCAGAACTTTTTGCCCATGAAAATTATCGTGCATTTTGTTCTGATTCATTCAATTTTTTATTAATGCCATCTTCTATCGCTTTTAACGCCTCAATCTTTTGATTGCTTTCAATAATAAGCTTTTTGGCATTGTTTAATTGTTTTTTTAAAGCTTTATTTTTTTTCTTTAATTGGCTAATGCTACTCAACAGATAACTTTGATTAATCGTCAACCAATGTAATGGTTGCATAACCTCTTTCGAATTCGCAAAAGAATTTAAAATTTCTTTCTTTTCATGCGAATTGATACAATTGAATTCAGCATCCGATAAAAATACCAGCAGCCAAGCGATTTGCCAATCTGCTTTTTGATGGTAGTTCTGTTTTAGAGACTCACACTTAAGTTGTTTTTGGTTTTTATCAAGGTTCTGTTGTTGCATTCCCTGCTCGAGTAAACTGTATAATTGTTGTTGTTTAATAAGATCTACTGACGGCTTTTTTCCCGGCTCGACTAATAATTGTTGTGATGACTTTTGCTGGGACTGTTGCGGCAACTTGGTTTGGCAACTCTGAATAGCAAGAAGAAGAATCAATAGTAAAAATTTATGTGGCCGTTTCATTGTATTTCGTCCTGGTTATTTCCCTATTTATTGGTAAGCGTAAAGAAAATCTGGCACCACAAAAGAGTCCATTAGATTGCAGCAGTTCAATCTTTCCACGATGGAATTTAAGGTAATATTTCACTAACGCCAAACCTAAACCGGAACCTTTTATTGACCAGGATTTTGGTGAAGTTCCTTGATAGAATTCCTCGAATATCAAAGGTTTGCTCTCTTCTGCAACACCTACGCCCTGATCTTCAACCGTTAACATTAGCTCATCATCTTCAACCTCTAAGCCTAACCCAATCAAACCGCATTCCGGTGAGAACTTGATCGCATTTGAGATAAGATTACTCAGAATAACTCTAATTTTGTCTTGATCCGCTGTAATATGGACGTCACAGAGATTCACTTTAAGATCGATTTTTCGGTTCTTTAAAACCAGCTTATAATCATTAAGCACTCGATTTATTAAAGGCGCCACCTCAAAACGGGTGAATTTTACTTCGATATTGGTTGAAATTGCCTTCTGATATTCTAGTAAATTATCCACCAAATCATTAATTGTAATATTACCCATCTTCATTAACTGAATGATTTCCTGTTGTTCTGCGTTCAATTCTCCTACCAGATTTTCATCAAGTAAATTTGTACCTTCTTTTAACGTTGCCAACGGTGTCTTTAGTTCATGAGAAATATTTCTAATAAATTGCTGTTTTTCATGCTCAAGCTGGCTTAGCTTTTTTCTTAGCCAATTAAGATGCAAACCTAACTCTCTCAAATCTTTAGGGCCTTTTATTGATATCTCATGATCATAGCCCTCTTCACCTAAAGAGCGAATGGCTTTACCAATATTCTTAATTGGTCTAGTTAATAAATTCACCAGGACAACGCCCAACAATAACGCTAAAGGTATGCTCGCCAAAGCTGAATAAACCAGCCTTTGACTTACTCTTTGCGAGCTTTTTGCGAGTGTTTCAGCTTCCACACTCAATCTTTCTTCACCTTCTGCTAACAACGCTCGAGCTTGATTGGTAAGGTCATCAAAAATAGATAACTTTTTTATATTTATCGGTTGTGTTTTTTTCTCGTATTCTTTTATAAACTCATTGTAGAAGTTGTCTTCTATTAAAGAAAGTTGTTCTATTTTTTTTGATATACTGCGATTAAGACTTTTTGTTTTTAATGATTTGGATTCATCAATAAACTTATTTCTATGGGCAAGATATGACTGGAAAATTTTTTCTTCATTAAGCACCAAAAATTGACGAAGACTTCGTTCCATTGAAACCACTCTTTCTAGAATTATTCGGCTACTTTTATTCGAACTTACAGTTTGAAATAAAGTTTTCTGACTTTCCTGATTATAATTCTCAACTTCAATAACCACATCAACAATAACTAAAACTAACGGTAATGTTACTAATATAAAGCTTGCCAGAACCCATTGAGACAATGAGCTCACCAAAAATAATTTGTTATTTTTTAAATTGTCGGTCATAAATTTTGTTTATAAAAAACTCGGCAGCGAGCTAGCCGAGTTTTTTATCTTAGGCATTGTAAAACCTACCTGATCCTCAATATTTATTGATTTCCCAAGGAATTATCTTAGCATTGTCTTCATCTAACCATCACTTTGAATCGTGATCATAACATATCTCTTTTGCCCAATGTTCAGGTAGCTCATGATAGATAACATCTTCATCACCATTTATATTCTGACCTTTCCAAACTTGGTTTATTCGTTTGATAGACTCTTCCTCTAAAATATCAAAGATTTTCGTCATTTCAGAAACTATGTCGATGCAGTATCTATTTGCTTCTAAATCAGTTTTAAATTCAAACTTCATTGTATAGCTCCATTCAAAAGGTCAATCGCCTCTTGAGTGTTCCAACTTGATTGTTGTCCAAACCCTCAAGCGTTTTGACCGTTAAGAAACTCTCTAACATTGCCTAACATCGGATCTCTAACGGTGTCGTAAGAGTGGATTGTACCATTATTTCTAAAATGCCTAATGAACCTAGCCCAAGAAGGAGTTGTCCCTCAAACTTAAAATAGCCAAAATTGATGATTTAATTCTTGCTATTTAACAGAGTATCTACCGCGATAAAAATAACCCCCAAGATCAACAAAGCTCTGCCATTTCTGACAGAGCTTTGGTACTTCTTTTTCTCTAATATTTAAGAATAAACAAGAAAATCAAAATCAATTTACATTGACCCCTTCGATTGACCCCTTCGATTAGACCATTTCAAAGAGGTGAGTAATTCCCCATACAACTGTAAACCTACCATTCGAGTAGAATAAAACCAATTCAATAATATTTATCCCTTCCTTAAATATTATTTTTACTTCAACAGTTATCAACCAGGTTGTATCAATTCTTAACCGCGCCCTTCAGTCGCAATATAGTTTCTCAAACGACTTAGCCAATCATCCAGACCTTGCTCATCAATAAAAAAGACAAACCGTCCCAAACTGCGTTGTAGGTTCATCAAGTCGATGAGAAAAACAAACACGGCATTGGTTGCTGATTCCTCTGCGACTAATGCAGCATTCTGTGCATCTAGCAAATCGAGTATTGAAAGTGCACCACGAGTATAAGCATCGGTAACAAGTTTTAGATTTTTATGTGCTGCGTTTGATGCTTCTTTGGACAGTTGAATAGAAGGATAAGATGCCTTGATAAGATGAAGTGTGGCTCTGGTACGTTGTTCAATTCTTTCCGCTGTCGCATCACGTTGCATATTATTTTTCTTGAGCGCCAA
>Ga0316204_10001631_pt1 | contig 58281 bp, 60 predicted proteins | sample 6monrhotite_MG_2_FD_205661 | JGI IMG/M metagenome (GOLD analysis project Ga0316204, IMG submission 205661) | Microbial mat bacterial communities from mineral coupon in-situ incubated in ocean water Damariscotta River, Maine, United States -... | ecosystem: Environmental > Aquatic > Marine >...
AACAACACCTGGGCTCCGTCGAAAACCGTCCACGTGTTCGCAAGGTCTTGCCTCCTGATGTCGCCTTGCGGCGAGGCATCTGACGTCGCAACACCCTCTCGCGTGGGACGCTGGGACGTCGCGTTCCGCAACGGGGACTCGTCGCAGTTGGCGCGCGCCGTACGGCGCGTTCTGGTGAAAGGTGGGGACTTATCGAGAGGGGGACGTCACATCAACGGGGACTCTTCGCAGTTGGCGCGCCATCCGGCGCGGTTGGTGCCGCTCGGAGCTGTCGCGCTGCGCGCTCAGAGCTCTCTTCGTTCGCGGGAACGGGGGGACGGGGGACGGGAGCGGGGAGCGCGGGGATTCAGGCGTTGAGCGCAACCCACGACTTGACGGTGGCGGCAAACTTGCGGCGCCTGAAGGCCGGGGAGAACGCTGCGCGTGCCCTAGCCGATGACGGCATCCAGGTAGCGGTTGCGGAAGAGGCCGTCCGGGTCCAGCTCCCGCACCAGCGCCCGCCAGCGCTCGGCCTCGGGGTAGAGGCGGGTGATGTCATCGGGGGTGAACGAGGCCTCCTTGCCCCAGTGCGGCCTCGCCTCCAGATCGCGCAGCGCCCCGGCGACCTGCGTGAAGTAGGCCTCCCGGTGCGAGCCATCGGTAATGTAGGCGCCGATGGCGCAGCGATCACCGCCCTGCGCGGTCGAGAGCCAACCCTCATCCCCCCGGATGAAGCGCAGCTCCAGGATGAAGTTCACCTTGAGCGACTCGGAGATCAGCTTCACCACACGCTCCAGCCCCTCACGCGCGTGAGCCATGGGCACCAGCCACTCCGCCTCACGGTGCACGGGCGGCATGGCCAGCGTGAGCTGGCGGTCCACCCGGTCCACGCTCTCGGCGGCGCTGAAGTAGCTCATCCCGACGATGCGGTTCTGGAGGGGCGTGAGCACCGGCATGGCGCGGCTCGCGGCCAGCATGGCCGGGAAGATGAAGCGGTTGATCACCGCGGCATCCAGCCAGCGGGTGAACTTCGGCTCACGGCCCGGCCCGGGGTCGCGGTGATAGCTGAAGATCACCGCCTGATCGGTGTGCGGCAGCCACCACCACTTTACGTACTCCGCGGAGCGCGCCAGCTCGTCGATGCGCTCAACAGCCACCTCCAGCGGCAGGGGAGCGCGCACCTCCCGCAGATAGAAGAGCGGCTCCACCGCGAGCGTCACCTCCGTCACCACCCCCATGGCGCCCAGGTGCACGCGCGCGCCGGGCAGCCGGGGGTCGTCGGGCCCCAGGCTCACCACCTCCCCACGCCCATCCACCAGCCGCATCCCGCGCACCGCCGTCGCGATGTTGCCGTGCGTCAGTGAGCTGCCGTGGGTGCCGGTGGCGATGGCGCCAGCGACCCGCTGCTCCATGATGGAGCCCAGGATGGTGGGCGAGCAGCCCTGCTCGGCGAGAGCGTCGACGAGATCGCAGAGGCGCACGCCAGCCCCCACGGTCACCAGGCCATCCTTCACAGCCCCCACGTGGTTCAGCGCGTCGACGCTGAGCCAGCGCTCCTCAGGCGCGGCGATGGCGGACCAGGAGTGCCCCGCCCCCACCACCTTGACGCGCTGACCGGCCTCGCGCGCGGCGCGCACCGCGCTGACCACGGCGGCCTCGGAGTCCGGCGCCTGCCTGACGGCGGCCTCCGCGTGGACATTCCCAGCCCAGTTGACGAATGACGGCATTCACGAAGCATACTCCCTGAATGCCCCCCACTGATCTCGACGCCGTCCTGGCGGTGGCCGCGCCCGCCACCTACGCCATCTCGGTCGGCGCGCTGCTCCTCGAGTACGCGACGCTCCGGCTGCTCAAGGAGCGCCTGAACCACAGGCAGGGGATGGCCAGCCTGGCCTCTGGGCTGATGGCCTTCGGGGGCATCGCGGTGGCGAACCGGGTCTTCTTCATCAGCGTGATGTATGCGGCCTGGAGCGCGCGCCTCCTGGACCTCGGCGCCGGCGCGGCGGGCTGGCTCGCGGGCTTCGTGCTCTACGATCTCCTCTTCTATGTGGCGCACCGCCTGGGCCACGAGGTGCGGCTGCTGTGGTGCTTCCACTCGGTGCACCACACCAGCGAAGAGATGCGGCTGACCTCAGCGATCCGTGGTTCAGCCTTCGACTTCGTCTACCTGCCCTGGTTCTTCGTCTGGCTCCCGCTCCTTGGGATCCACCCCATCATCCTCCTCGTCGTGGAGTCCGCTGCCCGGATCTGGGGCGTACTGACCCACATCCACCCGCGCTTCGTGGGCCGACTCGGCGCGCTCGACCGGCTGCTGGTCACCCCCAGCGTGCACCGGGTGCACCACGGCCGGAACGATGACTACCTCGACCGAAACTACGGCGAGGTGCTCACCGTCTGGGACCACCTGCTCGGCACCTACACCGCCGAGGACGAGGCGCCCGACTACGGCGTGCTCAAGCCGGTGGACGCCGGCAGCCTCGCGGACATCCAGCTCTCCCCCTGGCGCGATCTCTGGCGGGACTTGTGCCGCGCGCCCTCGCTCCGCGTCAAGCTGCGCTACCTCCTGGGCGCCCCCGGCTACCGCCACGACGGACCGGACGCGGGATAGACTCCGCTCATGTCAGCCCTCACGCTCTCTGAAGATCAAGTCCGCTGGTTCCGCGCCCGCCGGGGTCACCTCATCGGCCCCGGCGCCCCCGACGCGGTCGCCGCCGCCCGGGAGTTGCTGGGCGCGCAGTCCCAGGTGCTGGAGCCCTCTCTACACGCCCTCTCGCTGCGAACCGCGGGCCGCCCGACGGCGGCGGCGCTGAAGGCGCTGCTGTTCGAGGCCCCCCGCTCGCTGGTGCGGACCTGGGGGCCCCGCGAGACGGTGCACCTCTATGACCCGGCCGACTGGCGACAGGTGGTCGCGGCCCGCGAGGAGTGGTCCCGGGCCGGCCGCAGGGGCGCGCTGGCGACACACGCGATGCTGGACGAAGCCGTCGCCCTCGCCCGCGGCCTGGAGGCGGCCCCCGACCGCCGCGAGCTGATGCCCTCGGTGCGCGAGCCCTTCGAGCGAGAGCTGGACGAGATCGCGCTGGGGGCCCGCCAGGAGCCCCGCTACTTCGCCGCCGGGCGGCTGGTGTTCGGGATGTCCATGCGCGGCGACGTCAGCGCCGGCCTCAAGCGCGGGTCCACCCAGACCTACCCCCTCCGAGAGCGCTGGTACCCGGAGCTGCCCTGGCCGCCGCTGGGAGCCCGGGAGGCCAACCTCGCCCTCACCCGTCGCTACCTGTCGCTCTGCGGCCCCGCGACGCCGCAGGACGTGGCCCACTACTTCGGCGCGAAGGTGAGCAGCGCCCGGGCGTGGCTGGCGGCGCTGGAGGCCGAGCTGCTGACCGTGCGCTGCGGCGAGCTCACCCTGAGCGCGCTGCGACGCGACGAGGCGGCGCTGCGTGAGGCCGTCGGCGAGTGGACCGTGCGGCTGCTCCCCAAGTTCGACACCCTGCTGATGGGCCACGCCGACAAGCGCTGGACCGCCCCCGTCGAGGCGGAGCGCAAGCAGATCTGGAAGAAGGCCGCCGTCGTCTGCGCCACGGTGCTGCGGCGCGGCGCGATCGTCGCCACCTGGAGCCACAAGGCCCGAAAGCGGGACGTGACCGTGACCGTGACGCCGCTCACGGGCTGGTCAGCGGCGCTGCTGCCCGAGGTGGAGGCCGAGGCCAGGGCGCTGGCGGCGCACCTCGGACGCCAGGAGGCTCACGTCATCGTGGGGTGATACCCCCGCCCCGAATGCATCGCCCCCTCCTCTTCGTGCTCGTCGCCACTGTGGGCTTCGCGATCAAGGGCGTCATCGCGAAGCTGGCCTACACGACGGGGATCACGATCGTCGGGCTCCTGGTGCTGCGAGCCGCCATCGCGGTGCCGCTCTTCTGGCTCGGCGCGCGCTGGCTCGGCGCGAGCTGGTCGGATGTCCGCCGCCGGGATGTCGTCGCGGCCATGGCGGCGGGGACGCTCTATCTGCTGGCCGGGTACTGCGACTTCACCGCGATCGACCGCATCGGCGCGGGCCCCTCTCGCGTGCTGCTCTTCACCTACCCGCTGCTGGTGCTCCTGCTGGAGGCCGGCCGGGATCGGAGAGCGCCCGCGAGGCGTGAGCTGCTGGCCTTCGGGTTGGCGTGGCCGGGGCTGTGGCTCGTCGCATCCGCCGGCGATCTCGCGGACCCGGCGGGCGCGGCCTGGGGGCTGGGCAGCGCGGCGACCTACGCGATCTACCTCTTCGTCAGCCAGCGCATGATGCCCCGGCTGGGCTCCGTGCGGTTCGCGGTGCTGGCCAACACGGGCGCCGGCGTCGCGCTGCTCGCGGCGCTGCCGTGGCTGGTGACCCCGGGGGATCTGTCGTTCGACGCCGCGGCGCTCGGCTGGGTCGCGCTGATCGCGGCGTTCTGCACGGTGCTCCCGTTCTTCCTCTTCTTCGAGGGGATCCGGCAGCTTGGGGCCGGGCGGGCGAGCGTCATCAGCCTCACCGGGCCGCCGCTGACCCTGGCGCTGGCGTGGATGGTGCTGGGGGAGACGCTCACCTGGGAGCAGGGCCTCGGGGCGCTCATGGTGCTGGCGGGGGTGGGCTCGCTGACGCTGACCAGCGCGCCTCGACCCCCGAGAACACGCCGTACCGCGTGAGCGCCGCGCCCAGCGCCGCCTCGTCGTTCGGCGCGCCGTCGAAGCGCTCCACGGTCACCTGTACGGACCGTGAACGCCGCGCGCGCGTCCAGGTGCCGACGACCTGACCGCCGACCACCACTGTCCTCCGAAACACGCCGCCGCCCGGGCTGACCCGCCTGGCGTGCGCCGGGTCCAGGCACACCCCGCGATCCGCGTAGCCCAGCAGGTGCTCATCGAATGCCGGCAGGAGGTGGCCCCCTCCGCTCACGCGCCCACTCACGCTGTCCTCACGAGGGACGTCGAGGTGAACCACGCCGTCGCATGTCTCGGCGCGGAGCCCGTCCGACGCCGCCGCGATGCCGGCGCGACAGTCCTTCAGCGTGAGACCGCACCACCAGGCCAGATCCCGCTCCGTCGCCGGCCCGTGCCCCGAGAAGTACCGCAGCGCCAGCCGCCGCAGCGCCTCCTCACGAGGCAGCGTGACCGCCGGTCCGACCCACTCCTCCAGCAGCGTAAAGGTCGGCTGCTTCCCCGCCGACGGTCCCTGACAGACCACCCCGATCATCGCCAGATAGAGCAGCAGGTGGTAGCCGCGCTGGCCTCCCGGCTCGAAGCCCGCGCTCTTCAGCCGCGAGAACAGCGCCGGCCGCGCGACGGGGCCATCCGCCAGCGCGACCTCCACCAGCGCACGCCCCGCCGCGAGCGCGCCCGTGTCCAGGCCCAGCCCCTGGCGACGGCGCGCGGTGGACGCCAGCACCCGCGGCGTGAGCAGCGCCAGCAGCCACCACACGTCCTCGGCGGCGACGAAGTGCAGCGTCCCCCGCATGGGCCAGGTCCGCACAATGGCGCCCCGCGCGACGGCCGCCTCCACGTCGGCGAGGGTGCTCCCCGGCGTCCGCAGCCCCACAGCCCAGAGGGCGCTCTGGTAGTCCTGCGCCTGCATCGCCCCCAGCGCGCGCACCGCCGCCGCCGGGTCACCGGCGACCGCTGGCGACACCCCGAGCGAGGCGAGCCGACGAGCGGCGATCGTCCCTGTGCTCATGAAGACACATTCATGAAGACACATTCATGAAGACACTGTGTGTACGGCCATCATCTCGCGGCGCCCCTTGAGGGCGTGCTCTCCCTTCGGCGTCAGGATCGCCACCAGCGCCGGCGGCAGCCTCCGAGCCGTCTCGCCGCTCATCAGGATGGACGTCCCCAGCTGCTTGTTGAGCGCCTCCAGCCGCGCGGCCACGTTCACCACGTCCCCCACGACCCCGTACTTCATCTGATCGGGGCCGCCGATGTTGCCGACCACCACCTCGCCGCTGTGCAGGCCGATCCGCACCGAGATGTCATCGACCCCCTGCTGCTGCCACAGCGTCGCCAGCCCGCGCGCCTCCCACTCCGCGTTCAGGCGACGCATCACCTGCTGCGTCTCCCGGGCGCAAGCGACCGCGGCGGAGGCGTGGTCCGGCAGCTCATTCGGCGCGTTGAAGACCGCCATGATGCCGTCCCCGATGTACTCAAGGACGGTCCCACCGTGCGCCTCGATCAGCATGTTCATCGCCGCGAAGTACTCGTTGAGCACGCCCAGCACCTGCGCGGGATCCAGCCGCTCGCTGATGGTCGAGTACCCCCGAAGATCGCTGAAGTACACGGTGATCTCACGGCTCTCCCCGCCGAGCCGGGGCTGGCCGCGCTCGCTGCGGACCTTCTCCAGCAGCCCTTGCGGGAGGTACCGGGAGATTCCGAGCAGCAACCCGCTGGCCTCTTCCTTCTCCAACCCCAGCGCGAAGGCGAAGGCGAAGGCCTGTCGGCGGCTGCGCTCCAGCTGGTAGAGGCCGACGAGGGAGACCGCCGTCACCCCCACCATCACCACGACGGAGAGCGCGGCGTGAGCCGGCTCCCCCTCGACCAGCCACGCCGTGAGCGGGACCAGCCCGATCAGCGCGGGGCTCGCGATCAGCCCGGGGAGAAAGCGGACCCGGAACAGCAGCAGAAAGGGCGGGAACTGGAGCCAGAGGTAGAACACCACCCGGGCGATATCCGGGGGGCCGAGGACGAAGATCGGCACGAACCAGGCGGTCAGGTACACCACGAGCATGCTGCAGATGAAGGCGTCGATGCGGCGCTGAACCGCGGGCAGATACGTGAGGAGGAGGCAGATGAGCAGCGTAGGGGTGGAGCCCGCGAGGATCAGCGCGGCCATCCGGGGGAAGTAGTCCGGCCAGAGGAGCTGGTAGAACGGCAGGTAGGCCAGCGTCAGCACCACACCGACCAGCAACATGCTGCGACAGACCGGCGCGGCCTCCCGCGCGTGCTCCGCGAGGAACGCTCCCTCCAGGGCATCGTCTTCGAATCGCAGGCGTGTGTTGGCGAGGGAACGGCGCATATTTGTAATCAGACCACCAACAAATTGATGAGCCACCATAGCCGGGGCGATGCTCGTGCATATCAAGTCTCGCATCCATCCCAAGGACACCACCATGAGCATCTTCCCGACCCGATGGCCCGCGCAGCACCCCGATCGCCTCCAGCTCTACTCGCTGGCGACCCCCAACGGACAGAAGGCTGGCATCGTCCTGGAGGAGCTCGGCCTCCCCTACGAAGCGCACAGAATCAGCATCAGCGGCGATCAGTTCGACCCCGAGTTCATCGCCATCAACCCCAACTCCAAGATCCCCGCGCTGCTCGATCCGAACGGCCCCGGCGGCGAGCCCCTGGCGATCATGGAGTCGGGCGCCATCCTCCACTACCTCGCGAAGAAGGCCGGCAAGCTCATCCCCGACACCCCCGCCGGCGAGAGCCAGGCGCTGCAGTGGGTGTTCTTCCAGGTGGGCAGCGTGGGCCCGATGTTCGGGCAGTTCGGCCACTTCTACAAGTTCGCCAAGGGCAAGACCGACACCTACGGCGAGGAGCGCTACGGCAAGGAGGTCACCCGCCTGCTGGGTGTGCTGGAGGCCCGCTTGGAGGGCCGGGACTGGCTCGTCGATGAGTTCAGCATCGCCGACATCGCGAACGCTCCGTGGGTCAAGGCGCTGGACTTTTACGAGGGCAAGGACTTCGTGGGCTACGAAAACTTCCCCCAGGTCGACGCCTGGGTTCAGCGCTTCCACGACCGCCCCGCCGTCCAGCGCGGCGTGAAGGTGACAGGGTTCTGATACCCATCTGCACCGATTTGATCGTGGGATGACGCCGACCGCGGCGGGGCCATGCCAATCGGACCACGATCTGCTGGCTGGCGTCCCCACAGAACGAGGTCTCCACCGGGGGGATCCTGCCGGTCAGCGGCGCACCTGACAGCGGGGCTGCAAACAGCCTGACAGCCGAGCGCGTGACTGTGAGCCCATTGGTCGCACGCCTGCGGATTCCGCAGCGCCGACTGCGGCTATCGCAGCACAGTCTGAACAGGCGACGTGATTTCAGGCAGATAAATGCTGGCCTCCCGCTTGCAATACCTCTGCTTCGCCAAAGGAGCTCACACCATGAAGACCAGACTGCTCGCCATAACGTCGCTCACCCTCCTGCTCGGGAGCTGCGGTAAGTCGAGCGGGGAGAGCATCGATCTCCCCATCTTCGATGAGTTCTCAACCAACGTGACCTCGTACATCGACGGAGACGAGTACGTCATCGAAACCAACGGCCTCCCCGACCACACCTCACCCTACTGGTCCCCCGACCACGACCTCTACGTCGCCCCCACCGTCGCTGGCGACATCGCCCCCGGGTACATCAACGACTTCAACGGCTCCTACACCCTGCGAGTCCCCGCCGAGCCCGAGGTCGCCAGCAGCACCAGCGCCACCAGCCTCGGCCCCATCGGCGTCGCCATCAGCGGCGGCATGATCTACAACGACGAGGAGGGCGGCGGCGTCGCCATCGACGCAGCGGTCACCTCACTCGACTACTCCGGCGCGCACACGGGACCGCAGAGCTACCACTACCACCTGGAGCCAAAGGCCTGGTCCGAGGACGACGACGCGCTGATCGGCATCATCGCGGACGGCTTCTTCCTCTACGGTCGCAAGTGCGCCTCCACGGCGGACTACCCCACGGATCTCGACGCCTCCGGCGGCCACACCGCCGCCACACAGTTCGATGACTCTGAGCACTACCACTACCACATACAAAACGAGCTCTACCTGAGTCAGTACTACATCCTCTTCCCGGGTAACTACCAGGGCACCCCGAGCGCGGTGCAATAGCCGATGGGACCGCTGCTCCTCCTCCTGGCGTTGGCCTGCTCTCCGGCCGAGGTGCCCGATCAGACAGTCTCGCTGGACACGCTCCAGATGGACCGCGACGGCGGGATCTACCGCCAGGGCGAGGAGGCCTTCTCCGGCTACGCCACCCGCTACGACCCGGGCGGCTTCCTTCGAGAGCGCGTGGCCTTCCTCGACGGACGCAGACACGGCGATCGCGAGCAGTGGTACGCCGACGGCACCCTGAGCGCGGTCACTCACTATCAGCACAACCGCCGCGACGGTATCTCGCGGACCTACTGGAAGGACGGCGCGCTCCGCAGCGAGTCCCAGTTCGAGGACGGGGTCGCGCACGGCACACAGCGGCAGTGGTACAAGGACGGCGCGATCTTCAAGGAGATCCAGCTCGAGCTGGGCAGGGAGCAGGGGCTCCAGCGCGCATGGCGACCCAACGGCGAGCTCTACAACAACTACGAAGCGAAGAATGGGCGCACCTTCGGGCTGCGGCGCTCCAAGCTCTGCTTCGAGCTCAGTGAAGAAGAGGTGATCAGTGCGAAGTGAGTGGCTCATCCTGCTGGGGCTCACCCTGTCCAGCTGCGCGGCGGAGGTACCGGGCAGCCGGGTGTCGAGCCTCCCGTACTACGACTCCAAAGCATTCACGCCGCACTGGATCGCGCCGGATGATGTGCCCGCGGACTTCCACAGGGTCAGCGACTTCTCGCTCACCGACCAGGACGGCCAGGAGGTGACCCAGGCCGACATGGACGGCAAGGTCACGGTCGTGGACTACTTCTTCACCACCTGCAGCGGGATCTGTCCCATGCTCACAAAGAACATGGCGGTGGTGGACGCGGCCTTCCCCGAAGAGGCGGAGCTCCTGCTCCTCTCCCACTCCGCCACCCCCGAGAAGGACACCGTGGCGGTGCTGCGTGAGTACGCGGACGCCAAGGGCGTCGACTCGACCCGCTGGCACCTGCTCACCGGCGATCGCTCCCTCATCTACCACCTGGGCCGCGAGGTCTACTTCGTCGAGGAGGACATGGGCGAGGAGAAGGGCGAGGACGACTTCCTGCACACTGAGAACCTCGTCCTCATCGACCGCCAGCGACACATCCGCGGCGTCTACAACGGCCTGAATCAGGCGTCCATCCAGCAGCTCAACGTCGACATCCAGACCCTGCTCGACGAGGCACCAGGAGCCGCTGGGCTCTGAGCGCGCTCAGCTGGTGAGCACCTGCACCTGGCTCAAGATGGCGCCGCGCACCTCGGGCGAGGTGGAGGTGCGGGCGAGCACGCGCAGGCCCAGAAAGAGCGAGAGCAGCGCTGAGGCCCGGGTCGCGGGCTGATCCAGGCCGGCGTGGGCGAGCTCCTGCTCGAAGAAGTCGCGGGTCGTCGAGAAGGCAGCGTCGACGAAGCCGGCGATCTCGGGGTCGCGGGGGGCGAGCTCCAGCGTGGTGTTCACCAGCATGCAGCCGTCTCCTGGCGTCCCCGCTGCCTGCTCGAAGGCCTCCCGGATCGCCCCCACGCCCCCCAGCTCATCGACCAGCGCGCTGAACCAGCGCTCTCGGTGGATGTGGTCGTAGCGCTTGAGCGCGGCGAGGAACAGCGAGCGCTTGTCGCCAAAGGTCGCGTAGAGGCTGGCCCGGTTGACGCCGGTGTGCTGGACGATGTCCTGAACGGAGGTCGCCGCGTACCCCCGAGACCAGAAGAGCTCCATCACAGCGGTGAGGGCCACGTCCGGTTTGAATTGTCTCTGCCAGGGCATGCGGGGAAGATAGCCGAAAAAGTCCAGAATAACTATTCCATTCAGAGCACCTGTTCTCCATCCAGGAGGCTCATCCGAGCCTGCCGCCACGCACGGCTTCCCGCTGGTTTGCGGCCGGGTATCGACGAGGGGGCCAATCCCGACGCCCCTGCCCGCGCGGCAGCAGCGGCAAGAACGACGAGAGCAAGACGAGGGCCATGTCGCTGCTCGGCCGCTGAAACTGCGTCTGGTGAGTTGAAGCCGCGAGCGGGTGACCCTATGACTGTCCGGTCACAACCGGATCCGACTTGCCCAAGCCGACCTTCTTCAACCTGCCCGCCGCTAAACGCGACGCCATCATCGAGCTCGCCATCGAGGAGTTCTCACAGAACGCCTACCGCCAGGCGTCCCTGTCCCGGATCGTGCAGCGCGCTGGCATCGCCAAGGGCAGCATCTACCAGTACTTCGACAACAAGCTCGATCTGTACCGCTGGCTCATCACCGAGCACATCGCCGCCCGCAAGATGAGCGCGATCAGCGCGGCGGCGCCGCCGGCTGACGCCAGCATCTGGCAGGTGCTGGAGATCGCCTACCTCGCCGGCTTTCGCTTCACGCTGGTCGAGCCCCGCCTGGCCGCGCTGGGCACGCGCTTCATGCGGGACGCCTCCGACCCGGACGTCCGCGCGATCGCCGCCCGCAACCGCGACGCCAGCGACGCCTGGCTGCGAGCCCTGGTCCGCGGCGCGATCGACGCCGGGGATATACGCGCTGAGCTCGACGTCGAGCTGGCCGTCGGGCTGCTCACCCTCACGCTCGGTGAGGGCATGCTGGAGCTGATGGCGCGGCGGCTCGGGCTCAACCTGAGCGAGCTGCTGGAGGATCCGGGCGCAACAAACCAGCTCACCGAACAGGACGTCCTGGAGCTGGTTCGGGGGGTCATCGGCTTCCTGCGGACGGGCCTGGCCTGAGCCTGGGGCCCGCCGCGAGCCGCTACACCTGGAACTCACCCACGGTCTGCTGGAGTCGGCTGGCGAGCTGCGCCAGCGCCTGACTGGCGCGGGCCGTCTCCTTGGCGCCGACCGCCGTCTGGTCGCCGACCTGCTGAATCCCGTCCATGTGCTGAGAGACCGACGAGCCGAGCCTGGACTGGTTCGCCACCTGCTGGCTGATGGTGCCGGTGGTCTCCGCCACCTCCTCCAGCTGCTTGACGATGGCCTTGAACGCCTTCTGAATCCGGATGCTGTCCTCCTCGACCTTGGCGACCCGCGCCTCGCTGGCCGACATGGACGTGGAGACCTCGACGCTGCGCGACTCCAGCTCTCGGATGAGCGTCCGGATTCGCTTGGTGGATGCCTGCGTCTCCATGGAGAGCGAGCGCACCTTGGCGGCCACTACCGCGAAGCCGTCCCCGGCCCGACCGGCTCGCGTCGCCTCGGTCGCGGCGTTGAGCGCCAGCAGATCCGTCTCCTGGGCGATGCCCCCGATGACGTCGATAATCTGAGCGATCTCACTGACCTGATCGTTCAACCGTCGGACGCTACCGACCGAGTCCCGGACCTGATCCGCGAGGGACTCCATGGACTTCAGCGCGGCGCTCACTTCCTTGCCGCCGCGACGCGCCTCAAGGTTCGCCCGGCCCGTCACCTCGGCGGCGCGCTGTGCCTGCTGGGCGACGTTGTTGGAGGCCGTGAGCAGCTCGGCGAGGGCCTGCATGGCGCCCTCCGTAGCCACCTTCTGCTCCTCCACGCCCGCGCTCGTCTCTTCGGTGACGCCAGCCAGCTCCTCGGCGGAGGCCGCGACCTGCATGGAGGCGTCCACCACCTCGCCGGTGAAGCCGTGCATGTCGTTGGCGTAGCCGTTGAAGGCCGCGCCGAGGACTATCAGCTCCGCGGAGCCTTCCTCCGGGAGGCGGAGGCGGAGATCCTTCTCCCTGCCGGCTCTGTCCAGCGTCTGCGCCACCCCGCCGATCGGCTCCGAGACGTAGCGCTTCAGGAGGAACCAGAGCCCGACGAGCACGATGAGCAGCCCCACCAGACCGATGATGGTGCTCTTGATGACGCCCTCACGGATGAGCGCCTGGGCCTCCTCCAGCGGGCGGATGACCTCGAAGGCGCCGTGCAGATCGCCGACCTTCTTGTTGTCCATCTCGAAGCCGGAGATGTCTCGACCATCGTCCCGGTTCCAGTACTCGAGGGAGAGCGACGGGCTGCCGTGGCAGTTCAGGCAGGACTCGGAGAGGTGAACCGGACGGAAGTACCGAACAGCGTTCAGCTCCGCGTCGATGGTGTACCACTCGACCGCCCCGGGGTTGTTCTGGAAGAACTGCAGCGCCTCGGCCTCGACCTTGTCCGGGGTGTTGGCCTTGTTGCGGGCGCCGTGTCGGGGGGTGCGGAACTCGAAGTCGCCCGAGAGGCGATGCTCCGCTCCTGCCTCCTGGCCCTGACCCCGCCCAGCTTGTGTTCTCTCCCACATTTCGGCGTTTCAGAGCATCAATGAAGCCATATCCGAGGCTTCTTCGGACAGCGTACAGAGCCTCACCACGTCAAACGCCGGCTTTCGTCAGCTCCAGTCTTGCGCGGACGTGCTTGTGCCAGGGAGTGCCCGCGATGGGATCCCGCTCATCGCTGCTCGTCAGCTCGTTGGGGGCCACGCCATCCAGCCGCAGCGCGCCGTCGTCGTCCGGGTAGGCGAGGCCCGTGCCGTTGGGCAGCGTGATGTGACCGGGGAGGACGTCCTCAGAGAAGAACACCGCGACCTCGACCGCGCCGCGCCGGGTGACGACGCGCACGCGCCCTCCATCGCTCAGGCCCACCGCCGCCGCGTCCTCCGGGTGAATCTCCAGCCCGGCGTCCCGCGACTGCTTTCGCCAGGCCGGGTCACGGTAGAGGGTGTTGGCCGTTCCCGAGCGGCGAACCCCCGCCGTGAGCACCATCGGGAACCGCTCGTCTCGCGGCGCGGGGGAGGTACCCGCCAGGGAGCGCAGCTCATCGAGCAGCTCGGGGGGGACCGTGAGGCGAACGCGCTTGTCCGGCGTCTCCAGCCGCTTGAAGGAGATCTCCGGATCCTCGTCGACGCTGAAGACCACGCCGTCGGGGTTGGTGAGGGCGGCCTGGAACAGCGCCGTCCCCTGATGGATGGGCGTGAGGCCGGTGAAGCCCGCGGCGGCGACCGCCTCCGGGTAGGTCTGGGCGGTGCTGAGCGCGAGCCCCCAGACCGGCGCGGTGTCCTCGGCCCCCTCCGGCAGCGCGGCGGCCATGGTCTCACGCAGCAGCGCGGGGGCCAGCCTCATCACCCGCGGGTTCGTCGCGCTGGCCTGGAGGAAGGCCAGCGCGTACGCCTCCATCCCCTGAGCCGCCGCCGCGCGCAGCGCCTCCATGGGCAGCCCGTCGAAGGCCCCCAGCGCCGTCAGCAGGCGCGAATGAATCTCCCCCTCGGGCAGGGTTCCAGGCAGGGCATCGAAGATCGGCGGGCGCAGGTGGAAGATGTTGCGCGGGAACTCCAGGTTGAAGAAGGTGCACTCCCACTTCTCAAACTGTGAGCTCGCCGGCAGCACGTAGTCCGCCTCACGCGCCGTCTCGGTCATCGCCACGTCGATGACGACCGAGAACTCCAGCGCCCGCATCGCCTCCCGCATGCGCGGGCTGTCAGCCAGCGAGTGCACCGGGTTGGCGCTCTCCACGATGAGCGCGCGGAAGCGATCCGGGTGATCGTTCAGGATCTCCTCCGCGATGGCGTTGCAGGGGACGAGACCGGCGATCAGGCGATGGCCGTGGACTGGCGAGCCGCCGCGCCGGTCGCCCTTTCCCCCGCCGAGGGAGGCGAAGCGGGTGTGGATGTTCACGCCGCCGGGCTTGCCGAAGTTGCCCGTGAGGATGACCGCTAGCTTCTCAAGCCAGGAGTTGAGCGTGCTGTGCGGGGCCTGCTGGATGCCCAGATCTTCGAGAATGGACGCGCTCTCGGCGCGCCCCAGGCGCCGGGCGGCTTCACGCACCTGCGCCAGCGGCACCCCCGCCTTGTCACAGCACTCCCCCACGTCGAAGACCGCCAGCTCCGCGCGCAGCGCCTCCAGCCCATTGGTCCGGGTCGCCAGGAAGGCGTCATCCGTGAGGCCCTCATCGAGCAGCACGCGCAGCAGCGCCACCAGCAGCCAGGCGTCGCCGCCGGGGCGGACCTGGAGGTGGATGTCGGCCATGGCCGCGGTCTTCGTGCGCCGGGGATCGATCACGATGAGGGTCCGCGCGGGATCCTTCGCGATCGCCTTGAGGACCGCTCGCGCCCGTGGGAACCCGTGGCTCTGCCAGGGGTTCTTGCCCACGAAGACGGCCACCTCGGCGTGCTCGAAGTCCGGAACGGTGTGACAGCGGGCGCGGCCGTAGAGCTGACCGTCGACCCAGAACTCACCCGTCTTCTCCTGGGCCAGCGCGTTGGAGGTGTAGCGGCAGCCCAGCGCGGCCCGGGTGGCGCGGCCAAAGGCGCCGCCCAGGTGGTTCCCCTGAGCGCCGCCGCCGTAGTGGAGGATGCGCTCCCCGCCGTGGGTGTCTCGCACCGCCGCGAGGCGCTCGGCCACCTCACGAATCGCCGTGTCCCAGTCGATCGCCTCATAGCTGCCGTCGGCGGCGCGGCGCATGGGCGTCGTCAGTCGGTCCCGCCCGTTCTGGTAGTGGTCCAGCCTGCCGGCCTTCTCGCAGAGGTAGCCCTTGGAGGTGGGGTGGCGCTTGTTGCCGCGGATGCGGGTGATGTGACGCCCCTCGGTCATCACCTCGAGGCCACAGTTGATGCTGCAGAGGATGCAGGCGGTGGGCTTGAACGACATGACACCTCCGCCGAAGAGCGTAGCGCTCACACCAACGGCACACAATCCACGTTCATGCATCAGCCCCCGGCGTAGAACTCCGCGAGGATGACCGAGACGTGCTCGGCGGTGACCGCCGCCTGGAACTCAGCGAGGTCGGAGCTGCCGTAGTGATAGGGCACCGCGACCGCTGGCGCGAAGGCGTTGACGCAGCCCGCGGCCTCCTCCGGGGTCATGGTGAAGGGCAGGTTCATGGGCAGGAAGGCGAGGTCCACCCCGGTCAGCGCCTTCATCTCCGGTGTGCACTCGGTGTCCCCGGCGAAGTAGACCGTGCGGCCGCCCCAGGTCAGCAGGTAGCCGTTGCCCCGGCCCTTGTCGTGGTACAGCCCGCCGTCGTCCGGCCCCCGCACGAGGTTGTACATGGGCTCGGCGCGAACCGTGACGCCATCCAGCACGACGGACTGACCGTTGGCGAGCACGTGATCGACCGTGTACCCGGTCAGCTCATCGGCGACGGCCTGCGGCGCGACGATCACCGCGCCCTCCTGGTAGACCGCCGCGACCGCCTCGGCATCCATGTGGTCGCTGTGGATGTCCGTGATCAACACCACATCGGCCGCGGCGCCCGCCAGGTCGCCCTTGGACCAGGGGTCCAGCCACAGCGTCACCTCGCCCGCAGTTATCGCCACGGTGCCGTGGTAGATCGGCGTGACGGTGAGGGTGCCGGCGTCGGTCTCCAGCACCAGCGCGCCGTCGATCAGCTCAGCCGGCTCAGCCGGTTCAGTCGGCTCAGTCGGTTCAGTCGGTTCAGTCGGCTCAGTCGGCTCAGTCGGCTCAGTCTCATCCGTTGTCTCACCGGTCGTTCCAGCCGTGGTTTCACCGGTCACCTCACCGGACGTCGTGGTCTCGGCGGCGTCCTCGCCGGAGGTTCCCGGCACCGGGGTCGTGGACTGCGGGGCGCAGGCGAACAACAAGGCTGCGATGACAGCGCTCATCAGGTCACTCTCCGGGAGTTGTGGTCGGGACACTCTACGTCGAACCGACGCCGCGCTTATCAGCTATGGTGACGTCGACTCATCGGCCTCCAGTCCCCCAACAGAGTGTGCTCTTGATCACCAACAGCGCCCGATCGACGCCCGCTCTGCGAGGCCTGGGCTGCGTCCTCCTCGCGTCCGCGCTCGCCGCCTGCTCGAGCGCCCCCTGCGCTGAAGACTTCGGCCGGGCCGCTGACGGACTCTGCTACCCCCTCGCGTCAGCGAGCGGCGGCGATGACCTCGTCGACACCGACGGCTACAGCGGCGCTGACAGCGACCTGGGCAGCGACACGGACACCGGCGCGGGCAGCGACAGCAGTACAGACAGCGACGACGACACGAGCTGCGGAGGCTGCGCCGAAGACGCCGATCGTGATGGCTACAATCAAAACGAGGACTGCGACGAGTCGGATCCCCTGGTGAACCCCGCCGCGCAGGAGTCTCCCTGCAACAACGTGGATGAGGACTGTGACGGCCTGGAGGACGACCACCCGGACAGCGACGGTGACGGCTACGACGCCTGCCCCGAGGGCGTCCCCGGCGCCGACAACAACCCCGCTGACTGCGACGATGACGACGCCAGCGTCTCCCCCGACGCGCTGGAGATCGGCGACGGCGCCGACAACGACTGCGACGGCCTGATCCTCATCGAGGCTGGCCCCTTCCTGATGGGTGCTGAGACCCTGCCGGAGTTCGGACCGCTGCACGAGGTCGATGTCCCCGGGTTCGAATTCCACCGCTACGAGGTCACCAATGCCGAGTATGCCGCCTTCCTGAACGACGTCGGCTCCAACATCTGCAGCGGGGGCACCGAGTGCTATGACCTGGACGACAACGAGATGGACGGGAGGCTCTACATGGACGGTGAGACCTGGCTCGTTCAGGAGGGCTGGAAGCAGCACCCGGTCGTGGAGGTCTCCTGGTACGGCGCCCTGGACTACTGTGAGTGGGCCGGGCTTCGGCTGCCCAGCGAGGCGGAGTGGGAGAAGGCAGCGCGGGGCGGCTGTGAGCTCCGCGGCGACGCGGACTGCGATCCAACGGAGGACATCCCCTCCTACCCCTGGGGCGCGGACACGGTCTCCCCCAAGGACACCCACTACGCCAACGCCAGTCGGATCCTCGGCACCACCGCCCCCGTCGGCAGCTACCCCCTCAGCGACTCCCCCTACGGCGTAAGCGATCTGAGCGGCAACGTCTGGGAGTGGACAGCGGACTGCTGGCACCCCGACTACCACGGGGCCCCCACCGACGGACGCGCCTGGACCGATCCCTGCGACGGCGACCTCCGACCGCGACGGGGCGGCGGCTACTCACTGGACATCACCGAGGCCACGGTCTACCTGCGCTTCTCCAACAGCCAGCCCAGCTCCAACAATGACGCGGGCTTTCGCTGCGCCCGCAGCCTCCCTTGAGAAGCGGACCGTTCAGCCGATCGGTACACCCGGGAGGTGCTGTGATGTTCGGGGCGCTGATATGGGTCGCGGCGCCGCTGGCGGCCGCGGAGCCGATGGTGGAGGTGACGGACGGCGTCGTGCGCGGGCACGTCACCGTGAAGGCGAGCCCCCAGGCCGCGATGGCCCTGCTGGCGGATCCGCCGCGGGTCTACGCGGTCAGTCAGGGCGAGGGCTACGTCAAGGTCACCCCCGACGGCGCCTGCAAGCTCACCGAGGAGTACCACCCCCACCCCCTCGCGGCTGTCCGCTACTCGCTGCGGGTCTGCCCCTCGACGGACAGCGTCTCCGCGGAGCTCGTCCGCTCCGACGACATCAAGGTCTACTCCAGCCTGTGGCGGGTGACCGAGACGGACGCGGGCACCCGCCTCGACTACCAGCTCGACGTGCAGCCCGATCTGCCGCTGCCGCAGTGGGTCGTGAACCGCTCCACCAGCAGCTCGGTGGATGATCTGCTGCACAAGCTCGCGGCCCACCTGGAGCAGTAGCCCCGCTCAAGCGGAGAGCGCGACCGACTGGTGCACGAAGGCCGGCGTGGAGACCGCGTCCGCCAGGAAGCGCGCCACTGAGCGGCGCGACACGTTCATGCTCCTGGCCTCACCGACAGCGGAGACCAGCACCTCCGAGGCGTCGCCGTCGGTCAGTCCCACCGGCTGCGCCACGACCCAGTCCAGCCCGCTCTCCCGCACGATGGCCTCCTGCACCTCGGTGTCCGCGATCTGCGGCCGCAGCACCGAAGAGAAGATGAGCCGCCACATCAGCGAGGGCCGCCCGCGGGTCTGACCCACCCCGTAGGTCGTCTGCACCACGAGGCGCTGGACGCCGTGCAGCTTCATCGCCTCGATGATGTTCTTCGTGCCCACCGAGCGCACGTCGCTGGCGGTGGACGCGGCGCCGCGAATCAGCACCATCAGCGGGTTCTCACGGATACCAAGGGTCACCACGACCGCGTCCTGCCCCCGCACCGCCTCGGCGACGCCGGCCGCCTCCAGCGCGTCCCCCACGAAGAGATCGACGCCGTCAGGCATCTCCGCCGACTCCGGCCGCCTCACGAACGCGGTCACCCGATGACCATCCCCCAACAACGCGCTCACCGCCTCACGCCCCGTAGCACCGGTCGCACCAAAGACTACAACGTTCATCTGAACCTCCGAGGAGCACTCCGTTGTGCTCACATGTCCAGAATCACCTGACTGAAGAGGACAAACCATGTCATGAAGTCCAGACTTAATGCTCTATCGTCCAGCCTGACTGGATGAACTGGTTCCATCGGGCAACAATGACCCCATGAAGCAACGTGAACTCCGCTGGACCTCCGTCGACCCCATGGGCGAGGTGCTGCACGCCCTCCGAATGACCGGGGTCTTCTACTGCCGCTCCGAGCTGACGGCCCCCTGGGGCATGTCGATGCCAGCGGCCCCCGGCTGCCTCTGGTTCCACGTCGGGCTGACCGGTCGCTGCGCCATCGAGGCCGACGGCTTCGACACCATCGAGCTGACCCCGGGGGCCTTCGTCCTGGTGACGAGCGGCGAGGGACATCGACTGAGCACGGCGCCGGGGGTCGCCTGTCCGCCGGTGCTGGAGCTGCCCCATGACTACGAGGACGACCGCTACGCGCTGCTGCGACACGGCGGCGGCGGGACTCCCACGACCCTCGTCTGCGGCATCGTCCGCATGGACAACCACGTCGCCAAGAGCCTCATTCGGGCGCTGCCGCCCGTCATCCACCTCGACGGGCTCACCGCGCTCCAGGCGGAGTGGATGCAGAGCAGCGTGCGCCTGATGGCCGCCGAAGCCCAGGAGATGCTCCCGGGCGGGGACACCATCGTGACGCGCCTGGCCGACATCCTGGTGGTTCAGGCGATCCGGAGCTGGCTGCGTCAGGACGCCAGCGCCCGCGCCGGCTGGCTGGGCGCCCTGAACGATCCGCAGATCGGCAAGGCGCTGGCCGACATCCACCGCGAACCCGAGCGGCGCTGGACCGTGGCGGCGCTGGCCGAGGGGGTCGGCATGTCGCGCTCAGCGTTCGCGGCCCGCTTCACGGAGCTCGTCGAGGAGACCCCGGTTCGCTACGCCACCGACGTCCGGATGGGCGTCGCCAGCGATCTGCTGCGCGCGCCGGACGCCAGCGTGGCGGACGTGGCCTGGACGCTGGGCTATCGCTCCGAGGCCGCCTTTCACCGCGCCTTCAAGCGCAGCACCGGCCTGACCCCCGGCGCGGTCCGCCGAGGCCACCAATCCAATCAACCCGGTCAACCCGGTCAGCCCTTCTGAGGACGCCATGGAGATCACCTTCACCCGACTGACGGATCGCCAGCACCGGCTGACGGTCCGCCGCGACGACGGCAGCGCCGAGTCCGTGGAGCTGGAGACCCGGAGCCTCCTCCTCCACGATCTGGTCCACCTCGCCGTGGAGACCGAGGCCGGGCTGACGCGCGGCTTCTGGGGAATGGTCGCCGACGGCACCTCCCTGGCCAACCTCCGCATCGCCCCCGAGGCCCCCGAGGGCGAGGAGCTCTGGATCGCCGAGCGGCTGGTGGGGCCCATGCAGGCCCAGTGGAACGGGCGGCTGGAGGCGGAGCGCTACCTGTCGCTCGCCGCCGGCGCCACGCCGATGGTGGACGACACCTTCGTCGATCGGGTCCGGGTACACCTGCGCGCCCTCACCGGTCACTGGCGCGCCACCCGACACAGCCAGTCCATGCGCGTCCGCTGGCCCCTGGAGGTGGTACAAGAGAAGTCCTCTTCCTGAGACGGAGCTCAAATGGGACTTGAGAACGCAGGCACCTTCGCCCTCGGCGGCGATCTGACGGTGAACCGACTGGGCTACGGCGCGATGCGCCTCTGCGGCGCGGGGGTCTGGGGACACCCGACCGACCGCGACAACCCGGCGAGGGTGCTGCGCCGCTGCCTGGCGCTGGGCGTCAACCTCATCGACACCTCCGACGCCTACGGCCCCGAGGTCAACGAGTACCAGATCGCGGACGCCTTGCGGCCCTACGCCGATGAGCTCGTCATCGCCACCAAGGGCGGGCTGGTGCGCGCCGGCCCCAACGACTGGGCCACCGACGGGCGGCCGGAGCGGCTGGACCGCTGCGTCAACAACAGCCTGCGGCGGCTGGAGGTCGAGCGCATCGACGTCTACCAGCTCCACGCCCCCGACGACGACGTGCCCTTCGCGGACAGCGTGGGCGCCCTCGCCCGCGCCCGCGAGGACGGCCGCATCCGCCACATCGGCCTCTCCAATGTCAGCGTCGAGCAGCTGAACGAGGCGCTCACCATCGCGCCGATCGTGTCGGTCCAGAACCGCTACAACCTGAGCTACCGCGACCACCAGCCGGTGCTGGATCGCTGCGCGGAGCTGGGCGTCGGGTTCATCCCCTGGTACCCCCTCGCCGCGTCGCAGCTCTCCGGCACCGACGCCGGGGCGCTCTCGGAGATCGCCAGCGCGCACGGCGCCACCACGAGCCAGATCGCCCTGGCCTGGCTGCTGCACAAGAGCCCGGTCATGCTCCCCATCCCCGGCACCTCCAAGGTCGCGCACCTGGAGGAGAACCTCGCCGCCGCGGACGTCACCCTCGCCGCCGAAGAGCTGGCCCGGCTCGACGCCTTCGCGGACTGACGAGCACACAGCGGCCGCAGGTCTGGGACGACAGGAGGACTCTCTCAGGCCCCATCGAGGGCCGCGCGGAGCAGCTCGCCGTCCAGGACGCACTCCGCCGACCGGTTGTTCTTCGTGGGGCGCAGCAGCTCGGGGAGCGAGCGCCGGACCTCCGCATCCAGCAGATCCGGGAAGAAGGCGAGCGGCGTGCGCCCGCCCGGCTTCCAGCCCGAAAAGCGGTTCATGATCTTCGAGCCGCGGTAGCAGTGCCCGCTCACATGGACGCCCTCGACCGCCGTCATGGCTTCCTCCCGACCCCGCGCAGCGGCGCCATCAAGAACCCCTCGTAGGACTCGGAGAAGCCCACGTCGACGGCCACTTCGCTCAGGCCCGCGCCCTCCTGGGCCGCCCGGATACCCTCGCGCGTCAGGCCCATGGGCTCCTCCGCGTCGGGGTCGTAGGCCCAGTCCCACTGGACGAAGAGCCCCCCTGGTGACAGCAGCGAAGCCATCAGCACCACAGCGCCCGGGTAGTCATCGAGGAACCCGCACACCGACGAGCAGGTGATCAGCTCGAAGCGCCCTCCCAGCGCGGGGTCCGACGAGAGCAGCGCCTCCAGCTCGCCGCTCAGGGCGCGGACGTTGTCGAGCCCCCCCTGAGCGATCTTCTCCCGCAGCACCGCCACCATGGAGGCCGACGCGTCGACAGCGACGACCTCCCGGGCCCGAGCGGCCATCGCGGCCGTGAGCAGCCCCGTCCCGCAGCCGAAGTCGAGCACCCGGGCGCCGTCGAGCGACACGCCCCGGGCATCACAGGCCTCCTGGAGGGAGCGAAACGCGGCGCGGCTGTACGCACGCACCGGCGGCTTCTCATCCCAGGTGGCGGCTTCCTGATCCCAGCTCATCGACGGCTCCCAAGTTCCTTCTGAGTCGGACCTATACCACCACACCGCGTCGTCGAAGAGTTCGGGGACACGCTCACCCAACAACTGGCTGATGATCGCGGTCGCCTGCACGCGGATCGCCGCTGAATGTTAGTCCTCCGCTCCTGGAGCGTGAATGCCTCTCAAGAAGCCACTCATCAAAGCTGTCCTCGTCGGGGTTCAGACCCAGGGCGTCAGCGACGCCGACTTCGAGAGCTCCCTCTCGGAGCTGGGCCGCCTCGCCAAGACCCTCGGGGTGCAGGTGATCACCCGCCTCACGCAGAAGCGTGAGATCATCGACGCCAGCGTGCTCGGCCACGGGAAGCGCTTCGAGCTCGCCCGCCTCACGGGCGGCACCGGCGTGACGCCGCGCGGGCCGATGGAGCAGCGCAAGAAGAGCGAGGACGCGGCCAAGGAGGCCATGGGTGAGCTGCTGCTGGAGATGGGTGAGCCCGAGGAGCTCGCCAACCTGGTCATCGTGGACGCCAGCCTCACGCCCGCGCAGGTCCGCAACCTGAGCACCGCGGTGGGCGTCGAGGTGACCGACCGCGCCGGCATCATCATCGACATCTTCCACCGCCACGCCTCGACCCGCGAGGCCCGCCTGCAGGTGGAGATCGCCCGCCTGAAGTACCTCGCCCCCCGGATGCGCGCGGGCGGCGGCGCGAGCGAGCGGCAGGCCGGTAAGGGCGCCGGCGAGTCGAGCCTGGAGCTGGACCGGCGCAAGGTCCGCGATCGCATCTCCGAGCTGACCCGGGAGCTGGAGGGCATCGACGCGCAGGCGAAGGTGCGGCGCACCCGCCGTGAAGACACACTCCGCGTCGCCCTCGTCGGCTACACCAACGCGGGCAAGTCCTCATGGATGCGAAAGCTCTCGTCGTCCTCGGTGCTCGTGGAGGACAAGCTCTTCGCGACCCTCGACACCACCGTGCGGGAGCTCTCGCCCAAGGTCACCCCGCAGATCCTGGTCTCCGACACGGTCGGCTTCATCCAGCAGCTCCCTCACGATCTGGTCGCCTCCTTCCGCTCGACCCTCGAAGAGGCCAAGGAGGCCAGCCTGCTGCTGCACGTCGTCGACGCCAGCGATCTGGCCTTCGAGGGCCAGCTGGAGGTCACCCGCGAGGTGCTGGATGAGATCGGCGCCCTGGACGGCCGCAGCCTGCTGGTGTTCAACAAGATCGACCAGTGCGACGACGCCCGACGGGCGATGCTCGCCGAGCGCTGGCCCGACGCCGTCCAGGTCTCGGCGAAGCGCGCGGCGGATGTCGAGCGGCTGCACGCGCTGATCGTCAGTGACTTCGATCACCTGCTGGAGGAGCTCCAGATGATCGTCCCCTACGACAAGTCGTCGCTCATCGGGGAGGTCCACAAGTCCGCCCGGGTGCTGAATGAGTCGTTTGAAGACGACGGCGTGCACTACCGCCTGCGGCTCACCGCCGACGAGTCGATCCGGCTGCAGAGCCTGCTCTGATTCACTTCGTGGGGCCGCGCTCCATCAGCGTGTGACACTCAGCACAGGTGACGATCAGCTCAGCGTAGTAAGCCGAGCGCGTCTCAGTATCGAGGGTCGCCTCCTCACCAAACTCGCTCATCTGATGCACCCACTCCGCCAGACGCTCAGCCTGCTCCGGCATCTCGCCGACCTCGTGCTCGTGCAGCGGCTCGACCGCCAGCGCCTCGACCCCGCGGTGCCACAGCGCGTCGGTGGCGCCCAGCAGGCTCATCCACATCTGATCCGCGGCCCACTGGTGGCGCGCCATGTGCATCCCAGAAGCCTCCTGATCCGCCGGCGGCGACCCGGGGTCGCCGCCCTGCACCACACCAATGGCCTGGTGACAGCCACCGCAGGCCAGCGCGAGATCGCTGATGGCGTCGCTGGTTCCAGCGATATCTTCAGCCTCGGCGCCGCGCGCGGCGGCGGCCTTGAAGGCGTCGAAGTGCTCGGACCACTCCGTCGGGATCTCCGGCGGCAGCGTGAAGGCGTCCATCTCACGGAGCTTCGCCTGGGAGCCCTCCAGGTCACCGGCGATGAGCGCGTCACGGGCGCCGATCGCCGTCGCGAACTGGGCGTGCATCTGCGTGCGGATCCGAGCAGACGCCGCGGCCTCCTCCTCCGCATAGGCCGCCTCAGCCGCTGATGCGTCCACGGCGGCGGCGGGCTCCTGGGCCTTCTTACAGCTTATGGGCGCGAGCAGAACAGTGATCAACCAGACAGACAACATCGACTCCGAGTCAGCGACAATGCGGGCGGTTAACCGATGGCGCTCAGGATCGCCGCTGCGTCAAATCACATGTTCTCCGCGGGGGCCATGCCTGCCGCGAAAACCGTTCTAACCCTTTTACATCATAAATTGAGATAGAGTCTTCTATTTTATCTCATTGTTTGAATGAGCGATCAGCGGCATCTACTCCTTGCAAGGAGTCAACAATGTCCATGTTTCTCATGCTCAGCCTCTCCCTCGGCGCCCCCTCGTTCGCGGGCGCTCCCGCGACGACCGCCGAGGTTCCCGAAGCCGCCGCGGCGCTCCCCCAGGGCCTGCACATCTCCCTTGAGCAGGCAGTCGACGCCCCCGCGAGCGAAGTCTGGGGACTCCTCGCTCACGACTACGTCAGCATCAACGACTGGTCGTCGGTCGTCCTCGCCTCACGCGAGATGCTGGAGAGCGACCTGCCCGAGGGCTTCGCGGCCGACGCCGACGCCCCCGTCATCGGCCGGATCGTAACGAGCGGCTTCGGCGACGTGAGCGAGACCCTCGTGATGTACGACGAGGACGAGAAGACGTTCACCTTCCGGGCCGGCGGCCTCCCCGGCTTCATCGCCTACTCCCAGAACACCCACGCGGTGCTCGACATGGGGGACGGCACCTCCCTGATCACCTACGACATCTACCTCGTGCCCAAGGGGCCCATGCGGCTCATGAAGGGCAAGCTCGAGCGCCGCTTCCAGGAGGTGCTGGGTCACCACCTGGAGGAGGCGAAGGACTACATCGAGACCGGCGAGCTCTCCCAGGAGAAGCAGGCGCAGCTGTCCGCTATCTGACCGCCGCCATCGCCTCCTGCTCCCGGGCGAGGGTGCGCCGCGAGCAGGAGAGGGCCTGCATCCGGCGGCGAAAGGCGGTCAGCCCCGGCGTGGCCACGACCTCCGGCCAGAGGTCGCGCAGCAGCAAGAGGCTCCAGAAGGCGTAGGCGTCCGCGCCGCTGGGTGTCGGCCCGCCGAGCAGCGTCTCACGCGTCGAGAGCGCCGCCTCCAGCGGATCGAGCACCGGCGGCAGCAGGCGCTGGCGGGCGTCCTCGCGAGCCTCCTCGGACACGCCCGGGTCATACGCCGGCGCCAGCACCTGCTTGTGGACCTCCGTGGCGATGAAGCTCAGCCACTCGATCAGCCGACGACGCGCGGCCGGCTCACGGGGCCCCGCGAGCACCTCGTCGAGGTGGTGCAGCACGCCGACGATCTCGGTGAGCACCTCCCCGCTCGGCAGGACGAGCGTGGGCACCTTGCGCTTGGCGTTCACGGCGGCGAGGTCGTCGCCCTCGATCAGCCGCCGCTCGCCGCGCCGCTCCCACCGGATGGTGAAGGGCACCTCATGCTGGACGAGCACGAGGTGCACCGCGAGGGAGCAGGCGAAAGGGACCGCATGCAGTGTGTGGTGAGACTGGTCTGACATCAATGACCTCCTGCGCTCACGGTAGTGCGCGGCTATCATGGCGGAAATGACAACGATCAGACGATTTCCGCCATCCCCGCGACGCGTCGTCGTGCTCGTCCCGTCAAACGGCCAGCTTATCGGTGTGGTGGGCCTCATCGAGGCCTTCGACGCGGCGAACCGCGTGCGCGCGGCGCGCGACGAGGCGCCGCTGTACACGATCGCGCTGACCGGCATTGAGGAGACCACATGCTCCGTCGCCGGGCCGGTGCTCAAGACCGCGCCGGCGAGCGCCATCCGCTCCGCGCACACCCTGGTGATCGGCGGCGCGCTGGCCATCGCCGATGAGGCGGTCGATGAGCGCCTGCTGGCGGAGGCCGGGAGGCTCGCGGCCGGGGCCGAGCGGATCGTCTCCGTGTGCATGGGCGCCTTCGTGCTAGGAGAGCTGGGGCTGCTCGAAGGCCGCCGCTGCACTTCCCACTGGCTGGGCCTGAGCCAGCTTCGGGCGCGCTTCCCGGGGGCGCGCGTGGAGGCGGACGCCATCTTCACCGAGGACGGGCCGGTGTTCACCTCCGCAGGGGCCACCGCCGGGATCGATCTGGCGCTCCACCTGATCCGACAGGACGGCGGGCGGCGGCTCGCGCTGGCGGTGGCGAGGGCGCTGGTGGTCTTCGCCCAGCGCCCCGGCGGCCAGTCACAGTTCGGGAGCGCCCTGCGCCTGCGGCCGGGCATGGACGATCGCATGCGCGCGCTCGTGGGGAGCGTCCTGCAGAACCCGAGCGCGGATCACCGCGTGGAGACGCTGGCCCGAGCGGCCGCCATGAGCCCCCGCCACTTCGCCCGCGTCTTCCGTGAGCAGACCGGCGAGACGCCGGCGGCCTTTGTCTCAAAGGTCAGAGTGGAGGCGGCGCAGCGCGCGCTGGTGAACAGCGACGCCGCGGTGTCCGCGATCGCGGATGACTGCGGCTTCGGCAGCGTGGAGGTGCTGCGGCGGACCTTTCTGCGCATCACCGGGGTGACGCCGTCCGACTACCGCGCCCGCTTCAGAGCGTGACGGGGCGCTGAGGTAGAGTTTGTGCCGGAGGTTTCGATGGCTGAATTCACAAACAACATGACCCTCTACGACGCCGATGGGCACCGCAACATCCTACTGCGTAGCTTTGATGTCGGTCCCGATGTGCCCTGCAACCAGCACCTGATCGTCAAGGGGCGCGAGGCGATGCTCCTCGATCCCGGCGGCCACAAGCTCTACTCCAAGGTGTTCGCCACCACCAAGAAGGCGCTGCGCAAGGCCGAGCTCAAGCACCTCTTCCTCTCCCACCAGGATCCGGACATCGTCGCGGCGACCAACGGCTGGCTCATGGCCCTGCCCGAGCTCCAGGCCTGGTGCTCCGAGCTGTGGCGCCGCTTCGTGCCGCACATCGGCCCCAACCACCTCATGTTCACCCGGATGAAGGGCATCCCCGACGGCGGCTGCCGCATCCCCCTGGGCGACTCCGAGGTCTGGGTTCTGCCCGCGCACTTCCTGCACTCCTCCGGAAACTTCCACGTCTACGACCCGGTCTCCAAGGTGCTCTACACGGGCGACCTCGGGGCCTCGCTGGGCGAGGACTACCGGGAGGTCATCGACTTCGACGCCCACATCCGCTTCATGAAGGGCTTCCACGAGCGCTACATGGGCAGCACCCGCGCGGTGAAGCTCTGGCTGGAGATGGTGAGGACGCTGGACATCCAGACCATCGCTCCCCAGCATGGCGCGATGTTCATCGGCCCCGAGATGGTCGAGCGCTTCCTGGACTGGCTCGACAGCCTGGAGGTCGGCGCCGATCGGCTGGAGCCCTACACCATCCCCGAGTGAGTATCACTCGGCGGGGGCGGACTCCACCGCCTCCGCGTCCACCGAGAGGGTCGCGTCCACCACCGCGAGCAGCTGGTGGATCTGGACCGCGCCGAGGCCCTTCCCCAGGAAGGACGAGAGGTAGATGAGCCCGCACACGAGGCCCCCGATCGGCACCGCCGCCAGCGCCCACGGGGGCTTGCCCATCGCCATCTGGGACAGGCCGTACATGGAGCCGATGAGGGCGGGCACCGCCGCGGCGCCGTAGAGGAAGATGAAGAAGGTCCAGACCTGCGGCTCGGGGCCGAGCCGGCAGTGCACGTAGGTGCCCTGGCTGCAGGGCCTGACCTGGATGTCCAGCGTGGGCGACCAGGTGTGCCGGGCCTCCTCCGGGATGCTGAGCGTCGCGTGGCGGCGGCCGCACTGAACGTTGACCGCGGGATCGAAGGAGATCAGCTGGCAGAGGCGCTGGATGAACTCCTCGGGGGGGCCTGGGCTCACCCACTTGTAGACAGGCCGCATCTTCAGGTTGCTGGTCGCTGACGACACCGCTGTGTGCTCAACCCTGGCGTGCATCGCACCTCCGAATGTAGTGCAGCTCACTACAGCAAGGTGGAGCGTTCGGGTCAAGGCTGGCCGCAAAACAGGGCTCTCAAGAGCCGCGGAGCCTGTGCCATACTCTGCGTCGCCGTCCTCACACACAATCGCACCCACAGGCCTCATGCTACCTCCCGGCTTCCTCGGAACACGCGCCGACATCCTCATGGACCTCGTCGTCTGCTCGCTCGCCATCATCCTCCCCCTGCTCGGACTCAGCTGGTCCTGGGCGCGCGCCCAGAGCTACAGCCGACACCGCAACCTGATGGTGGGCCTCGGGAGCACGCTGGGCTTTGTCGTCCTGCTCTTTGAGATCGACATGCGGCTGGCCGGCGGCATCTTCGAGTTGACCAAGGACAGCAGCTACGCCGGCACGCTGCTCATGAACGTGTCCATCTACGGGCACACCCTGCTGTCGATCAGCACATCGATCATCTGGGTCTGGCTGCTCATCAAGTCCTGGCGGGCCTTCCCGAGGCCGCCTGAGCCGGGCGCGTTCAGCGAGCAGCACAAGCGGTGGGGGCGGATCGGTATGTGGGCGATGGCCCTGACCGGCATCACCGGCATCGAGCTTTATGTGCTGGGGTTCATGCTCTGATCTCACATGGGATAGAACGGCCGAATGCTTATCAACACATCCGCCGCCCTCTCCAGGTTCTGTGAGGCGCTGCGAGGCGCCCCCTACATCGCCGTGGACACCGAGTTCATGCGCGAGAAGAGCTACTACGCCAGGCTCTGCCTCGTCCAGGTCGCTTACGGCGATCACGCCGCGGCGATCGATCCGCTCGCGGACGGGCTGGACATGTCCCCGCTCCGCGACCTGCTCTGCGCCCCGGGGACGGTGAAGGTCCTGCACTCGGCGACCCAGGATCTCGAGATCTTCCTCACCAAGATCGGGCAGGTTCCGGCGCCGGTCTTCGACACCCAGATCGCGGCCACGGTCTGCGGGCTCGGGGAGCAGCCCGGATACGCGAAGCTCGTCTCGGAGATGCTCAACATCGAGATCGACAAGGCCTCTCAGATCACCGACTGGTCGCTGCGGCCGCTCAGCGAGCGCCAGCTCGACTACGCGCTGGGGGACGTGACCCACCTCTGCGCGGTCTACGAGCGCCTGGTCGAGCAGCTCAAGCGCACAAACCGCTCCTCCTGGGTCACCGAGGAGATGAGCGCGCTGCTCAACGCCTCGCGCTACCGGGTAGAGCCCACCGAGGCCTGGCGCCGCGTCAAGATCCGGCGTCCGAAGCGCGTGACCCTGGCGATCCTCCGCGAGCTGGCGAAGTGGCGCGAGGAGGAGGCGATGGCGCGCGACATCCCCCGCAAGTGGGTCGTCCGGGATGACGCCCTCATGGAGATCGCCCAGAACCCGCCGAAGTCCAGCGCGGATCTCGCCCGGGTCCGCTCCCTCAAGCCGAACGTCGCGCGCGGAGAGGACGGAGCGGCGATGCTCGCTGCCGTAAAGCACGCCCTGGCCTCGCCCGAGTCATCCTGGCCCGAGGTCGAGAAGCGGAGGTCGAGGGGCTCCGACAACGAGCCGCTGGTCGCGCTCCTCCAGGCGCTGCTCCAGCGGTGCTGCGAGACCCACGACGTGGCGCCCTCAGTCGTCGCCAGGCGCTCGGACCTCAACCGGCTCGCCTCCGAGGAGAACCCGGACATCCCGGCGCTGAAGGGATGGCGCCGAGAGGTCTTCGGCGCCGACGCGCTCGAGCTCTGCGCGGGACGCCTGGCGCTGACCGGCGCCTCCGGCAAGGTCGTCGACGTCCGTCCATAGACGGGGGAGCAGCCCCTCAGTTGGGAGCGGCGGCACGCGCCTTCCTCTCCGGTTTGCTTGTTACACAACATTTAGTTAGCCTAACTAAATATGGCAACACATCCTCAAATACCGAACCTCGACCAGCTCGGTGTCCTCCAGCTCTGGTCTCTGCTCTCCTCCTTCGAGCTCCGCCTCGCCGCCGAGCTGGCCGAGCTGGGGCTGAGCGTCGCCGCCTTCAGGCTTATTGGAGAGGTGATGCTCGAGCCCGCGGGGATCCGACAGGGCGAGCTGGCCCGCCGCCTGGGCGTCCGCCCGCCCACCGTGTCCGCGGCCGTCACCCGCCTGGAGCAGAGCGGCCTGATCCATCGGGTGACCGATCCGCACGATCCCCGCGCCCGCCGGGTGTGTCTCTCGGCGAACGCCCCGCTGCTCCCCGGACTCGACGTGCTCCAGCGCATGGAGGTCGCGCTCTTCGATGGCATGACGGCCGAAGAGCGCGCTCAAACCATCGACATGCTGTCGACCCTCAATCGACGCCTGCAGCCCACACGGGAGGACACCTGATGAGCCAGTCCCTCTTCGGCGATCTCCCCCCCCGCGCCCACTCCTGGAACCTCGCGATGGGCGCCTCCCCCGGCGCCCTCGACCTCACCGTCGACGCAGCGAGCGTCGACGGAGAGATCCCCGCCGCGCTGCGCGGCGGGCGCGTGCTCTCCAACGGACCGGGCTGGACCCGGATCGGCGACCGCACGGCCCACCCCTTCGACGGGCACGGGTACGTGCGCAGCTTCTCGCTCCAGCCCGACGGCTCCTGCCGGCTGCTGGCCCGCTTCGTCCAGACCCCCTCGTATGTCGCCGAGCAGCGCGCGGGACACCTGGTCCACCGCGGGCTGGCGACGAACACCTCGCCCCACTTCTGGCAGAACATCAAGCTCGGCCCGGCCCGCAACGTCGCCAATACGACCATCACCCGCTGGGGCGATCGCCTGCTCGCGGGCTGGGAGGCGGGCGCGCCGTACGCCCTCGATCCGCGCACGCTGGAGACGCGCGGGGAGGAGCACTTCGGCGGGGTGATCGCCGGCGCCGCGACTCTGGCGCACATGCGGAAGGACCGCCAGCAGGGCCGCCTCACGCTCTGCAGCGTGGCCATGGGGCGGAAGACAGGGTTCACGTTCCGGGAGCTGGACAGTCAGGATCAAGTGGTCGCCACGAGCGCCGCGGAGATCGACGGCATGCTCTTCACCCACGACTACGCGCTCACCCCGTCGTGGTTTCTGCTCGGGGGCAACCCGCTCCGCCTGAAGCCCGGCGCCCTGGCCAAGGCCGTGGTCGGAGCCGGGACCATGCTGCGCGCCGTCGAGCCGGACTCGCGCAAGCCCGGGGTTCTGCATCTGGTACCCCGCGGTCGCTCGGGGCCCGTGCGCACGGTGACGCTGCCCGGGCCTGCCTTCGTGGTGCACTTCGGCAACGCGTTCGAGCGCGACGGGGCCGTCATCATCGACGCCTGCACCTTCGAGGACTTCGAGCTCGGCGAGGAGTTCGGCTACTGCGGGCCCGATCGACCCTTCGATCCCTCGCTGCCAGAGGCCCGGGGCGCGCAGCGCCTGTACCGGATCACCATCCCGGAGGGCGCTGACAGCGCCACCTGGGAGCTGCTGACCCCGCACGGCGTGGACTTCCCGCGCTTCCACCCCGAGCACGAGGGCCGGGAGACCCCGCTGCTGTTCGGCGCGACCCGCGCGGACACCCGCTTCAGCGATCCCTTCGACAGCATCATCGGCGTCGACCTCCGGGATCCCGCCCGCCCGCCGCAGCTCTGGACCGCCGCAGACACCGTCTTCGTCGGGGAGCCCCTCTTCGCGCCCGACCCCGAGCACGAGGACCGGGGGCACATCCTCGCGTTCCTCTCAGACGGCCTCGCCGGGCGCACCACGCTGGCCATCTTCGACGCCGCCGCCCTGGCGCGCGGCCCCGTCGCGTCAATCCCCCTCCCGCTCCTGCCGATCGCCTTCCACGGCGACTGGGAGGCGCCCGCCGCCCACTGACAGCGGGACTAATCCTCCACGCGCACCCGCTCCAGCACGGGCAGCACCTCGCTCACGAGGAAGACGATGTGCTCCTCCTCGTACAGCAGCTGGTCGAAGGTGCCCGTCACGACCGCGTCGTACTCAGGGATGTAGTAGGCGTACGAGCCGGTGGCTCCCGAGACCCCGAGCATGTCGGGGAAGCCGCGCAGGAAGATGCTCAGCTCCGCCGGGCGCACCCGCCAGAGCCCGTAGCCGTAGTCCACCCCCTCCGTCACGGCGTCCGCGCTCCACACCTCCTGGAAGCGCTCCAGCGACACGGGCTCCCCCTCCGAGAGGGATCGCAGGAAGCGCGCCAGATCGTCACTCGTGGTGGCGAGCCCGCCGCCCGCCCAGTCCAGGCTGAGCGCCGCCGTCCCCGCCGCGTTGTGGTCCTCCAGCCAGACATCCGCGTAGGACGCCAGCCCCTCGGGGGGCGCCTCGTGCTGGTGGTACCAGGTGCTGTTCAGCGCCAGCGGATCCAGGATCTTCGCGCGCACGACCTCGTGAAAAGCCTCCCCCGTGGCGGCCTCGATGACCAGCCCGAGGAGGTCGTAGTTGGTGTCCGCATACTCGAAGACCTCACCCGGGCCGCCGACCGCCGCGAAGTGATCCTTCGTGTACTGCAGCAGGCTCTCGGGCGTCCAGCTTCGGCCGGGCTCGTCGGTCATCAGCTCCAGGACCGTCGGCGCGCCGCCGCGCGTCTCACCGCTGAAGTAGTCGGGCAGGCCGCTGCGGTGGCCCATCAGCCGCCGCAGGGTGATCTCATCGAGCGCCGCGTCCCCGCCCGTCACGGGCAGCCCCGCGATCAGCTCGGGGTCCAGCCAGCGGGTGATGTCATCATCCAGGGCCAGCGCCCCCTCGTCCGCCAGCACCATGATCGTCGCCGACGTGAACAGCTTGCCCACGCTGGCCGACAGGTACGGGCTCGAGGCGGTCATGTCATCGCCTGCCCCGGCGTTCGCGACGCCCATGCCCCAGGTCTGATCGAGCTGCAGCAGCTCGCTGTCCACATGCAGCGCGGCGTTGCGGACCGCGTCGTCCTTCTCCACCACCTCGCTCAGGGACTTCTCCAGCGCCTCCTCCCCCTCGGTCGGCGTCAGCCCGCAGCCCGAGAGGAGTGAGCCGAGTGAGAGGAGTGAGACGGTGACCAGCAACGCGGCAGACTTCATCATCAGGAGACCTCAGCAGATGTTGAGACTCTCCAGACACCACAGGTCCGCCCGATCGTTACCCGCCCGGGCTCAGCTCGAGGCTGGGACCGGCTCGGCGGGCGCTATGGTGTCGGGGATGTTTTCGGATACCCACTCGAGGCACTGCTGGAAGGTGTCGAAGATCCTGTCCTCGGGGATCAGGCTCGGCACGAGCCCGATGTTGCTCATCATCGCCATGGGCTGAGTCGCGGGTGCGATGAGCATGGTGTGGATGTCGTGCCGCTCAAGCTCCAGCAGCACATCTTCGAGGGCGTAGAGGCCGGACTGATCGATGTAGGGCACCGCGTCCATTCGGAGGATGACGTGGCTCGCCGTGCTCGGGATCTGCGCGGCCAGCGCCTGGAACTCGCTGGTGAAGCCAAAGAAGAGGGGCCCGCTCAGGTGCTTGATGAAGACCTCCTCCGCGAGCTCCTGGGGGAACTGTGCCTCGTCCGGCCAGGCCTCTTCCCGCTTCACCGTCGCCAGCCTGGCGACCGTCGCCTGCTGCGCCGTAAAGTCGCCCATCTGCTTCATGAACATCAGCGCTGAGAGCACGAGCCCGACCCCGACGGCGCTCACCAGATCCCAGAACACGGAGAGCAACATCACGATGAGCATGATGAGGACCTCCGAGCTGAACTTGAACACCTTCAGGTCGATGTCGCGGGGCATGCTCGGGATGGCCTTCAGGCCCTTGTAGTCCATGACGCCGATGCCGACGGTGATGAGGATCCCGGCCAGCACGGCGGCGGGGATCTGAGACGCGACGGGCCCTAGGGCCAGCAGAATCACCAGCAGCAGTACACCGGCGATCATGCCGCTCAGCCGGGTCTTGCCGCCGGCGTTGATGTTGACCACCGTGCGGATCGTGGCCCCCGCCCCTGGCAGCCCGCCGAAGAGAGCGGCGATGCTGTTTCCGATACCCTGCCCGATGATCTCCCGGTTGGGCTTGTGCCGGGTCTTCGTCAGGTTGTCCGCCACGACGGATGTGAGCAGGGAGTCGATGACCCCGAGCAGCGCCAGGGAGAGCGAGGTCAGCAGGTAGGGCTGGATGGAGGCCCAGCTGAACTCGCTGAAGATGCCCGTCTGTAGGACTGGGAGCCCCTCGGGGATGCGCTCGATGGGACGGTAGTCGAGCCCCACCGCGTAGGCGATGCCGGACACGGAGACCAGCGCGACCAGCGTGCTGGGGATGGCGGTGGTGATGCGCTTGAAGCCGTAGATGATGGCGATGGTCGAGAGGGCCAGGAGGAGCTCGAGCAGGTTGATCTGTCCCAGCGCGCGGGGCAGGGTCTTCAGCGAGCCGAGCACACCGGAGGCGCTGCCCTTGGCCAGGGCCGTGGACTCCACCATGATGTCGTCCATGGAGATCTGATTGGCGCGGCGGATGGTCTCCTTGAAGTCCTCAAGCACGAGGATGCCCTCGGCCGCCTCCTCCTTCATGATCTGGTCGAGCAGCACCTCCTCGGCGTAGGGCTTGAAGCTCTCGATCAGCACCGCGTCGTCGGCCGCGTAGTAGCCGAGGGCGGGCAGGAACTGGGTGATCAGGATCATCACCCCGATCGCGGTCATGAACCCCGACACCACCGGGTAGGGGATGTACTTGATGTACTTGCCGACCCCCAGCACGCCGAGGCCGATCTGGATGAGGCCGGCCATCAGGAAGATGGTGAGGATGGCCGGCAGCGCCAGGCTCACGTCCCCCTCGTTCGCGCCGACGATGCCCGCGATGATGACCATGCTCACTGCGGTCATCGGGGCGGTCGGACCGGAGATCTGAGTCGGCGTGCCGCCGAACAGGGCCGCGAAGAAGGCGATGAAGATCGCGCCGTAGAGCCCCGCGCTGGGGCCGAGGCCAGAGCTGACTCCGAAGGCGAGCGCGAGGGGGAGGGCCACGATTCCGGCGGTCAGCCCACCGAACGCATCACCCTTGAAATGCTTGAAGAAGTCGCTCATTGTCGAGGCGCTCAGTTGATTTGTTGCCAGGAGAGGTAGCACAATCACTGACCACCGAATGGCCTGTCAGAACCACAAGTGTCGCTTTTTTATAATTGAGCTTACCGACTCCTGACCTGGAGCCTCAATCTCGACCGACGGCGGCTAGCGTGAGCGACGAGCGCGCTCGACCTCCCGGAGCAGCGGTCCCCAGTCGCCGCCCTTCACGACGCGAGGGGTCGCCTGTCCGGACCGCTTCAAGATCGTTGCCTGCTCGGACGTCGCGGAGACGATGAGCTGGCCCTGCCCCCGGCGAATGCCGAGCACGGTCATCCCCGTCAGGTCACTGGAGCCCACCGCGAGATCGACGACAGCCCCCGGCGGCTCGACAAAGGTGCAGCCGATGGTGACGGCGATCGCCGAGGTCTCCTCAGGCGCGTCGAGATCGAGCGCGGCCTCGTCGACCCGCTCCCAGAACGCAGACGTGGGGCAGCTCAAGGGTGTTTCGGTCACGGTGAGGGTGCTCGCGAAGGCCGCGGATACCAACAAGAAGACCATTTCGAACCTCCTGATGAGACGATAGCTGGCGCCACCCAGGGCTCGCGGTGACAATCCCGTGCGCCCCCAGCTCCACTACCCCCTCAACAGTTCTCCTCATCCCAGGTGTCCCCATGTCCACACCGCCCGATGTCCCGCCCCCCGATGCCCCTCCCTCCCGCCGACGCCGGCACAAGCCGAACCTGAGCGAGGGCCCCCTCTCCTCGAACTTCCCCGAGGTCGAGGTCAGCATCTCATCAAGCTTCGCCCACGACCGCGGCATGATCTCCGGCGTCGACGCCTTGACCGTGGGGGGTGAGCCCTGCACAAGAGGCGAGCTGCTCCAGAAGCTCGTGGCCCTCCGAGGGGGCTGGACGCGGCAGGGCGGCTCCAGCGACGAGGAGATCCTGGCGACCTTCAAGCGCTTCATCGAGGACTGGGACGCGATCTTCCCCTACTCCGGTCGCCTGACGAGCCAGGAGTCCCCTCAGCACCTGCGGACTCCCCTCGGAGACAGCGGGTACCACCCGCCGCGTGTCGCCCTCTACGATCTCGATGACGGGAGCAGAATCGTGGTCCACTCCTACTTCTACTCCTGGGATGGGGGAAACCACGGGAGGCAGTACGCCGTCAAGGTGGAGGCCTACAGGGTCACCGACGGGGTCTCCTACAAGCTCGAAGAGCGCCAACACCCGCGCGCACCGGGCACCTCGACGCCTCCAGATCCAGCGAACCCCCAGCCCGTCGATCCTGCCATCCCGCACCCGCGACGCATCTCGTACTACTGAGCGCGCTCCCAGGGGGCGTCCCCCGCGAAGGCGCCCACCAACATGTCGACGAAGACGCGCACCCTGCGCGGCAGGTACCGCCGGCTGGGGAGCAGGACATTCAGCGGCACGCTGGGCAGCGTGTAGTCCCGCAGGAGGGGCACCAGCTCACCGCTGCGGAGATGCGGGGCCGCGACGAACCCGGGGAGCCGGGCGATCCCCATCCCCGCCATGGTCAGCGCGCACAGCGCGTCCGAGTTGTTGACGCCGCAGGTCGGCGGTATCCGGATCGACTGCCTGACCTCTCCTCTGTAGAAGCTCCAGTGTTCCGGAGTGTTGGAGTAACTGTAGACAAGGCAGCGGTGCGCCTCCAGCTCGACCGGACGCCGGGGCGCGCTGTGAGTCGAGAGGTAGGCAGGGGAGGCGCAGACGACGCTGTGCAGGTCTCTGAGCTTGCGAACAACCAGCGAGCTCCTGGGAGGAAGCCCGGCGCGAAGCGCCACGTCGAAGTCATCATCCAGAACCCGCCCGATGTGGTCATCGAGCACCAGATCGAGCTGAATACCGGGGTGCTCTCGGAGAAACTCAGGCAGCAGCGGGACGAGGTGCAGGTTGCCGAAGCCCATGAGCGCCAGCACCCGCAGGCGCCCGCGCGGACACCCGACGTCCTGCACCGAGGCGTAGGCCTCCTCGGCCGCGAGCACGGCCTCCCGCGCGTGGGTGTAGAACCGCGCGCCTTCCTCCGTGAGCGACAGCTTTCGCGTCGTGCGCTTCAGGAGGCGGGCGCCGGTGATCCGCTTCCGGTAGGCGCGCCACTAGGACCGGAGCACGTAGGAGGCGACCAGGAATACCAGGATGACGAGCGGCGGCGCGATCCCCGCGGTGTCACCGGCGGCCCCATGGCAGAAGGCGGCGCCGGTCAGGTCGAAGAAGAACCCGGCGTAGGCCCACTCCTTGACCCGATCGGACTTCTGCTGCAGCACCCCCACCACACCGAGGAACTTCCAGCCCCCGATGAGCGTCAGCACATAGAGCGGCAGGCCGAGCTGCTCGGCGACCTCGACGACCATCTCGGGCTGCAGGATGTCCATGACGGCCCCGGGCAGGATGGCGAGACAGAACAGCGCGGTGACGACGATGTAGGCGACTTTCTTCTTGTTCATGGGTTCTCCTTGGTGCTACATCAATCTTATTCGTATTGATTTCATGCACAATCATCGTCTTTGAGCATCAGATGACAGGATTCATTACATATGAGCGTGGCTGAAGGATTCGAGGAGTTCGTCACGGTCGTCGATGCGGGGAGCATCACGGCCGCCGCCGCACAGCTCGGCCTCCCCCGCCCCACCCTGAGCCGCCGCCTCGGTCGCCTCGAAGAGCGGCTCGGCGTGCGCCTGCTCCACCGAACCACCCGCCGCATGACCCTCACGCAGCAGGGTGAGCAGCTCTACGCCACCGCCTGCAGGGTCGTCGCGACCGCCCAAGAGGCCGAGGCCGCCGTGCGCCGCCTCGACGGCGTCCCCCGCGGTCTCCTGCGCGTGTTGGTCCCCGCCGAGATGCCCCAGGCCTACCTGGCCGGCTGGGTCGTGAAGTTCCTCCAGACCTGGCCGGAGGTCCGCCTCGACATCGTGAGCACAAACGACCAGCTCGATCTCGTCGCGAACGGCATCGACGTCGCCCTCCTCGCCGGCCCCATCAACGACCCCTCGCTCGTCGTCAAGACGATGGCCAACGACCTGCGCCTCGCCGTCGCCTCTCCCAGGTATCTGGCGGCCAACGGGATCCCCGGGACACCCGCTGATCTCGCCGATCACAACTGCATCGTCGGCTACAGCAGCCGCGCCGTCCCCGAGCACCGCTGGCCGCTGCGCGACGGCGGGTGGGTGCCGGTCTCCGGCACCCTCACCACCAACCAGATGGGAGTTCGATTCCAGGCCGCGCTGCAGCACTTCGGCATCGCGTTGATCGTCGATCGCATGGCCAGGGAGGCGCTCACCGCTGGTGAGCTCGTCGCTGTGCTGCCCGAGCTCATCGGTCGGCGCGAGCGCGCGTGCCTCGCCTACCCGGATCGCGCCTTCCTGGACCCCAAAGTCCGCGCCTTCGTGGACTTCTTCTCGGAGCGTATCGCGCAGGCCCGCGCCCGACGCTTCCCGTCCGAGTCGAGCTGACGTTGGCGTTCCGGGCTTCGTCAATGTCTGCTGTCAGGTGTCCGGAGTGGCTTAAGAACCGGATACATGGGCTCCCCACCGTGGAGCCCCCTTGTCGTCCTTCTCCGAGCAGCCGCTTCTTCCCTCTCTTCTCGCGAGCCTCGCCGAGCAGAAACTGACCCAGCCGACGGAGATCCAGGAGCGCACGCTGCCCTCGCTGCTCGACGGGCGCTCGCTGATCGGCGTGTCGGAGACCGGCAGCGGCAAGACCCTCGCCTATGTGCTGCCCATGCTCCACCAGATCAAGTCCCTGGAGCTCGACGGCTCGGCGGTGTCGACCCCCGGGTGCCCGCGCGGGCTCGTGCTGGTCCCCAACAGAGAGCTCGGCGAGCAGGTCAGCAAGGTGTTCAAGAGCCTGACTCACGGCACGCGGGTGCGTGTACGCACCGTGCTGGGCGGCTCCGCCAAGAAGATGGCGCGCAGAAACGTCAGCGGCAACTTCGAGATCCTGGTCGCGACGCCCGGCCGGCTGCTGCAGCTACTCGACAGCCGCGAGGTCCAGCTGAGCGACGTGCGAACGCTGGTGTTCGACGAGGCCGACCAGATGATCGACCCCGGCTTCCTCCCGGTCGCCAACCGCGTCATCGGCGACTGCCCGAAGGGCATCCAGCTCGTGATGTTCTCCGCGACTCTGCCTGACTCGGTCAAGGTGGTGATGGACAAGCTCTTCACCCGGGTTCCCATCCAGGTCCAGACGGCCGGCAGCCACCACGTCGTCCCGACGCTCACCATCGACAACCGGGCGGTGATCAACGGCCGCCGCTTCGAGCTGCTGCGCCTGGTGCTCGCCGAGGATCCGAAGATCGGCACGCTGCTGTTCGCCAACACCCGCGAGCAGTGCGACAAGATCGCGGACTGGCTCGACGGCGAAGGCATCGCCTATGTGAACTACAGAGGCCAGATGGATCGCATCGAGCGCCGCGCCAACCTGGCGCGCTTTCGTAAGGGGGAGGTCTCCCTCCTGGTCGCGACCGATCTGGGCGGCCGGGGGCTGGATATCTGGCGGGCCCAGCGCGTCATCAACGTCCACCTGCCCCGAGAGATCGACAACTACCTGCATCGGGTGGGTCGCACCGCGAGAGCAGGGCGCGCGGGGCTCGTGGTCAACCTGGTGACGGAGCGGGATCAGCCCCTGCTCGACAAGCTCGCGGCGCGTGAGGCGCTGCGCGGCTGAGCCCCGACTCGGCGGCTCAGTTCGACCCGGCTCCGTCGATCACGTTCATGCCCCAGGGCGGCGACGCGTTCGTGAGCCACCCCCCGACGCACTTCATCTTGAGCGCCCCGAACTCGACGCCGTCCTTGTGGCCGGTCCACAGGTACTCCCCCGGCTCGGCGTCCACTACGGTGACGCCGCCGTCGGTGGTGGTCTCGATGAGGGTCAGGGTGGGGAGCACCAGCTCATTGAAGTAGTAGGGCCCCTGGTCATCGGGCACGGGCGGGTCCAGGCTGACCGTCGCGCCGGGCTCGCCAGGGGCCCAGATGTTCTCAGGCGCCGGCGCGGTCACCGTGGTCGCCATCTGGCAGCGCTCCGGGTCGAGGGTGTCCACCTGGAGCAGGTCGCCGGCCATCTCGGCGATCCGAAGGCTCACGGACTGGAAGGTGAGGTTCTCGAGGTCGCCGCCGTCCACGAGGTGTGTCGCGGTCAGGTGCGGGAGGAAGTCGGGGTGGGTGAGCGCGAGCGTCACCTCGACCCCATCGGGGACGCCGTCGATGCGAAAGGCGTGCTCATCCTCCGGGGAGAGCGTGACCTCGAGCTCGGGGGCCTCGAAGACATAGAGGCGGGCGCCCTCCAGATCCTGGATCCAGTCGATCTCGCCGAAGTCCTCCATGTCGAAGAAGAAGGCGTTGCCGCTCACGCTGCGCTCCCCTTCCCCCCAGGCCGGCGACGGCGCGGCCTCGTCCCCTCCTGAGTCAGCGCCTGACGGGGCGCAGGCGGCAGCAAAACAGAGGGCGAGGAGGCAGGTGAGTCTGGGAGTCATTTCATCCATGCGGACAGCGCCCGGAGACCCTACCACTCCAACGTGAGCCGCCCCACCACCGGCCGCAAAGAACCGCCCCTCCCGCGCTTGACTTCGCGAGGTCGGTGTCCACATACTCAATCTTGTTATTCAGTTCTGAGTAATCAAGGTTGACTAAAGAGGACCGCGACCATGATCACCCCCACCTACACGTTTGTCAGTGTCTCCACCGCCAGGCCCGGCATGCTCGATGAGCTCATCCGGATCGTGCGTCGGCCCAACGAGCTGATGGAGCAGACGCTCTCCGGGGTCATCGGCACCCAGGTGAGCGTGGATAGAGAGCGAAACGCCGTCGTGCTGTGGGCGACGTTTGATAAGAAAGAGACGCTCTACGACTACCTCACGACAGAAGAAGCGAAGCGGGCTCACGGAGAGGGCGAGGACTTCTCCGACATCATCGAGTCCTTCCAGATGTTCGACCTGACCCCTGTGGTGAGTCAGCGATGAGCATCACGAAGCTGAAGGAGTTGATGGTACTCAGCACAGTACGGGGACACCCTCTTCATGGGTACGCCCTCGCGGAGGCCCTGGAGAGCGGGCTCGGCTGGACGCTGGGGCTCTCTCGCCCCACAATCTACGCGATCCTCCGCCGCTTCGTTGAGCGCGGCTGGATAGAGGGCGAGGTCGTCCGCGACAGTCGCTTCCCAGAGCGAGAGGTCTATCGTGTCACCCCCGAGGGTGAAGCGGCCTACCCGGGCTTGCTCCGGGAGTGTGCCGCCAAGGTCACCGAGGGCACCCACCCGATCGTAATCATCCTGGCTCACCTGGATGATCTCGACGAGGCGACGCGCCGGCTCACGCTGGAGAGCCTGCTCAGCGCCCGGCGACACCGCCTCGCTGCCCTCGAAGCCTTCCCGCCGCACGGCGGGAGCGCCGGAGCAGCGCTCTCGCTGCTGGGGGAGCAGATCTCCGTCGAGATCAGCGCCCTCACATCCCTGCTGGGAGAGCAGCCCACCACCCCGCCCGCTGGAGATTCCCGATGAGCTCGAACGCGATGAAAGGGAAGGTCGTTGTCATCACCGGCGCCAACGCGGGTATCGGCAGGGCTACCGCGGAGGCGTTGGCGGGCATGGGCGCCAGGGTGTTCGCCTGTGGGCGCGACGCTGCCCGACTGGACGAGGCGGTGGCCCCCACCTATCTGGCGAGTTCACCCGACGTGGCGGACGTCACAGGGGCCTACTTTGCTGACTGCAAGCAGACAGCGCCCAGCAAGCTGGCACAGGATGACGCGCTCGCCGCGAAGCTCTGGAGCGAGAGCGAGCGTCTGCTCAGCGAGATCTGATGGGTGAAGCTCTCGCCCCTCTTGAGTCAGAACTTGCCGTTGTTGTGCTTCCACTCCTCGGGCGGCGCTACGGCCTCGATGGTGTCCCAGTGCTCCACCAGCTTGCCCGCCTCCACCCGGTACAGATCGTAGAAGGCGGTGTGCACGCCCCCGCGTGAGCCCTCACTGACCGCGAGCGCGAAGCTGCCCTGGGCGAGCACGCGGTGGAGCTGGTGACGGACCACGGCCAGCGGCCCGCTGGCGGCGGCGGCGAGGCGCGCTCTCAGGGCCTCGATGCCATCGACGCCGGCGGGGTGATGCTCCGTGTAGTCGTCCGCTGAGACGAAGGTGTCCAGCGCGTCGAGCTCACCCGCGATGCAGACGGTCTCAATGAACGCGCGGACCAAGGCGCGGTTTGCCTCGGTGCGGTCGAGGTCAGCGGCCTCTGTGGGGCCGTCGACCATGCTGTGGCCCGAGGGGTTGGGGCCGCGTCGCGGCTGGATGTTGTCCCAGTGCTCCACGGTCAGGTCGCCCTCGAAACGAAACACCTCGAAGCCGATCCGGCGGGTGGCGAAGTCATACTCCGTGTGACCAAAGACGAAGTCGCCGTCGGCGAAGGCGCGGACGATGTTCACCCGCGGTGAGGTCTTCGAGAGGCGGGCGAAGAGCGCCGCCAGCCCCTCACGCCCGGTCTGGGTCTGGGGGTTGTGCTGGATGTACTGAGCCGGGCTGATGACCGACACGGACTCTGGATCGCCGGTCTCGATGCCCTTGAGGAGGGTGCGGATGCGGTCGATTCGGGTGGGGGTCATCGGGCTCTCTTTGGTGGAGCCTCATGCTGCCTCGACTCCTCACAATACGCAATCCACAGGTGCTTCTTCGTGTCGGGGATCAGCACCCGGTTCTTCATGGGCTCTCCGGTGCCGGGATCGTGCGGGAGGCCATCACCTGACGCGATGACCTCCAAGACCCGCTCGGGAGCGAGCTTCACCTTGGAGGGCTATCCGTCGCCGCGCCCCTGCGGAATCCAGGTGACGTCCAGCTTCGGTACTTCGAGCGCCCCGAGAGGCTGCACCTCGAAGGTTCCGTGCAACCCCATGGCCTCGCACCCCAGCTCCCAGCTGGCACACCAGACTCCAAGTGCCACCGGTGCGTAGTACCTGGACGACGTGACGGCGTAGAAGTCCACACCTGCGACCCCATCACCGGTCGTCTTCAGGACAGCGCGCGTCGTCTGTCCGTTGTAGGAGGAAGGCGCCCACTGACATGCCTCAAATGTCCGGCCGAATTGTGTATACGGAGGCGACCCGACGTCGATCGGCGTTGTGAGCGCTGCGTCTGAGAAGAAGAGCTCGGAGGGCGAGAGCCGGTGATTGATCACGCGGCTGAAGAAGCGCACGAAGAGCGGCGCGTAGAGGGAGCGATACCCCACGGCGCATGTGCAGATGATCTGATCCTCTTCGGGGTCGAACCGGTCCCCCAGGTATTGCCGCAGGCTCTCGTGGTCCGCCCCGGGGCCGATCCAGCATGTGCCGAGTCCCTGCCGTGTGGCCTCCATGACGACCTTCTGCAGCGTCCGTCCCACATCGATGACCGATCTGCGGTCGTAAGGGAGCGGCACGATAGCCACCAGGAACTCCGCCGCGTTGACCGTCGGCCACACCGTGATGGGCCCTCGGATGTACTCGAGCCGAACGCGCGAGGGGCCGAGCGTCGGAGCTGCGACGTGACGCGCCACGGAGTCCAGGAGCGCCTCCCTGTCGTCATCGCTCATGAAGCGGGTCTGGAAGGAGCGACACGAGCGCCTCACCCGCATCAGGTCGAACAGGTTCAGCTGGTCGTTTCGGGCCGGTCGTCGCTCCGGCAGATGGACCTTGAGCTTCACCGTCACGAGGTCAAACAGCACGACGGCGAACAGGGCGCCCGCGACGACAGCGAAGCCCGCCGCCACCCACCCCAGCCCCACCAGCTGCGCCAGTCCGCCCAGCGACAACAGGACCGACGACGGCACCAGCGGGACCACGTATTGTAGCCAGCCGGTGAACTGAAGCCGCATCTTCGCGCGCACGACGGCGGTCGCGAGCCGACGCAGTGGGCGCGTGGGAACCCGCTCAAGCAGTGCACGCTCGTTGGCACCGAGTCCGGCCATGAAGTCCACCGAGCGACGCTTCTCCGATACCATCGTCATCTCCATCTAATGCGTGTTAGCACTTGCAAATACGATATCGTGGATTCCCGTGAACGCAAGTGATCACTTGCAATAAACTGCATCCTGGAGACCGACATGCCCAAGAAGATCGATGAAGCGCGGCTGTTCAATGCCGCAATGAGGCTGTGGGTGGAGCGGGGGTATTCCGGGACGACCACCAAGCTGATCGCAGAGCGCGCGGGCGTCAACGAGGCCACCCTCTTTCGGCGATACGGGGGCAAAGCCGAGCTCGTCACTGCGGCGATCTGTGAGCCGCTCAGGTCGGCGCCGCTTCGGAAGGTCAAGGCCACCGATGACCTGAACGCGGATCTCCTCTGCATCGTCGAGGCCTACCAGGAGACCCATCGCCAGATCGGAGCCGTCATCCCCCTCCTCCTCATCGAGGCGTCGCGACACCCGGAGCTTCGCCCGGCCCTCGAGGTGACCAGGGAGAACATCGGCTTCCTCACCCGGGTCATCGAGCATCACCAGGCAAGCGGTGCCCTACAGAAGGAGGAGCCCCTGGTCTCCTTGACCCGCCTCCTCGGGCCCTTGTTCGCGCTCGGGTTGTTCCACGGCGCGGGCTCAGCGACACCTCCGCTCGATCCCGAGAGACACGTGCGCGCGTTCCTGCATGGACAAGCGAGCCGCTCGTAGCTCTTCTTGTGCCGGTACCGCGGGTCGTCGCTCCAGCCGTGTCCCTGTCTACAGCGACGCGGGCGGGATCCCGAGTACGTCCCTGGCATACCCGTAGAGGGCAGCCGGCTCGAGCGCGTCGGAGGTCGCGGCGATGATGCGATCGGGGCGCACCACGGCCAGGACCGCGCCGCCCAGATCGTTCCTGAGCCCGTCGTCGTCGACCTCTATGACCGGGAGTCCAGCGGCCCGTAGATCGGCTGCGAGCAGCGCTCCGCCGGGATCGAGGATCACGACGGTGTGCCGTCGGGGGTCGAGTCGATCGTGAAGTCGGTCTGCTCCGAGCTCGGGGTTCGGCAGTCGACTGCCCGGCCCCACGCGCCCATGAGGCCCGTCCACGATCACCGGGCTGTTCTCGTAGGCCAGCTCGAGCATTCCCACGGAGCGCCCGAGCTGGTTCTGCACCACCTGGGCCTGGAGCGCATGTCGTGCGACGAACCCGCGCAGCTTCGAGAGGACGCCGCCGTGCAGCGTCACCAGCCCCGTGGCCCGGGTCGTGTTCTTCACCATGGACTGCGCCACGGCGCGGCGCTCCGCCTCGTAGCTGTCGAGCAGCGCCCCCTGGCTCGGCGCGGCGCGCTCCACCAGCGCGATGCGCCAGAGCAGCGCGCAGGCGTCCTGGACCCCCGTGTTGAGGCCCTGACCGCCCACCGGGCTGTGGAGGTGGGCGGCATCTCCGGCGATGAAGACCCGGCCCCGCCGATACTGTTGGGCGACCCCCTGCTTCAGCACGAACTGGGAGGTCCAGCTCAGGTCGTGGGCGCCGAAGTCGAAGCCGAGGCGCTCCGCGATCAAGGCGTCGACGAAGGCGGCGTCGATGTCGATCGCGTCGCCTTCGGTGGCGTCGGGTTGGTGGGCGATGATCCGCCAGCGCTTCGGCTCGGGCATCGGCACCAGGAACACCACGCCCTTGTCCGACAAGCTGGTGGTGCCCTCGTCCTCGGGCATCGGCGTCTCACCCAGGGCATCCGCGATGACGAAGGTCTCGCCGATGCTCTCGCTGTCAAAGCCGATGCCCATCTGCTTCCGGACGGGGCTGCGTCCCCCGTCGCAGCCGATCAACCACCTGGATCGGATGGTCTCCTGGGAGCCGTCGGGCCGCTCGATGACGGCTTCGACATGGTCGCCGTGGTCGACGCACGAGACGAACGGGGTGCTCCAGTCCACCGAGACGCCCTGACCCGCGAGGTGCTCCTCGAGGCAGCGCTCGGTGGCGAACTGGGGGATCGACAACCAGTAGGGGTAGCGGGTGTCGCCCCACTCCAGCGCCATGAGGTTCACGCGCACGGGCTCCTGGCCGCCGCCGGGGAGCACGCGCATGGCGGAGAACGGCACGCCTGCCTCGCGGATGGCGTCGACCAGGCCCATCGTCTCGAAGGCCTCGAGGGTGCGGGCATGCGCGACCAGGGCCTTCGAGTAGGTCGAGCGGTGCGCCTTCCGATCGACGATCCGCACCGTCAGTCCGTGGCGGACGGCCTCGTTTGCTGCGGCCAGGCCTGTGGGTCCAGCTCCGACAACCAGAACGTCTACCTCATGAGTCAAGAGCTCTCCTTGTGCGGCTTGTGGTTCACACTGAACCACATCCTCCCACGGTCTCGATCGCGATGTGTGACCCCGGCCCGCGCCAGCGCCGCCAGCTCGCCTGGCCCCACCGGGGCGAGCGCGACCTGGGCCACCACCGACAGGGGCGTGCTGACGAGCTGCTCTTCGACGAAGTGCTGCCGTGTGCTGTCGGCGTTGGTCGACCTGGCGTACCTACGGTGCTCCCCGCTGGAACCGCAGCCCCACCCCCAGGACCAGCTTCGCGTCTGCGTCCATGGTGATCAGCCCGGCGAACACGCCCTGATTGCTGCCGAGCTGGCGGAGGGAGTCTGTGAGGGTGAGCTGAACGCCCCAGCCCTGGCGCGGCGACAGCCCGATGGCCCACCGAAAACCGACGTCGGGCAGCAGCGCGGTGGTGCTGTAGTGCTGGGTGAGGTCGAGCTCGGTGTGACGCCACTCACCGCTCGTGTGTACGACGTAGCCGCCGCCGTAGAGGCCCAGCTCGGTGTAGACCGTGTGACGCGAACCGGTGTGGAGCACCAGGCCGGAGTGGATCTGGAGGTGGCTGTCGAAGACCGCGCCCTCGGTGAGGATCGGACCCTCTTCCCTGCCCTCGGAGCCGCCGTAGAGTCCGAGGGCGAGGCCAGACTGCACCGACCACCGGGAACCTTGGGTCCAGGTGTGGTTCGCTCGACCCCAGGCGCCCACGCCGCCCGCCCCCTGGGCTAGCTGGAGCTCTGTGTCCACGGTGTCGATCCACGGCACCTGGGCCTGGGCGTTTAGGATCCAAAGGAGGGAGAACATCATGGGTAGAGCTCGCTGATGGCAGCCTCAAAGATGTGCTCGGCGGTCGCCATGTGTCCCGCTACAGGGTGCTCGGTGGTGATCTTCAGGCTGGGATAGCTTCGGCTGCGCAGCTGAGCGACCATGACCTCCGCGGTGGCGTTCATCTCAATGCCCTCGAGCGTTCCGGTGCCGAGGATGAGGCGGAAGGGCAGATCCTCTGCGCTCTGCGCGAGGAGGTCTTCGTCTTGGAGTAGGGAGGCATCGGCCCACCAGATGGCGGGGCTGGCCGAGACGAGGGCGCTGAAGCTGCTGTCGTGTGGGGAGAAGGTGAGCATGTCCAGCAAGACAAAGTGCCCTCCCAGGGAGTGCCCCATGAGGGTGCGCGCCTCGGGGATCACCGGGTAGGCCGCCTCCAGAGCAGGCAGCAGCTCGGTGACCAGGGCCTCGTGGAAGAGATCGCCACCACCGCTCTCGGCGCCCGCGGGATCCTCGGGCCAGGAGAGGTCGACCATGCGCCTCTCGGCGATCTCCACGATGTCTGAGATGTTGCCTGTATCCAGGCCTGCATACCCGATCCCCACGAGGATGAAGTCGTCCAGCCGGCCTGAACTCCTCTCGCGACTGACGTAGCTGGCGAGCCCGGAGAAGTGGTAGTAGCCATCCAACACGTAGACCACGGGGTAGGGCCTGGAGGGGGCGTAGTCCTCGGGGACCATGACCTCCAGCTCGTAAGTGTCCCCGGTGATCGCGGAGGGGATTTGCAGGGTGTCTGTTCGGGGATCCGAGCAGGCCCCGAGCAGCAGAACAAGGCACAGTAGAGACCGCGAATGCATGACACCTTCTGAGAGAGGGGCTGTGTTTTGCGCCCTCGCGGGAGCTGGTGACCGGGACTATCCGGGGCCGCTACGAGGTGTATCCGACCACACCGAGCCCGTCTGCGGTGTTCACCCTCACGATGTCCTCGTGAGTGCAGCTTCAAAGTGCTCAAACAGCTCCTCGAAGCGTGTGAGCAGCTCATCCAGGTGCCAGAACTCACGGGCCCAGTGGCGCTCCAGGAAGGCCGCCGACGAGAACACCAGCAGGTCCGCGAAGCGCACGTCCCCGCAGCGCTGTCGCATGCGCGCGTACAGCTGGTTGAGCTGAGCGTGCAGCCCCAGGTAGTTCAGGGCCACCCGCGCCATGGTGTTCACCCGCAGCTCACCGGCTCCGTGAGCGCTCCACACGTCCCGGCCGTGGACCTCGTCCAGCCAGCCACCCGTCCGCGCCGCGAAGGCGTCCAGGACCTGCGCCGTCGGTCCGCCGGGCGCGCCGCCGAGCGCCCGGAGGAGGGCGTCCTCCGCCCGCTGGCGCTCCGCGAAGCGCCGGAAGCCCGTCAGCGCCCGCTCGTAGTACTCGGGCAGATCCAGCAGCGTGAGATCCAGCTTGGTGGGCAGCTCCTTGACGAAGGAGGAGCTGGGCATCAGAGCGGCGTCCTGGGGGCGGAGCGCCAGGTACTTGTACTCCACGACGTCCGCCAGCACCTCGGCGTTGAGCCCCGCGAGCGCGTCGTACAGCCGCGCCGCGCTCGCCGCGCGCAGCCAGGCCTCGTAGCCCTCCAGCGCGACGGGCAGCCCCGCCTCGACGCGGGCCACCTGCTGCTCGATGACCTGCCGCAGCGAGGCCTCCGCCGGCGCCACCCCCCGGCGCTCACAGCGAAAGGTCTCGTCCAGGCGCGGCAGGCGGGTGTGCTGACCGGCGCGCTGGTAGGTCTCCTCGAAGCGGAACAGCAGCGACTGCCAGGTGTGCCCCCAGATGTCGTGCACGATGTACTGGTCCACCTTCTCCAGGGGCAGCACCACCACCATGGTGGGCAGCGCGGCCGCGACCCGCGACGCCGACAGCCCGGTGTCGCCGACCAGCCGCTCAAGCAGCGCCGTCGGCACCCGCTCGGCGGTCAGGCTGCCGAAGCTGGGGAAGTGGGCGACGAAGCTGGGGTGGAAGTCCAGCAGGCGATCCAGGAAGGCCGCAACAGGGCCCTCGGTGGGGCGGGACTCCAGCGGCAGACAGAAGTAGAGCCCCGTGGTGGTGCGGATGACCTCCACGGTGCCCGCAGGGAGCGGGTGTCCGGGGTAGAAGGCCTCAAACAGCGCGTCGATGGCTCCGCGGTTGTCCGCCCCCGGGCGCAGGGGGAAGCGGTCGTCCAGCGCCAGCATCAGCCGTCGCCGCAGCGCCAGCTGCGCCAGCTCGGTGTCCAGGGGACCGCGGATGGCGGCGTCCAGCTCGGGATCGGGCTCGAAGGCGGCGTCCAGCGCGGCGGCGAAGCGCCCGGGGGGCACGTGAGCCAGATCCAGGGCGAACCCGGCCAGGGTGCGGCTGCCGGCGGTGTCCACCAGCGGCGGCTCACCCAGCACGGTCTCCTGGTAGCGCTCCAGCCGCACGGCCCCGGCCAGGAAGGCGGCCTCAGCGTCCCGATCGCCCACCGGGCGCTCGGGGGGGAGCTGCTCCAGCGCCGCCGTCAGGAGCGCGTCGTGCCGTCCGCGCAGCTCGGCGACGGCGTCGTCGCGCGCTGACCCCGGGTCCAGCGCGCGGGCGGCGCGGCTGAGCGCCATGAACTCGGCCACCTCCCGCAGCAGCGGCGCGAAGCGCTGGGGCAGGGTGGGCTCGTACAGCGTCGCGTCGGCGAAGGCGGGCATCAGCCGTCCTCGACGTCGAACTCCGCCTGCAGCGAGTCGCCCCCGTAGGGGTAGCGGATGTGCAGCCGGTAGGTGTCCCCGGCCACCATCTCGACGGGCGCCTTCAGGAAGATCACCTCGGGGTTGTACAAGAAGCGCGTGGGCACCGTGGTGATGTGGTCGGACAGATCGGCCTCGCCCTCGATGAGCACGGCGTCCGCGGGCAGGCTCTTGCGGGCCGTGAGCGAGACGGCGGTGTCCACGACGAGCTTCTCCCGGCGAGACAGGTCGATGGTGTCGTACAGCACCCGGTCGGTGACCGGCTCGTCGGAGTCCAGCAGCAGCGAGCGGCTGTCGCAGTCGATGCGCACGCCGTACAGCATCTCCTGGGCGTCCATGAGCCGCACGTAGCTGCGGATGCGCTGGGGGATGATCCGACCTTCGGGCCGCAGGAACTGCCGGAGGTGGTTGACGACCTGGACCTCGGGCTCGAAGAACTGCCCCGTGCACAGCAGCTCACAGACGATCACGTCCACCGGCTCGGGGAGCTGCACGGTGGTGGCGTCGGCGTGGATGACGGTGACGATGTCGGCCACCCCGTTGCGCTCAGCCAGGTGCTCAATCAGCGGGACAAAGCGGGGGTGCAGCTCGATGCAGTACACCCGCTTGGCGCCGGCCCTGGCGGCGAACACGCCGAGGATCCCGGTGCCGCTGCCGGCGTCCACCACCACGTCGCCGGGCCGCACGGTGTCCTCGATGGCCTCCTTCCACATGCGCGTGCGCTGCACGTCGTGGAGGCAGAAGGCGATCTCGTAGGGGGTGAACGCGACGTTGGTGGTGGTCTCATCAGGCATGGGAGAGAGTAACCGGTCAGAACTTGCCGTTGTTGTGCTTCCACGTGTCCTATGACGCCGCCGTCGCCCGCCGGGTGCTGATGTACCCGCCCGAGCCCGCCGGCGTGGTGCGCGGTCGCGGATGTCCTGCGGCCGGGCGGCGTCGCCGTCTTCCAGGAGATGGACACCTCAATGACGCCGGCCCGGACGCCCCCGCACCCGCTGCACGACCAGCTGAACGACTGGATCTGGACGACCGTCTCCGGCGAGGGCGCGAACACAGCCATGGGCCTGGAAGTGGCCCCACCGACGCCACCGAAGCCGAGAGCGACGCAGACACGCTGGAGCAGCGTCTGGCCGAGGAGCGCGGGCGGTCGGGCTCCGTCTATGTACGCAACATGACCTTCGGGGGCTGGGCCCACAAGGAGTGATACGCTCCTGCAATGAAGAACTTCCTCATGAGCGTCCTCCTCGCCACTGTCTTCGGAGGGATCATCGGCTTTGCCTGCGCTGAACCGCTGGTTGAAGCCATCGCGCTTGAGGGTGTACTCGCCAGCCTCACCGTCGTCGGGGCAGGGCTGGCCTTCGCCAGCCTCGGCTCAGCGGCGGGCGCGGTGCTGGGGGTGGTCTTCTGGGCAATCGGTCCCATCCTGAAGCTGCTACCGATCGGGCACAACTGACCGCTCAGAGACACCCTGGTGTTCGTGGTGTCTGTGCTACGACATCAACATTGACACCGGGCGGGCAGGAGACGCTCGCGTTGTCAGCTTATGTCAACACGCGGCAGCGGGGGGCACGAGGCGCTCATCTCCAGCACCGATAGAGCCGTCCCGGAGAAGGTATAAACACAAACACACTCAACGCCTGAGATAGGCGGGGGATGTGTTCGTGGTCTGTAGGATTTCATGTCTGAGAACCGCCATCTCACACTCGGGGCTATCACACTCGGACTTGGACTCGGCGTCCTCTTCTGGTCGAACTCACCGGCTCCGACCGGAGAGGTTCATCTCCAGACGGCCCCCGAGGCGTCGAGGATGTCCTACCAACCACCGCAGGCCTCGAGTCAACCACACGAAGCCCTCGGGGAGGTCCAGACAGCGGCTATCCCAGACCCCCGGGTCTCCTTCTGGTCGGATCAGATCATGGTCGCCGTCGACTCCGCGTCGGAGCTGCGGGATCTGGCGCGTGATCTCCAGGTGGACGTACTCCGCGACCAGGGGCGGAGCGGCTACGGGCTCCTGCAGGTGCCGGAGGATCGCCGTGAGGCCGTCCTGTCCGCGCTGAAGAGCGACCCCCGGGTCGCGGGCATCGCCCCCAGCGGCAGGATGGTTGGAGCACAGGACTCCACCTCGACGCCCGACTACTCGACGCACCAGTGGCACCTCGACGCCGCCGTCGACAGCCTGCACTGGAACAATATGCACCTGGCGACGGTGGCCGTGCTCGACACCGGGGTCGCCTATGAGGACCACTCGGACAGCTCGCATACCTACATCCAGGCCCACTCCCTGGCCAGCACCTCTTTCGTACACCCCTGGGACTTTGTCAACAACGACGCGCACCCCAACGACGACCACCAGCACGGCACCCACATCACCAGCCTCATCGCCTCGCAGGGGTCGGTGCTGGGAATGGCCCGCGGGGTGCAGATCATGCCCGTAAAGGTGCTCGACGAGAACAACGAGGGCGTCGAACTGGACCTGATCGAGGCTCTGTACTGGGCCGCCGATAACGGCGCCGACGTCATCAACCTGAGCCTGGCCTTCGGCGCGGACTACACGCCCTCCGCGGCCCTCCGCCGCGCGCTGCAGCACGCCGATGACGTCGGCGTTGTCGTGGTGGCGGCGGCCGGAAATGACGGCCGGAACCGGCTGGCCTTCCCGGCGCGCAGCCCATCCGTGATCGCGGTGGCCGCGTCCTGCGTCGACAACGGTGAGCTGATCATGGCGCCCTACTCCAACCTCAGCAAGGGCGTCGACATCGTCGCTCCGGGCGGCTGCATGGACCGGGATGCAGACGGCGACGGGTACGTCGACGGCATGCTGGCCGAGACGATCGCGCTGAACCAGCCCGGCCAGATGGGCCACTGGTACATCGCGGGCACGAGCCAGGCGACGGCGCTGGTCTCGGCGGCGGTCGGTCACATGATGACCAAGGGAATCGCCCCGGCCGAGGCGCGATTCCTGATGCAGCATGCCGCCCTCGACTCGTCCTTCTCGGAGGTGCTCGCCAAGGGTCTGGACGTGTATGAGTCGCGGTGGGATGCCAAGTTTGAGACCACCACCTACGACTGGGACTACCACGCCGCGCTGATGCCCTACCTGGCGGACGTGGGCGGCGGGCAGGTGGCCCCGGCGCTGTGGGTGAGCATACTCGACCGGAACGGGCAGCCGGCCTCCAACGTGACGGTCCACGGCCGGATCGACGGGGCCTCCCAGCAGGACTTCTCCTGCTATCTGGACCCGGGCGCACGGGGAGAGTGCACCGTGCTGGGCGACCCGGTCGCCGACACCACGGCGCGGGGCGAGCCCGCGTCGCTGGCCTGGTCGGTTGTCGTGGACTCCGTCCAGGATCACGGGCACCACGACACCATCTACAACGTCACTCCGATGATCTTCGCTTCCGATCAGCTCGACGTCCTGGCCGATCCCGACAGCGAAGTGGGCAGCATGCTCGTCGATGCGCTGCTCGCCTTCTACTGGGACGACACGGACGACCCGGATCTGGGGCCCGTCGCACCCTCCTATGTGGTGGTCAACAGCGGCACTGGCATCACCACCTCGCCCATGGGCTTCCTGTTCTCCAAGGAGACACTTGAGGGGCTGGGAGACGTCAAACTTGAGCAGGTCGACGGCACCGGCATCTCGACCTCACCGTTCGGGATCCGCAAGATCGGCCTCGATGGCTCGGGGATCAGCACGTCGCCCTTCGGCCTGAGGAACATCAACCTGGTCGCGATGGACGGCGCTGGCATCAGCACGTCACCGTTCGGGATGAAGAGCATGCTCAACCTGTCAAGCTCCGAGAACCTGGCCGGCAACGGAGCCATCTACCACGGAGAGCCGGTGTTCCTGCGCGAGGCCACGGTCAGCGGTGCGTCTACCACGAACACTGCGCTGCAGGATATGCTCGACAGCGGCGGCATGGTCACGCTCGACGGCGTGAGCGGCGCCGACATATTGGGCTGGGCCTCCGAGGCCGCAGAGCTCGAGCCGCCCACCGGCATGTCGACAGCCCTGGGTGCCGTGCCCTTGGAGGAGTAGCCAGAAGGCGATCTCGTAGGGGGTGAACGCGACGTTGGTGGTGGTCTCACCAGGCATGGGGGAGGAGCAATCGCTCCCCTCCATGTGCCCAGGCCGTTTCAGCGCTGGGAGTTTGTGGACGAGATACCCGGGTGGCAGCACCAGAGGAGAGACGATGTCCACCGACGTGTATGGAGTCCGGGTCCTCGAGCTGGACGGGCTCCGGGTCCGCTTCCAGGTCTTCCTCGTCTACTATGACTGGGACGATGTTCCGGGCGCGAGCCCCACATTCTTCGTTCGTATTCTGAACGAGCAGATAGACGTGATCCCCACCGAGGAGATCTGCAACGATCAGTGGGTACTACAAAACGCCGGCCGCTACATCCGTCATGTCGCCCTCGTCAGCCACTCGAAGCCTGTCGCCGAACGTGACACCTTCTACTACGAACGGGATGGGGGCTGGAAGGACGAGGACATCCTTGTGCAGGGCATCTTCGATGTCTTTGTTCGCGACGCGAGCTACATCGAGGGTCTCCGGGTCGGTATGGCCTGGGGCACCACGAGCTACGAATCAAACGAAGACTCCTGCGTGGTGTCGGCACAGGACGGGCCCCCTGTGGACTTTCGGGGCAAGACCGTCGTGCTGACGGGACGCATGGCTGTCCCGCACGAGGAGGCGACCCGGATTCTGAAGGAGCGTGGGGCCCGGGTGACATCCAGTGTGTCGTCCAGGAGCGACTACGTCATCGTCGGCGCGACAGGCGGCCGCAAGTACCGCGACGCCCACCGCTACCGCATCCCGCTGCTCGATCAAGACTACCTCACGACCACCGAGTCCGACTGGGACGCGGTCATGCGGTCCCGAGGCACTGAGCCCGCACCTCTGGTGCCCGTCGTCCTGCTGTTCCGGCTGCCCGAGGTGCCCATTGGGTCGGAGCTGGCGGAGCTGACGGGCCTGGGCGACCGCCTGGATCGTTTTACGTTCTTCATCACCCACAACGCACACAGATACAACCTGTTCGATCGCGTATCGGAAACGGACGGGCTGCTGAGCGACACGGATATTCGCGCTGGAATGCAGATCGCGCAGTGGTGCGTGTGGTCCAGCTCTTCTCTTATCCAGCCTCTGTGGCGTGTGAAGCGGTCGGGCGGCGAGGAGCCCGTGGGCTACAGGGCAGGCTTCCACGTCGGAGGGACGCTGGACGACGTGCGGCAGAGCTTCATCACAGACGGCTTCGAGATCATCGAGGGAGCCGAGGCCTTCGTGCGCGATGGAGGAGCCGAGGCCTCCGAAATGATGGCGACGCAACTGTTAAAGCTGCTGACGAAGGAGGCGCCGGCGCTGGCCGACACCTTTGAGCGCATTCTTACGCGATGATGAAGCGATGGGCGGCCGCGGTGAAGGTCACGCGCCCGCGCTCACGCTGCTGCTCTGCGGGCCGCGCCCTGAGACCCTGCCCGGCGAGGTATCCCCTCACGCCTTCGGCTGTACCGACGAGGACGGCCGCGCTCGCTGTCGGGTGAGGTCTCACGCCACGGTTCGTCCGGCGTGGTGGGCGCTCCCGATCGCCTGGTTGCTTCCGCTGCTGGTCCGCGCTGATCTGGCCAGGATGTCGGAAGAGATAGAGTATCGAAGCGAGCACGGGAGCCCGCCCCCCGCGCCGTCTCCTCATCGCGGTAGAGGTGTCCATGGCCACGCTGACCAGGTTCGGAGCGCAGCTCCGCGGTCATCGCAAGCGGAGGTGTTCGATGGGCGGCCGATCCGCACCATCACGACGGTCATGCGGTTCGACAAGGCGCTGGACGTCACCACATCGGAGCTGGTCGTCGAGCTCATGTTCCCGGCCGACGCCGACGCAGAGGCCTTCTTCCGCGACAGAAGTGGCTGAGCCAGGCGGCCGCACCTGGCCTCACCTCACGCAGCGCTCGCTCGCTCGGAACACCTCTATCCGAACACCTCTAAGAGCTGGGGCTCCGTCGCCTGGTCGAGCGGGACGAGCAGCTCGACGCGAAACCCGTCGGCCACGGCGTCGTGGACCGAGACCATGCGGCCGCTCATCGAGGTGATCGTGAGGCGGGGACCGCCGGGGAGCGCGATCACGATGGGCACGTACACGGGGATCTCTTCTGCCTCGGCGAGCTGCGCGGCGACGTGGTCGAACAGGCCTTCGGCCACAGCGCCCTCAAAGGCTTCGCGGATCCGCGCCGAGCCGCGGGAGACTTCCTTCAGCCGATAGTAGTAGGCGGCGCTCGCCTCTTCCCAGTTCTGGACGAGCCCACGGAACGCCGGTGAGAGGAACATCGTGTGCATGTCCGGCGGCTGGTTGAACATCGCCAGCATGCGCTCCCCAGCGGCGTTGCAGCGGAGGAAGTTCCAGTCGCGGTCCAGGATGAAGCCGGGAAAGGGCCAGTGGCGGAGCACGTGCCGGGCGAGCAGGTCGAGCAGGCCGGTCAGCTCGGCCTCGCCGAGGCTCCGGTGCGGAAACGGGTTGCGGAAGCCGGAGGCCTCGAACAGGTTGGCCCGCTGCGGCGGGCTCAACCCCAGGCTGGTGGCGATGCGAGCCAGCATCGCGCGCGTCGGGGCTGAGCGGCCCGTCTCCAGAAAGGACACGTGGCGCTGGGTCGTCCCCACAGCGCCGGCCAGAGCCTCCTGGGAGAGCCGCAGCTCTCTGCGAAGGGTCCGCAGCGCGGGGCCGAAAGTCGGGGCGTACATACGTTTTATACCTTCTAAGGGAATGGTTTTCATTCCCTCGCATCCATACGATGGGTACCTCGGGCGCCAGCCCGAATCAAGGAGGTTTCCCATGATGTGGCTACTCTTGGTGTCCGCTGCTCACGCAGCCGAGGGCGCGCAGATGATCGACGCTCTCCAGCCCTCTACGTTCGCTCAGGTTGTGACCGCGCTGTTCGGGTTCGCCACCTTGAGCACCGGCGCGGCGGCGCTGTTCTCCAGGTGGGGCATCGCGCTGCTGCTCGACATCGGCGGCTTCACCCGAGCCGATGATGGAGAGGCGCTCCGCGCGCCCAATGTCCGCGGCTGGGGCGCGCGGCAGATCACCACGGGGGTAGCCCTCTGGGCCGCCCTCCTGCTCGGGCACCAGGTGCTGTTTCAGGTGGGCCTCGCCAGCGTGCTCATTCGTCAAGCCCTGGACGTGATCGCCAAGGTACTCGACGGAGAGTACAGGGAGATCCCGCCGTTCCTGGTGCTGGCTGCGCCTGCGGCCATTGCGCTCTACGGCGTGCTGTAAGCGGCTGCCGCGGTCAGCTGAGGCTGGCTGCCAGTCAATCGGGGAGAAGAATGCGATTCGGTTTTCCACGAACGCCAATGAAGATCGCCAATGAAGATCGCCGTGGGACTCGCCGTGATGGACTCAAGGTGCTCAACGATGACGCCGTCCAACGTCCAGCTGGGTTCACCGGTGTTCGCGTCGAGCCCAGCGAGGTTCCCGACAGCGTTGGCGTAGAGCGCGGCTTCGTCAGCCAGCTTTGGTCCCGACCAGGAGTGCTGGAGCCCCGGAGCCTGCGCTACGTCGACGCGTACCTGGCTCGACTCACCAGGGCGTTCGGGAACGCCCTCGACAACGCGGTCCGAGCGGGAGAACCTGATGCATCGACGGACACCGACGAGCTGGCCGCCTACTTCACCATGGCGCCAATCGGCGCGGCGGCCTGCGTCAGGGCCGAGTCTCCTCCCGCGCAGGCACGCGCCGCGTGCCGGGTCGTCACGAGCGTGCTGGAGACGCACCGCCCACATCGCTGATGGACGACCCGCGCTCCGATGGACCTCGCGATATCCCGGTGTCAACCTGAGCCTGCGGTGCTGTACCCCTGAACGGCGTCCGCGGTGATCTGAGAGACCAGCAGATCCACGAAGGCCCGCACCTTCTGCGCGAGGTGGCTCCGGCTTGGGTACACGACATACACCGGCAGCGACCCGATGCTCCACCCCGGCAGTACCCGAACCAGCCGGCCGGCTGCGAGATCCTCATGCGCCAGCATGGGCGGCAGGAACCCGATGACCAGGCCGCCGAGGGTGACCTGTCGCACCAGCTCGATGCTGTTGGCCACGCAGCGACCAGGCAGCGACACATCGAGTCGCTCGCGGCCATTGTCGAAGGGCAGCGTGACCGTGTCCCGGCTGTGTCCGTAGAGCATGTTTGAATGCCCAGCCAGCTCGCTGGGG
>Ga0316204_10001632_pt1 | contig 58192 bp, 64 predicted proteins | sample 6monrhotite_MG_2_FD_205661 | JGI IMG/M metagenome (GOLD analysis project Ga0316204, IMG submission 205661) | Microbial mat bacterial communities from mineral coupon in-situ incubated in ocean water Damariscotta River, Maine, United States -... | ecosystem: Environmental > Aquatic > Marine >...
GGCCGTTGACGGAAATAGCACCGTTATCAGTAACACTGATCTCACCAAGTGGCAGTGTGATAGGGGCGCCATTTTGATCGAGAATAGCCTGATTGCCCTGAGTTTTCAGATTACCCTGAGCATCGAGTTTGAAGTTACCCGCACGGGTTAGCGCTTCGCTACCGTCCTGCATCTGGACGCGAAAAAAGGCATCGCCTTGGATGGCGAAATCGAACTGGGATCCTGTTTCACGAATCGCTCCAGCCTGAGTGCTGATATACTGCTTGTTCATTGAAAGATATGCCGCAGAAGTGCTGTCAGGTGCGCCTTCACGGCCGACTTTGCTGGAAAACATGGATGAGAAAGCTGACCTGTCTTCCATGTAGCCTGTGGTATTCACATTGGCCAGGTTGTTACTGATAGTGTCCAGGCGGTTCTGAGCCATTTGCCCTGCACCACCCGAGATAAAGAAGCCTAGTTGCATTGTTTTCTCCTGCCTTTCGTATTGCCTGCCCTGTTATTGCAAGATGTCGGCCAGCGGGTCCGGTATAATTAGTTGTTTATTTTCAATGATTTATGAATTTGTTAAGATAATACTATGTTCACTGTAGGAATTTTTTTCCTCTTATTAGAGAATAATTTTCCGTTGTGTTCAGCATGGGGAAAGAGTTGCAGTGGGGTGATGCTGAGTGGATCGGTGGGGGCTAAGTGAATAACTCAAGCCAGACACCTTCCTGTGACCTGATCATCAAACTTTGTGTCCAATACAAATCTACTTGTCTTCTGAACCCGGTGGATAAGTTGAAGCATCGAACCTTTCATGATGTCACGGCCTATGGCTTCAGGTTTGACTCCTTCGATGGTATGTTGGCTCATCGTCATTTTTTTGGCGGGACCTGTGAATGAGATGTTTTAACAGTGTATCGGATTTCATAAATGACATTGATGCTAACCAGGGGGAGTCCCAATCGTTCCAAAACCGAAAGGTGTGATTGGTTTCAGTTATCTCTATCTGTGGCTTGGCGGCAATAGAAACCAGTATAGAATATCATCAAAGCTGGTTTACATACATTATTGTGTTTGTGGTTTATCTTCCAATTCAAATCGTTGCTGAGGGAGTTTTATCAGCTTTCTGGGCAAGCCCAAGATGGTTCGCGAAGGCCATACCTATAATTCTTATCTCTAGCTTCTATGGTGTAATTTATTTCATGAAATGAAGGCTCAGCAAACACCTGCTTTTGGACGACAGTAGCTATTTCAATCTCTTTTTCTCCAGATCAACTCTGATGAATGAAGTATGATTCTGATGCCAAATCAATTATGGAACTCGGTCCATGTGCTACACGTATTTCCCGGATAGTGCTGTTATTTCATGATCTCAAACCAGTTGTTATCTCGAGTTTATTGCGATGTAAGGAATTGTTTGTAAGTGAGAAACATTAGAGGCTTTGCAGCCAGGAAATTCAGGTGATCAAGCTGCCGATTTTTTGGATGGTGTATACATTTTCAGCACCAGCTTGACCTGTGCCAAAGGGATATCCAGTCGTTCAGCTATAGCTTCAGGATCTTCACCTTCACGTTTCATGCGCAGTATCATGGTTGCCTGAGTACTGTTTTCCGGTGGAGTCTTGTTTTCCGTTGCCTGTTTTGTGACCGGTTTTTCTCTAGCTGGAGCTGCCACCATGCGGGGTTCGGGCTTGCTGGCATCAGCAGTTTGATCGGCAAGGCGATCTTCTTCCTGTTGTTGTACGCGCGAGATGATTTCTGTGGCCTGATTCAGGTGAGAGGTGGCTTCATCGAGTTGCTGAGCCGTATTGGCCAGCAGTTGCTCCAGCTTCTGCTGGCGACGACCATTGCGGTACCAGGTCAGCCAGAGGAAAAAAACACCGATGATCAGTGTGACATCAATCAGCAGGCTTAACCACGGATCCAGAGCTGTCATCAGGCTTTCCATCTGTTAAGCCAGTCCCATGAGAGAGCGAATGCGCAGTACCATCTGAGAATGCAGTTGGGAAACCCGCGATTCAGTCAGACCCAGGATCAGCGCAATTTCTTTCATGGTCAGTTCTTCATAATAGTAGAGAGTAATCAGTACATTTTCGCGAGCGGGCAGTTGAGTGATGGCATCAGCTAACTGTGTGACAAATTCGACCACCGTGTTCTGATGTTCGGGACATAAAGTAGGGTCGCCTTCCAGTGTTTCAAGAATGTTCAGTTCTTCATCCTGATTGCCGGTAATCGGCAGATCATCAAAATGTACGACAGACATGCTGCGTACCTGATTCAGGCGCTGGCGATACTCATTTAGTCCAATTTCAAGGTGCTTGGCGATCTCTTCCTCTTCGGCAGGACGGCCAAATTGTTGCTCTAATACGGAGAAGGCTGCCTGCATCTCCTTGGCATGATCGCGTAGGCCACGCGGCATCCAGTCGAAGGCGCGCAGGTAATCAATCATAGCCCCACGAACACGATAGGAGACAAAGGTTTTGAATTGTACTTCGCGGCTATGGTCAAAGCGTTGTGCGCCGTCAAGCAGGCCGAGTACCCCGGCGTTGATCAGGTCATCCAGCTCAATCGAATCGGGAGTGCGTCTCATCAACTGGTCAGCATGATATCGTACCAGAGGTAGATATTCTTCAAGTAGTTCGTCCGGTGTAGGTACCGGAGCTGATGCATATTGGGGTGCTGTATTCACTGTCTGGAATCCGGGTGATGGCCGCTATTAGGGCTGTTCTGAGCCCCTGTATCCGGGTGGTCCGATTTGTTCGGTAGCATCTGATTCAGCCAAACCAGCAATATACCCATCCAGGCACCTGCAAAACTGAGTATGAAAACACGGAATAGTGAATCAGCAACCGGTATATTCTGAATCAGACAGATTGCCGCGCCGAACAGCAGACCAGTTAGTGCACCAGATGTTGCTGCGTGTGAAGCTGTCATGAAGAGGCCCCCTGTACAGCTTCAACAGGAATGTCATCGAGTGTGGATGCAAGAGAGTGTTCCCAGAAAAATTGCAGTCCACCTGAGCGTGACTGGTCGCGGGGGCGTGCAAGTAACGTATCAAATATCTTGCCCAGATGCGGACCGACAGCACTGTCTGACTCGGTAAGTAGACGTTGTTGCTGGATCGCCTGACGCACTGAGTGGTGCTGAGGGATATGACCGATATAATCAAGGTAAACATCAAGATAGCGGTCACTGACTGAAAGCAGCCGTTTGAATGTGATGAGACCGTCAATTTCATCGGTCTGGTTGATGATGACCATAAAGCGATGCACATCGCGCTGTTGCGACATGACTTTGATCAGGGCGTAAGCATCGGTCAGTGAAGTCGGATCGGGTGTGAGTACAACAACGGCCGTTTCCGATGCAGAGGCAAAATAGAGTACATTGTCACCAATGCCCGCAGCTGTATCGATCAGAATCATATCGTAGTGACGGCCTGCTTCGCGCAGGGTTTCGAGAATCACCTGTTGCTCGGACACATTCAGACTGGTTAGTTCATATATGCCACTGCCACCGGGCAGAATATCAAAACCTCGATCACAATGTACAATCAGGTCATCAATGGCAGCATGGTCAGTTAGCAGGTTACGGATCGTACCACTGGTGTTCAGTCCAAGCATCACATCAACATTGGCCAGCCCCAGATCGGCATCGATCAATAAAACTTTTTTACCGCTACGGGCTGCGTGGGCTGCCAGATGAACCGATACAAAGGTCTTACCTACACCGCCCTTACCGCTACTTATTGATATAACGCGTGGTGTGGAATCACTTATAGGATTATTCATGCCGAGGTTTCCCTGCTATGTGTACCAAGTAGTGTAGTCAGAGTTTGTGCAGTCAGCCAACCCATCTGCTCAGGAACTTCAGGTCCAAAGCTGCAATAGCTCATAGGCAGTCCAACTGAAATTGACCAGTTAACGATTTTTCCGGGTGTGCGGGTTTCATCCAGCTTGGAAAATGCGATATCAGTCATATCAGATGTTTTATGATGGTTCAGTTGTAACATGCCATCCTCCTCATCCATGTTGGCCGGTATCACCATGATTTTTCTTGTGCAGTTCATCGCTTCCCATAATTCCGTCTGACGTTTCAGACAAGTATCTCGGCGCGGACTCCAGCCTTCACTGTCTATTAGCAGGAGTTGTGCCGTTTGTGTGTTCTTGAGTATTCCAGCTGTTTCGGAACTCTTTTTTAGGGGGAAAAAGGGGACACCAAGGGTGTTAGAATAGGCTCTTAGTGCATCAAGACCGCCCATGCGCTCGGTATCGGTGGAAATCACAGCCACGCGTATGCCTTTAAGGCTGTAGTGGGCTGCAAGTTTGGCTACCAGGGTGGTTTTACCGCTGCCTGAAGGGCCAGAGAATAGCAGTGTATTACGCCCCTTTTCAGGGTTAATGCGTGTGGCCCAGTGCAGTGTTTTGGCTCCAGTTGGTTTGCGGTTGGAAAAATCAGCAGCCATATCGAAGGCATAAGAGGCTGACACACCAAGGCGCATCAGATGATCAAAGGCTTCCTGCTCATTTCTGCTTGAGAGGGTGCTGCGCAAGCTGGAGGATTCTTTGTTACTCAACCCTTCAACAATCCGCTCAAGCCGTTGGATCGTAGCATCAGCTGATGTTGTGCCGGTAGAGGGTTTACTGGTTGCAGGCTGGCTTGAATTTTCCTTGTGTGTTTTCCGTAGCTTCTGGGGCTCACTATGGGCTTCATTATGATCCAGTGCTGCATGCACATGCCACAGCGCCTTGCCTCCGGCATCGGTTGATTGTTGGCGATCCAGAATCAGAGCGTCAGGCCCCATATTCTGACGCACCTTGGCTAAGGCTTCGTGCAGGTGGGGAGCTGTAAATACCTTAATTCGCATCGTATAGACTCACACGTGCCAGAGACTGGACATTGGTTTGTGGTGGAATCTCATTGATTGAGAGTACAGCAATGCGTGTCATGATTTTACGCAGGGCCTGTGAGAGCGGGCCACGCAACTGTGGTGTAGTCAGCAAGACCGGCATATCCACATCGTACTGGGATGAGATCTCATTCAAGCGCCCCATAAATCGTTGCCATTCAGCCATTTCAAGCGGAAGACCCCAGCCGTTCTGCTGCATGATGCGTTCGCTCATACGCTGTTCCAGATCGCCATCCAGCATGAATACAGAGAGTTCCCCCTGCTGATTCAGATAGCGTTGGGAAATAGTACGGCCAAGGCGTGTGCGTACCTGTTCTACAAGGTCATTCAATGTTAGTTGACCACCGGCACTATCGGACAGGGCTTCCAGAATCAGCATCAGGTCGCGGATCGGTACCCATTCAGACAACAGGCGCTGTAATACATTTTGCAATAGGCCAACCGATACCTGGCCCGGGATGATCTCTTCCACCACTTTTGGATGGCGCTGTGAGAATTTATCCAGCAGTTCATGGACCTGGGTGCGATCAAGCATCTCAGATGCCTGTGAACGCAGTATCTCGGTCAGGTGGGTAATAATCACGGTAGACGGTTCAACCACGGTATAACCGGAGAGTTCGGCCTGCTGGCGTTTCTCCTCGGAAATCCATAGTGCAGGCAGTCCGAATGCAGGCTCCTGCGTAGGGACGCCTTCAATGGCAGGGCCGGTAATCTGGGATTCCAGTGCAAGCAGGCTACGCGGGCGCACTTCTCCTTTCCCGACTGTAGCACCGCGAATAAGAATCTGATAGTCGGATACACCGAGTTGCAGGTTATCCTTGATGTGTACCGGAGGCAGCACAAAGCCGATCTCCTGGGTGATCTGACGACGTACTTTTTTCATACGCTCCAGTAAATTACCTTCACGACTGTTTTCTACCATGTCGATCAAGCCATAACCGATTTCAAGTCTGATCGGGTCTTCCACAAGCAGATCATCGAGTGAATCCAGTGGTTTTGCTTCTTCCACCTCTGGTGTCACATCTTCTATCTCCGGATTGAGTTCTTTGTTCAGTTCACCCAGGTGCAGGTAATAGCCGCTTGCGGCCAGCCCCAGTGAAAGAATGATGAATGGGATAAAAGGAAGTCCCGGTATCAGGCTCATTAGAGCCAGTGATCCGGCTGCTACAAAATGCACCTTGGGGTGAGAGGTGAACTGGGCTTTAAGCTCTAGCGGCAGGGAGGTATTGCTGCTAGCCCGGGTAATGATGATACCTGCTGCAATGGAGATTACTAACGCAGGTATTTGTGACACCAATCCGTCACCTACCGTCAAAAGGCTGAATACTGACATGGCATCAGAAACCGGCATGCCATGTTGCATAACACCGATAATCAGACCAGCTATCAGGTTGATGACCGTGATGATCAAACCGGCCACGGCATCGCCACGTACAAATTTGGAGGCACCATCCATGGCACCGTAAAACTCAGCTTCGCGAGCAACGTTCTCACGCCGTTTACGTGCTTCACCTTCGTCAATCAGACCGGCATTCATATCTGCATCAATGGCCATCTGTTTGCCGGGCATGGCATCAAGTGTGAAACGAGCAGCAACTTCGGCAATTCGTGTGGAGCCTTTGGTGATCACTACAAAGTTGATCAATACCAGAATGATGAAAATAATCAGTCCGACTACGGTATTACCGCCAACAACAAACTCACCAAAACCCTGGATAACACCGCCTGCAGCCTGCGGCCCCTCCTGTCCATGCAAGAGGATCAGGCGTGTGGTAGCCACATTCAACGATAACCTGAATAGTGTGGTGAGTAGCAGCAGGGACGGAAATACGGAAAAGTCGAGAGGTTTGACGACATAAATAGCGGTAAGCAGTACGAGTATGCCGATAGTAATATTGGCGGCTAGCAGCACATCCATCAACCATGTCGGCAGCGGTACAATCATAACCATCAGGATGGCAAGCACGCCGATTGCGAGCATAACATCCGGGTGTCTGCTAATTCGCTGCAATGTGATCGCTGCTGCTGCCTGCATCTGTTATCTGCTCCATTTGATCATCTGTTCAGCTTGTCGTCGGCTTTTGTGTAAAAATAGACAATTTTTTGACGACATGTCTACCAGCTTGTTATCAAGGTGAATGTTTGTCTGTATCCTTGTTACCGTTGCTTAATTTTGAATATTTCAGCCAAAATAATGGCAACAGCTTCGAACAGTTCTTCAGGTATTTCATCACCCACCTTGACCTGCTTAAACAAGGATCTTGCCAAAGGTTTGTTTTCACGCATTGGAATGTGGTTTTCCTGGGCGAGTTCACGGATTTTTGCGGCGATATGTCCCTTGCCCATAGCAAGAATACGCGGAGCACTCAGTGCCTCGGGTTTATACGATAGTGCAACCGCAATACGGGTCGGGTTGGTGATGACCACATCGGCATCGGGCACATCGGACATCATACGGTTGTGCGCTTGCTGCATCTGAATTTGACGAATTTTGGCCTTCAGTTGCGGGTCACCCTCTTGCTCCTTGTGTTCATCACGGACCTCTTTTTTGGACATGCGATTGGATTTCATGTGCTCCCAGCGTTGATAGGTCACATCGGCCAGGGCGATAAAGGTGAAAATAATGGCGGCAAGCGTCGCAATCTTGGTGCCGCCATCTGCGGCCAGGTTGGCGATGTCAATCGGGTCACGCAGGGCTGAGTGCAGGATTTTGTCGAACAGGCCGATAACCACAGTAGAACAGGCGATGGAAATTACAGACAGTTTGAGTATCGATTTTATAAATTCTGCCAGAGATTTTGTTGAGAATAGACGTTTGAAGCCTTTCATCGGGCTTATTTTCTCAAGCTTGGGTTTCATGGTTTCAAAGGTGAATACCGGTCCGCTGACCATGAAGGTGACAAAAACACCCAGCAGGACAATAGGGAAGGCGAAAGGAATCAGTATAATGGCTATCGCAGCACCTGCTTCAATCAGCATTGTCTGCATGCCAACGCCGGTTGCTTCAAGTTCAGGTTTGCCTGACAGGTAATAAATCATCATATCCATCATGGTTTCACCCATCCAGGCACCAAGGCCGGTAACAACCAGCATGGCAATGACTATAAATGTGATCGCAGTCGAAGGCTCTTTACTGCTGGGGACCTGACCTTTTTTTCGGGCATCCTCAAGACGCTTGTCGGATGCCTCTTCGGTTTGTTGACTCTTGTCCTGTTCGTCAGACATGGCTTACTACTTTTTTCGCTTTGATTGGGTTTCTGCACTCAGACTCAGAAAATAGTAAAGTGCTGTTTTTATCCTGTGTGCTGATTTTGGTGTGATTGTGGGAAATTAACATCGTTCTAATTTCCTCCCAGATGTCGCATAAACAGCGGCACCTGCACGGAGAGGTCTACAAAGGCATCATTCATCAGGATAATGAAAGCTGGCATGCCAAGCGCAAAAGCAAACAGGCCCAGGCCGACGGTAAGAGGAAAGCTGACGAAGAAAACCTGAATCTGGGGCACTGCACGTGAAAGCAGCCCCAGAGCAATAAATACCAGTAGTAGCAGTAGCATAATGGGGGCGGCTATCTTCAGTGAGAGGACAAACATATTGGCAGCAGCATCGGTAAGTGTCAGCAGCCCTGGAAATGACCAGGCTTGATCAATAGGGAACAGGGTGAACGAGTCAATCATGGCCAGGATGAAAATTTTGTGGGCTCCAGATGTAACCCAGAGCAGCATGGCCAATGTCATGGCGAGCTGAGAGATGACGGATTGTTGGCTGCGAGTAACCGGGTCAAAAACGTTAGCTACAGTCATACCCATCTGAAAGCTCATTAGTTGTCCTGCGAACTGTGCAGCTGTAAAAACAAGCTGGGCAAACAGTGCAAGGGCTCCTGCTATAAGAATCTCCTGAATCGCGATAGCGGCAAAGGCAACCGGCTCTAACGGTATCAACGTGACTTGGTCAGATACTATGGGATAGATCAGGATAGTCAGCATAACTATAATGCCGACTTTAACCTGTAGTGGTATGAGTTGATGACCCAAAATAGGCAACAGAATTACAATTGCGCTGATGCGAAGAAGTATGAGTAATCCGACTGTGATTTGTTGAATATCGGGCCAGGGGAAGTCCATTGCTGCAGCCCTTTATTGGATCAGGGTGGGGATCATGTTGAAAATGTTGCGTGTGAATGTGACCATTTTTTCAGTCATCCAGGGAGCAGCGATGATCATGGCACCAAATACGGCAATGATTTTAGGTACAAATGTGAGGGTCATTTCCTGGATTTGGGTCACAGCCTGAAACAGGGAGATGGCAATACCGACCACAAGTGCAACGCCGAGCATAGGCAACGATATCATTAGCACCATCTTGATGGCTTCGCTACCGATCTGAATAACTGAATCTGGTCCCATGTACTAGATAAAAGCAAGGCAGGTGCCAATCTAATGGGCTAGCTGTTGCCCTGAGTGGTCGAATTCAGATGAGGCTAGTATAGCTACATCTTGAAGCTGGCAAGCAGGTTGGCAGTGATCAAATGCCAGCCATCCACCAGTACAAAAAGGATGATTTTCAGAGGGAGTGATATCATGACCGGTGGTAGCATCATCATACCCATCGACATCAGTACGCTGGCCACAATCAGGTCCAGAATAACAAAGGGTATATAGATCAGGAAGCCTATTTCAAATGCTGTACGCAATTCTGAGATGATAAACGATGGAATCAGAACGTGCAGTGGCGTGTCTTCGGCATTGGTTGGCTTGTCCATTTTTGCAGCGCCTAGAAACAGAATGAGGTCATCTTCACGTGTTTGCTTGAGCATGAAATCGCGAAGTGGTGCTACACCTCTTTCGAAGGCAACGGTCTGATTAATTTCAGCGTTGAGATAAGGGGTGAGGGCATGAGTGTCAATTTTTTGCCACACTGGCATCATAATGAACATAGTCAGGAACAGGGCCAGCCCCACCAGAATCTGGTTGGGTGGTGACTGCTGGGTTCCCAGTGCCTGTCTCAGGAAGGCGAAAACAATCAGTACGCGTGTGAATGAGGTCATCATGACCAGGATTGAGGGAGCCATGGTTAGTATCGTCAGCATGGCGATGATCTTCAGGCCGGTGAACCAGTCATCCGGATCCTCGCTGTCTCCCAGACTCATGGAGAGGGTGGGGATATCGGCAGCAAAGGAAGATTGTGGCAGTAATATGGCCAAAACAAGCAGCGCCAGAGTTAACAGACGATGATTCATGATGTTTCTCCATCCCGGGTTTCAGAAGCAGATTCAGAAATAGAGAGAGCCTGCTCGGGTCTGATTTGCATGAGTCCACCCGGTGACATGCCCAGCAGGTAATGTGTACCGCGATGGCGAACTTCTACAATGCTGTTTTTGCTGTCGATATGTATGCGCTGGATCACCTTGAAATCGCGTGGGGGGTTATGGCCTGTATGTTGTTGAAAGCGGCGTAGTGCCCAGATCATGATGGCAAATAAACCAAGTACTGCAGCCAGACCGAACAGAGACTGCAGAACCATAGAGAACAGGCTGGTTTCCATGATGCCGTCGTTGATTTATGACAGGCTGCTGATGCGTGCAGCAGCAGGTACGATTTCTGTAATGCGTACACCCAGTGTGTCCCCTGTTGAAACCACTTCGCCTTTGGCGAAAATAGTACCATTTGCAAGGATCTGCACTTCAGCACTGGCCTCCTTATTCATCTCGATCACCATACCTTTGTTCATTCTGGCAATGGTGTGCAATGGCAGCTGGATGCGCCCGAGTTCCACACTGATTTCCAATGGGACATGCATAATCGCTTCCAGATTGGCGCGCTGAGAAGTGTCTCCCGTTATTGGTTCTTGGTCACTCATATTTATCCTCCATGTTTAACGGGTTCGATGATTTCAGCAGCCAGCATACCATTCTGGTCGCCGGGTTTGGCGAGAAACATACAGGTATCTTCTATCCACAGGGTGCACAACTCATCTTGCCTGTGCTTTATGGGTAGAGAGTCACCGGGTTTCAGGTCCAGAAATGTGCCGATATCAATCTGGCAGCTATCAAGTTGAAAGCGTACGTTTGATGGTGTGTGAGAAAGACTCTCCATCAATGCCTCAGTCCATTCATTATCAGTTTCGGTGGGTTCGTCACTTACCGTGACGCGCAGGCTGTCCAGCATGGGTTCGAGAAATGGTAGCGGATAATGAATGCCCAGATGACCATCCAGATCATCACTGATCTTGACGTCAAAAAAGGCAGAAAAACATTTCTCATTGGCACCTGTAACGGCAAGGAACTGGGGATCATCATCATGCTTGTAGACATTGAAATCAAGCAGGTGAACAGGACTCCACAGTGCTGAGAGTGTACTGGCGAGTTTGAGCGCAATTCGTTCACTCAGGCGCATCTCAACAGGTGATAGCGATTGCGGTTCATCATGAGCTTCACCATCCCCACCGAGCATGGCATCAACAAAGGCGACGATCATGCCTGTGTTGAAGGTCAGCATCATTCTTCCATACCCCTCTACATCAAAGACAAAGTATACCTGAGGCTGCTCAACGGTGATGATTTCTTTGTAAATGGTGTTTTCCAGGCTTTTTAATTGAACAGTGATGTCTCGGCGGAACAGTTCATCCCACTGTTCATCAAGCATTTCAACCAGGCGTTCCTGCAGATTAACAAACATCGGATAGCGCTCGGGACTGTCTTCGTCAACTTTGCCATAATGGAACTCTTGTACTTGTTCAGGCTGTTTGATCGGTGGGAGAGCGGCAAATACCGCGTCAGTTTCCTCTGACGGGGCAACCTTCGCCATGAGTGCCTCGATCTCTTCCGGTGCCAGTATCGGTTCGCTCATGCGATATTCCCGTTGCTCTTCACTTACTGTGACACGAAGTCAGTGAAGTAGAGGTTTTTGATCGGTTTGCCGCCAGTAATACGATTCATGCGATAAATCAGATCCTCTTTCAGGGCATATTTCCCCTGTGGTGTCCTGATGTCAGAAAACTTTTTGCTGGCCAGTACGGTAATGATCAGATCATTGATTTTGACCATGTTCTCCGTCACCTTGGTTTGGGCGTCGTCATTGCGCACTTCCAGTTTAATTTTGGCGCGTAAAAAGCGACTCTGATCGGTATCTGCCAGATTGACTGTAATATTTTCAATATCCATGAAGATCGGGGGTGCATCCGTTTCATCTTCAGCTTCTGGAATTGCGGTATCATCGGTTTGCTCAATTGCTGCTTTTTCTGATTCAGCAGGAGTCTGCTCCATGCTGATCATTTTCCACGCAACAAAACCACCGACTGCTAAAACCAGGACCAGTAGAACCAGATTAATGATAGGCAACAGACCACCACCGGATGATTTGCCACTCTCTTCTTTTTCTTCGTTATCTGCCATGATGCTCCTCCACGTTCATCGTGCGGTATTTCTTATACAAACGGTCTATTCTTTATAAACAACGATTTCCACGCGTCTGTTTTTACTGCGTCCGAAAGGAGTTGCTTCGCTGGAAATCGGTCGGGAAGGACCGTAGCCAACCAGAGATAATCTGGCCGGATTTACACCTTCATCTTCAAGTATATGCAAGACTGATGCCGCTCTGGCCAGGGATAGCTGCCAGGGGTTGGCAAACTGACTGTTACTCAGGTCGAGATTATCATTCGTATGACCCTGAACACGTATGCTGCCGGGTGATATGGCCAACATTTGAGCTAGTTTTCTGATCGATTTAATATGTTCGGGTTTGAGCTGAGCTTCGCCCTTATCAAACAGGACAGCATCAGGGATCCTGAGATAGAGCCGATCATTGATAATGACCCCTTTAACCTTATGTTTGAGTGTACTGTTTTGTAGCATGGCATGGCTGTTCTGACGCATGGCCAGCATCAGCTCCTCGGTAGATATGAGCTTCTGCATCTGTAGTGGAGGCATGATCTGTAGTTCTGTGGCTGAACCGGAGTTAAGGACGGATACAGCCTTTCTGAATGATGACTCAATGTCTGCCAGTCCTGTTTTATCCATGGTGGACATGGAAATAAGTAGAATGAAAAAGGTGAGCATCAGACTTACCAGATCGGCAAAGGTGGTCATCCATGCTTCGGTATTGGCCTGATATTCGACCGGCCACTTTTTCTTTTTAGCCATTATTGGGACCTGCTTGGTGGGGAAATGGCCGGACGATGGCTTTCGTGAATCTGCCCCTTTTCTACATTTTTATCGGTGACAGGGCGGAATTTCAATGTGATGTCTACACGGCGATCCAGATTGGGATGGCCGGGTACAGGGTGTTTATCCCCCATGCCTGCTGCAATCATGCGTGTGCTGGGTACGCCGTGTGTTTCAAGAGCATGGAATACGCTCATTGAGCGGGCAGCGGAGAGCTCCCAGTTCGAAGGATAGCCAGAGCCGCGTGTAGGGGTATCATCAGTATGGCCCTCGATGCGCACCTCAATGACTTCAGGTCGTTTGAAGCTTGCTGCGAGCTTTTGAACCAAGACTTCAGAACCTGGTGCCAGTTTGACTTGGCCGGGTCGAAAGGCGATATGTTCATCAAAGCGTATGCGGACGGTCTCCTTGTCCAGTGGCAGGGCCTGCATGGAGTCTTCCATGCCTAGCTCCTTGGCGATTTCCGTCAATTCCTTGGCGGTTCGTTTAGGGGCAATCGATCCTTCGACAATATCACGTGTTGGCAGGGCCGGGCCATCGCCCTTTGACAGGTTTGCTCCGCGCGGCATGGGGTTAAATGTGCCGGCCAGCGATCCCATGGCTGCCAGTCGTTTGTCTTCCACAATGACTGCGTAAGAAGTGAGCAGAATGAAGAATGCCAGCATCTGCATCATCAATTCAAGAAACAGTGCAGCACCCGGATCTGAAGGGAACGGGAGCGGTGCCGGTTTTTTGTCGCGTTTAGCCATGGTCTGTTTGCTATCTAACCTTAATCAAAAGAGGATTGACGTTCTTTCGGAGGCAGGTAACCCAGTAATTTCTGTTCCATCACTCGCGGGTTTTCACCAACAACCAGTGACTGGATACCTACCAGAATGATTTCAAGTACAAGAAGTTCTTCTTTGCTGCGTGTTTTAAGTTTACCGGCCATGGGAAGGAAGAGGATGTTGGCCATTAGAGCGCCGTAAAATGTGGTTAACAGGGCGATTGACATGGAGGGGCCAATTGATGAGGGGTCGGACATGTTTTGTAGCATCAGAACCAACCCCACTAGCGTCCCGATCATGCCCATGGAGGGTGCATAAGTACCAAGGGCGGTGAACATATCCGCTCCCCTGGAGTGGCGATCAGCAACTTTATCCATCTCAGAATAGAGAATCTCTTCGATAGCACTTGGTTCCTGTCCGTCAATCGCCATTTGCAGGCCATTGGCCATGAACTTGTTATCGATACTGCCAACTTCACTTTCAAGTGCCAAAATTCCGTCTTTGCGAACGACCTGGGCCAGCTCCACGAGTTTGGCGATAACATCGGGTCCGGTATCAACTTTGTACATGAAAGTCTTCATCACTACGCCAATCACACCGAGGGCAGTTTTCAGCGGGTAACCGACCAGTAGTACACCGATAGTACCGCCAATTACGATCAGCATTGATGGTGGATCAATAAAACTGGCAATGCCGCCACCAATCGCACTGACAACCAGACCAAATGCAACGACGATGCCGATAAGAGTTGCGATATCCAAAGGGACCTCCCGGATCAATCTGTAAGTATTAGGTTACCGTTAAATTGGTAACTTTCCCGGAATAAAGCAAGAAGCGTGCTAACTTTTATGACTCACACGTAGAGAGCCCTTTTTGCACATATGTTAGTTTTAACTACCGGTTGAAAGGTAGGTGGAATCACAGAGTTAAATGAGAAAGTTTTAGCATGATTTGATGTAGAGGGGAGTGCAGGGAGCGCTGATTCTGCTGTTCAAAGAAAAAGAGCCCCTGCACTGAGGGCAGGAGCTCTTCATCTTGGCTGTTTTCCGATCACTGGAAGATTGGGAAGTGAGCGCTGGATACCATGAACATCAGCATAGGGATGGAGAGCAGGGTATTGATGCGTGATGCCATCAAGGCCCGTTTTCCTGCCGCTGCTTTTTCATCTGCAGTTGCTTCAACCATACCGATGACCTTTTTCTGAGCTGGCCAGATGATAAACCATACATTGAACCACATGATGATGCCGAAAGTTGCGGCGATGCGGATATCCCAGCCTATGTCTGCACCGAGTTGAGCAAACAGGGCGATGCCGAAAATCAGGGTGAACATCGCTCCCCAACGGAACCACCACAGTGCGCGGCGAACAATACTGCCTTCTTTGAACAGGTCGGCTTTGGTTTCTGCTGTAACGTTTCCAAGCGATGGTACCTGTACAAAGTTAAAGTAGTAGAGCAGCCCGATCCATGTGATGCCGGCAAGTATGTGGCCAAAACGGGCCAGACCAAAGGGATCTACGCCCTGATAGGTGCCGCTGGTTTGTATGCCGATAACCATAAGAATCAGGGTGAGTGCTACGCCTGCGGCTATGGTTAGTTTGTGATCTTGTAGAATCTTCATATCTATCTCCATCGGTGATGAACTCATCACTTGTTATTAAGTATAGCGCATAATAACCAACTGTTACACTCAGGTAATTACCAAAATAAATATGGTTTTACGCTGTTCGGTTTTTTTGGGGTGTGTGCCGCATAAAAAAAAGCCGCCCAAAGAGGGCGGCTTTTTAGAAAGGCAGCGAGGGCCTTATTATTTTTCAGTGGAGCAAACGAGTTCTTCTTCAATTTTGGCGCCGCTTTCAACTTCATCGATGATTTTCTGGTAGTGCTCATTCACAGGGCAGCCGCAGCCGTGCTGGGTAGTTGCATGCAGGCGAGCCTGCTCAATGTGCCACTGTGCTACTTTCAAATGCTGATCTACATTCATGTTGGTATCCTCTTGCGAAAACTAAACTTTTGGGGTTCAAAGCTTTGTGAGCGTATCTTAGCACTGCTCAGGGCAAATAAAAAGTTGAGAGCAGTCCTGCTAGACCATTTACGTTTTATGACATTGTGTGGCAGCAGCGCAAAGATTATTAGTGGCATAGAGATTGCAGATGCATAAGTATTGCATTGTGTACGATTGAACAGGGAGAGTGAATGAGCACAGAGCCGAAAAAGTCATTGCAGCCGGGAAAACGCGATCTTCTTTTTTTGGGGGTTATTGCAGCTGTTGTACTGCTGCTTGTTCTGGGAACAAGTGAGCGTAAAACCAAGCCGGTACCCGATGATAGCATTCATCAGACGGCTTCATCGAAAGCGCAGTGCATGAGTTGTCATAATGCCGATGGCGTGCTACCACAAGCAGCCGGCCATACGCTGAGTCAGCAATGTTTCCAATGCCATCAGCAGCCTGAAGGTTGGGTTGGAGGTAAAAAGTGAACCGTATTGGCATCAGCATCAAACCCAATGATGAGCGTGCCTGTGCCTTGTTGGGAGATCTGCACCGCTGGCTGAATGACAAAGGCTGTACAGTTTTTATTGATCACGGTTTGGAATCGTGTATTCCATCTTCAGTTGCCTGTGAGCGGATGCCTGTTTCGGAAATGCCAGCTCATGTCGAGTTAATGATTGTACTTGGAGGGGACGGCACGCTGCTGCATGCCGCCCGCGATTTCATCGGAACACAAACACCTATTTTGGGGATTAATCTAGGCCGCCTTGGTTTTCTGACGGATACGCCTATTGGCAGTATGTTTGAGGTGGTTGAGGAGATTCTTGCCGGTAATCTGAAGACCAAACGTCATTTTAGTTTGTTTGCAGAAGTTTGGCGCAATGATGAAATTGTGGCCAGCGGTAAGGCGATGAATGATGTGGTGATCGAGCGTAGCATTCATCCGCGTATGATCGGTTTTGAGATGTATGTGAAAGGGCAGTTTGTTTTTCGTATGCGCGGTGATGGTCTGATTCTGGCGACACCTGCAGGATCCACAGCCTATGCACTCTCTGCCGGAGGCCCTATTGTACATCCGGAAGTGAATGCTGTGGCTGTCGTGCCGGTATGTCCGCATACACTCTCCAATCGACCGATTATTGTACCTGCTGATGACGAGATCGAATTGCGACTGGTCGAGTTGCCATTGTGTGCAGCGGTGAATCTGGATGGCATAGAATTACTTGCATTGGAACAGGGTGACCGTGTGGTTGTGCGCAAGGGTGATGACATATCGCTGGTTTATTTGCCGGAACGTCATTATTACGAGGTGTTGAGAAGCAAGCTCAACTGGGCGGGACAGCTTGAAACGAATTAAGTTACTGGTCTTTACTTTTTAAATGTTAGTTTCCATTACCGTTAAACAGTTCGGTCTGATTGAGCAGGCCCATCTTGAATTGAGTTCTGGTATGACCGTCTTCAGTGGTGAAACCGGCGCTGGCAAATCTATGCTAGTGGATGCTTTGGGGGCAGCTTTTGGGGCGCGTTCCAGCTCTGACTGGGTGCGTCACGAGGCCGAAAAAGCAGAAGTCACAGCCGTTTGGCAGGGGCATGATGCTCGTCTGGATCTGTTACTTGAAGCCAGTGATATCGATGCGGATGACGATGAGTTGATCTTGCGGCGCGTTATTACCTGCGATGGACGCTCCCGTGCTTACCTCAATGGCGTGCCTGTGACGCTGAAAACCTTGCGTGAGATCGGTAATGTCTGCCTTGATCTGCATGGTCAGCATGAACATCAGTCGTTAATGCAGGTGGCCGTTCAGCAGCAGCTTCTGGATGTCAGGGTTGCTGTATCACTTATGCATGATGTGGCTGTCGCATTTGATGTTTGGCATCAGCTGAAGTCCCGTCTTTTATCAATGCATTCCGAGCGTGGAGAGACCGAGCAGCAGGCTGGCTGGATGCGCGAAGAACTCGGGCGTCTGGGTGTCCTGGATATTGAAACAGGGCTTGCAGAGGCGTTGCAACTTGAGGTGGATGCAGGCCGCCATCATGTGCAGATTCAGCAAGCAGCATCTGAGGCCATCATGCTGCTGGATGAGGGTGATAACTGTGTGCGTGACCAGATCGCACGAGCAGGCCACGCTGTGGCTGCTGTAGAAGATTTTCATGAGGGGTTGCGCAATAGTCGGGAGCTGATTGATCAGATAGATACGCTACTGGGCGAACTTGCTCCTGAATTGCGTCATGTGACCGATCAGTCGTTTGATGAGCAGTCACTCAGGCAGTCCGAAAACCGTTTGATGCAGCTGCATGAATCCATGCGCAGACATGACCGGGATGAAGCCGGTCTGCTGCTGTTGATGGATGAGTGGAGGGATCGCCTTGCGGCACTGGATACAGCCAGCTGGGATGAAGCTACTCTGTTGCAGGCATTGGATGATGCAGGGCAATCCTACCAGCAGTGCGCAATGACGTTGAACCATGCGCGTAAGACGTGTGGTGAAGTGTTGATAAAGCAGCTGCGCCCTCTGCTGGATCGACTGGCTCTGGCTGGTATGCAAGTACGATTTGATGTGATCCGGTCAGAAGATGAGAAGGGGTGGCATCGTACAGGTTTTGATCAGATCGTGATGAAAGTGATGTCCAATCCGGGTGAGCCATGGCGTGATCTTGCGGCAGTTGCATCCGGAGGAGAACTATCCCGTCTGGTGTTGGCTTTGAAAGGCTGTGGTGTTTTACAGGATATGCCGCAAATTGCTGTGTTTGATGAAGTGGATACAGGCATTGGTGGCGAGACAGCATGGAGTGTGGGTGAACTGCTCGCAGCGATGGGCAATGAGCGCCAGGTGCTGGTGATTTCGCATCTGCCTCAAGTGGCATCCTGTGCTGAGCATCAGGTGGTGATCAGCAAAGCCACAAGTGATGGACGTACTGTGACAGGGCTTGAGAGTGTCAGTGGTGATTCACGGTTGCATGAGATCGCCCGCATGCTCGGTGGTGGAGAGCACTCGCTGGGTCATGCTGCTGAAATGTTGAAACGTGCAAGGTTGGAGCACGAAACATGAGTCATCAGATTCGCGTTCGTAGTGCAGGTGTTGATGATGTGGAAGGCATTTATGAGCTTCTTAAGCCCTTCGCTGAAAAAGACATTATTTTACAGCGGGACCGAGATAATATTTTCCAGCATTTGCAGGAATTCCTCGTTGCTGAATATGACGGGGCGCTGGCAGGTGTTGTCTGTGCGCATATCTACGGTAAAAACCTGGCGGAAGTCCGTTCTCTGGTTGTCGATCCTGATTGTCAGCAGCATGGTGTAGGGCGTCTGCTTGTCGAAGGCTGTGAGCAGTGGTTGGCAGGCCTTGGTGTATCCAGGGTGTTTGCCTTGACCTATGTGACTGGATTTTTCCTCAAGCAGGGATATCAGGTTGTTTCTAAAGAGAGCCTGCCGCACAAGGTCTGGACGGTCTGTGTACACTGTGTCCGTTTTGCCGACTGCGATGAAGTGGCAGTTGAGAAATACATTCCTGAGACATTTGCCCAGCATAAAGATATGACTCTTATTATCGCGAGAGAAGAGTCGACAAAATAGACCCGGATTCTGGAAGGCCCTCTAAATAATACCAGTTATTCACTATTCTTAAGATCATTAGAACAAGACCCTGAGCTTTTCTTATCACTTTCTAATCTGGATGACAGGTGTTTGATGTTTTTGCAGAGATGATTTTCATTGGAAATCGTGCAGTTATGTCCCCCATTTGGGGGACATACAGCTATTTTTTCTTCCGTTAGAGTACAACCGATCAAGTAGAGTGCTTGTTTCTGTTTTCTTCCCACAGGTAAAATATCGGGTTTGGAGCACACTGAATGAAGATTGAAGTCAGGAAGGTGACAACATGGCATTGAGAACTGCAGAAAAAAGGCGCGAACAAATGGTTAACGCTGGAAAGTCCGAGAAATGGAAATCCAGGGTCTATATGTTTCTTATTTTTAGTATTCTTATTAGCGCAGGTGCGTGGGGCTACTCTTATGCTGCGCATAATGTTTTTCCTGCTGTCCTTGGGACGGTGTTTGTTCTTGTATGGTTTTTCCATTCATTCAGCGGGTCACTGGGTGAGAATGATGCCTCCTCATGGCTTAGTTGGGCAAATATTGATGAGTACCTGGCGGAGAATCCCCAGTGTAAATCCAGTACTGGTGTTATCTGTAATAAGTGTAGCTCACATCAGATTAGAGCTAACTGGTGGTGTGATTCTTCAGACACTCGAAAAATTCACGCATGTAATAGCTGTGGAACCAAACTTTTTGTATCAGAATGAAAAGAGTACGAGTAAATAGTTTCGCTATATATATGTTGCTCAACCTGTTTGCAGGATACATGTGAATACCGAATAAATAAGTATTTACATGGCGGTGTAAGCGTTTTTTATCCAAGCATGATTGAGCCCCCAAGCAGTAGCGGGGTGATGAGTGTCACTGCCACATTGGCCCCCAGATATTGTGGAAAGTTGCCAATGTCATCGCCATGTTTGATCGCGCCAAACAGTGAGTAAAGCGCAAGAGGCATAGATAGCAGGCTTATGAAGGTTATTTGGGGTAACGACCCTATGAGAATCAGAGTAATAATAGTTGTGACTGTTGCCAGAGTGAATAATCCATACATCAGATTACTGCGATTGGTGCCATAGGCGATTGGGAAATGATTACGCCCTGCATCTGCATCAGCTTGTTTATCCGGATACTGATTAAGTAGTAGCAGGTTATTGACCAGAAAGAACGGGATGAGTGCAACGAGCCAGGATAAGGTGAGGTATTCGCCTTGTAGTACAAACTGCGTACCGACGACCATGAGGAAGCCAAAACCGATACCCGGTGCGATCAGGCAGAGGAATGGATGTTGATTGATCCAACCTGTGTAAGTTATGACCAATATCAAACCTGCTAAGCCGATAGGGATAATACCTGTCCCGTATTCCCAAATGAAAAAGCAGCCTGTCATGACGCTGGCTAACAGAGATATGATGCCAAGGGTAAAGACAGCCTTAAGCATCTTCGGGTTGTCGGGCAGGGCACCGCTGCCGCCACTGAACGGTGTTTTTATTGTTGTAAGGTCGAGTCCGCTTTTGAAATCATAGTATTCATTGAGTGTATTTACGCTGATATGGGCAAGCAGTGCACCGAGTAGAGCCAGCAGTAGAAGGGAGATATTTATTTCGCCCATGTTTGCATAGCTGATACTCATGCCGAGAAATACGCAAACCGGTGTCAGCAACAGAAACGGCATCCGCATGGATTGTAGTATTGTGCGTGTTTCTAGCATAAAAATTAGATCACCTGTTCAGTCGTGTGACTGTTGTTCTGTTTGTAGCACATTGTGGTCCAGTGGCACTGGAAAGAACAGTTTTGCCATGCCCTGGGCAATTTCGAGTGACTAAAGGCAGAGTTTCATTATGCTTCGCTGTTATGAATCAGAAAGAAGTAGAACGTATCAATCGCAGATATAAATGGATTTATATGGTCATTCCGATTCCGATGATTGCAGGCATCGGGTTGGTGATTTATGCATCGATTGTTAAGAATGACCATGTGGACAGTTTCTGTGCTGTCGCCGCGCAGAGTCAGGCTTATACAGTGCGCCCTTTACAGGAAGAGAGTTTCAAGAAGCTGGAGAAGATGAAGCTGCCGGAGTGTCTTGATCTGGATGACGCACTGGATGATGATGACGGCCGTGTAAGCGGAAATGTGCGCTGGTTTGTTTGTACAGGCATGAGTTGCGGTCCTGGCTGGGAAACTATTCTGGCCGAGTAGTCTGGCCGAGCAGTGTTACTCCTGTTTTTTATCCTTTTTATTACCGCCAAAGATCAGCCAGAACAGGCCGATAGCAACCGTAGGGAACCAGATAAATGCACGTTTTGATGTTTGAGATGGCCAGTCGATGCCAATGATCAGATCCATGCAAAACAGGAATACCCACAAGACCATCGAAATGATAATAACTTTTTTGAAATAGTCTTGCATGATGTAATCCTTTCTCATGATGTGTTTAGTTTTTCTGAAATGAGAAATCCGATAATAAAGTAGTAGCGCAAGCCTTTCCAGTTTTGACAGCATATCCCGTTTGCTGGTTCACTATCGCATTCCTGAATCCTTGTGTATTGTTTGCTTATGCACATGCCCGACGGTTTTCTTCCTCAGTACCTGCTTGTGATCTGCAGTGTACTTGCTGTCCTGTTTGTATTGATTGCTATCTGGCGTACTGAAACACGATTCTGGTCAGGATATTCCGAAGGTTTGCAGGTCGCTTTTATTTTTGCAGGTCTTTGTGGTCTGTACATGTTGCAGGCTGATCTTAAGCCGGGCATGGCAGTGCACTGGCTTGGTGTGATGCTGGCTGTCATGATGGTTGGGCCATGGACGGCAATTGTGGTTCTTTCGGCTATTCATGCCTTTCTCTTATTTGCATTCTCGATAGGCAGTCTGGAAACATTGGGTTTCAATATTACCGTTTGCGTATTGATGCCTGTTACGATTGCCGCGGCAGTACACTGGTTTTCCTATCACCGCTTTCCAAAAATCGTACCAGTATATTTTGCCCAGGTTGGCTTTGGTGATCTCTTCTGCATGCTCTCGGTTGATGCGGTGTTAACGATCTGCCTGTTTACCTGGTTCGATTACCCCTCGTTCACTATTTGGGAGGACTTCACCCTGATTCTGGCATTGATGGGTGGCATGGAGGCTTTGATTAGCACCTGGGTAGTATCTTTGCTGGTCTGTTTTCTGCCGGAATGGCTGGTGACCTTTAATGATGAAGAGTACCTGCATGGCAAATGAAGCAGGGATATTTGAGGTGGAGGAATAAACCATGCTGCATCATATCTATCTGGCCAGAGCGGTGCGCATTTTTGAGCTGACCCGTCGCAAGCGATTTGCCAAGGCGACCCTTAGCGAATTGATTGATGGTGACCCTGATCCATCGCCAATGGACTTGATTATCGGCCAGTATGGTATCAAACCACCTTCTACCCAGTACAGTAAGAAAATGATTCTGCTGGCTTACAACCGGGCTCTAAAACGTGCCAGGGAAACAGAGCAAGCCTGAGTGAGGCGTTGGTTCTGAATCAGGGTTACTATCGGGGTCCTTGAGGTGGCTAATGTTTTTTAACTAAACAAGGAGAATGAGGATGAGGACGATGATTATTACTGCGCTATCAATGCTGTTGATTGGGTTTTCTATTCAGGCGCATGCTGAAGATAGTGGTAAGAGTATGCATGGCATGAAGCATCATATGTCTGCAGGAGATGATGGGCGCATTTCACTTGGTCTGTCTCCAAAGATGAAGCAGCATCAGCTGGTCAATATGCGTTCACATGTTGAAGCGGTTCAGGCGATCATAGGATTTCTGGCTGAAGAGGAGTATGAAAAGGCATCAGCTATGGCGTATGGCAAACTTGGAGCAACACCGGAAATGCAAAAGATGTGTAACAGCTTTGCCAATGATGATTATAAATCGATGGGCTTGGCCTTTCATCAAAGTGGTGACGATTTGGCTGCAACACTGAAAACCGGAGATCTCAAGCAATCACTGCGGGCACTACATGCAACGATGAATTACTGCGTAAGTTGTCATGCGACCTATCGTCAATAAGCGAGCGGTTCAGAAGTTACCTCTCTTGATCTGTCGGGTTGTTTGAAGCCGGGATGATATAAACAGCGAGGGCTTTGCCAATCAGGTTTAGTCCGGTTTTTTGTAATTATTGATGGCGTCTCTGACATCTTTGATTTCAAAATCATATTTCTCTTTTAACTGACCTGTATTTTCTTCTACTGATGTTGATTCGGGAAGCTTTAAAGACTCTATCAAATAGGCTGCAGGTACATCAGTGAGGTCTTCTATCTCTCTAAGTGTCATAGAGCCACGTATAGCATCAAGTCGATTTTCAAGCCTAGAATTGGACGAGGCTTTATTGCTACTTAAGTCTCTTTCTACCGGAGATAGTAACAGAGATAAGGAGAGCGCAATGACAGTAATGAATCCCACTATCCCCAGGCCTGCTCGAAGCGCTGATCCTTCACGGGGGTGACCGGTCAAAACATTCACAAGCCAGCGCCAATGTAATAACAGGTGCAGGGCAAGTACGAAAAAAAAGATCATTGATATCCAGAAGTGAATGTCACCCCATTCATGTCGATCAAGACTCCATATGGTTGAAAAGTGACCACTACCCGGTGGCAGGAGATATCGCATCACTACACCGGTTACTGTCACGGCGACAAAGCCGATGAATGCAATCATATCAATAATAAAGTTATGATCAGTGCGTTTCATATGAACACCTGTGCCAATGTGACTAGGGGGTATCATGCACCTAATGTCATACAGTTCCCAGTCTTCAGGATAATGCTGCCGGAAGAGCTATTGCACTCTATCGGGTACTATGCCCATTTGTTTCTGCGATGTGCTTTAGTTATTGTCTATTTTTTCGGGCTGATAATCCGGGATGCTGAAAAGCTCAGGATATCCTTACCTTCTGGTTTAATCTGCGCATCAAGACCGATGCTGGGGTAGAGGTAGTGGGTACTGCCATCATCATCCTTTATGATGGACTCAGCTTTGCCGAAGCGGCCTTCAAGCATCCTCTCAGTGAGTTGCAGGCTGGGAATCATACGCAGTTCCTTCACGGTCATCTTCTGTACAGCAAGGATGTCTTCATTGGAGGGGTTTATGCGCACAATGCCATTGGGATATATACGAGGTGGTGTACCGCGTTCAGACATTTTGATGAGCAACGGTTTATCGACATTCAGTAGCAGAATAACTTTGCTGTGATCGGCAATGGATGGGAAATAGGCTTCCAGTGACAGACGAAACGACTTTTTGTCGTCCGATGATTTTTCTTCATGCAGGTAAATCGCTGTTTGTGAGCGGCTTCTCAGTGCCATTTCGGCATCACGCAGTGTGCTTTGATCAAGCACAATCCCCATGGTATGCAACTTTCCCGCCTCATCTATCCAGGTGCTGCTGTGTTGCGTTACCTGAGTCTCCTGTTGCTCATCCTGTTTGAAATTCTGGCTGGCCCAATAAAAGGTGCCAAAGCCGAGAACAGCAACAACCAGCAGCATATATTTAGTCATTAGAGATCCTTTGGTTTTTCGGCGGATGCCTCAGAAGAGGAGGTTTTTTCCGGCTCCTCAGCCTTGTTGGTGCTGTCACGGCCTGGAATCATATCTTCATTGTCCATCAGGATACGGTAGCTCTCACCTTCCATATCATCATATTGATCCGATTTCACAGACCAGCGAAAGACGAGCAGGGCCACAACACTGAACATCAGTGCAGCAGGGATCAGCATCAGAATAATATCCATTTTAGTCTCCTTTTACTCGACGGCGAATCAGCAGGGCGTTACCAATAACCAACAGTGATGATGCAGGCATGGCAATCGCTGCAAACAGAGGGTGAATCATACCAGCCATAGCCAGGGGCAAGACCAGTACATTGTAACTCAGCGAGAGGGCCAGGTTCTGTCTGATGGTACGCATGGTTTGCGCAGACAGACGAATTGCCACACTCAATTGATCCAGGCCACCAAGCAGTACCATATCGGCAGCCTGGGCAGAAATATCAGTTGCCTGGCCCATGGCAATGCCGATATTCGCCTGTGTCAGTGCCGGGGCATCATTGATGCCATCCCCGATCATCGCTACTGCAAGACCCTGAGCCTGTAGTTTCCTGATCTGTTCGGCTTTATCACCGGGTAGCACCTCGGCAATGATATCGATGGTGTTTGCCTGACTATTGTTACCGCTGTTTTGGAATAGCTGATTTGCAATCGCGTGGGCGGCAGCTGTACGGTCGCCGGTAAGCAGGCTGATGCCTTTTCCTGCTTTGATCAGAACCTGAATCACTGAGGCTGATTCGGGGCGTAGTTCATCACCCAGAGCGAACCAGGCGAGCAGTTGTTCGTTATCAAATACCACAACGATGGTGTGACCAAGCAATTCCTGCTCATGTATGGTTTTGGCTATTTCTCTGTCCAGATTAATATTATGTGCTTCCAGCCAGCCAAGGGAGCCGATGCGCCAGGTCGCTTGATCAACCCTGCTTTGTACGCCGCGTCCCGGTGTGTTGCTGAAGCTGTTGAGTTCATCCAGCAGGGGATAATCACCCAGAAAGTCGACAATGGCCGTTGCCAATGTGTGTTCCGAAGCCTTCTCCATCGTACGTACGGTTGACCAGAGGCTGTTTTTATCGATACCGCTCTCAGGCATGGCTTGTGCATGCAGAACGTTCAGGCGCCCCTGGGTTAAGGTGCCGGTTTTATCGAATACGACATGATCAATGTCTGCCAGCTGCTCCAGTGCGGAGCTGCGTTTGATCAGGATACCAAGCTTGCCGCCAAGTCCTGCACCAATGGCAATGGCCATCGGTGTGGCCAGTCCCAGCGCACAGGGACAGGTAATAATCAGAACCGTGACTGCAGCCATGATGGCGAAAGAGAACCCTGTATGTAGCCACCAGAATATCAGTGTCGAGGCTGCCAGTAGCAGGACGATGGCAACAAACCACGGCACGATACGATCAGCCAGTCGCTGGATCTGAACCTTGGAGGTCTGCGCATGCTCAACCATCTCGACTATCTGGGACAGTACCGAGTTATGACCGAGATCTGTTGCGCGTACATGCATCTGGCCGGAAATATTCAGGGTGCCACCGATCACAGTGTCACCCGGATGTTTGGGGACCGGGCGTGCTTCTCCTGAGATCATGGCTTCATCCACTTCGGAAATGCCAATCGTGACTTCACCATCTACCGGTACACGATCACCGGGTTTGATGCGCAACAGGTCGCCTTGCTGTACCGAGCGCAGAGGAATCAGTTGTTCACTGCCATCGGGCTCTTGTCGTAGTGCAGAGCGTGGCAGCAGGCTGAGTAGCTGGCGGGTTGCTGAGCCTGCAACCTCCCGTGCCGAAGATTCAAGGAAGCGGCCTACCAAAATCAGGAAAACAAACATGGCAACCGAGTCGAAATAGACATGGTTCTCAGCTCCCAGACTGGGGGAGATGGTGATTGCAGATGACCATAGAAAGCTGGCGGTAATGCCTATGCTGATGGGTACATCCATGTTCAGTCTGCCACGACGCAGGATATTCCATGCTGAGATAAAAAACGTGTGGCCTGAATATGCGATGCCGGCAAAGGTCAGTACCATCGAGTACCACTGAAAAATTGCACGGAATTTATCTTCAATGCCGAAGAAATCACCACCGTAGAGACAGACGGCTGCAGTCATCACATTGGCGAAGACAAAGCCTGCAAAGGCCATGCGGAACATCAGGTCCTGACGGCGCGACTTGTTTGCCTTCTGCTCCAGGTCCTCTTCATAGGGGACTGCGCGATAGCCTACGCCGCCTATTGCAAGTATCGCCTGCGAGAGTTTCATCTCTTCAGGTTTCCAGCGTAAGCGTAAACGCTGGCGTGAATAGTTGACTTCTGAATAGGTGACGGCAGCAATGTCGTTCACTGTACGCTCAATTAACCAGACACATGCCGGGCAATGAATCCCTTCAATCAGCAGGTCGGCCTGATGCGTTCCATCCGGACGTTGACGTACAAAATCAGCCTGAAGATCGGGGTCATCGAATACGATAGCGTCTTCCGGTGCCTGCTCAGGCTGCGTCCATTGACGGTCATCCGGTGCATGGTCATAAAAAGAACCAAGACCGGAATTATGGATGATCTGACAAACCTGGGCGCAACCACTACAGCAAAACTGCTGTTGTTGTTCGTTAATCTTTGCAGTGATTATGCCAACTGCGGGCAGGGGCAGTCCACAATGAAAACATTCTTTCGTGTCAGTCATGGTGATGGCGAGCGATCAATATCGTTGGACAAAGAATTTATTCTCCAGTGATGATGTTAACTATTTTTTCCAGTGGAGAAAGTTCTGGGGCATCGCCACCGGTGACTGTAATGCGGCGATTCATCATGTGTTTATCTTCGCCCAGTGTGAATAGCAGATTGAGATCCCAGACTCCGGCTAACGGCATGCTCAATTCACCAGTGTAATGGCCCGGCTGATCGGTTTCAGTGAGTTCTACGATAACATCAGCTTTGGCATCACTGGGACGATAAGCTGTCACTTCTCCACGCCCCAGGCTTAAAGGCTTGCCCGCTTTGTCAGAGGCATACAGGTGTACTGTTTCTGCCTTACCAACCTGCCACTCCTTGTTTTCGGTCAGTTCAATGTTCCAACCACGCGCGGCCTGTTTGCGGTACTGCTTGTCAATTTTATTCTGTTGCAGGCCGTATTTATAATACTCTTCATTAACCAGGCCGCCCCAGGTGGAGCTGCTGACCATGACAAAGCCGTAGTTTACGGTAAACACGGTTAGGAGCAGGCCCAATGCTGCCCATACCCACGGACTTTTATATGCAGCGCCTTTTTTTGTTTTTTGATCAATAGCCATGGTTTAATGCCTCGGTCCGATAAATACAGATTCGTACTCTGCCCGTGATTCAGGGTCGGTAGTAGATTTCAATTCAAGCCTGATGGCCTGTTGTTCTTGAGTGATCAGCTTTTTAGGGATACGCACACGCAGGGTGAATTTCTTTAACTCGCCACTTTTCAGGTGGAATACTCTGTTTTCCGCATTACTTATAATGCCTTCCAGGCCGGATACGCTGAGAACAAAGTCTGCGGTCTGCTCTGTTTTATTCATGAAATCGAGATGAAAGACATTCTGAATGGTTCTGTCTGACATGATGGTGAACAGCGGGCTGCGTTCATGGTGAACATTCATTGCAACAGGGGATGTCATAATCAGACCTGTAGTAATGGCTACCACTGAGGCAGCAGTAATAAACAGGTAAAACAATGGTCGAGCGCGTAACAGATGGTGTTTGTCATCAGCCTTGCCTGTAGTGGCTTCGTTATGAGACATGAAGCGAATTAGCCCTTTTGGAAGCTTAACTTTTTCCATGACTGAATCACAGGCATCAATACAGAGGCCACAGTTGATGCAGCCGATCTGTTGGCCTTTACGAATATCCACGCCGGTAGGGCAGACGGAAACACACATATTGCAGTCAATGCAATCTCCATTGCCTTCTGCAACTTTGCCGCGTTTAAGGCGACCGCGTGATTCACCTCTTAACTCGTCGTAAGTGGTGATGATGGTTTTGTCATCTGTCATTACACCCTGAATGCGAGCGTAAGGACAGATCCAGTTGCACACCTGTTCACGGACAAAGCCTGTGTTGACATAAAACAGGACAACAATGATGATAAATGTAACCCATTCAGCGACATTATAATTGAGCGTAAATAGTCCGGTCCATGCATCATGGACGCCAGAGAAGTAGCTGATAAAGCTTATGGCCGTTGCAGAACAGAATGCAAGCCAGAGCGCATGCTTGGTGACTTTTTTACGAATCTTGGTTGGGCCCCAGGGGGCTGCATCAAGCTTGACACGTTCGCCAGCTTTGCCTTCTACTTTGAATTCAATCCATGTGAGAACATCCGTCCATACGGATTGGGGGCAGACGAAACCACAGAAAATACGGCCGCTGATGGCGGTCATGGCAAACAGCAGAACGAAGCAGAAGAGTAGAATCAGTGCCAGTATCCACAGATCCTGTGGCCACATGACAATGCCGAAGAAGTAGAACTTCTGTTGAGGGATTTGAAACAGGACAGCCTGGCGCTCACCCCATTGAAATAAAGGAAGCAAAAAATAGGAGCCGTATATGGCCAGAAAGGTTAGCCATTTGATGTTGCGAAACCGGCCGGGCATATGGCGGGCATGAACAGTGTCTTCACCAACATTCACATCACATTCCAGATACTCTGCATGATCATAAATATCTTCGGATTGTTTCTTGTCCATGCGAAACTCCTGTCCTTTGGCATCATTAGTGTAGCGTTAATTAATCTGTAAGACTTTTTAATATGCTGGCGCACGATAAGAGAGATAAACCAGCAAGTCCAGAGTATATATATTAGCAATAAATTATATGTGACTGCGTCGATATGCCGCATAGACACACTGGAAAGATGGATGCTTGCCAAGCGCACCATGCGACATTAACGTTGCGTGAAATTTCCTTAATGGGAGGGTTTTATGCCGTTTATTTTAGGGTTTGTGTACTACTTCACATTCGTTGCGATAGTTAGTTTCATCAGCCTGCTTATCTACTAAATACTTTAAGAAATTTAATCTTCAAAAATAAAAAAATAATGGGAGGAGGCGATATGAAAGAGCCTGAACAGGCTGGTCATGTTATGTTCAACGCAGATGCGTGGGCATTCGATGATCTAGTCATTATTGGTGTAGTCTTCACAGTAGTCTTTGCTGCTGGGATGATGGTTTATCTTTACAATTGGGTAAGGAAAAATATGGCAGAAGACGCCAAAAAGAATGCAGGGGGGAGTCAGTGAGCGCTGTAACTGAGAAAGAAGAATATAACTATGACATCGTTAAATTCTGTGTCTTGACAGGTATTCTTATGGGTGTGCTTGGTACACTCGTAGGTACATTTGTTGCATCAGAGTTGGCGTACCCATGGTTGAATATGGACATTGCCGAAATCAGTTTCGGCCGTTTGCGTCCAGTACATACAAACGTAGTCATCTTCGGCTTCGGCGGATTCCTGCTGCTGGGTGGTGGTTTCTACATGGTGCAGCATTCTACTCATGCACGTCTGCGTTTTGAGAAGCTGGCATGGGCTGCAGTTATCCTGTGGTTGGTTGGTTGTCTTTGTGTTGTTGCAACACTGCCTTTCGGTATGACTCAGTCTAAAGAGTACCATGAGGCCGAGTGGTGGATTGACATCATCCTGGCACTTGCATGGGTTTGTATGACAATTACATTCCTTGGAACTGTCGCTAAACGTAAGATGTCTCACATCTATGTTGGTAACTGGTTCTTCATGACTATGCTGTTCATGGTTACATACATCTTCGTGTTCAACGGTATGTGTATCCCTGTTGATATGACTTTCTCATATTCAGCTTACGCTGGTGTTCATGATGCAATGACACAGTGGTGGTGGGGCCATAATGCAGTGGGCTTCTTCCTGACTGCTGGTTTCATCGGCATTATGTACTATTTCGTACCTAAACACGCTAACCGTCCTATCTACTCTTACCGTCTGTCAGTACTTCACTTCTGGTCTCTGACTTTCCTGTATGTATGGGTTGGCGCACATCACCTTCACTATACAGCAATTCCTGACTGGACCCTCTCTCTGGGTGCGGGCATGTCGATTGCTCTGATCTTCCCATCCTGGGGTGGTATGATCAACGGTATGATGACCATGTCTGGTGCTTGGGATAAGTTGCGTACTGACCCTGTTATGCGCTTCATGGTTGTAGCACTGGCCTTCTACGGCATGTCTACATTCGAAGGTCCATTGATGGGCGCGAAGAGTGTGAATGCTCTGTCTCATTATACTGACTGGACTGTTGGTCACGTACATTCAGGCGCTCTGGGCTGGAATGCTATGATCGCAATCGGTGCGATGTACCATATGATCACTCGTATGTGGAATACTGAAATGTACTCAGACAAGTTGGTTAATATGCATTTCTGGGTTCACCTGACCGGTGCTATCCTGTACATCACAGCAATGTGGGGTTCCGGTGTACTTCAGGGGCTGATGTGGCGTGCATTTGATAGCTACGGTAACCTGGTTTATACCTTTGCCGATTCAGTAGCAGCTATGCATCCATTCTATGCACTGCGCGCATTCGGTGGTTTCCTGGTGTTCTGTGGCCTGTGTATCATGCTGTATAACACACTGAAAACTATTAGTGCAGTTAAGGCTGGCTCAAACGTAGCGCTCGGCGCTGCTGCAAAGGCTTAAGGGGGGAATTCGATGCCTGAAAAACGTGAAAATAAAGGGATGATTCGTGGTATTCCCCACGACACCATTGAGCAGAGCCTGCCAATCCTGGCTGTCTTTGTTGCTATCCTGGTAGCTGTTGGTGGTATTGTTGAGATTGTACCTACGTACTATCTCGATGATGGTGAACCAAAAGTGGAAGGCGTGCGTCCACTGACACCGCTGGAACTTGAAGGTTTCGCAGTCTACCGTCGTGAAGGTTGCTTCCTCTGCCACTCGCAAATGATTCGCCCATTCCGTGATGAAAAAGAGCGTTATGGTCACTTCTCTCTGGCAGCAGAGTCCAAGTATGATCATAACTACGCATGGGGTTCCAAACGTACCGGTCCTGATGTTGCCCGTCTGGGTGGCAAATATACCGATGCATGGCACATCCAGCACATGAATGCACCGCGTTCTGTGGTTCCTGAATCAGTAATGCCTAACTACCACTTCTTGAATACGCCTCTGGATCTGAGCCGTACCAAGAAACGTATGGAAGTACTGGGCATGATGAATGTTCCTTACAGCGCTGATGATATCGCTAACTGGGAAGCTGATTTGAAAGCCCAGGCTGGTGTTGATGATGGTGCTGGTGAAGCTGGTCTGCGTGCTCGTTATGAGCGCACAACCTGGACGAACAGCAGTGGTGAAGTAGAGCAGTGGACAGCTACATTTGTTCCAACGCCTATTAACGTTCGTGCTTTCGATGGTAATGCATCTGATGTTACAGAAATGGATGCATTGATTGCTTACCTGCAGCAGTTGGGTACGCAGGTTCACTTCGAAGAGGGCGTGGATTACTACCATGATAAATTCGGTCAGCCTTACCGCAAGTAAGTTTTACTTATGAGTTATGGGGCTATCACAGTCTTTTTGCTCCTTTGTACGTTAGTGCTGTATTTCTGGTTCTTTCGTACAAAGGACGAAGACTTCGACAAACAAAAGCACATCATCCTGGATGATGACGAAACAAAAAATTCCGAGGAGGGAAAACATGAGTGATCATAACGATCCTAATGATAAGAGTACCGGCCACGAGTGGGATGGCATTAGGGAACTGACCAATCCACCACCGAAGTGGTGGGCGTGGGGTTTCTATCTAGGCCTGTCATTTGTGACTGCGTATTATATTTTGTACCCATCAACACCATTGAACAACGGCTTCCAGAAAGTCATCAATGGTATTACTGGCGCTGAAGTGCTGGTAGATGGTCATACCAAGGGTATTTTACACCTGGTTAATTCCAACCCGTACTATCAGGGCGAAACCTGGACTCAGGGCGAAATTGATGCATTCAAGGCCAAAGGCCATGCTGAACTGACCATCAAAGCTGGTGACCTGAAATATCAGGACGGCTGGACTGCTATCAATGAAATGCGTGACGATGTAGCTGATATTGAAGCTGTACGTGCCGGTTACATGGAAAAGCTGTCTAACATGAGTGTTGATCAGATTATTGCAGACGACGAAATGCGTCTCTTTGCTCTGGGCCGTGCTCGCGTACTGTTCGGTGATAACTGTGCAGCATGTCATGCTTCCGGTGGTCAGGGTAATATGAATGCTTCTCATCCTGAGAACTCATTCCCTAACCTGACAGATGATGACTGGCTGTTTGGTGGATGGGCTTCCAAACTGGTTGAAACCATCACTGATGGTCGTGAAGCGGAAATGCCAGCTAAGGGTGGTAATGACGAGCTGACTGGCGCTGATGTTGATAGCCTGGCTAAGTTCGTTGTTGCACTTGGTGATGGTTCTGCTGCATTGAATGACGATGGTGAGCTGACTAAAGGCAGTGGTGGTTTTGATTCTGCAAATGTTCTGTTCCAGGACAGCTGCGCATCTTGCCATGGTGGAAGTGCTAAAGGTTCATTGATCGCTAATGCTGACTCTGACAGTGGTGCAGCTAACCTGACTGATGGTATCTATCGTTTCGGTGGCAGCCTTGCTACTGTAACTGAAACCATTGCTAACGGCCGTAAAGGTGTAATGCCTGAGTTCGGTACTCGTCTTGATGAAACTTCAATCAAGATCCTGGCAGTACGCGTTCACCAGTTTGGTGGCGGTATGGCTAAAGATCCGACTGAATAAGAATAACAAGATGAATAAGAAAGGCGGCCTTTTGGCCGCCTTTTTTTATGCCTGAAAATTGTCGTGAAACTGACAGGTGGTAGATTATTTCAGAGACAGGTTAGGATATAGTTTTTGTTCAGGAACCTGTTGTGGCCTGTGCGTATGCTTGCTGACTAACCCAGCTCATCTTGCCGAACCCGGCAACAAAATAGATGGCGCTAATATCCATGCGATAAAATGAGAAGTCGGCAAAGTCCACCCATTGCTGTGCATCCGGGTGTGCCTTCAGGTAATAGGTACGTACTGCTTCATCTTCAACGGCTAGAAGCTCGCCCATGATGGTGACCCGGCCGGTTGCAAATGGAGCCCCGGTGGTTGATTGCTCAGCCACAAACAGGCTGGCTTTTGCATTATGCATGATATTTTGCGTATGCATTGCCAGCTTACTTATCAGCAATATCGGTTGATCATCTTTATCCAGTGCATAGGGCATCATTGATCCAAAAGGATAACCGGACTGATGAGACGAGTGGGTGCTGAGAGTTCCTCTTTGTTGCGTGCGAAGTAGTAGTTTGACGTCACTGGCATGGCCTTGATTATTTGTAAGTCTGTTATCATCTGTATCGGGCATGATTCTACTCCTTCAGAGCTTCTACTAATCCTTGTTGTCGGAGTCTGACTGCTCTTCTTTGTCCAGATCCTGTTTCTTCTCCGCCTTGAAAACTACCCATGCGATGAGAGAGCCTAGTAGCAGCATCAGACCAAGTTCGATAAAGGCAACCCACATCGATATGTTCTACTTTTCCAGAGGCCAGGGTGATGACAAGGCTGGTTTGCTTGCAGATACAAGTACAGGGTATGAAACGATCACTTATGATAACCCTCCTTTCTGGCTTTCATCAGCGGTAAAAGAAGTTCAGTTTCAAACTTTTCAGGTGAGACAAATTGCAATACCTGCCTGCCTTCTGAAGGCTGAATGAAATCCAGACCTAGCTCAGGGTGCAGGAAGTGGGCATTGCCATCGCCATCATCAATGATCTGGGATGGTTTGCCGAATTTCTCATCAAACAGCTTGGTATCTATGCGGTCACCGACAACGATGGTGATGCTGCTGATAGCAAGGCCTGGAACAGTCTGCATCATCTCATCTGTAATGCTGGTGCGAATGCTATCGTTGGGGAATAGTTTGGGTTGGTATGCCCGGTCTTTAATTCTTTGCAGTAGATCTGCACCTGAATGTAGACCAATGATGAAGTTGTCATCTTCATTGAACAGCTCTTTATAATAGGATTCAAGGTGCATAGGAGGGACAGGTTCACCTTCGCGCTGGCGGGTGGTGAAAAAGGCAGTCTCCGGTGTACTGTTCAAGACCGCACTTACTTCGCTCAGGGCAGAGTCATTCAGGCTTAAGCCCATAATGGAAAGTTTTCCGGATTCAACCTTCATATCCCAGAATTCCGGACGGGGCGTTGATTCATTTGGCACAAACCAGAAGAGCAATAAGGCTATAAAAAGCCCGAATACGATGCGCATAGTCCATTTTGAAGACATTGTTTCTCCTCGCGTAGGTTTAAATCAACGCAGGCTGATGCTGCCATCAGCGTTGTTTATTGCATTAACAATCGAGTCGAACGGGGAAACAGCTTCTGATTGTCTATCTGGTGATTGTTGTCACAGCACTGTCTTGTTGGTGCTGTAGACTTCGCCTTATCTTAACTGAGTAGGAGTTGATGATGCGTGGATTTACTAAAAAACTTGGAAACTTTCTTTATCGTGATGGTTTGATGCTGATTGCAGCTACCCTGTTTGCCGGTGTTTACTATAAACACGTCGAAAATCTGGCTATATAAAACAGCTATTCTGAGTTGAGTTGATTTTCGCACGGGCTTGTATGTGCACGGTGGTTTAGATCATAATCGTATTATTACTCCCAATCAGAACCTGATTCTGGTTGGGAGTTTTGCATTTTAGCCGGGGTTTATCCCCGCTATGGCAGTAATAATCTGAATTATAGAGTATTTACTACTATTTGTTGCGAAAATTGGAGACAAGAGGTATGTGTTTGGCTACGATTTGTTTTATCAAGAGTTTGACAGGCTAATGGTCTGTATTGCTCAGGGGATTTTTGTTTAGAGGAGGAGAGTTAAATGGCTGAAAATGTTGGAACTGTAGATCGGGCTTTAAGAGCTGTTGTTGGTACGTCGCTGGCTATTTTTGGTTGGCTTGGGCTGACTGGTATTGCCGGGATCGTTGTTACTGTAGTCGGACTTGTACTTGCTGCAACTGCGCTGTTCAGTGTATGCCCTGCATATTCAATTCTTGGCATGAACACATGCGAGAAACCTGATTCACGCGGACACTAATTAATCTGACCGGTCTGAAAATCAGATCGTTCTAAAAATCAGATCATTCTGAATTGATAAAAGGGCAGCTTCGGCTGTCCTTTTTTTTTGCAGTGCATGAATGTAATCAATTGCTCTGCTGGCAGCGCCTATCTATCCATAGGTCGTAACATCTGACGCCTATAGGTGGATGCTTCTTTATCATTCCATCCAAATGTAGCATATATTATTACATCGATGTGTATGGAATACCTCGATGACTCACTACTTTGTTGTATACCTGCTATGCGTGTTAATCCGCTTCATAGACATCATTTCGTCACTGTAGATTTTGCCATGGCTGCTAAAGTGGTCTATATATTAATAACAACTCTTCTGCGGGGGAGCTTATGTTGATAGAGCAGCAATCCATAAATTCAACCAGACTTCGGCGGATTCAGAACCGGCCGGGGTTCGTTCATACCTGATGGAAAGCACGGGTTTGATGGATTCGTTACTGAGGCTGGAAAAAGCCCGTAGAAATGGTTCATCGAACTTGCATATCGTGCGCACATGTATCGGCCCCTTTAAGGTACAAGAAGCAGATGATGGAAGAACTGCAGATTATCAAACCTATCTTGATTACGTACTTCACACCGAGTTTGAATATGAGATCTGTAGTAGAGCCTACCAAGCCGATCCCATCGTAACGGTTGATGTGGAGCTCCCCGAATTTGCCAGGAGATTTCATAACCTGGTTGTTGAAGCGCTAAGGCGTAAGGCAGAAGAGGTGTACTTGATGCACAAGTAATCGCGTAGAAAGGAGGATCAAATGGCGGAAGGACTGGAAGGAGCACTGAAAAGTTTACAAACGGCAGTTGGTGATCTGGCCTCACTGGAGGTTCAGACCTACACCGGCTCGATTGATGTTCAAGTCGATGGAACCATGGCTGATATTGAGACGGTTCTACAAAATGGAAAAAGTAATGGTACTTTGAGACTGGTTGCAGTTACAAAAATGAACTTCGATGGAGACGCGATCAATCTTGTTCCGGCCGATAAGTTTCAGGACCATGTACGGGTTGCGCATGATGCAGCACTCAAGGCAGGCATCGAAACCAGACAGGGGTTGTTGCAACTGTTCGGGGATATTATTGGTCTGAAGTAAATGTCAGTCGCACAACTGAACTTGAGTGAAGGATTGTCAGATCTGAAGCTTTCAGTGACTTCGGCGCTATCTGGTTCCGATCAACTTGGCCTGTGCGTGAAACGATATGGCTTACTTGAACATGCTCTGAAAAAGGCTCGGACGGATGAGATCATCACTCCGCTCCCTGATGGTGAACCATCAGGTTCGAGTGATTATGCCCGCTCCCGTATCCTTACTATGCGGAATCGGTTGGCAAATCTGGGATATCTGAAGTCTGACAGCAAAAGAGCTGTTCTGGATGCGAAACTGAAAATGGGGATCACCAGGTTTCAACAGGATGTAGCTAAAACCATTGATGGTTTCGCAGTCGACGGCTGGATAGGTGATCAGTCATGGACGGCACTGCAGGAGCTGGTGAGTTTTGAAGATGTCTCCAATATTCCGCGCTGGTTTAAAGAGGGGGAGCCATCTCCGGCTCTAATGCGGGCTATACAGTTGCGGTTGTTTGCTCTGGGGCTGGTTGAAGAAAAACCCGGCAATGTTGTACTGAAGCTGAAGCCTGCACTGCAACATTTTAGTGAAATATGCCGTATTCTGAAGCTGAGTGCTGAACCGGTGCTGCCTGAAGTATGTCCGGCTAGCGTGTCACTGTTGTTTGATCAGGGGGAGATCGTCAGGCGACTCGCCGTGACTACTGCACCCACAGCAAGATCCGTCAGGATTAAAATTCATGGCTTCATTATGAATGTGGCGAAAATTGAGTTATGGATGCTGGGTTTTGGTATTAGTCCGGATGGTAGTGATGCCAGACCATCACCGTTACGCTTTAAAAGAGGAATCTCTATTTCTCTGGACAGAAATATGGATCTGAAATCGAATACTCCGCTTTACAAGGCACTGTTTGCATACTGGTCTTTGCATAGAGGTGATAAAACCAGAGCACGAATGCCTGCCCGCATGTTTGCTAAAACATCATTTCCACTATTTTTTAACCAGCTTTTGAAAGATACCGTTATTGAGCCTGTTGAAGTGATGGATGCAGATCAACTCTACCACTCTCTCGAAACACATCAGATCAGCATGGATATGATATGGAGTCAGGTGGAGTCTTTGGGTAGTCGCCTGTGGGACGGCATGAAACGTCTTTGGGGCTGGTTCAGCAATATAGTCATGAAAGCTGTTAATTTCTCTAAGTCATTTATCAGCAGTATCTCACGCCTGACATACCAATATATCCTGCGTTCCTATGAGAGTGTGAAAGCTGTGATAAGAGGTTTTTGTGCTTCGGCTGCATACCTTTTTAACCCTGATGTGAAGGTGGTGGAAGGTGTGAAAACGGTAATCCGGCACGATGGTGATGTTGATTTCAAGGTGATAGTGCATGAAGGTGATCGTGCCGCCGATGTAAGAGTCTCAGCAGGAGTGCTGGAAATAAGAGGACGGATTTTTTACATATCAAGCCGAATTCTATCGGGTTTGATTGCAGTGTTGAAAAGTATAACCGCAGGTATCACTGGCTGGGCCTGGCTGCTTTTGGGCTTACTGAAGCTCTATAAGCGCATTGCCCTACTGGCTCCCGAACTGATCGTATTGCAGAAGAGGCTGGTATCTATGCATAAGCTGGATCCAATGGTTGAGATACCTGCGACTGCGGCGCATGGCCATCATGATTGAGAGGAGTATCAGGAGGAGGATTCAGTGGGCCGTATGTAAACCTGTCCAGTATGGGGGGCGATTCAGAGCAGAATCTAAGCGTTTCTGCTGCTCCGTGAGATCGTTGATATGTAACTAACACCTTATGCTCTGGAGAGGAGACAGACAAAAAGGGGAGGAGGGAGGATGAACGGGTTGAGTCATGGTCAGCCCGTTGTGAGGATCTGGAGGAAGTCATGAACGAAAATATGTTGAACCGGCTGTTGGCTATGTTTGAAAACCAGTCAAAAGGTTTGATCCGTATTGCAGGGCTGTTTGTACTGGTAGTGATATTTCTTCAGCTGGTGTTTTTAAGGGATTACATACAGATGAATCATGTGTTGGAAAGCTCTCAGTTTGAACTGGAGGAGATGAAGACTGATAAAAATGGCGTTGGTGAATTTTTAGCCGCAACCGATGCGTTCAGAAAGCAGCTTACTGATTCTACCCATAGGGTAAAAACAGCTTTGCAGCAATTTCCCAAACATTTACGGCAGGGGATCATCCACGCTCCGGCCAGATCAGTATCCGGAAGATCCGACCCTGAAGATACGCCGCAGGGTAGGGCATTGCCCATACAATCAATGGTTCCGGTGTTACCGTTACCGGATCTTCCGAATTCCAGATCGGTTGAGGATATTCAGGCATGGATAGATCGTCAGTTTGTCATTATCAACAAGGACATTGATAGGGAGATTAAGCAGCCCTTGCTACGGCAGCTTGATGGCCTGAAGTCCCGTTTGAATGAAGATGACTTCAACAAGTTAAAGGAAAGGCTGATATCCATGGATATAAGGCAGCCGGAGAATCGGAATTGGTGGCGAGTCTATAGTGGCAAGATAGCGATGTCGGGAGCATCCATGAATGATATTTCAGCGATTTCGAAGAAAATCCATAGCAGTGTCGGGGATATTCATAATAGTACGAATAACTTGCTATCAGAACTTGAAAGTAAACTGGGCCAATTACAAAGTGAGCAGAAAAAGCGGCAGGAACAGTTGAAGGCACTGGAAGAGGAGTTGCAGTCAACCCTTGCAGGGCTAAAATCAAATATCAGTAAGCTGGGGCTGCCATTCGGCGATATGATTCCGGTAAATCTCTCGACCTTCCTGAAGGCATACCCAGTTTTATTAATAGCGATAGTGCTCTGGCTATTTGCGAGAATGATGAAGTTACTTGTTCTCAGACAAGAGCTTTTTAAAGGTAACCATGGAAACAATGCAGATGTCGATCTCCTTGATGTGGAGTATTTTGATAAAATTTATACCCCCTGGCTTATTAAACCATTTGTGAATAGTGAGGAACAAAAGAAAACCCTGACCAGCTCCATGCAATCCCTGTCTGTGGGGCTGGTGGTGTTTCTGGTTCCGGTAGCAGCCTTGGTAGACACCGTATACCGACTCAATGCCTATCCGTCTGAAGAGATGGCAGGTGTCAGTTCTATATATATTGCAGGCATACTTTTGCTGATCGCAGGAATACCCGTGTTCTATAACCGACTGAGGGAATAAGAGGCGTCACCCTACTGGAGAGTAGACCACTAAAGCTGTTCATGCGATTGGCGAAAACAGTTATTTATATACCATAATCAGAAATGATGGGGGTTGACGATGGGACAAATTGGAGTGGTGACTGCGACCTGTTTAAATGTCAGAGCAGGGCCTTCGACAGCAGCTCAGAAGATTGGATCATTACCACGGGCAAGCAGAGCAGATATTCTGTCTGTTGCACAAGCCTGGTATGAAATCAGATCAGGCCACATAACCGGTTATGTGCATGGGGATTACATTACTATTGTGGATGAAAATCCTGCCTCCAGCTATCTGTTCGAAATGGATGCACTGCAATCAGTACCGCTGGCTGCAGCAGATCAGGTTAATGTCGAGGCTGGCTTCAGTAGCAAAGAGAAGAAAGTAGCTAAAGCCTGGAATGCATTCGGTGGCCTGATCGGCCAGTTAAGTGAGATAGTCGAGATTGATCCGGGCTGTGCTGTTGCCGTACTCTGTGTGGAGTCCAGCGGCAAAGGTTTTGCCGCAGATGGACGTATGATTATTCGTTTTGAGAATCATAAATTCTGGAAGTATTGGGGAAAACAGCATACAGGCGAGTTCGGGGCACACTTCAGATACAAAAAAGGCGAAGCCTGGAAAGGACATGAATTTTGTGCTTCAGAGAGCCAGGGGTGGAAATCATTTCACGGTAAACAGTCCAGGGAGTGGGAGGTGTTCGATTTTGCACGTTCATTGAATGAAGCGGCAGCAATTAAATCGATCAGCATGGGCTTGCCGCAGATCATGGGTTTTAATCATGCTGCCATTGGTTATGACTCAGCCAGTCAGATGTGCGATAATTTTCAAACTGATATTCGCTACCACGTGCTTGGCTTGTTTGATTTTTTGCGTGGGGCCGGAACAAGCTCACCCATGTTGCAGGCATTGCAGCGTAATCAGTTTGAACTATTTGCAGCGAAATATAACGGGCCGGGGCAGGCTGCAAAATACGGTGAGTGGATTGAAGATCATTATGCGCTGTTTAGGGCTTTGAAATATTAATAACAGATGAGTTCCCGCAGTAACTTGAATAACTGGCGCGATGATTTGTGTGGTTTGTTTTGCAGGATTTCCTTGTTCGCATTGCGAATTAACTGTCTGATCTGCCCCACATCGGCTTGCGGGTATTTAGCCATGAATTCGGTCATGGCATCCTGGCCTTCGGCAATCAGGCGATCACGCCAGCGTTCTGTACGATGAAAGTCTTTGTCCTGCGCTTCTTTTTTTGCATCCAGAGTGGAAACGGTTTCAACAAATGACTCGCTGTCATGCTGACGTAAAATCTTGACGATAAGTTTATACTGACGTTTTTCAGCAGCATGTTTCATGGTCTGGATGCCAGCCAATGCCTTGAGCAGCTCTTCGGGTAGCTCCATTTTTTCAAGAAGGATCGTATCCATTTTGGCAAGTTTTCTGGCCAGTTCATGCAATTCGGCAATCTCACGTTTCTGCTGGCTTTTGTTCAGCCGTTCGACAAGCTCGAAATCATCATAGTTTTCATCATGCGTATCATACATGAGGCAAGTGTAGCGAGCCTGCCGATGAAATACAGATTGTGTTTTACAGGAAAGCGCACATTGCAACTGCTGAAGCGACGATCATTGCTGGATGAGGGTCGATTTCGGCGCAGCTGACTTATAAGGAGTACCTCTTTATCAAAATATTTTTAATATGAGAAGTAGATCACATCATTGTCAGATGACTCTGTGTTAAGCTGACTTATTGAAACGACAGATGTGTTTCAGTTACTGAATAGATAAAAAAATGTTGGTGCTCACGGTCAACGCTAGGAGGTCTGGTGTGAAGAGTGAACGTCGTAATGGTGACAGGTATTGTTTTAATCTTGAACTGCAACCGGAAGGTGAACTTCTCCTTTTGGTTGCCGGGCAGACATATGAGGTCTGGAAGTTGCTGGATATTTCACCGTTTGGAACAGGCCTCTCAGTTGATGAGTATATCGGAGCCGAAGGCGAGGTGACTCTGCAATACCGGTGTGATGAAAATGACATCAAGGTCTTTGCTACGGTGGCCTGGAGTGGGCTGGAAAACAGTCAGGAAGAGGGCGGAGGTTTCAGAGTCGGTCTTCAATTTAACCGGGATGAAATGGAGCTGAATGTGGCTCTTTTTAAAGCACTCACTGCCCCGGTCGTGGAGACCAGGACAGGTGCTTATAATTAACAATGCTTCCATCATACGGAAGTAAAGCCACAGGTAGGAACTCCAAATTGACGACTAGATATGTTCGCGGGTTTTGTGGAAGGAGATATCCGGCCACTGCTCTTCGGTATAATTCAGTTTCCAGGCACTCGGTGCCAGATAGGTAAGGAAGCCATCCGCATCCTCTGACAATGATGCGTCGAACAGTCTGGTGAATTCGGCAAGCTTTTTCTCATCTTCACAAGTGATCCAGCGGGCAATCTGGAAATCAGCTGCTACATAATCGGCATCAACCTTATATTCGGCATTCAGGCGTGCCACGGTCACATCGAACTGCAATACACCGACAGCACCAAGGATATAATCACCGCCAAGTCTGGTTCTGAATACCTGAACCGCACCCTCTTCAGAGAGTTGTACCAGTCCTTTGTGCAACTGCTTGCGCTTCATCGGGTCTTTCAGGCGCACACGGCGGAACAGTTCAGGGGCAAAGTTCGGGATGCCGGTAAATTTCAATTCCTCTTTGGTTGTGAATGTATCACCGATTTTAATCGTACCGTGGTTGTGGATGCCGATAATGTCTCCGGCATAGGCTTCTTCGACATGGGCACGATCCTGAGCCATGAATATGGTTGCATTGGCGATTTTCACATCTTTACCGATACGATGATGGCGTACGCTCATGCCTTTCTGAAACTTGCCTGAGCAGATACGGAAGAAGGCGATGCGATCACGATGGGCCGGATCCATGTTTGCCTGAATCTTGAAGCAGAAGCCGGAGAAATCTTTCTCATCCGGGTTCACCGTGCGTTGCATGGATTCACGCGGGCCGGGATGAGGGGCTAGTTCGCAGAAGGCATTCAGTAGTTCTTTGACGCCGAAGTTATTAATGGCGGATCCAAAGAAGACCGGGGTTTGAGAGCCGAGTAGGAATTGTTCGAGATCAAACGGGTCAGCTGCACCTTCAAGCAGTTCAATCTCTTCTCTTAACTCATCAGCCTGAGAGCCCAGTAGTTCATCGAGTCTTGGATCAGACAAATCATCAATGTGAATGGCATTAAAATCTGTGGTTTTCATGCCGGCGCTGAACAGGTTCAACTCTTTCTTGTAGAGGTTATATACACCCTTGAATGATTTCCCCATACCGATCGGCCAGGACATCGGTGTGCATTCAATCTGCAGTTTCTCTTCAATATCAGCGAGCAGATCCAGCGGTTCCTGCCCTTCGCGGTCCATCTTGTTGATAAAGGTAACAATAGGGGTGTTACGCATACGACAGACTTCCATCAATTTCTGGGTCTGTGTTTCCACACCCTTGGCTGAATCAATGACCATCATGGCTGAATCCACTGCGGTTAAAACGCGGTAGGTATCTTCGGAGAAGTCCTGATGGCCGGGTGTATCAAGCAGATTGACTTCAAAGTCTTTACCGCCGGTCTGATAATTGAATTTCATCACGGAGGAAGCCACAGAGATGCCACGTTCCTGTTCAATCTTCATCCAGTCTGAGGTGGCGTGGCGGCTTGCTTTTCGTGCTTTTACAGCACCGGCCATCTGAATTGCACCACCGAACATCAACAGTTTTTCTGTCAGTGTGGTTTTACCGGCATCGGGATGCGAGATGATGCCGAAGGTGCGGCGCTTTTCGATTTCAGACTGAAAACTCATGTGTTACTCCTGCATGGATGTTCTAACAGCCCACCCATGAAGCCCATGGATGGGCTGCCAAAATCGATTGATGCGATTTTGTAAGCAAAAGCAAGTGATGCCTGCCATCCTGGCACTTACCCTGCGGGCGACCTGTGGTCGTCCAAACGGCTCCTGCCTTTTTGTCACACTTACCTTTGCGTAGCTGAGAAATGCCGGATGCATCTGTTCAGCTTCGATTAATTTCGGCGCAGTGTACATAAGGCATCACTGATTGTGGACTGTGTAATAAAGTCAGTAAAAAACAGACTCAGCATGCAGAGGTAATAAAATGAGAAAAATCATCACAGTTATTGCGATGCCGCTGCTTTTCTATGTCCTGCAGGCAGAGTCTGCAGAAGTAATCACACTGACTCAGACCGCATGCAAGATCATAGAAGCTGAAACAGAAGAACAGCAGTTTTCCGCTCATTCGGCTGATGCGTGCATGGCCGTCAACGAGAGAAGTGGAAAGCAGCGTTTAGCTGCGGCACAGCTTTTACACCTGAAATCCGGAGATTATATTTTCCGCGTAACAAACAGGGATGTGCCGTATGAACTTGGTTTCTGGTTGCGTGGGGCAGGCTTGTCACGTTTAACGCTGCCATCTGTTTCCGGTGGCGGTTTGCATACAGGTGAGTCAAAAGACTATAAGCTCACTCTGCAGCCTGGTAAGTATCGTTACTCCTGCCCGCTGAACCCGACACCTGATTATGTTTTGATTGTAGATGAGAGGAAAATAGCATGTTAAGACGACTCATCCCGATTTTTGTGCTGATTGCCATAGTGGTTCTATTTTTTATCCTCGATCTTGGGCGTTATCTCAGTTTTGAAGCCTTGGCTGAGCATCGGGTGACATTGCTGGCCTGGGTCTCTGAGCATGGGATTATTGCACCTTTGCTCTTCATGCTTGCCTATATTCTGGTTGTCGCATTCTCATTGCCCGGAGGTCTGGTGATGACAGTCAGTGGCGGTTTTCTTTTTGGTGCTATTGCCGGAGGCCTTTATACGGTTTTCGGAGCAACGATAGGGGCAGTGCTACTCTTCCTTATTGCCAAGACTTCGATAGGGGATTATCTGTTGGCCAGGGCCGGGGATTCAGTGGTGAAAATGCAGCAGGGTTTTGCTGAGAATGCCTTGAGTTATATGTTTGTACTGCGACTGGTCCCAATTTTCCCGTTTTTTCTGGTCAACCTGGTTCCCGCCTTTCTGGGCGTGCCGTTAAGGGTTTATTTTATTGCAACGTTCTTCGGTATTATGCCTGCGACTTTTGTTTTTGCGCTGGCTGGTTCCGGACTTGGCAGCGTGCTTGATCAGGGGGCAGAGATCAGTATGGCAGGCGTTTTGACACCTGAAATGCTGGGTACTCTGTTTGGGCTGGCTCTGTTGAGCTTGATTCCCGTGGTTTATAAACGCATACGAAAACCGCTAGGTGGAGAGGTTCAGTGATGGATATGATCAAGGTTGATGTATGCGTTATTGGTGCGGGATCTGGCGGATTGTCAGTTGCTGCAGGAGCATCCCAGATGGGGGCTCGTGTTGCCCTGATTGAGAAGGGAGCCATGGGAGGGGATTGTCTGAATACCGGCTGTGTACCCTCTAAATCCATACTCGCTGCCGGCCATGTTGCACAATCAGCCCGCGATGCAGCCGGGTTTGGTGTGCAGGTGACTGAGCCTGATGTGGATTGGAGTGCTGTGCATGGCCATATACATGATGTGATTGCAGCTATTAAACCGAATGATTCGCAGGAGCGTTTCGAGGGGCTGGGGGTCAATGTCATTCGTGCAGCTGCGGCATTTGAAGATGAAAGCACAGTAAGGGCGGGGGATCAGCTGATTCGGGCCAGATATTTTGTAGTGGCGACAGGTTCCTCTGCATTTGTACCTCCGATCAAAGGCCTGGACCAGATCAATTATTTTACCAATGAAAATATATTCACCAACAGTGAGCCGGTAGAGCACCTGATCGTTATTGGTGGTGGTCCGATAGGTATGGAGTTGGCGCAGGCACACCGGCGTTTGGGAGCGAAAGTGACAGTGCTGGAGATGACACGCTTGCTGATAAAAGATGATCCAGAGCTGACCCGGGTTGTGATTCAGCGATTGCAGCATGAAGGCATCGAGTTTATTGAGGGTGGTCGCAACCTTGGTCTGGAAAAAGATGTGGATAGCAACATTGTGGCCAGATGTGAAACAGATGACGGTGCTCAGTGCGTAACAGGTTCACATCTGCTGATTGCAACAGGGCGGCGGGCAAATGTTTCCGGCTTGAATCTTGCGGCTGCGAATGTGACATTCAGTGAACGCGGTGTGGCTGTTGATGCAAGGTTACGCAGTAGTAATAAACGCGTATTTGCCATTGGTGATGTGGCAGGGCCATATCAGTTTACGCATATGGCAGCGTATCAGGCCGGTATCGTGATCAGGAATATGCTGTTTAAGTTGCCGGCAAAAGTGGATTACTCTGCAGTACCGTGGGTGACGTATACTGATCCTGAACTTGCTCATGTGGGGATGTCTGAAGCTGATGCCCGAAAGGCTGGAGTGGATATCAAGGTACTGCGCTGGAGTTTTGAAGAGAATGACAGGGCGCAGGCAGAGAAACGGACAGAAGGATTGATCAAGGTGAGTACCACAGCGAAAGGAAAGATTCTGGGAGCAAGTATTGTCGGCCTGCATGCAGGAGAATTGATCCAACCGTGGATATTGGCGATTAGCCAGAAAATGAAAATTGGGACGATGGCATCCATGATTGCTCCTTATCCGACACTTGCTGAGGCCAATAAGCGAATCGCAGGTAATTTTTATACTGAGAAATTGTTTTCTGAAGCAACACGGCGCATCGTAAGGTTTCTGCTTAAGTTCTGATCAGTTTTGGCACGATTCTGTTGCAAGATGACACAGTCTGGTTTACGCTATTTCCTACTATCAGGGAGAGGAGGGGTAAGCAGATGAAGAAGGTTCTCGTATTGTTTTCACTGTTGTTTGTCTGGAGTTCGGCAGTTCAAGCTGGTGGATATATGATTGGTGAGATGTCATCCAGATCTACAGGCATGGCCAGTGCCTTTACTGCTGTGTCCGATGATGCATCTGCAGCATGGCATAACCCGGCGGGTATCGCTTTCACCGATGATGGAAACCAAATTATGCTTGGCGGAGCGGCAATAATGATACCTGGTGTGGATTACACACCAAATGCATTCAGTGCTCCCGGCTCCACTGCGACATCTTCAAACAGTAAAGCATTCTTTGTGCCCCATGCCTATTTTACTCATTGGAATGAGGGTTCCAGACTTGGTGCCACAATCAGTGTAAATGCACCTTTTGGCCTGGAGACAGACTGGCCTGCAACCAGCTCAATTGCTTTGAGTAATACATTTTCACGGATCTCTATGGTAAATATCAATCCCAGTGTTGTGTTTAAAGTTTCTGATCATCTTTCAGTATCCGGTGGTTTCAGTTATGCCTATCTGATGAATGTGGATTTGAATAGTCTGGCTCAGAAGCTGGAAGGCAAAGGCAAGGATGGTTGGGGTGGTACAGCTAGTATTATGTATAAAAACGATACATTCTCGTTTGGAGTGATGTATCGCAGCCAGATTAAACTGGATATCAATGGCGGTCTGATTACCGGTGGTTCAGCACTTCCTGCCCCATTTGTTGGTTTGACCACCACGGGTAACACAAGTCTTACTCTGCCGGATATGGTGAATACAGGAATCGCATGGAAGCCGAATGAGAGCTGGCTGCTGAGTCTTGATGTGGACTGGGTAAACTGGAAGACATTTAATGAAATCAGGATTGTTTATGCCCCGTCGACGATCTCTACAGTGCTGACTGGTGGAACAAATGTGAACGTCATTCAGGAGAACTGGAAAGACACCGTTGCCTTTCGAGCGGGGGCAGAGTGGAAATATAATTCGGAAATGAGGGCGCGATTCGGTTATATTTTTGATCCAACACCGATCAAGGATGTTGATTTCTCACCTTCAATTCCTGGAAATGACCGCCACATCTTCTCTGTCGGTTACGGTTATGACTTAAATCCACAAACAACGCTTGATCTGGCTTACGCCTATGTATGGTTCAAGGAGCGTAATCAGACAGTATCCGCGAATACTCTGAGAAATGGTACTTACAAATCTGATGTGCATATTGTAATGGCATCGCTTAGTTACCGTTTCTAATACAGGGCGGAATGATTTGGACAGGGGCTTCTTCGGAGGCCCCTTTTTTATGCTTGACGAAAGAGGGTGTGTTGATCAGGGGAAAGCTCTGTTTGTGATTTCGATGTCGTGGACTGAGTTGTTATGTGCTGAGTTTATTCGTGGTTAAATGGTTGCAATAAGAGTTGTGACAATAAAAAAAGGGCCCTTACGGACCCTTTAATCTGGAGCGGGTAACCGGGCTCGAACCGGTGACCTCAACCTTGGCAAGGTTGCGCTCTACCAACTGAGCTATACCCGCGTATTCAGTCCAAATGATTCACTGTGGACTGTATGATGAAACTATGTTGTTCCAATCAAAAAAGTAAATGGTTGGAGGCAGGGGCGAGAATCGAACTCGCGAATAAAGGATTTGCAGTCCTCCGCCGTACCACTGAGCCACCCTGCCTTAACCATTACCTGAGGATGTATGAACATCCGGGCGACCGATGAAGATATCGCCAAATCATACGTGAAGTGTATGACTTTGTTTGCAAGAGGACAATCCCTTTGCAAAACTGAACAGCTGCATGCATCTGTCCAGAGTGTGCCTTATAAAAAAAGGGCCCTTACGGACCCTTTAATCTGGAGCGGGTAACCGGGCTCGAACCGGTGACCTCAACCTTGGCAAGGTTGCGCTCTACCAACTGAGCTATACCCGCGAACGGCGCGAATAATGACGAGCAGCTCCACAGAGTCAAGTCTTAAATTCAAGTTTTATTTCTGGAGGGAAGTGTGATGAATCCTGTATGCGAAGGCATTCATTTATGGCAATATATGTTCAGTTGGATTTCTACTACTGGTGAACAGGGAGTTTTCTATTGAACGCTGAAGATCGTAAGATTTATATTCTTGATACCAATGTCCTGATTCATGATCCAAGTGCCTTGCATCGCTTTGATGAGCACGATGTGGTTTTACCCATTGTCGTGCTTGAAGAGATGGATCATGTTAAAAAAGGTGTGGATGAGCTGGCTCGCAATGTGCGTGAAGCTTCGCGCGTTCTCGATGAGTTGAGTGCCGAATGTGAAGATCTTTCCAAGGGTTGTGAGTTGCCCGGTGGTGGCCGTCTGTTTTTCGAGATTAATCATCGCTCACTGGATATTCTTCCTGATTCTCTGGCTAAAGGTAGTGGAGATAATCGCATTATTGCTGTGGCGATGTCGGTGCAGCAGGAACATCCCGCTCGTCATGTCATTCTTGTGTCCAAGGATATCAATCTGCGTATCAAAGCGCGGGCTTTGGGCATGAAGACGGAGGATTACCGTTCGGATCGTGTGATTGGTGATCTGTCGGTTTTACCCAGCGGTAAGGTACGTTTGGATCTTGAAACATGGACTGCGATGGCCGAAGGTATGGAGGTGACCGAACACGATCACGGTAACCACTATATCGTTACCTGGCCGGCAGAGATGGATCTTCCTTTTATTAATACCTTTGTTGTTCTTCCCGGTGATCGTGAAGTGGCCATGCGTTGTCAGAAAGTGGATGAAGGGCGGCGCGTTCATCTGTTTGATATACTATCCTACCGTCATGAACGTCATGCAATATGGGGTATTCAGGCTAGGAATATGGAACAGAACATGGCGATGAACCTGCTTATGGATTCCGATCTTGATCTGGTTGGTATGCTTGGGCTTGCAGGTTCCGGTAAAACCTTGCTGGCTTTGGCAGCAGGTCTGCATCAGACACTGGATATGGGTTTGTACGAAAAAATTCTGGTGACACGTGCAACTGTGCCGATGGGGCAGGATATTGGATTTTTGCCCGGAACTGAACGTGAAAAGCTGGAGCCATGGATGGGCGCGATTACAGATAATCTCTCTATTCTGCTTGGTGATGATGCACAGAATATCGGTGATATTCTCGGTCAACATCGTATTGAAATTGCTGCACTCTCTTATGCGCGCGGTCGCACTTTCACCAAGACCTGGTTGATTGTGGATGAGGCGCAGAACCTCACACCACATCAGATGAAAACAATTGTGACGCGTATGGGGGAAGATTCAAAAATTATTATTCTTGGTAACAATGCCCAGATTGATACCCCATATCTGACAGCGCACACCAATGGACTTACGCGGGCCGTTACATCATTTTCCGGCTGGGAACATGCAGGTCTGATTGCTTTGAAAGCCAGCGAACGATCCAGACTTGCATCGAGGGCGGTTGAGGTACTTTAAATCAGGTGCTAAAGAGTCAGAGATTTAGGGCTCTGACTCTGTCGGTTCTGATGATCTACTGAGCCAGCTCAGGGCATCGGTTTTATTCTTGAATACCTTTAGTATTTTATGGCTGTTTGCTTCCAGGTTGCGATAGGTGATATACATTCTGGCCAGACCAAACCCCAGTGGTGTTTTTACAACCAGGGCTAGTCTGGTTTGCATGTCGTTTCGATCCGTTTTGCGAGCGATTCGACCCATTTCGATGAGCCCTTTGGTTGTCAGGTTGAATGTGGTGATGTCACGGAAATCCAGCAGTTCATTGTAGTGCTGGTAATCGCCATGCCCCCTGACCTCAATCTGATATCGGGTGAGTGCTTGAATAAACTCATCGTCTGAAGCCTCGCCACTCCAGCTGGAGATGATCAGTTGGTGCTTTTGGTCTATCTCATGATGTACAGGCATCAGATTAAACTATGATACTTATGCAGAGCTCTGACATTACATCCCCTTATGTATATCTTTCTATTATAGACGGAAAAACTGTTTTGTAATAATAAATATTCTTACAGTGATGATGATCCGAAGTGATGGCGAGGCCAAACGTCGTTTGAACTCAGAAATTCTATCCATATTTCAGCAGGGCGTTGATATTCGACCAGCTGCAGCTCCAGTACGCGCAGGTTTGCATCGGAGATGTCATGGGCAGCATGCTCTCTTTTGCTGATCCTCTCTCGTAATACAGATGCATTGATATTCAACCAGTAGCAGGAGAGCGGAGTGTGGCATTCATCAGCCAGCGCCTTGAGCTGCATGCGTGATTCCGGATGCAGGAAGGTGGCATCAAGTATGACGGAGAACCCTGCACGTAGTGTTTTGCGGGCAGCATCGAACATAGCCTGATAGGTTTTGGTGTGCATTTCAGACCCGTAGAGTTCCAGCTCGGGATAGTGCTCTGCGATGCGTTTGCGAGTGGCGTCGGATCGAATGATGATGGCCTGCTCTGCTCCGCAGCCAAGCAAGGCCAGATGACTTTTGCCGCTGCCGGAGAGGCCAGCTACGGCGAACAACGTTGCAGGATCAGGTTTCGTATAGGCTGCTGCCAGTGTGAAATACGCTTCAGCCTCTTTGAAGTGGGGGGCTTGTTTGTCACTGTCGAGTTCTTCCGCCAGTAGGCAACTCACTTTACCGCGCACGCAGGCACGGTAATAGAGGTAATGATGGAGTAACAGCAATCCTTCGTAGTCACCGGAGAACTCCAGATAACGGGACAAAAAACGCATGGCCAAATCGCTTCTGTCGTGTGCATCCAGATCCATGACCAGGAAGGCAATGTCACTCATGACATCAATCGTGCTGTATTCGTCATTGAATTCGATACAGTCGAATAGTTGCGGTTCGTGATGGAATAGAGTGATGTTCCTCAGATGCAGGTCACCATGGCAGTGGCGAATAAATCCTTCTGACTGCCGCTCAGAGAGCAGGCCGGACAGATGCTGATATGCTTGCTCCGCATAATCAGAGAGTTGCTGCATGGTAGTATAGGATAATGCCCGGCCGACATAGCTGTTTGCGACACTCAGATTGGTCTGGATGTGTTCATCAAGCAGCAGGGTGTGGTCTATTCGACTACTTTTGACTACTTTCTGTTGGTTATGAAATTGAACAGTCTTCATGGCCAGTTGATCCAGCCAGACCGGATCAAAATGATTGCTTGCAAGTCTTTGGTCAAACAGGTCGGACTGTTTGAACTGTCTCATTTTCAGGCAGTAATCGATTATCGCTCCGTTGCCATTTATGAGATAGGAGTCGTGCTCTTTGTTGATTGGTAACACATCCAGATATATTTCAGCTGAGAATCTTCGGTTCAGTTCAAGCTCGCGCTCACAGTAATATTTACGTTGTGCGAGTGTGGAGAAATCAAGGAAGCCGAAGTTGACCGGTTTTTTGATCTTGTAGGCGAACTGGCCGCTAAGGAATACCCATGAAATATGGGTCTGTATCATCTCGATCTGTTCAGCAGGGTGGGGATAAAATGAGCTGTTAAGAAAGCAGTGGAGATGATCAGGTAATTCAAGCATATCCATACCCCAAATAAAACAGGCTCCGGAATACCGGAGCCTGTGAGGTGTAGCGAGAGTAGAGCATCAGCCGTTTGTAATGAACATGCCCCGGTTGATATCACCGATACTGATCATGCCAGTCAGTGCTCCATCATCAACTACCGGGATACGGCGCAGGTTTTTTAAGCCCATGAACGATGCAGCCTTCAGTACCGGGGTATCGGATGCAACAGACATAGGGTCAGGGGTCATAACCTCTTTTACCTTCATACACATAACACGCTTGTAGTTTTCTTCCATATCTTCGAAATCACGTGCGCTTTTTGCATCATGAATATATTCACCGAAGTTTGGATATAGCGGCAGCATGGTGTCGCGAATGGTAATAATACCGATCAGCTTGCTCTCATCATCATCGGCAACTACCGGCAGTGATCCGCAGCGGCGCATAACCATTTTTTGTGTGGCATCGTGCAGGGTATCACCTGCTTTGCAGGTGAGACAGCCACGTGACATAATTTCAGAAACTTTCATGATTCCTCCCTATAGGTCGAACAATTCATCTGCTTGACTGCTTTGCTCAAGGCGTAGCATATCACGGATTTTACAGCTTGTGCATCTGCATATTTGATTAGAATCGAAAAAACTTTGCATGGCATTTATTATAATGCCATGCAAATCAAATGTATCGAGTTTACTTTCTATACAAATCCAATACTTGCGATGGGGTCTATTGATTCGTACGCTTGCCCATGAGTGAAGAGTGGCTTCTGATGAAGTCACCATTGTGAGATGAATATGTTGACATCGCATGATGAGGCGGTATGTTTCCGCGCCTCAATATAGGTGCAGCTGAGGCTGTAAGGAGCAAAGAAACGTGGCAAATCATGTATCAGCACTGAAACGTGCTCGTCAGGATCAGAAAAAACGTCTGCAGAATCGTAATCAGAAGTCTGCAATGCGTACTGTAATTAAAAAAGTTATGGTTGCTGTAGAAGCTGGTGACAAAGAGACTGCAACAGCAGCGTTGCGTCAGGCTACTTCTCTGCTGGATCGTGCTGGTCGCAAGAACCAGATTCACGCGTCACAGGCTTCACGCCGTGTATCGCGTTTGAATGCGAAAGTAAAAGCAATCGCCTGATTCACAATCGAATTTGAAAAGCCCGCCGGATCATTTGATCCGGCGGGCTTTTTTTTGACTTTTTTTTAGCTGGCGTCCAGCCTCTAAAGTGATTTATGCTCTTATGCCAGGTCAGTAGTGTGTCTGTTAGGTCTCTGGCAGGGCTTGGTATTCGCTCTTAAGCTGTTATCATAACTTGTGGAGGGTCATTAATGAGCAAGCCAATAAAGATTCCCACAAAAGATTATGAAGATGCCCTGGCCGACATCTACGTGCAACTGGTCAAATGGCAGCACTGGATCAAGAAAAAAGGATTGCGTGTTGTGATTCTGTTTGAGGGCCGAGATGCCGCAGGTAAGGGCGGTACCATTAAACGCCTGATTGAGCCGCTGAATCCGCGCGGCTGTAATGTGATTGCACTGCCCGCGCCGTCAGATCGTGAAAAAACACAGTGGTATTTCCAGCGCTATGTGCAGCATCTTCCGGCTGCCGGCGAAATCGTTATTTTTGATCGTAGTTGGTATAACCGTGCCGGTGTCGAGCATGTTATGGATTTCTGTACAGATGCTGAGTATCGGGAGTTTCTGCGCTCTTGCCCTGAATTTGAACGTATGCTGGTTCGCTCAGATATCCTGCTGCTTAAATACTGGTTTTCTGTCAGTGATGAGGAGCAGGAGCGTCGTTTCCAGAAGCGTGCAAATGATCCGACCAAACACTGGAAGTTAAGTCCTATGGATCTGGAGTCACGAAATCGCTGGGTAGAGTACTCAAAAGCCAAAGATCAGATGTTTTTCTATACCGATATTGCTGAAGCTCCCTGGTATGTGGTGGATGCGGATGTGAAAAAACGGGCACGACTGAACTGTTTAACGCATATTCTCGGCTCCATTCCCTATAAGGACATTATGCCTGCACCGGTGAAGTTGCCAGCAAGAGAGCCGCAGGGGGATTATGAGCGACCTGCGATTGATTCACAGACCTTTGTGCCGAAGAAATATTAGGGTAGGGGTACTTTGTAAATCCCAGAGGGTCCTTAAAGACCTCGGGGGCTCACAATGCTACATATTTTGACTTTTGATTTTTTTTAAGCTCATCACAAAAAGAATCTTGATTCCGACCTCATTTGTCACCTGTTTGGGGGACATACAAAATATTTTACTACGTTAACCTGTTGCGTTGCAGAACGAAGGTATAAGACGTGAGTTGTTTTATAAGGACCTGAAGGGAGGAATGATTCGAAATTCAAGACTGATCCTAATTTCGCGCGGCATATCCACCTATACCTATGATGTGATGGGTAATGTACTGACTTTGAAGAATGCGCTGAACCAGATTACTACCTATAGCTATGATGCCAAAGGCAATCTGCTCAGTGAGAGCAATGCGTTGGGTGAAAGCACCGGCAACACGTATGATGCGATGGGCAACGGGCTGAGCATGACCGATGCGCGTGCTGCCAGCACCGCCTATACCTACGATATTCGCGGCAAGCTGGTTTCTCTTACCGATGCGGCGGGTGGTATTGCAACCATGGCGTACGATGCAGACGGACGTCTCACTAAGCAGACCGATGCAGCGGGTAAGGTGCGTAGTTTTACCTACAATGCCACAGGCATGCTTGCCAGCTTCACCGATGGCGCGGGTAACAGCATCGGCATTAATAGCACGGCCTCCCTCCTGCCCACTTCGATTAGCTTCCCGACCTTCACGCGCAGTCTTGCTTACGATAAACGTAACCGTGTGATCACTTCCACCGATACTATCGGTGTGGGAGTGAATCGCATTGAGAAGGTAGCCTACGATAGCGCAGGAAATCGCATCGCCACTACCAATTCGGCAGGGCGCACCACGCGCTATGCATATGATGGCCTGAATCGTCTGACTACTGTCACCGATCCTGCAGCCGGGGTGACCACCTACAGCTATGATGCCTTCGATCAACTGGTTTCGGTGAGCGATGCCAACGGCAATGCTGCATTCCGATACGAGTACGATGCCGCAGGGCGCATGATCAAGGAGCTGCGCCCGATGGGGCAGTTCGCTACCTATACCTACGATGGAGAGGATCGACTCACCGGCTTTACTGATGCTTTGAATAACGCAGCCAGCTACACCTATGATGCCGCGGGCAGGGTGACAGGCATCAGCTATCCGGCAGCGAACGGCATGTCCGCAAAGTCGGTCAGCTTCAGCTACGATGCCAATGGTAATATCACCGGCTACAGCGATGCTGTCACAACCGGTACATACACCTACGATGCGGTAAACAGAAAGCTCACCGACACGGTGAACTATGGTTTGTTCTCGCTCTCATCTTCCTACTCTTATTTCAAAAATGGCAGAAAGAGCAGCTTTACAGGGCCGGATGGCAACAAGATTGATTACAGCTATGACGCTGCCGACCTGTTGCAGACCGTCGCCATTCCGGGACAGGGAAGCATCGTTTACAACAGTTACAACTGGCTGGCACCCACCAAGGTGACACTGCCGGGTGGCTCCACCAAGAACTATGTCTACGATGGTATACTGCGCCCGACCAACATCCATATGAAAGACCCTGCAGCCAATACGCTGATGAACTATGCCTATTCCTATGATACGGCAGGCAACATCACGGCAAAGAACACCGAACACGGCAACTATGGTTACGGTTATGACAGTCTCGACAGGCTCACCTCTGCTATCTATCCAGCCAGCCAAAGTGCATTGACGAATGAGGATTTTGGATACGATAAGGTAGGCAACCGCATCACCCACAATGGTAATACCGTCAATCCGTGGTCTTACAACGCCAACAATGAACTGCTTTCCCGTCCGAATGTCACCTATGCCTACGATGCCAATGGCAGCCAGACCAAAAAGACCGAAAGTGGTGCCGCTACCGATTACATCTATAACGGTGAGAACCGACTGGCGCAGGTGAAGCAGGGAGTCAACCTTGTTGCTGAATACGGTTACGACCCGTTCGGCAGGCGTCTGTTCAAGATTGTCGGTGGTATTCCGGTCTATTTCTATTATGCCGATGAGGGCCTGGTAGCCGAGGCCGATAACACAGGCAATGTGCTGGTCAATTATGGTTATCAACCGGGTGGCATATGGGGTACTGATCCGCTCTATATGGGCGTGAATGGGGCGTATCACTTCTATCTGAATGATCACCTAGGCACTCCGCAACAGCTTGCTGCAAAGAATGGTGCACAGAGCTGGGCCGCGATCTCTGAAGTGTTTGGTAAAACCACAGTGCTCACTTCACCCGTGACCAACAACCTGCATTTCCCCGGGCAGTATTACGATATTTCCACTAGAACGAACTACAATTGGAATCGTTATTATGATTCTGAGGTAGGCCGCTATATTGGCTCTGACCCCATTGGGTTAGAAGGTGGTATCAACCCATTCATATATGTCTATGGAAATCCAATTATATTCTATGATCCATTTGGTCTGTATTGCTATTCTAGAGCCAAAATTAATGCTATAGCTGGAGCAGTTGGTGGCGGAGTCTCTGGGGCGCTCTCAGGTTTCGCCGCAGGAGGAAATCCTTATGTGATAGGCCTTGGTTTTGTGCGTGGGGCAATATATGGAGGAGCTATTGGTTATCTTGGAACCTCATCAGAGGGCGAATCGATGTTGGCAGGAGGAGCAAATGCAATGGTTTCAAATACAGACCCTTCTAGAGGGAAGGCTGGAATAGGAGCTGATATGGTTGGAGGGCTAATTGGAGGTGGCCTGTCTTATAAGCTTCAGCAAGCCGGGATGGAAGACTCAGCAGCGGGACTAGTTGGAGGCGCTGCAGGTGGGTTTGCAGGGGGAGCCCTTGCAGCTTTTTTAAGTTTTGAAAAGAACATAGGAAAACATGGTATTCCGGGTGGGATTTTTGGATTTTCTGGAGGGGCAGTAACGGGAGTAATTGCTGAATCCTTACGTGCTGGAAACAACTGTAGTGGATGTGTTAAATGACTCAGAAAGTTAATTGGCCAAAAATGTTATTTGTTATCTCGTATATGTTATTTGTAGTTGGTGCAGCTGCATTGGCAGTTATTTTTGGGGTTATGTGGGCTCGTGATTATTTCGGTTTGTCAGAGCAAGTTTATCTTCTTTTATCTTTGGTTTCATTGATAGGAGTGGTGGAGGTGACTTCTTCACCATTAATTAAAAAGATCAAAGGCTGGGGAAGCCATGAAGATTGATTATGAGAATAAATTAAAGGGGTCAGATACTATCTTGAGAACTCTCGTCAACTGATTGTTATTTAAAGCATGTTTTCTCTAACTTTTTGCAGGCGAATTCCGCCATTTTGATCAAAGGGTTCATTGTAAGTTAAGACTGCCCAAA
>Ga0316204_10001633_pt1 | contig 58116 bp, 57 predicted proteins | sample 6monrhotite_MG_2_FD_205661 | JGI IMG/M metagenome (GOLD analysis project Ga0316204, IMG submission 205661) | Microbial mat bacterial communities from mineral coupon in-situ incubated in ocean water Damariscotta River, Maine, United States -... | ecosystem: Environmental > Aquatic > Marine >...
GCTGCTTCGGCAGCAACAATCGCTTCGGCCAACCCGCTTATTGGGACAACCCCACCTGACATGAGCCGTTTCGCGACGTCTTCGGGCATCAGCTCTGGCAACGTCGCGACCATTGCGACATTCGCTCCTGTTAATTCCTTAGCGCCCAACGCAGCTTCAATAGCGCACTCCCAGTCACCGGCATCGCAAATGTCTGATCTAGGAAAGTCCACGATCAGCATGGTTAGCGCGATAGAGGGGTCCATCATGGCCGCCCAGGCCCGTGTCATGGCTGGGCCGTCGCGCCAGATGTAAGTGTGGTAGTCAAGCGGGTTGGCTAACGCGACCATCGGTCCAAGCGCATCGCGCAAATCGTGTTTCTGTCTTTCGTTGAGTTCCGGAAATACAACCGAACGGCCAATTGCAGTATCTGCCGCAAGGGACGCTTCGCCACCAGAACAACTAATTGAAGCGAGCCGGTTTGACGGAAGGGGACCCGTGAGGTGAAGCAGTTTGAGTGTTTCGAGAAACGCCGGAAGGCTATGTAAACGCGGAATTCCGAGCCGTCTTAAAAACGCAGCGGCGCCAGCGTCCTCCCCTGCAAGAGAAGCCGTATGAGAAATCGTCGCCGCTCGCGCCTGTTCGGATTGGCCGACTTTGATTGCGACAATGGGCTTACCCGCTGTATAGGCTTTGTCCGCCAGCATCTCCCATGCGCGCAGATCACCGAAACCTTCGATATGCACTCCAATCGCGGTAACACGCGGATCATCAATTAGGGCTGCCGCCATTTCGGCCTGGGTAGTTTGCGCCTGATTTCCAGCGGTTACCATGTAGGCAATTGGCAAGCCGCGATTCTGCATGGTCAGGTTGATCGCCATATTTGAGGATTGCGTTAGAATAGCAACGCCGGATTTAACGGTTGTGCATCCATGTTGGTCAGGCCAAAGCAGTGCGCCATCCAGCGCATTTATGAAACCATAGCAATTCGGGCCAAGGATTGGCATATCACCCGCCGCTTCCAGCAAAAGGGATTGTAAACCACCTGCCGCCTCGTCCTCTGCTTTGGCTTCGGCAAAACCTGATGCAAAGCAAACGGCACCGCCTGCGCCGAGTTTTGCAAGAGTGCCGACAACGTCAATTGTCGCTTGTCGATTAACCCCAATGAAACAGGCATCCGGCGCTTCTGGAAGCTGATTTAGGCCTGAATAGGCTCTTATTTTGTAAATTTCAGCAGCCTTGGGATGAACGGGGTAGATCGCCCCGTTGAACCCCATCTTTTGGCATTGTTCGATAACCGCCCGGCACCACGCTCCACCGCCGACAACAGCGATCGATTTTGGCCGGAACAGGCGCGACAGGTCTTTGGTCATGTTAAGCCCCGAGAGGGCGAAGCAAATCGCGGCTAATGATATGGCGTTGGATTTCGCTTGTACCGTCCCAGATACGCTCAACCCGTGCGTCCCGCCAGAACCGTTCCAGCGGATAGTCATCCATCAAGCCCATGCCGCCGTGCACCTGAATCGCAGCGTCGGTAACACGCGCCAGCATTTCCGAGGCATAAAGTTTGGCAGAGGCGATTTCCCGGTTGGCAGGCAGACCCCGGTCAAGCCTTTCAGCCGCCGCCAACGTCAGCAGGTCAGCGGCATCAATTTCGGTGATCATATCGGCAATCTGAAACCCGATGCCTTGAAACTTACCAATCGGCTGGCCGAACTGATGGCGTTGGGCGGCGTAGTCGAGCGCGTAGTCAAAGGCCCTTCGCGCCCTACCCACACACATGGTGGCAACCGTAATTCGGGTGGCGTAGAGCCATTCGTTCATCACGGCAAAGCCGCCATCAACCTCTCCCAGCACCTGAGCGTCGGGCAAACGGCAATCATCAAATTCAAGCACCATGTTCTTGTATCCACGGTGGCTGACGGATTTATAGCCATCCCGGATGGTAAACCCTGGCGTTCCCCGGTCTACCAGGAAGGTCGTGATGCGCTTTTTAGGCCCGCGCGGTGTCTGGTCTTCGCCTGTTGCAACAAAAACGATTATGAAATCAGCGTGATCTGCGCCTGATATGAAGTGTTTTGTTCCATTCAAGACCCAATCACCACCATCACGCACGGCGTTGCACTTCATCCCGCGCACGTCCGAACCCGCACCGGGTTCGGTCATTGCAAGCGCATCCATCCGCTCTCCACGAACAGCGGGGAATAAGTAACGTTCTTTCTGTACTCCCTCGCATGCCATCAGGATGTTTTGTGGACGCCCGAAAAAGTGATTAAGCGCCATTGACCCGCGGCCAAGTTCACGTTCCACCAATGCGAACTCTAGGTGGCTCAGGCCCGCACCGCCCACTTCTTCAGGAAAATTACAGGCGTAGAACCCAAGTTCGATGGTTTTTCGCTTAATTTCCTCAGCAACCTCTGCTGGTACTTCACCTGTACGGTCTACCAAATCTTCGTGCGGATAGATTTCGTTTTCAACGAAACTGCGGACAGTTGAAACGATCATCTCTTGTTCTTCGTTCAGGCCGAATTGCATCACGGGCTCCGATTTGTTGAATTTGTTTGCAAAGGTTATTGGGCTCGCCCAGTATGACTGTGCAAAATTGGGCGAAGATCATGCGAAACTGGGAAAATCGAAACGCCGCAGTGCAGCGTATCAGTGTGTTGCTGTTCGAGTCCTTTTCGAACCATTGCCTTGCCAACACTGTTGAACCGCTTCGTGCCGCAAACACGCTTTCTGGACGCGTTTTATATGATTGGCGTTTCCTGTCTTTGGACGGGGCTCCGGTTGCCTCGTCCAGCGGGTTGCAGATTGCGCCGCACGGAAAACTGGCGGAGGCGTCAGGCGATATGTTGGCTGTGATGCCAAGTTATGATTTTAAGCGGCATGCAAACACGGCAACAGTACGTGGCCTTCGCAGTGCCGCACGAAGATTTCCAACCTTAGCGGGCTTTGATACAGGCAGTTGGCTTTTGGCCGAAGCGGGGCTGCTGACAGGGCGTCGCGCGACAATTCACTGGGAAGAACTGGGTAGCTTTGCCGAACAATTCCCGGATGTCGAAACTGTGCGTGAACGATACGTTATTGATTCAAATCGCATCACCTGCAGCGGTGCAATGGCGGCTTTTGACCTTGTGATGGAGATGATCGCGCAAAACAGCGGCGAAGCGTTGAGGTTGGAGGTTGCGACCCTCTTCATGTCACCAGGTGTTACTGCACCGCAAAATGTGCGGCTGGCACGAACAAAGACCGTTTCACGCGCCGTTGCGCTGATGCAGGAGCATTTGGAAGAACCGTTAAGCATTGGCGAAATCGCACGGCATGTCGGACGCAGCCAAAAGGATTTGGAAGCGCGCATGAAGGCGGATCTTGGGGCGTCTCCGCAGACCGTATACAGGCGTTTTAGGCTTATATTGGCTCGAAAACTGGTTCTTGAAACAGAATTGCCAGTTGGCGAAATTGCGCTACGTTCCGGGTATCAGAACGCAAGCGCGATGACCCGGGCCTTCAGAGAAGAATTTGGAACTGCCCCGCGGCATATGAGGACTGGATAGGCAGGTTCAGCGCGCCGTGTTTCTGTTTTTCAAGCGGTGACGCATCCGCTCTTTTGCCTCCGGTGTTCCATCATGAAAGGATCCGAACAAAATATCCCAAGGCACGTCCAGATTGCCGTAATTGCATTCAAAATACCTATGATGCATTTGGTGATGAAACATACCTAACCGAAGACGTTTTTTGTTTTTGATGAACAACTCTTCAAACCCGGTATGTGTTGTCACGGCAGACAGCGCGTAAAACTGTAGGTGAAACATCATGTGCAAAGGGTGAGACGCGATAACCCAGTGGATCAGAACCGATCCAAAGTAGATGATATGTTCGATCGGATGCATCGAAAGCCCGGACCAAGGACCGACATTGGTATTCCGATGATGAAGCGCATGGGCAACACGGTAAAGTGGGGGCCAGTGCAGCCAGCGATGAATCCAATAAAAATAAAAGCTTTCCCATATCGGGATCAGAAAAAAGATTGCTACAAACCAGATAGGGCTCGTTTCCCAGCTTAGTAACGACAGATACCCGTTGGCAAAGCACCAGAACATCAAAACTTCATAGGCGCTCCAAACTAGAACACCGCTGGTGCAGCTCCAAAAAATATTGTCCAGAACCTGATTGTTCAGGGTGAACATTCGGCCCTTTTTGGCAAATTCCCGGGCGTCATATTTAAGGTCGTTTCCTTGATTTCGGAAAGTGTAAAAATATAGGTGTAAGCCACCTGCAACAGTCACTAATAACGCCAAATTGCGTAAAATGATCTGAAGAATCCAACTGAATGCCAAAGTTTGCGCGGTTTCCAAAGAGGGGCTAAACCAAACCCAGCTGGCAATGCTTAGCCCAAGGATTATCAGGTTAACGGTGATCAGGAACCAACCATCCCAATACCAGCGCAGCACCGCCAGCGGTTTTGGGGGCCATTGCCACAGAGGAGAGACCCCCAAAGGCAAATCAGGGGTATAGTTCCATTCTCGTCTTGGTTCTGCCATCAGGCATGCATCCGTTTCTTTCGTGCGCGTGTTTCCACAGTCGCCTCTTCCGAGCCATCATGAAAAGTGCCAAACCACCGGTCCCAGGGCATTTCTTGGTTTCCGTAATTACACTCATAATAGCGATGATGAAGCTGATGGTAAAAGGTTCCGAGCGCCAGACGCCGCTTATCTTTGATCAGCAGGTCCTCATATCCTGTATGGGTCATCGCGGCACCGGGCCCTTGATACACGATGTGAAAGAACAGGTGAACGGGGTGGCTCGCCACGACCCAATGGATGCACAGCGTTGTTAAGTAAATGAAATGCTCAACAGGATGCATCGAAAACCCGCTCCACGGCCCGATGTTGACGTTCCGGTGGTGAAGCGAATGCACGCGCTTGTAGAGAAACGGAACATGCAGCAACCGATGCACCCAATAGAAATGAAACGCAGACCAGATCGGGACAAGGATTAGGGCAAGAATGAACCAGATCGGGTTGTTGGCAAATGTAATTGTTGGTGCGTATCCGTTGGCCATTAACCACATTGTGACCACCTGAAACCCGGTAAGTTGCAGCACCCCTGACCCCAGCGACCAGAACATATTGTCCCGTACCTGATCCGAAAAGTTCCATAGCCGGTTGTTTTTTCCCTGATCGCGACGCTCGAACTTCAGTTTCTTACCTTGGCCCTTATGTATGTAGAAATACCAGTGCAGCCCACCAGAGCAGATAAAAATCATCGCAAAGTTAATTGCCCAGATCTGTAAAATCCAACCAACGGCAAAGGTTTGCGTCGTTTCAAGTGACGGATAAAAGAACGCCCAAAGCGCGAAGGCCATCAGCACCATGATCACCCGTTCGGACAGCATTAGCCAGTTAAAGGCAAGCCATTTCACAAGATCGGCTGGCCGTGGTGGCCATTGAAATATTGACGAGTCCTGCAGCGGCAGATCAGGATGATAGTTCCAGCTACCGGATAGGTTTTCCGTCTTCAGTTTTTCAGTCATCTCTGAAGGTCCTTGTCGGAGTTTAGCCAAATGCAAATTTGGCCCTATTGGGCGTAGTTAGAGCCTTCTTCGTCCAGAATAGCCTTCAATTCTGCAAGGTGCCGCTCTGCCTGGCTTGGATAGTCTTCTAGTTCCTGAGCGGTCTTCTCTGCTATCTCGTCCGACAACACGCGCAACGGCTGGCCCGTTTGAAGCGCGCGAATGTATGTTTCTGCCGCGCGTTCGAAATAATAGAGCCTGTTAAAGGTATCGGCGACGCTATCTCCAATAATCAACACGCCGTGATTGCCCATGATCATGACTTTAACTTTTGGGTCTGACAGCATAGACGCGCAGCGTTCGCCTTCTGCCTCAAAGGCGAGGCCACCAAAACTTTCGTCAATAACGTAGCGCTTGTAGAAGGTCGCGGTATTCTGGTCGATTGGTGGGAGGTTTGAATCCGCAAGGCAGGCCAAAACAGTTGCGTGAATCGAATGCACATGCATCACGCAGCGCGCATGGCGGCAACGCCGGTGGATTGAGCCATGCAGCCCCCACGCGGTTGGATCAGGTGCATCCGGTGTGTCCAGCGCATTCGGATTGTTGGCATCCAGCAGCAGCAGATCAGACGCTTTGATACGCGAAAAATGCGCCTGATTTGGGTTCATCAAAAATTCTGTTCCGTCCTCGTTCACCGCCAGGCTGAAATGGTTCGCCACCGCTTCGTGAAAATTAAGCCGCTCGGTCCAGCGAAACGCAGCGGCCATATCGACGCGTTCTTGCCAGTGATCAATATTTGCTTTGTGCAGCGGGGTAGGCGTCGCCATTTCATTTCCTTTCAAATCCTTGAGCAACATCGTGGCGATGCTGGCTTATCTTTACCAACGAAAAAAAAGGCGCCATGCTATTAGCAGAACTAATGCATAGCTTATGAGAAAAAATGGATGATACCGGCCTTCCCCCGCTGAACTGGTTGCGCGCGTTTGAAGCGTCGGCGCGACACCTGTCGTTCACAAGTGCGGCTCAGGAACTAAACATGACGCAATCTGCCGTAAGTCAGCAGATCAAGGCGTTAGAGGGATATTTGGGTAAGGCATTGTTTTACCGACTTGTTCGGCGGCTCGAACTGACGGACGCGGGTAATCTGTATCTTCCATGGGTTCAGGATAGTTTTTCTGTTTTAACAAAGGGCACGCAACAATTGCTTGGCCCTGATCGGGCGAAAACGTTGCAGATCGTCTCTAACCTTGCCTTCACGGTGCATTGGCTGGCGCCGCGATTACCAAAGTTTTTCGCGGCACATCCCAAAATTCGTTTAAATTTCACAACGCCAATCTGGCATTTGGATCATACTTCACAGTCTGCTGACCTGGAGATTCGATTTGGGCGCGAACCAGATTCTCGGCTGATGTACGAGCTTCTTACACGGGCAAACTATTTTCCGATTTGCGCCCCGGGCGATTCAGTAACGCTCGACACGCTGTTTGATCGGCCGTTGTTTGACTGTGCAGGGCTTTCCTGCAGCTGGGAATCCTGGTGCGCAGGACAAGGGATATCTTTCCCTAAAAGGGCGCATTTGACCTATGCGAGCACTTACACAGTTTCGTTTTCAGCAGCGCGCGCTGGCAGCGGTGTTGCGATTGGGCATGATATTCTTGTGGCAGACATGTTGCGTGATGGCATTTTAAAACAGCCATTTGATCACGTTGCACCCGTAAGCGAGGCTTACTATCTGATTCATCCGGCGGGACATGTCGCGTCACCTGCATCTCAGGCTTTTTCAGATTGGCTCAAGAGTGAAATCAGGGGCTTGAACACCGAACAAATGTAAGGACAATTGGTCCATGGAAACGCATTCAATTAAAACATGGCCCGAAAGCGCCGCACGTTTAATCGCCGTTGCGGCCGGGCGTGCAGCGGCAGATTTGGTTCTAAAGGGCGGTGTTTGGGTTAACGTTCACACCCGCGAGCTTCTCGAAAACCATGATATCGCAATTGCGGATGGTCGATTTGCCTATTGCGGCCCAGATGCCAGTCATTGCATCGGACCCGCAACTGAGGTGATCGATGCAAAGGGTCAGTATATGATCCCGGGACTATGTGATGCGCATATGCACATCGAATCCGGCATGCTGACGCCCGCAGAGTTCGCCCGCGCTGTCATTCCGCATGGTACCACCTCGATGTTCACCGATCCGCATGAGATTGCGAATGTCATGGGCCTTGAAGGTGTACGCCTGATGCATGACGAGGCGATGATGCAGCCCGTTAACATATTTACGCAGATGCCAAGTTGCGCGCCCTCAGCCCCAGGTCTTGAAACAACGGGTTATGAAATCACACCCGAGGACGTTGCTGAGGCGATGAGCTGGCCCGGTATCATTGGGCTTGGCGAAATGATGAATTTTCCCGGCGTGGTCAATGCAGACCCAAAAATGTTGGCCGAAATCGCAGCGACCCAGAACGCGGGTAAAACCGTTGGGGGGCATTACGCAAGCCCGGATCTTGGCCCGGCTTTCCATGCCTACGCGGCAGGCGGACCCGCAGATGATCACGAGGGAACCTGCGAGGCGGATGCAATTGCCCGTACCCGGCAGGGAATGCGGCACATGATGCGGCTTGGTTCGGCCTGGTATGACATTGAAACCCAGATAACAGCGGTTACGGAAAAAGGGCTCGATTCCCGTAACTTTATTCTTTGCACGGATGACAGCCATTCAGGCACGCTGGTCAACGACGGCCATATGAACCGCGTTGTGCGCCATGCAATCGAATGTGGATGCGAGCCGCTAGTCGCACTGCAAATGGCGACAATCAACACAGCAACCCATTTTGGGTTAGAGCGGGAACTTGGCTCGATCGCCCCTGGCCGCCGCGCCGATGTTGTTCTGACGTCGGACCTTAAAACACTGCCAATAAACCGCGTCATTGCACGTGGAGTAACAGTGGCGGAAAATGGGGTGGTAATGGTTGAATGCCCGCATCTGAAGTGGCCGGAAAAGGTACGGAAAACCGTGAATATGGGACGCATACTGATTGGTGCTGACTTCCATATCACAGCCCCGGAAGGCGCGAACACGGTCACTGCAAAAGTTATCGGCGTTGTTGAAAATCAAGCCCCAACCAAAGCTTTGACAGCAGAACTTTCCGTCGTGGACGGAATGGTCGAAGGGGACCCCGCTCAGGATGTTTGCCAAATTGCACTGGTGGAACGACATCGGGGTTCTGGTGGTGTGGTAAATGGTTTTGTGTCCGGGTTCGGGTATACTGGTGATATGGCGATCGCGTCGACAGTCGCACATGACAGCCATCACATGATCGTTGTCGGTACGAATCATGCTGATATGGCGATGGCTGCGAACAGGCTGCAAGATGTTGGCGGTGGTATCACGGTCTGGCAAAACGGACGCGAACTGGCCTTGGTGAAACTGCCAATTGCAGGTCTCATGTCGGACGCACCCGCGCAAGAGGTGGCAGAAACTGCTGATAAAATGGTCGCTGCTATGGCGGCCTGTGGCTGCACGCTGAACAATGCTTATATGCAGCATTCACTGCTGGCACTTGTTGTTATCCCAGAACTACGTATCTCTGATTTGGGTTTGGTGGACGTCACGAAGTTTGAGCTGACAGAGCTGTTTGAAAAAGGACAATAACAATGACAGCACATTTCGAAATAGACGTAGAAACCCCGGCCGTTCCCGCACATGAAAGCTTCACCGACGCTAAGGCAGCAGTGGAACGGCTGAAAGACCTTTATCGCACAGCCACTCAATTCCTGAGCGAGAGGTTTTCAGAAAAAGCGACAGGCCCTCGGCCCGATAGACGGTACAGGGCATTTTATCCCGAAATTCGGGTTACGACGACAAGTTATGCACAGGCAGACAGCCGTCTGAGTTTCGGCCATGTCGCAGTTCCGGGAACTTATTCAACCACTGTCACGCGGCCCGATTTGTTCGAAAACTACCTGTGCCAGCAAATAGATTTGTTGATGTGCAATCATAGTGTTCCTGTGGTGATAGGCATATCGGATACACCAATGCCGGTTCATTTTGCGGTCGCTGGTGACGCCGAGGTGAACGTTCCGCAAGAAGGGTGCATGGAGTATCCACTGCGCGACGTCTTTGATGTGCCAGATCTTTCAACCACAAATGATGATATAGTGAATGGCTTTGGTTACAAAAATCCGGACGGGTCAGGCCCGCTTGGTCCGTTCACGGCGCAGCGCGTGGACTATTCTTTGGCGCGGTTGGCGCATTATACGGCGACTCCGGCTGAACAGTTCCAGAACCACGTTTTGTTTACCAACTATCAATTCTACATAGAAGAGTTTGAGGCATACGCACGTGAAATGCTGGCTAAACCTGGCAACGGCTACACAGGTTTCGTTGGGCCGGGAAACGCGGAAATCTCTTCGCCAGACCAAATTCTGGACGCACCAGCGAAATTGCCTCAGATGCCGACCTATCATTTGAAACGCGCGGATGGGACGGGAATCACACTGGTGAACATAGGGGTGGGTCCTTCAAACGCCAAAACAGCAACAGATCACATTGCGGTTTTGCGGCCTCATGCCTGGCTGATGGTCGGGCATTGCGCCGGGCTGCGGAACTCTCAGAACCTTGGGGATTTCGTGCTCGCGCATTCTTATCTGCGCGAAGATCATGTTCTGGATGACGACCTGCCAATCTGGGTTCCAATTCCACCGCTTGCGGAAATTCAAATCGCTTTGGAACAGGCAGTTGCGTCAGTTACCAAACTGGAAGGATTTGAGCTTAAACGCATCATGCGAACGGGGACCGTCGCCACCATTGACAACCGCAACTGGGAGTTGAGAGACCAGTCAGGCCCGGTTCAGCGTCTTTCACAGTCGCGCGCCATCGCTTTGGATATGGAAAGTGCAACGATCGCAGCAAATGGGTTTCGCTTCCGCGTCCCTTATGGAACATTACTGTGTGTTTCTGACAAACCTCTGCATGGTGAGTTGAAATTACCGGGAATGGCCTCGGATTTTTATAAAACACAGGTTTCGCGGCATTTGAAAATAGGTATACACGCTATGGAAGCATTGCGGAAAATGCCACTGGAACGCATCCATTCACGCAAATTGCGTAGCTTTGAAGAGACCGCGTTCCTCTGAGACGGCGAAAATCAGCACAAAATACATGAAAATCTGAAGAATTTTACCACTAATTGTTGTGTCCCACCACAACATGCCGTTAAATGCGCCCAATAATGCCCAAGTTATCAGGGCTTCATGAGGAGACATACAATGGCAAAACCAATGACAAAGACCCAGCTTGTAGCTGCTCTGGCCGACGAAATGGGCTCAGACAAAAAAGCAGCGAACGGCGCACTGGACGCAGTTATCGCGGTTATCACGCGCGAAGTAACCGGCGGCGGCGCTGTGACCCTTCCAGGTGTTGGTAAAATTTACTGCCGCGAACGCCCAGAGCGTATGGTTCGCAATCCCGCTACTGGCGAGCAGATCAAAAAAGACGCCGACAAAGTTGTCAAAATGACAATCGCGAAAGCGCTGAAAGACGGCGTCAACGGTTAATATTTTCGGGGATTGTCCCCAACGCTGAATACATTAGGGTCGCCTGACGCAGGCGACCCTTTTCATTTGGAGGCAGCAATGGACATACGTGCGATAGGCATGGGGCTTGCCTTTGCATTGATGTGGTCTTCGGCCTTTACCTCTGCGCGGGTCATCGTGATGGATGCGCCCCCCTTGGGTTCTCTGGCACTACGATTTTTTATCTCGGGAATTATCGGTGTGGCGATCGCCCGGATGATGGGCCAAAGCTGGACCCTGACGCGCGACCAATGGCGTGCGACATTTGTTTTTGGGCTGTGCCAGAACGCTCTATATCTGGGGCTTAATTTTGTTGCGATGCAAACCATCGAAGCGTCGCTTGCCTCTATCATCGCATCGATGATGCCACTGATGGTTGCCTTTGCTGGCTGGGTGGTTTTTCGCGAACGGCTTCGCCCGCTTGCGGTACTCGGCCTGCTGGCGGGCGTAATTGGCGTTGGCCTGATTATGGGTACGCGGATTAACGGTGGAGTTGACCTCTACGGCGTCAGCCTGTGCGGAATCGCCGCCGTAGCCCTGACCATTGCCACACTTTCGGTGCGGGGGGCATCGTCCGGCGGAAATGTCATGATGATTGTCGGGCTGCAGATGTTTGTTGGCGCGGGTATTCTGGCCGTCGCGTCAGCCGGGCTGGAAACAATTGAGGTTAACTTCACCTGGCGACTGGGTTTTGCGTTTATCTACACAACGCTGGTTCCGGGTGTACTGGCAACCTGGGTTTGGTTCGCGCTGGTTGGCAGAATAGGTGCTGTACGCGCAGCGACCTTTCACTTCCTGAATCCATTCTTTGGTGTTGCAATCGCCGGTGTTTTACTTGGCGAAGCGATAGGCGGGATAGACCTGATTGGTGTCGCGATCATCACTGTGGGCATTCTGGCGGTTCAGTTGTCTAAACAACGCGCTTAGCCACCCCAGTTTTCGGGTAATTTGTGGCCAATTTCATTCGCAAGATTTTCCAAAAACCCGCGCATAATTGCGGCCCGCTCCGTTGCCAGCTTACGGGCGGTATCGGTCGACATCTCACGAGGAAGCTTTAAGAGCTTTGCGGTCCAGTGATCGATTGAGAACCGTAGATCATCAAGTGCACGGATTGTTGGAAATGGGTCGGTTGGATTATAAAGTTCACGCCCCAAAGAACCCGCGACTGCAAAGGCGCGCGCGATACCAATGGCCCCCAGCGCATCTAACCGATCAGCGTCCCGCAAAATCTTTGCCTCTATGTTTCGCGCAGGAATGTTCGCAGAGTAGCTATGTGCCTCTATCGCGTGTCTGATTGTTGCAATGTCTTCCTCGGAAAACGAAAATGGAGCAAGTAGCCCCTCAGCTGCATCTGCGGACATAGTCGACGCACCCACCCGGTTTGGGTCATCTTTTGGCAGGTTTACCAGATCATGAAAATAGGCCGCTGCTAAGAGCGTGCTTCCAGCAACCACACCTTCGCCTTCGGCAATCTGCTGACAGTTTCGCCAGACCCTGTCGAGATGCGCGAGGTCATGCGCAGCATCACTCGCCATGTGATCCGCAACGATCCGGCGAAACTGTTGGTGTAAATCAGCCAATCTTGCCCTGATTTTCACCAACCTGGCCACGGTGCAACAGCAGGTGGTCCAGTATAACGCAGGCCATCATTGCTTCGCCGACCGGAACTGCGCGAATCCCAACGCAGGGATCATGGCGGCCTTTGGTGATTACCTCAATCGGGGTGCCATCTTTGCGGATCGATCTGCGTGGTGTGAGGATCGATGACGTTGGCTTTACGGCGAAACGAACGACGAGATCCTGACCAGTGCTTATTCCACCCAAAATGCCGCCCGAATGGTTAGAGCTATATTCAGGCCCATCCGGCCCCATGAATATTTCGTCCGCATTGTCGGTGCCTTTTAGCGCTGCCGCCGCCATGCCTTCACCAATCTCAACACCCTTTACGGCATTGATTGACATCATTGCAGCCGCAAGGTCGGTATCAAGTTTACCGTAGACAGGCGCGCCTATGCCTGCCGGGACGCCACGCGCCACAACCTCGACAACGGCCCCAACCGAGTTTTTTGATTTACGGATTTTTCCAAGATAGGCGTCCCAATCCTTTACAGCGCCTGCATCGGGAATCCAGAAATCATTCTGGTCGATCGCATCCCAATCAAATCTGTTCCGGTCAATGTGCATTTCGCCCATCTGAACCATGTAACCCCTGATCTCGACATCCGGTGCCAAGGCTTTGATCGCTTCGCGCGCAACCCCACCCGCTGCAACCCGTGCAGCGGTTTCACGTGCCGACGACCGGCCGCCGCCACGCGGGTCGCGGTTTCCGTATTTTTGATGGTAGGTGATGTCTGCGTGGCCGGGACGAAAGGTTTCGGCTATATCCCCATAATCCTTGGACCGCTGATCGGTGTTTTCTATCATCAACTGAATCGGCGTGCCTGTGGTTTTGCCTTCATACATTCCGGACAGAATGCGTACCAGATCGGCCTCTTGCCGCTGCGTGGTGTGCTTGCTCTGGCCGGGTTTGCGTTTGTCGAGCCAGTGCTGGAGCATTTCGGGAGTGACCGGCACACCGGGGGGGCAGCCATCCACTGTCGCGCCCAAAGCGGGCCCGTGACTTTCGCCCCAGGTGGTTACACGAAAGAGATGCCCGAATGTATTGATGCTCATGCAAACGCTCCTTTTCAACTGCTCTACCGGGCGGCGGCGCCTGTCTCAAGGGGTTTTGGCTTGCCAAGTGCGTTATGCCGCCCTAGAGACATCCTTACCTCGGGGGGCCTTTACTGGCTGAGATGCAATAGCGGACCCGTTGAACCTGAACCGGTTAAGACCGGCGGAGGGAAGGTTGAGATGCACTCATCCCGATATCCGCCCGTCGGCAAATAGAGGATGAGATATGAAATATCCACTGATCGCCGCGGGACTTTGTGCAGCCAGCATGGCTGCGGCAGAGGCGCCCGTTCTGACAGTTTACGCACCAGACTACTTTGCGTCTGAATGGGGACCGGGCCCCGGCATTGAAGCAGGGTTTGAAGAACGCTGCGCCTGTGACTTGCAATTTATCACGGGTGATGTTCTGCCCCGGCTGTTGCTTGAAGGGGAACGGACAGAGGCGGATGTTGTCATTGGCCTGAACACCGATGTCACGCTGAAGGCGCGGGAATCAGGCTTGTTTGGCACACATGGTCAAGACACCAGTGGCCTCACGCTGCCAATTGAATGGGCGGATGACGTGTTTCTGCCCTTTGACTGGAGCTACCTTTCCTTCGTCTACGACAACACCAAGCTTGAAAACCCACCCACCAGCTTTGAAGCGTTGTTAGAGATGCCGGACGATGTGAAAATCGTCATTCAGGACCCACGGAGTTCGATCTCTGGCCTTGGCCTTTTGCTTTGGGTGAAATCGGTTTACGGGGATGATGCGGAAAACGCCTGGGCACGGCTTGCGCCAAAAATCCTGACCGTGACCAAAGGCTGGTCTGAAGCCTACGGTATGTTCACGGATGGCGAAGCTGACATGGTTTTGTCGTTCACCACGTCGCCCGCCTATCACATCATAGCCGAAGAGGATTTGACAAAATCGGCGGCGATTTTTGATGAGGGCCACTATGTGCTTGTTGAACTGGCCGCAAAAATCGCGACGACCGATCAGCCGGAACTTGCTGACGCGTTTATGGAATACGTCCTGTCAGAAGAGTTCCAGTCTATGATCCCGACAAGCAACTGGTCCTACCCCGCCCAACTTGATGCAGCGAAACTACCCGCACAGTTTTTGCAGTTAGGAACGCCTGAGAAGGCGATCTTCTTGTCCGAACAGGAAGCGAATGATGTACGGGACGGAGCATTGGAAGAATGGCGAAACGCCTTGTCCCAATAAAGCCGGTCGACGGCTTGGGGGCGGTTTCTGCCGCCCTCATCCTTTTGCTGACGCTTGGCACACTGGCTGCTGTAGTAACGCGGGCAGAGGGGGTATCCGCCTTGCGCCCAGCAGATTGGGCTGCGTTAAGGTTTACGCTTTGGCAGGCGTTCCTTTCGGCATCTCTAAGCGTGCTTCTTGCAGTGCCGGTGGCACGCGCGCTTGCGCGGCGGCAGTTTTTCGGGCGCTCAGCACTTATAACATTGCTTGGCGCGCCGTTTATCCTGCCGGTTATTGTTGCGGTGCTGGGATTGCTCGCGGTGTTTGGCCGGTCAGGCATACTCAGCACGATGCTTGGCTGGGTGGGTTTGCCGCCTGTTCATATTTATGGATTACACGGCGTCGTTCTGGCGCATGTCTTTTTCAACATCCCCCTTGCGACACGCCTTATTTTGCAAGGTTGGCTGGCCATCCCGGCAGAGCGGTTTCGCCTTGCCGCCTCGCTTGGCTTTGACAATGCAGACATACAGCGTGTTCTGGAATGGCCAATGCTGCGCGCGGTTGTACCGGGTATTTTCATGGTGATCTTCCTGCTTTGCATGACCAGCTTTGCGGTTGTTCTTGCGCTGGGTGGGGGGCCAAAGGCGACAACGCTGGAACTCGCGATTTATCAGGCGTTCCGGTTTGACTTTGATCTTGGAAAAGCGGCTCTTCTTGCTGTCATTCAATTTGGTTTATGCGCGGTTGTTGCGGTTATCGCGTGGCGTGTGGCAACACCCGCAGGCATGGGGGCAGGGCTTGACCGGACTGTTGAACGGTGGGACACGAGCAATCCGGTGCTTCGCGCGCAGGATTTTACCGTCCTTGTGTTCGCCACGCTGTTTTTGCTCACTCCCCTGGTCGTGATCTTTCTTAAAGGTGCCGGAGCAGTCTGGACGCTGCCTGATGTTGTCTGGTGGTCTGCGTTCAGATCAGTATTGGTGGCCTTGGGTTCTGCAGCACTCGCGATCAGCTTGTCTTTGTCCTTGGCATTGCTTGCAGTCAAACTTGGCCAGAAACGAACCGCCGGATTTGTCGAGGGTATTGGGTATCTGACGATTGCTGCGTCACCTTTGGTCGTCGGGACCGGGTTATTTATCATGATCTTCCCGTTTGCGCGCCCGTCCGATCTGGCGCTGCCGGTAACAGCTGTCGTAAACGCCGCGATGAGCCTACCATTCGCCTTGCGCGCGTTGAGCCCCGCACTGCGCGACATTGAAAATGACTATGGTCGCCTCGCTGACAGTCTTGGTCTGTCAGGCTGGTCCCGGTTGCGGTTGCTGATCTTGCCACGGATGCGCAGACCGCTTGGGTTCGCTGCTGGTCTTGCGGCAGCGTTGTCGATGGGGGACCTTGGGGTGATCGCATTGTTTGCTGATCCTGAGAGCGCGACACTACCGTTACAGATGTTTCGTTTAATGACAGCCTACCGGATGGGCGACGCGGCAGGAGCGGCGCTAGTCTTGTTGGCGCTCAGCCTGTGTCTGTTTTGGATTTTTGATCGTGGGGGCCGTGTTGATGCTGACACTTGAAAGATTGGAAATTGTTCAGGATGATTTTTGCCTTACGGCTAATCTGTCAGTCCCAACAGGAGCAAGGGTTGCTGTAATCGGGCCATCCGGGGCGGGCAAATCAACCTTGCTCGCGGCCATCGCAGGTTTCCTGAAACCCGGAAGTGGTAAAATCCTGTGGGATGGAGTTGATCTGGCTGACCTTCCGCCGGGAGAAAGACCGCTAAGTTTGTTGTTTCAGGACAATAACCTGTTTCCACATTTAAATGCTGCGGAGAATGTTGGCCTTGCCCTGCGTTCTGATCTGAGGCTATCCTCTTCGCAGAAAGATGCCGTGACCCATGTTCTTGAACGAGTGGGGTTGAAAGGGTTCGGCAACCGCAAACCTGCCGCTCTGTCGGGCGGGCAGATCGCCCGCGTTGCGCTTGCACGTATGATCTTGCGTCAAAAACCATTGGTGTTGCTGGACGAGCCATTCGGTGCGCTCGGCCCGGCATTAAAAGGAGAGATGCTAACCCTTCTGGCAGACCTGCTTGATGAGACAGGCGCAACCCTGCTGATGGTTAGCCACGACCCGGATGATGCAGTGCGCATTTCAAACCAAACAATCCTTGTGGCAGAGGGTATTGCGCATCCGCCAACAGATACGGCCACGCTATTTGCCAACCCGCCAGACGCGTTGAAAAACTATCTGGGATAGCCTTCAGAAAAAATTGTGCGACAGCACGAACATCAGAGGCACTGGCGCGACAGCAATCAGGAGTGAAATAACAAACGCGGGCAGTGGATATAGCCCGGACATGCCTGCCGCGAATGCAATGCCGCCACCGCCGCCCAGAACAACGTTACCCGGCAGGTTTAATACAGCGATCAGCGCAAGATACCTGTGCTTTAGCAGGATCGGAATAATACGGTTCGGCGCGTTCTCTGCCAAATAGGAAAGGCGCTCTTTGTGGTCCAGACCAGCCAGTTTCTCCACCAGGGTTTGTGCGCGTTCGAACCCCAGATATGCAAATGCTCTGGCAATAAGGGCGGCAGGAACAAACCGGCCAATCAGGTAAGCGATCAGCAAAGCGGCCACCATGCACAGATAGACCAATATCGCGGCACTTGCGCCAAAGATCATCAGCATACCAAACCCGATTTCGGCACCGGGAACAAATGGTATTGCTGACGTGACGATGTAGAGACCCGCGACGGTCAATATCATCATCCGCATTAGTGGTTTATCGTTTAGCAGCAGCTTCGCTGGACGCGTAGTTCGCGGCGCGTTGTCCAAAATACCAACCGATGAAAAGAATCGCGAGAAAAACGATAAGGACCACGAACCGGCGTTTGTGGTTAGAAAAATGTTTTATTAGGGTGCCCGCAGCCATGCTGTGCGCCTATAATCAATTTGTGCGGGTTTACCCTAGCACAGCAAAAAAGGCAGAACGCATCACGATCGCCTGACAGGTTAGTGATACAGGCTAACAAAAGAAAACCCCGCCGAATGGCGGGGTTTATTCATTTCAAAATCAACGAGTTCTATGCTTCGCCGGATTTCGCTCTTTTCTTGATTGGTGCCCAAATCCGTTTGTTGGTGAGATAGAGCAACACCGACAGGATCAACAAAGAGAAAACACCGATGAAGCCTGCTTGCTGACGCGCCATCATTTTTGGTTCCGCTGCCCACATCAGGAAGGCAGAAACATCCATTGCTTCGTGGTGGAAATCGTTAGAGTGGCCGTCGGCGTACTCTACATCTTCGCCAACCAGCGGCGGCGCCATTGAAATCCAGCCGCCCGGGAAGGCAGTGTTTTCATAGAAAGTGACGTTGTTCTCTTCTTTTTCGTGGCCGGTGTAGCCAGTCAGGATCGAAGCGATATATTCAGCACCACCCATGCCGCGAACGGCCTGATTGATCCCCAGGCCATATGGCCCGTGAAAGCCCGCGCGCGCTTTTGCCATCAAAGACAAGTCAGGCGCACCAGCCGCAGTGTTTGCAGGGAAGTGATCCGCAGGGGTCGCCGGACGGAAATCGCCGTCACCGTCGCTAAGCTCGGGATCCCAGACTTCGAAGTTTTCAGCGTAAGCCCGTGCCTGATCTTCTGAATACCCAAGTCCGCCTTCATCCGCGAGGTTGCGGAAGTAGACATATTGCATGCCGTGGCAGGCTGAACAGACTTCGGTGTAGATTTGCAGGCCGCGTTGTAGCTGGTTCTGATCGAATTTGCCAAAAGGTCCTTCGAACGAGAAAGCAAAATCTTCGATGTGTTGTTCGCCACCGGCTGCAAAAACGCCTCCGGTTGAAAGGCCAAGGGCCGTGACGGCGGTGATCGCTAGTTTTCTGATCATTGTCATTGTCCCTTTCACTCGGCCGGCGTTTCAGCTTTGGCGCCATAGTGGGCGTCAAAATCTGCTTCGATGGTCGCCGGTTGCGCATCCGGTTTTTCAATCACACCCAATAGCGGCAGGATGATCAGGAAGTAGGCGAACCAGTACGCGGACGCGATCAGTGAAATCCAGTCATATGGGAATTCAGCAGGGCGTGCGCCAACCCACATCAGAACAAAGAAGTCGATCACGAGAAGCACAAACCACCATTTGAACATCGGACGGTAACGACCCGAGCGTACCGATGAAGTATCAAGCCAAGGAGCCAGCGCCAGGACGGCGATTGCGCCAAACATCGCCAGAACACCAAAGAACTTGGCGTTGATGATGCCACCGGTGACAAAGCTTACAAGCTGAACAGCCCAGACATCGGCCGTGAAGGCCCGCAGGATCGCGTAGAACGGCAGGAAGTACCATTCGGGAACGATGTGTGCCGGTGTCACAAGTGCGTTGGCTTCGATGTAGTTGTCCGGGTGGCCAAGGTAGTTCGGCATAAAGCCGACGATCGCCCAGAATACCATCATGATAACAGCCAGCGCAAAGACGTCTTTGATCACAAAGTAAGGCCAGAACGGAAGGGTGTCTTTTTCCGCGACAGCCTTAGAGTCCTTGCGTACGTCGACGCCGGTTGGGTTGTTGTTACCGGTTGAGTGGAATGCCCAGATATGAACAACCACAAGCCCAGCAATCACAAACGGCAGCAGGTAGTGAAGTGAGAAGAACCTGTTAAGTGCCGGTTGCCCAACTGCGCTTGCGCCCAGAAGCCATGTCTGAATTGCTTCACCAATACCCGGGATCGCACCAAAGAGGCCGGTGATCACAGCAGTACCGTGGAAAGACATCTGACCCCAGGGCAGAACATAACCCATAAACGCCGTGCCCATCATGCAAAGGTAAATCAGCATCCCGATGATCCACGTAACTTCACGCGGTGCCTTGTAAGATCCGTAGTATAGACCGCGGAAGATGTGTGCATAAACCGCCACGAAGAACAGTGATGCACCGTTCATATGAACGTAGCGCATCATATGGCCGCCGTTCACATTGCGCATGATATGCTCAATCGAGGCAAACGCCATGTCGACATGCGGCGTGTAATGCATAGCCAGAATGATGCCGGTGATAATTTGCAATACTAGGCAGAATGTAAGGACGATACCCCAGATCCACATCCAATTCAGGTTTTTGGGTGTGGGGATCATCAGTGTATCATAGAGAAGGCCAACCACAGGCAGGCGCGAATGGAGCCATTTTTCGATACCCGATTTGGGCTCGTAATGGTCGTGCGGAATTCCGGACATTTGTGCCTCCCTTAACCCAGCTCGATCGTCGAGTCATCGACGAAGTTGGCGACAGGCACCGGAAGATTTTCCGGAGCCGGACCTTTACGAATGCGACCCGAAGTATCGTAGTGTGACCCGTGGCATGGGCAGAACCAGCCACCAAATTCACCAGCGGCATTGCCAAGCGGTACACAACCAAGGTGCGTACAAACGCCCATCATCACCAACCACTCGCCGTTTTCGTCAAGCGCGCGGTTTTCATCTGATGCGTCAGCGGATTCGTTTCCATTGTCGTTGCGCGCGTTCGAATCGATCAGCACGCTCATGTCAACATTGCGGGCCGCTTCAATTTCTTCTTCCGTGCGGCGACGGATAAAGACGGGCTTGCCCTGCCATTTGACTGTAAGTTGCGTGCCGGTATCGATACCCGAGATATCAACGCGGATTGAGGCCAGCGCTTTAACATCGGCACTTGGATTCATCTGATTTACGAGCGGCCATACGGCAGCACCTGCTGTCACAGCACCGGCACCTGCCGTTGCATAATAAAGGAAATCCCGGCGGGTGCCTTCGTGATCTTCTGCGTGAGACACGAGAGTTTCTCCCTTCCCTGGCCGAATGGCCATATAGTTTCACTGGACCACGCGCGAACGTAGCCTTCTCGCGCGGCTGTTTATCCGCCCAAATGCGCTCCGTCCAGAAGACAATGCGGCTCAATCAAAAAAGATGCGGTTTTGTCGCGGTTCATCAGGCCAAGCTACAGCGGCATTTGCGGCTCAGGAAGACTAAATTTGTCATTTTGCGTTTAACTTTGCATCCAAAACGCCTCTGGACCCTGAATTTGCGTCAACTCCAGTCGACCAGCACAAGAAATCACCCGGCAGAAGTAAGAAAACCTCAAATCGCCAGTACATGTTTTTCGAATTGAGAGTTTGGTTTAGCCGGCCGACTCATTCATTATGACACGGTATCCACCCGGTTTTGGGGGTTCTGCAAGGAATTCGCCAAATGATTGCCAAAGCTCAGCAACTTTTGCCTGATTTGCATTTGAAATTTCTTCGCTTTCGACAATCGAGATGACATAGCCGTTTCCGTCTGCGTCCACAGCATTAATGAAATGCTTCAATCCGGCCAGCGCCAGGATTTGTGGCTTTAGCCGCTCCATTGTATCTTCCGCAGCTTCGATAGTTCCCGGTTTAAGTTTATAGGTAGTTATGCGTGCAAACATTTCAGTCCCCCAAAAATACTCTCTCTGCCAAGCAGAGTTTCAAAAACCTCACAGTTTCAGAATTCTGAGTTTAGACAGATTTCGGAGAAACGCCTAATCTGGTTTGACGTGGCAAATACTAGCCAGCAGGGGGAACTGTCGCCAGCATAGACTCGCGTTCAGCGAATCGTTCATACCAGTCCGCCAGTGCCTCGTGCCCCTTTCGCCAACCCCGTGCATCGTGGCGTAAGTCGAGATATCCAAGAGCGCAGCCTATTGCAATTTGCCCCATATCAAGAGGGCCGCTCAGCTGGCTCATCCAGCGGCTGTTAACGGCATCGACGGCATTGGATACCTTGCTCCATTGCGCCTCAACCCAATCTGGGAATTGTTTTTCCTCGGGGCGTAAACGACCCTCGTAAACCATCAGAAGTGCTGCGTCGAGAATACCATCCGCAGTGGCCTCAAGCGTGAGGGCATCCCACAGTCTGGCACCGTCTGGGTAGAAACCCGCCTGAAACTGTGTGTCCAGATAACGGCAAATGACGCGGCTGTCATACAGCGAAGGGCCATCATCGCGCGCCAATGCGGGAACTTTACCAAGCGGGTTTTGCGCAATTGCGCTTGCTGACGCTTCAAATGGAGTACCGTGTGTGGGTTCCAGTGCGACCGCTTCGGTCTGTTCTGCTTCATGTAATAGGACCATGACCTTGCGTACATAGGGCGAGGTCGCGCTGTAGTATAGTTTCATTCAGATGCCTTTCGGATGCGTATACGGCCCAAAGCCGAAATGTCTATATCCACACCGGGGCCCATTGTTCCCAGCCGGATCGTTCTTTTAAAATGAAAGCCAGCGTTGGTCTGGTCACCATCGCGACGCAACGTTGCACCTTCTTCAAGTTCGTCGAGCGCGTCTTCAGCGCGTTGATCGCGGCGACCTCGTTCAATGGTGCGCGTGACAGCATAAGCAGCCAACGCAACGGCGCCATAACGCAATGCAAGACCTGCAACCGGGGCAAGGGGTAACGGCATTTTCTCCTCCCAATCTGTAATTCAAATGTAGGAAGCCAGTCTGCCGATGTCCAATCAAGCTTTGGGTGGGGCCATCATCAGCGTCGAAAGGTGGCGTGTTTCGTGACCTATTCCAGATGCCTCCATCTGAGATGCCGCGTTGCTGCGGGCCTCATCAGTTTTGTTCTGGCCAAGCTTCCATGTACCGTCAATGCTGGTGATCTCGAGTCTAAATGGAACGATCTGGCGCATCATTTTGTCCATAACGCCATCGCTCATTTTGCCAGAAAGCCAGGGTGTCTTTGGCAGCAGATCCGCCTCAAACCGCGCCGAAAGACGATTAAGCAGGTCTCTTAACTTATCCGGTGGCTCTTTTATCAACTGGCCACGCAAGTGTACCGCAACATAGTTCCATGTTGGCACCTGATCATCGATCCCATACCAGTCTGGTGAAACATAACTGTCCGGACCAGAAACAGCTACAACCGCCGACACTGGTTCACTTAGCGCGCGAACTATCGGGTTTGACCTTACCAGATGCAACTCTGCGACTTTACCGTCATCGGACAGCAAAAACGGAACATGTGAAAGCAGCGGACCTTCCGATCCGTTTACAGAAAGAATGCCAAAACCGCGCTTCTGCGCAAAACTTTGATTCGCTTTACCGGGCATCTGTCTGAAGGCTGGGTTTGGGTGCATGTCGCGTCTCCGTTTGAAAATGTCTTATCTGGGTATTGCCTTCAGGCCAAGGCTTAGCCATTTTGGCTGTGTTCTCAGGGCGGGGTGAAATTCCCCACCGGCGGTGTGTGGCGCGAGCCATAAGCCCGCGAGCGGCTCCGGATATCGGGGTGTCAGCAGATCTGGTGTGATTCCAGAGCCGACGGTCATAGTCCGGATGGAAGAGGACGATTGGGTGTTAAGGCATGGTGCCTTGGCGTTCCTTTCGTTTGCACGCTCTGGGTGACGTGTCTGGAATGAAAGGAAAGAACTATGACACCCACCCGCTACGCCTTTATCAAGGCAAACTGGCACTCAGATATTGTTGATCGCGCCTTAGATGGATTTTGCGAGCTGATCCCGGCCTCTCAGGTCGATGTGTTTGATGTGCCCGGCGCCTTTGAAATGCCGCTTGTAGCACGCGATCTTGCGGCGTCCGGTCGTTACGCCGCTGTGGCTGCAGCCGCATTCGTGGTTGACGGCGGCATATACCGGCACGACTTTGTGGCACAAGCTGTGGTCGATGGTTTGATGCGCGCAGGCATGGATACTGGTATTCCAGTGTTGTCAGTCTCGCTGACCCCGCACCACTATCAGGAAACAGATCACCACAATGAAATCTACCGCGCGCATTTTGTTGAAAAAGGACGCGAGGCCGCAAAGGCAGCGTTGATGATTGGCAAGACAAGGGCTTCTCTAGCAGCCTGATTTCTTTTTCCCAAAAATATCCCCGCCGGAGGCATTAATCTTTTTTTGTCTCTGGCAACGATTTCAGGGAAACAACACGACCTGATCACCGGCCTGCCATTTTGGGTTTCTCTTCATGATTGCCGTAAACCGCTCTGAGGAAAGAAACCTCTCGAGCCATTTAATAAGGTTCGGCCAGGGCTGCGCGTCAAACCAATCTTTGTCGATATTGGCGAACTGCCGTACGAAGGGTGCAATAGCCATATCTGCGATACTCGGGCTTTCACCAAACAGATAGAGTTGCTCAACAAGCATCATGTCGAGTTTGCGTAAGAATACCGATGCTTTTTCCCGCTCAACCGATGGGTCTGCATCTTTGTAGCGCGTTGCGTATTTTGTGCGATCAAGGGCAGACTTGAAGGGGCCATCCGCTTCAGCAATCAGGCTATGGGCCTCTTGCGGCACATTCAGCCACCCTTCGGGGTCATTTTTGCCAAGTGCCCAGTGCATCACGTCAAGGCTTTCTTCCAGAACCGTGCCGCCCGTAACAACCACGGGAACTGTACCCTTCGGGGAAGCGGTCAGAAATTCCGGTGCTTTATCGCGCAAAACGATCTCTCGTAGTTCACAGGTGATCCCGGCGCTGGCAATCGCCAATCGTGCGCGCATCGCATAGGGGCAGCGCCGAAAGGAGTAAAGAATCGGAAGAGTCATGCTGTTAACCGATGACCGTCATAACCCGTTATCCGGGTTGTGACGAGGCTGCCCTCGGTTTGATCAGTCGCAAAAGTCACCTCGGTAAACTGCTCTGTCCGCCCCATGTGCGGGTTTTCCAACAGAATATGGTGTGTCTTTCCGATCTGGTCGGAAAGATGGCGCGCAACCTGAGCTTCGCCCGCCGCACGCAAACGTGCCGCGCGTGATTTTATTGCTCGCCCATCGACAGCCGGCATCCGTGCCGCGGGCGTGCCTTCACGTGCTGAATAGGGAAACACATGAAGCCATGTCAGGTCACACTCGGTCACGAGTTTCAGAGAGTTTTCGAACATTTCTTCCGTTTCCGTCGGAAAGCCCGCGATGATGTCAGCGCCAAAAGTCATGTCGGGGCGCAAACGACGCGCCTCTTCGCAGAACGCGATTGCATCGTCTCGCAGATGGCGCCGTTTCATGCGCTTCAGGATCATGTCATCACCCGCCTGCAGGGAAAGGTGAAGGTGCGGCATAAGACGTGGTTCTGTTGCGATTGCTTGCATAAGGTTTTCATCAGCCTCGATGGAGTCTATCGAGCTGATCCGCAAGCGGGGCAGGTCTGGAACCAATTTGAGAATCCGCATCACCAGATCGCCGAGGCGTGGCGTTGCGGGCAGATCAGCACCCCAGCTTGTCAGGTCTACACCGGTCAATACGACCTCATTGTAACCCTTGTTGACCAGTCGCTTGATCTGATCGACGACAACACCAGCAGGGACAGATCGCGAATTGCCGCGCCCATAAGGGATAATGCAAAAGGTGCAGCGATGATCACAGCCGTTCTGAACCTGAACATAGGCGCGCGACCTTGTGCCAAACCCGTCAATCAGATGCCCGGCTGTTTCGGTGACTGACATTATGTCATCAACTTGCACGCGCTCCGTTTCCCCGATGAAATCCGGGCCGCGCATGGCTGCCCAGGTGCTGGCCTGCATCTTTTCAGTATTGCCGATGACAAGATCGACTTCGTCCATCTCGGCAAAGGTTTGCGGTTCAGTCTGCGCTGCACAGCCAGTCACAATCAGTTTCGCGTCAGGATGCGCGCGGCGCAGTTTGCGAATCTCCTGCCGGGCTTTGCGCACAGCCTCTGCCGTGACGGCGCAGGTATTCACCACAACAGCATTTTCGATACCGGCGGCGGCAGACAGTTCTTTCATCGCCTCGGTTTCATAGGCGTTCAGGCGACAGCCAAGCGTCGTGAAAAGGGGGGGGCTGCCTGACATCAGATGTTTTCCAGAAACTCTCGACGGATTACGCCGTCAAAGACATGGGTAATTGGACCAGTCATCCAGACACCGTCATCGCGCCAGTCAATTTCGAGATCACCACCATCCAGATGGATTGTCACCTTGCGGTCGGTCAGACCCTTTCGATGCGCCACAACCGCAGAAGCACAGGCACCAGACCCACAAGCGAGGGTTATCATTCCGCCGCGCTCCCAAACACGCATGCGCAAGGTTTGGCGATCTATAACCTGAATGAATTCAACGTTCGTGCGCTCCGGGAATAGCGGGTGATGTTCCAGCGCTGGGCCGACGTCTGATAATGGTACAGCTTCGGCATCATCAACGACGAAAACCATATGTGGGTTTCCCATACCGGCAGCACCGGGGGCCCCTTCAATTGGCAAGGCGTTCAGATCATCAACAGGATGGGCAAGTGGTATCTGATCCCACTCCAGTTGCGGCTGTCCCATGTTCACGCTGATCAGGCCCTCTCCGGCATCTACGGCTTGCAGGGTTCCGCGTCCCGTGCGGATGCTGGCAGCTTTCTGCCCGGTTTCGTCCATTATGATCCTTGCAACACAACGGCTGGCGTTGCCGCAGGCATCTGCTTTTGACCCATCAGAGTTCCAGAATTCTACATACAGATCCGCAACGTCAGACTCGCGCAACACCGCAAGCTGATCAAAGCCGACCCCGAAATACCGGTGCCCAATCGCCCGAGCGGTATCTTCATTCACCAAATCAGGCGCACTTCTTGCGTCGACAACAACAAAGTCATTGCCAAGCCCGTGCATCTTGCGAAACGGAAGCCCGCCCGTCTGGAGAGTCAAATCTGCCATGCGCATCATATAGGTTAAGCGGAAAAATCAATCCAGAGGGCTGATTCAGGCAATTTCGTCCTTGACCCCTGCGGTCAGCTTGCCTAAGACGGCGCCTCGTGAGGGCCCTTAGCTCAGTTGGTAGAGCGGCTGACTTTTAATCAGTAGGTCACTGGTTCGAACCCAGTAGGGCTCACCACATCTTTTCTAATTTAAATCAACAGCTTGCCGTCTTGTATTTTTGGCGCAGCCCAGTCTCGTTTCTCCCAACAGGGTCTCTGGGGGAAATATGGGAGACAATTGACGCGAGTTGAGCCCAAATCTTGCCAAAAGAGTAAAATAGGTAAGAACAAGTGAAAATATCAACTGTGTGCTCGGATTTCCCTTCAAATTTCGGAGGAAAATCGAGAGCGACGGCCTTCAATCTTTGATTACCCTAAGCGGCTCACGGATTCTATTTCGACGGCAGAACAGACATGCTGCGAGAATTGCCCTCGAAAACCTTGATTGCATTCCCGATCCGTTCCTTCACTGGGACGGGGTGATCGCTGCGAATGCGTCTCCGATGATATTGTGAATGTCCTGCCAATCCTGCATCTCGAAACGATTGCGCAGTTGCTTGGAGCTTAGGCGCACATCAAAACACAATCATTTGGAAGAGCTAGCGTAGGGCTCAGCCAACCGAAGTTCTGCTTCAGAGCAAACGCTGCGTAAGTCAAATGGATACTTGTCCAGGTCACAATTGGTGCTTCGTATTACAGAACCGGGAATGCCGCGCTATGAGCGCAGATCTTGCGCAGGCGTTTGCTGTTTGCTCTGGCGAGTTTGGTCATGCCGCACCGCGCAGCTCGGGGAATTGTTTCATGACGGTTTCGTGCGTCGGGATTGGTTTCGTAGCACCGTAACCTGTTACGGACAAAGCTGCAGCAGCTGCGGCGTAGACCGCTGCCTCGGGCACTGTCTTCCCTTCAATCAGTTTTGACAGAAATGCGCCGTCGAAACAGTCCCCGGCACCGCTGGCATCTACGACTTCAACTTTGGGGCTGGGTAGGTGCTGCACTTCGTCTTGAAAAGACACCAGAACACCATTGTCACCCATGGTCATCGCCACAACCGCGGGTCCCAGGCTGCGATAGTAACTCAAGATGTCTTCGGGTCGGTCCATGCCGGTAAGCTGACGTGCGTCATCGTAGCCAGGCAGAACGATGTCCGCACGAGCGACAGTGTCGTGGATGACCTTGCGCGCCCGTTCCAAGGGCCAGAGTTTTAGCCGCAGGTTCGTGTCATAGGACACCCGACCTCCGTACTGTAGCATCTGATCGATGGCTGCCGACGCTGTTGCACTGGCAGAGGCGCTGATGGCTTGTGAAATGCCTGAAAGATGCAGGACCTGGGCCCCTTTCAACGCGGCGCTGTTCAGATCCTCTGGGCGCATTCGCGCCGCTGCTGAACCAGCGCGGCGGTACTCAAATTGATGCTCGCCGGTTTTATGCGTGATGAAGTAAATTCCAGTTGCGGCCTCTTCATGTGTCACCACACGTGTGTCGTCAATTCCTTCCGACCGCCATGTCTCTCGGATCATGGCACCGAACGGATCGTTGCCAAGTTGCGTCAGCATCGCCACGCGGGCACCCTGACGGGCAGCTGCAATTGCAACGTTAGATACGTCGCCTCCAATCCCTGAAACCCAGGTGCCGTTCCCAACATCGCTGAATTCGAACAGAGGTTCGCCGAGGCAAATCAGATCGGGCTTTTTCATTTTGTGTCTCAGTGGTTGTTTCGAAGTTTGAATTTCCGCTCGATATCCTGATAGTCCGTCGCGCCATCCAGAACCATACCCTCGGAAAACGGGCGGACCATGTCGCGGAAGATACCCTGCCATGGCGTCTGGCTTGCTGGGATAGGGAAACCACCTGCCTCTTCCAACTGTTGTCGACGCGAGGTAAGTTCACCGTCCGAGACCAGCACGTTTACGACCTTGGAGCGCAGGTCCACGCGGATAACATCGCCAGTTTTCAGCAACGCAAGTCCACCACCGTCGCAGGCCTCGGGTGAAGCGTTCAGAATCGAAGCTGATCCCGAAGTTCCCGATTGCCGGCCATCACCGATGCAGGGAAGGGCATGAACACCCTGTTTGATCAGATACGAGGGCGGTCGCATGTTAACCACCTCGGCCCCGCCCGGATACCCCTTGGGTCCGGCACCACGCATAACCAGGATGCACGTCTCATCGATATCAAGTGCCGGGTCGTCGATCGTGCTGCGAAACTGCTCCGGACCGTCGAATATGATCGCCCGACCTTCAAAGGCTTCGGGATCATCAGGATTTGAAAGATAACGCTGGCGGAACTCTTCGTTGATGACCGAAGTTTTCATCAGAGCACTATCAAACAGATTGCCTTTGAGGTTGAGAAAGCCTGCATTTTCCAGCATCGGGTTTTCAGCGCATCGGATCACATCACCATTGCTTGCCACTTGCCCGTCGTAATTCTGCGCGAGAGTTTTTCCGTTTGCGCCTTTCGCGTCGGGATGTGGCAGCAGCCCGGCACGCAACAACTCGGACACCACTGCGGGAACACCTCCGGCACGAAAAAAATCCTCTCCCAGATACGCACCCGAGGGCTGCATATTAACCAAGAGTGGAATGTGATGCCCCAAGCGTTCCCAATCGTCGTTGGTCAGTTCAATCCCCAAATGACGGGCGATTGCATTCAGGTGGATCGGAGCGTTGGTTGACCCCCCCAACGCAGAATTGATGACAATTGCGTTTTCGAACGCTTCGCGTGTCATGATCTCGCTGGGGCGCAGATCCTCCAGAACCATATCGACGATACGCAATCCGGTGTAATAGGCCATCTGCCCGCGCTCACGGTAGGGTGCAGGAATCGCAGCCGCCCCGGGTAATTGCATTCCGAGAACCTCAGCCAACGAGTTCATCGTCGTGGCGGTGCCCATAGTGTTGCAATAGCCGACAGAAGGTGCCGACGAAGCCGCGCGTTCCAGAAATTCTTCGGCGTCAATCTCGCCAGCGGCGAGTTGCTGCCGCGCATCCCAGATGACGCTTCCCGATCCGGCGCGTTTGCCATTGTGCCAACCGTTAAGCATGGGTCCGACCGAGAACGCAATCGCAGGAATATTGACGGTCGCAGCCGCCATTAAAAGAGCTGGGGTGGTCTTGTCACAGCCGATTGTCAGCACGACGCCATCAATTGGATAGCCAAAAAGCGTTTCGACGAGACCAAGGTAGGCCAGATTCCGGTCCAGCATTGCGGTAGGGCGTTTGCCGGTTTCCTGAATCGGATGAACTGGGAACTCAAGCACAATGCCACCAGCCGTTCGAATGGCTTCGCGGGTCCGTCCCGCCAATTCCAGATGATGCCTGTTGCAGGGCGACAGGTCGCTACCGGTCTGCGCAATAGCGATGATTGGCTTGTCCGAGCGCAATTCTTCAAGCGTCAGGCCATAGTTCAGATAGCGTTCGATGTAGAGCGCGGTCATCTCCGGATCATCCAGATTGTTGAACCAGTCTCGCGAACGTAATTTTGTTTTTGTCATTTACTCTTTCCTCTATCGGCCGGTCACACCAGGAAACGTGATCAGAATAGCCAGTGCCAGTACCTGCATGGCAATAAACGGCAGCAGGGAACGGAAAATCTCACCCAGTGAAATATCCGGCGGCGCCACCGATTTCAGATAGAAGGCTGCAGGCCCAAAGGGCGGCGACAGGAAACTGACCTGCATGTTCATGGCAAAGACAACGCCGAACCACACCGGGTCCAGTCCCAGATCGCGGACAATTGGCACAAAGATCGGCATGGTCAGCAGGGCGATGCCAACCCAATCAAGGAACATGCCCAGCACAAACAGGATAAGCATCATCAGAAGCACGATCACGGTTGGGTTTTCCGAAACACCAACAATGAGTCCAGAAACGAAGTTGATCCCGCCCATCAGGTTGAACACACCGACCAGCGCCGAGGCTCCAATACCGATCCAAACGATCATGCCGACGGTTGACAGGGTTTGCAGTGCAGCGCCTTTTAATAGACCCAAAGTGAACTCGCCCCGGATCACGGTAGACAGGGCTACGCCCACCACACCCATGGCAGAAGCTTCTGTTACTGATGCGATACCGCCATAGATTGACCCCAGAACAAAAATTACCACGATTATGGGCAGGATCAGCCCTTTAAGCAGCCGTAGTTTCTCGCGCGTTGGGATCTCACCGGCTTCGGGCACAGGTGCGATGGCCGGATTCAGATAGGCACGTATCAGCACATAGGCGATATAAAATGATGCCAGCATCAACCCCGGCAGGAACGACGCGGTGAACAAATCCCCGATAGAAACACTTGCCGTCAGACCATAAATAATAAGAACGATTGAGGGCGGGATCATCGTGCCCAGTGCACCGCCGGCGCAGCAAACACCGATGGCCAACCGCCGATCATAGCCCAAGCGCAACATTTGTGGCAGCGCCAGCAGACCCAAAAGAACAACTTCGCCGCCGATGATACCCGACATCGCGGCGAGTACAACGGCAACAAGAAGCGTCTGAATGGCAATCCCGCCTCGAAGCCGCCCGCCGACCACACGCATGGCGTCAAACAGGTCTTTGGCGATGCCGGATCGGTCCAGCATGGACGCCATCAGCACGAACATCGGTACTGAGACGAAAACGAAGCTGTTAACGAAACTGAAGATCCGCGAGGTGATCAGCGGCACCGACATTGGCCCGAACCAGCCAAGCGCAAAGATCAGCGCGACCAGGAGCGTCACGAACGCCAACGGCATGCCGGTCAACAAAAGCCCTAGCAGCAGGACGAACATCACGAGGGTTCCCCACTCAATGCCCATCGACTTCATGTCGGTCAAATAAGACAGAAATTCCACGGTTCAGCGCCCCACAGGCTTGCGCAGGTAGTTGAAGGCGAGAATTGCAAATTGCAGCGCCATCAGAATAAGCACGATAAAGAGAAATACCTTGACCAGTCCGGGCGTGGGCGGATCCCAGGCACTGCCACTGGTTTCCAGGCGAAAGTCGCCTGTCGGGGTCCATACCGCTCGTACAACACTCTGCCATGAAGCCCAGGCAAAAACCGCACAGGCGAAACTACAAGCCACGGATATGGCAACATCGAACCGTCGACGTTTGGCTGCGCCAAGCTGGTCGTAAATCAGCACCACCCGGATGTGGGCATTGCGCGATGCAACATAGAGCCCACCGAACACAAAGGAACAGGCTGTAAGAAAGATCACGGTCTCGTGCGCCCAGATCGTCGGCCGATTGAAACCGTAGCGCAAAATGACTTCCAGAAACAGGATTGCCGCGGAGGAAAGAATGGCTATTGCGAAAACGATGCCGAAAGCATTGATCGCCTTGCCAAATGCACCTGCCTGAGGGATTGCCTCTGCAACTCTCTCTGGCTCTCGTTCGTTCGCAATATCTGCCATTTACCCACCTCCCTTAAACCACGACTGCCCCAGCTTTCAAGGCTGGGGCAATCAAGTTAGCACGGCTTATTGCAGCAGGCCGTTGTCACTCAGGTATTTGGTCAAGGCTTCATAGACCACAGCGGATGCGTCTGATGCCCCTGCGGCGGCTTCCCATTCAACCTTGGCGATGGCGCGGAACTTCGCGCGCTCTTCCGCCGACCAATCGTGAACAGTCACCTCACCCGAGGCGACAGCTTCGGCAACCGCTGCGACGTCGCGTTCGGCCAGAGTGCTGACCTGCAGCCGCGCAAAGTCCGATACGCTCTGCTCCAGCGCGGCTTGAATATCTTCAGGCAGCCCGTCCCAGGTCGCCTTGTTGATGCTCACTTCAACCAGCGGCATGGAGTGAAAACCCGGGTAGACCGGATGACTGGCGATATCGTGCATGCCCTGGGCGTGGTTGGTCGAGAACACGGTATAGTCGGCGGCATCGATCACGCCCTTGTCCAGCGACGTGAAAACTTCGCTGCCTGGCAGGTTGACCGGCGCGGCACCTGCTGCTGCAAATACACGCTGAACCATGCCTTCAGGCGCGCGCATTTTCAGACCCATAAGGTCATCAACGCCATCCAGTGGCTTTTTCGACAGAAACGACTCCAGACCCGGGGTGGTGGCACCGATAAAGTGCAGGCCATAGGGCTCCATCAGCGAATTCATCAGCTCTTTGCCGCCGCCATTTTCCATGAAATCGAACATCTGCTCGGGATCGGACCAGGCGCCAACCGGATTGGCGATCAGGCCGAACGCAGGTTCTTTGCCAGCGAAGTAGGACGTGTCGGTGAAGTGGCCGTCCAGAATGCCCGCCGCTACGGCATCCTGTGTCTCGGTGTGGGCGACAATCGTACCAACCGGCAGCAGTTCGATCGCAACACGACCACCTGTCCGTTCGGTCACGCCCTCAGCCCAAGACTGTTGCAGGATAAAGTTGGCGTTTCCTGCCGGGTCCGACGACTGGAACCGGAAGTTGTAATCTTGCGCCAGAGCGGATCCGGCAAGGACCACCCCGACTACCGCAGACACGGTGAACTTTGAAAAAATCTTATACATCTCTTCTCTTCCTCCCAAAATGCTGACTTCTTGGCCGCACTTGCAAACTGTTAATGATTGCGCAATCATTTGTCAACTTTCCGCGTTGTTTATTTTGTAATAGGATTGCAGAATATGAAGAAAATTAAGACAAAGCATAAAATTACACTTGTGGACGTCGCCAAAGAAGCGGGTGTTAGCGCAATCACAGTTTCGCGCACAATTCGCTCACCACACATGGTGTCGCCTAAGGCGCGTGAGAAGGTTGAAGCTGCGGTTGATGCGCTTGGCTACGTGCCGGACGCAGCAGCTTCTGCGCTTGCCTCCAACCGTACGGATGTCATTGGTTTGTTGATCCCATCACTGACCAACAGCGTTTTTGCCGAGGTTTTGCGGGGCATGTATGACGAGATCGAAGGCACCCCGTATTCAATACAGATAGGTAATTACCGGTATAGTCCGCTGACAGAAGAGAAACTCATCCGGACCTTCCTGTGCCAGAAACCGGCAGGCCTGATTGTGGCAGGGCTCGATCAGACCGAGACCTCCCGAAAATTGCTGATGGAGGCTTCTTGCCCGATCGTTCAGATTATGGAATTCGACAAGGGACCCGTTGATAGCATGATCGGGTTTTCGCATTTCGAGGCGGGTGCTGCGGCAACACGTCATCTGATAGAGCAGGGTTACGAGCGGATTGGATTTCTGGGTGCGCGCATGGACCCGCGTTCACAACGCCGTCTGGCCGGATTCCGCCAGGAGCTTAAAAGCCGGGGGAGCCTTTCGACTGAGCGGACGGTTACCACCCCCGAAGCTTCCTCGGTGGGCCTTGGTGCCGAGTTGCTAAGAGAACTACTTGTCCGCGCGCCAGACACTGATGCGATCTTCTGCAACAATGATGACCTTGCAATTGGTGCGTTGCTTGAGGCACAGCGCCGTGGCATCCGTATACCTGAAGATTTTGGCATATGTGGCTTCAACGATCTTGAAATCAGTAAGCAACTCAACCCCGGGCTAACCTCTGTTGCAACGCCCCGGTACCGTATCGGAGGTGCGGCTATTAAAACGATTGTTCGGTCTTTAGAGACGGATTCGGTGACAGCGCGAAAGCGACTTGATCTTGGTTTTGAGGTTATTCCCCGCGGCTCGAGTGTCTTAAACCTGGAACAGAAAAATGCTCAAAGTTTACAATGAATTTGAACGCTGCCCTGATTTATCGACCAAGTCCTGAAATGTTATTTGGCAACAGCGGTTTTTGCGGACGTTCAGCATCGCCTTGGCATGATGGACAGCGGCATCAAGCCCCTGTTCCGCACCAAAGGTCGGTCAAGCGATTAGCATTCAGCTGTCCAACGGTGATCAGGACACATCGGTTTGTGGCGGTCAATTGGGTGGCCAAAGGAATAATGGGTGAGGATCTGTTGAATGAATTCGGTCGTATCTGACCCCGTTCTGATTGGAATCGATTGGGGCACTTCATCTTTGCGGGCTTTCTTGATTGGCGCGCAGGGCGAGGTGCTTGACCGCATCTCGACTTCGCAGGGGATCATGCATGTTCCGGACAGAGATTTCGACTCAGTTTTCAACGCGTTGGCTTCAGAGTGGCCCGCGGCTTGCAAACTGCCGGTTATTGCGTCCGGTATGATCACCAGCCGCAATGGGTGGGTCGAAACGCCTTATATCAACGTGCCATCCGGTGCCCAGGAACTGGCGGAGAACCTGATGTCGTTTGAAACGGCAGACGGAACGATTGTGCGGTTCGTGACCGGCATGACAACGGAACATAACGGCGCGCCGGACGTCATGCGCGGCGAAGAAACCCAGATCGTCGGGGCATCCGCACTGGGAATGGGTGACGGCGTTGTCGTCATGCCCGGAACCCACAGCAAATGGGTCACCGTTCGTGCTGGCAAGATTGAGGACTACGCAACTTTCATGACCGGCGAAATCTTTGCCGCTCTGCGGGGGCATACGATCTTGGGGACCCTGATGGAAGACGGGCCTTTTAATGAAACGGGCTTTCGTATGGGCGTATTGGCTGGGCTTCGGGAGGGATCGAACCTGCTGCATGACCTGTTTCATGTTCGCACGATGCCCTTGTTTGGAAGAATTAGCGCGGACATGGTCGCGGACTATCTGTCGGGCATGTTGATCGGCGCGGAAATTTCGGCACACATGCCGGGCAATGAAATCAGCGATCTGATCACAATTGTTGGGCGCGATGATCTTGCAGACCGATACCAAACAGCAATGGGTATTGCCGGTTTAACCAGCCAGCGTGCCCCAGATGACATTGTGGCGCTGGGCCATTTCCTGATCGCCCAATCAGCAGGATTGATATCATGACATTGTGGCAAGATGCACTCACACAAAATCCGCTTATTGCGATTCTAAGAGGGCTCGAACCGGATAATGCAGTTTCCGTTGCTGAAGTGCTGGTTGACGCGGGATTTCGCATAATTGAAGTACCTTTGAATTCACCCGACCCCTTGGTGTCGATCAAACGTATCGCCGACAAATACGGTGATCACATCGTCGTCGGGGCCGGGACAGTTTTAACGGCGGACGAAGTTTCGGCGGTTGTGGGCGCAGGTGGTCAGATCATTGTGTCACCAAACATGAGCCCCGAAGTCGGGGCGCGTGCAATTCAATTGGGCGCCAAATGGTGCCCCGGTGTGATGACCCCAACCGAAGCGTTCGAAGCGTTGCGATTGGGCGCGGCGGTCTTGAAATTCTTTCCCGCTGAAATGGTTTCGCCCGCAGTCTTTTCCGCCATGCGCGCAGTGCTGCCCAAGTCAGCTCTGGTTGCTGCAGTGGGCGGCATAACTCCCGAAATCATGCGCAGCTACCGCGCTGCGGGGGTCAACAGTTTCGGCCTTGGCTCAGCGCTGTTCAAGCCAGGCGATGGGTTGGACGAACTGGCACAGCGCGCGCGGGCTTTTGTCGAGGCATACTCTGATTTGACCAGCTGAGGATATGGCGAGAAACTAAGATGCAAAACGGGTTTTTAGTCACGCACGCAAGATTATCTTCAATTTCAACCTGCTTCAAACTTGCTTCGACATCGGATCGTTCAAGTCGATCATAGGTCGCACAGATTGCTATCCGGCCCTCCACCGGTATGGACCTCGCAGGAATCAAGGCGGCACCCTCTGAAGACAAAGAGCCAATATTTTCTATATCCCCTTCACGCGTACACCAAAGGCAATTAATGAGGTGCCCGAGTAAACAGTATCAGAAACGCAGACGGTGAGTTTGCCGACGATGCTTTTGGACAATCGAATTTTGGACATCACTCACTTCGCTTTAACTAGTATGGGTATGCGATGAGCGCTTGTAAGACCTTCTGACTAATAAAGTTGGAGCCATCCCAAGTTTCGTCAAACCACATAGCGAGAGTCTCAGCACAATTCCAAAACAGGCGTGACGCCCCGTCAAACGAGGCGTAGAAACCGATACGGGCGATAGGCCCCACTTACCAGAGCTTTTCCAACCGATTCTTATGAATGAAAAGCAGCAGCTTGAGACCGTGCATCTCGGAAAACGCCTAAGATAGAGTAACCCTTACGGCAATCTACTTATAAGGGAATTTCTACCCAATATGATGGATGCGAGGCCTATCCTTTGCATCCTACCTTGAGGGTGATTTGGGGGAATCCTTTTCCCCGAATCCAGTCAAGGCATGTGTCCAAGCTGTTTGTAAAAATAAATTTCTAACGAAGGGTCTGAGTATGAAGATCAAGTTTCATGAAACGGTAAAGCGCTTTTGCACCGATGAATCCGGTGCAATCACTGTTGACTGGGTTGTACTGACGGCAGGTATTGTTGGCCTTGCTATTGCAGTCATGGTTTCGGTCGGCGGCGCAACCGCTGAAATGGGTGACCTTGTCTCTGGCAACCTTGGAAGCCAACGCATCGCGACCTACTAATTGCAAGCCGGTTCAGCGGGCGCCATCAATGCCGATTAGCTCAATACGGCCTTCACAGCTTTTGCGGTTTTAGCCACGACCTTGTCCGCCTCGCTTTTCGTCAGGCAGAAGGGTGGCGCAAAACCCAGGATGTCGCCCTGTGGCATCGCGCGCCCGATTACCCCTTCGCTAAGTAAGGCAGCGGCGACCTGCGGGCCAATTTTCATAGAAGCATCGAAAAACTCACGTTTCTCTTTGTCTTCAACGAACTCTACGGCGCACAGCATTCCCTCGCCTCTGATGTCACCAACGTTGGTGTGTTCTCCCAAGGCGTCTTTCATGGCTTCGTTCAGGTAAGCACCGACCGTGCCTGCGTTATCCACAAGGTTCAGTTCATCAATAAGTTTAAGGTTGGCAACGCCAGCCGCCGCACCGATTGGATGGGCAGAATATGTCCAGCCATGACCAATTGGCCCGTTTTCATCTGTGCCTTGTTCCAGCACTTTCCAGACTTTGTCAGAAATAATTGAACCAGAAAGCGGCGCATAAGCAGAAGTCAGACCTTTGGCGATGGTGATAATGTCCGCCTCAATCCCGTAGTGATCAGAACCGAACATTGTACCCAGTCGGCCAAAGCCGGTGACAACTTCGTCCGCGACAAGCAGAATGTCGTGCTTGTTCAGCACTGATTGGATGGCTTCCCAGTACCCGGCTGGGGGTGGCACGATCCCGCCTGTTCCCAAAACTGGTTCGCCGATGAACGCAGCGATCGTGTCCGCACCTTCACGTTCGATCAGCTCTTCAAGTTCGGCAGCCAGATGCGCACTGAACTGGGCTTCACTCATGTCTTCATCGGTACGTCGAAAGTAATAGGGTGCTTCGGTGTGGATGATGTTGGCCAGAGGAAGATCAAATTTCTTGTGGAACAACTCCAACCCGGTAAGCGAGCCTGTGATTAGGCCCGACCCATGATAACCGCGCCAGCGGCTGATGATCTTTTTCTTTTCCGGCCGACCCAGAATATTGTTGTAGTACCAGATCAGTTTGACATTCGTTTCGTTCGCGTCCGAGCCACCAAGGCCGAAATAGACCTTCGACATATTTGCAGGCGCGCGATCAAGAATCATTTTTGACAAGGTAATTGACGCTTCCGTCCCATGACCAACGTAGGAATGATAATAGGCCAGCTCTTTTGCCTGATCGGCAATCGCCTCGGCAATTTTCTGACGGCCGTATCCGACATTCACGCAGTAAAGCCCGGCAAAAGCATCCAACAGTTTATTGCCATCCCGGTCTTCGATATGCACCCCCGAGGCCGTCTTGATCACACGACTGGCGCTTTCGCCCCGCGCGTGTTGTGCAAGATGTGTTGAAGGGTGGAAAAAATTCTCTCGATCCCATTGATCAAGCAGATCATTTTTCAGCATTTTGCGTCCTTTAAAACTGTTCTCACGGCCGGTGCCGATAGGAATTTCGGTTAAGTGTTCGTGTATCAAAAAGCAATTTTCTGCAAATGACAAACACCCGGTTCTTTGGGCGGAGTGTGCGGAAATTGGTCAGAGGGTGTGGCTGTATTTCGCGCGATCTACAGTAGATTCTTCTGCGGATGGGGGTTTGGACAATCGTGTCGCGTCACTTTCCCAAGAGCAATTCTAACGGCAGCGTTTGATTTGCCTTTACAGGCTTGGTGACGACATATGTGTAGTAGCGCGACAGGCCGATGCGGGCATCCAGCATTTCGTCTATGAGTTTTTGATACGCATCGATGTCGACAGTTACGATTTGCAGCAGGTAGTCAAACCCACCGCCCAACGCCCAACACGCAATGATTTCATCATATTTCTGGACAGCATTTTCAAAAGCGCGAAAACTGGCAGCTGTGTGATCCGCCAGTTCTGCGGAAACAAATACAGTCACGTTGGAAGCGAGTTTTTTCAAATTAATGTCTGCGTGATAGCCGTCTATCAAACCCGCCTTTTCAAGTTTTTTCAATCTGTCCCAGCATGGTGACGGTGACAGGCCAACACGTTCAGCCAGAGCCGCTTTTGTGATCCGTCCTTCTAACTGAAGTATCTTGAGTATCTTCAGGTCGATTTTGTCGAGCTTATGCACCTTTTACCCCTCTCAGGTAGAGATACTCACGCCTTTTGACGCAGCGCGTGCTGCTGCCAAAGCAACTGTGGCAATCGCCGTATCCTGGGCCCCGGTTCCGGTCAGATCGCATATTGTGATGTCACTATTCGACACGCGGCCTTTATGCATTCCTTCGACGATATGCCCAAGTTCGGGCGGCGTAACATCCATCATAAGCCCGGCATCGCGCGCTTTGCGCAGTTCACCCATTGTTGCGCATTGGTTCAGATGGTCAACAACGTATAGATCTGCTGCAGCCAGCGCTTTGGGTGTAATTTCTGATTTGTTCGCCAGATCAGACCCCATAGCCGTGATGTGCAGCCCCGGGTGCAGCCAGTCACTTTTGAAGAATGGCTCTGTCGATGGTGTTGTGGTTACAACCAATTGGCTTTGGGCAACCGCCGCCGCCGCGTTTGTTACAGCTTCGGCGCGAATACCCAAATTATCCCCTAGATCGCGTGCGCAAGCCGCTGCTTTTTCTGCATCCCGGCCCCATACCAGAACCCGTTTGAATGGGCGCACCAGATGTGCTGCCTGCATCTGAAGCCGCGCCTGAACACCTGCACCAAACACCATTGCGGTATCCACCTGTTCGGGCGCCAGACGGCGGGCGGCTACTGCACCAGCGGCGGCGGTGCGCAGATCGGTGAGATACCCGTTGTCGAGCAAGACCGCATCCACCAGCCCTGTTTTCGAGGCAAGAACAACTATCAGGCCGTTCACACTGGGCAGGCCTAGCGACGGATTGTTGAAAAACCCCGGGCTGATTTTGACCGCAAAACCGTTAAAGCCAGGAATATAAGCTGTTTTCACGTCCAGATCACCGTGATGTTCGGCAATTTCCATCGACATGATCGGCGGCATTTCCACCTTGCCACGGGCAAGCGCGCGAAAGACGTCTTCGATCGTATCGATCGCTGAAAGGTTCAGAGCGACGCAGTCTCTCAGTTCTGTTTCGGTCAGGATCAGAATTTCACGCATAACGCTCCCCTTTTAAAACAGTATCCCCAAGGATCACGTCTTGCCCCGTAATGATGGCAGTGAATTGGGCCATATCAACATTCTTTCCGCTGATGATCATCGCCGTCTTGCCATTCGCTTTCGATTTTTGAGCTAGCAAAGCTGCGACGCTTACGGCACTGCCACCCTCGGCAACGATACCTTCGTCGTGAAACAGAACCTGCATGCCCTGATAAATTTCTTCTTCCGATACGGTTACAACATCGTCCAGATAATCGCGACAAAGCGGGTAAGTCCATCGGTTTTCAAGGCCAATCCCACCCCCAAGAGAGTCTGCCAAAGATGCATACTCCTCTACTTCGACAGGTTTGCCTTCACATAAACTGCGCGCCATCGCGGCACCGTTTTCCATGCTTATTCCGACAATACGAATTTTGGGGTTGATCGTTTTTGCGGCCAGCGCAATGCCCCCCGCAAGACCGCCACCAGACAATGGGACCATGATCGTTTCAAGGTCAGGCTGATCTACCAACAACTCCAATCCAATTGTTCCCTGTCCCGCCAAAACGTCCGGGTGATCAAAGGGCGGGATGTCCGTCATCCCTTTGTCTGAAACGAGCCGCGTAACTTCGTTTTGTGCCTCGTCCTGGCTGGTGCCTACCCTGCGGACGTCGGCCCCTAATGCCTCTATCGCTTTGACTTTTACATCCGGCACCAGATTTGACAGGCAGACAACGGCCTTCACACCTGCGGCGCGTGCTGCGAATGCCAAAGCGCGGCCATGGTTTCCTGTCGAACAGCACACCACCCCATTCTTGCGAGCGGTTTCAGATAAATGTGCGACTGCATTTGTAGCGCCACGCTGCTTGAACGCGCCGATAGGCTGAAGCGTTTCCATTTTCATCAGGATTTCTGCGCCAAAACGGTTGCTTAGACGTGGGGCTGTAACCAGAGGAGTGCGCAAAACTTTTCCGCGAATGGATTTTTGCGCCTCAAAGACATCTTTTAGGGTGACTCTTTGTTGCATTATTTACTTGCCCCGACCGGATTTAACGAACTTCAAAACTATAAGAAATGTGTCAGGACAGTAGTTTGATTTAATGAGAGGGTCGAGGTGAAATGCCGTTGGGAGCGCGCGTTGATACATAAGCTTTAGACGCGGTCTCAAACGTTCAACGCCTAAAAGAATTTAGCGCAACTCGCACGAATGAAGATTGATTGTGTCTTCGAAGTTTGATTTGGAATTCAACAGACAAGTCAAAGTGCGCTGTTAGTGTGAATGCACTGTTTCATTGCGATCAGTGATTGAATGACCAAGGATAGGAACCCAATGCAGAATGCCGTTGAGACGACAGTTAAGATCCTTGAAAAACTGGTCAGCTTCAAAAGCCTTTCGGGCCAAACCAATCTTGATCTGATTTCATATGTTTCGGACTATCTGGATGGCTATGGAATTCAAACAGACTTAAGTCACGATGAAACAGGTCTGCGCGCCAATCTGTTTGCTACGATTGGACCCAAGGCTGACGGGGGTGTTGCATTGTCTGGGCACACCGATGTTGTCCCGGTCGACGGACAAAACTGGACTTTGCCTGCTTTTGAACTGACCCGGAAGGATGATCGGCTTTTTGGTCGGGGCTCAGTTGATATGAAGGGTTTTCTTGCTTGCGCACTTGCGATGGCTCCATCTTTTCAAAGGGCGCCTTTACAACGCCCAATTCATTTGGCGCTGTCCTTTGATGAAGAAACCGGCTCGATCGGTGCCCCGATCCTCGCACGGCAGATTGTTGGTTCAGGGATGAAACCCGCTGCTGTCATTGTTGGGGAACCAACAGAAATGAAAGTGATTGCAGGGCACAAAGGCGGCTACGAAATGCATACGCATTTCACAGGAATCGCGGGGCATTCGTCTGATCCGCGGCGAGGTGTGAGCGCAATTCATTACGCGGCACGTTTTATTGTTTTTTTAGAAAACCTGTCTACAGAATTTGCCCAAAACCCACCCTCAGATTCAGCTTTTGATCCACCCCAGAGCACCCTTAATATTGGAACAATACGCGGCGGTGCAGGGCGCAGCATTATCGCCGAAGACTGTGCGCTCGACTGGGAGCTTCGTATAACACCACCTGATGATGGCAAAGAAACGATGAAACGGATCAACAGTTTTCTGACCGATGTGTTGCTACCAGAGATGCAGAAGAACTTTCCTACTGCTGATATCGTCACCACCACAGAATCCGAATACCCGGGCCTTGCCTTTGATCCGGGCTCCACTGCCTTGTCGGTGGTACAGCAGATCAGCGGTGAGAACACGTTTACAACGGTGCCGTTTGGAACGGACGCGGGGTGCTTTTATCGCGACGGATTGCCCACTGTTGTTTTTGGCCCGGGAAGTATCGAACAGGCCCACAAACCGGATGAATATATTGAACTGTCTCAAATCAAGGCGTGTCTGAAATTTTTCCAGAAGCTCGGCGATTGGCAGAGCACATAACGCTGACAGAAAGCTCAGCATTTCAAAATTGCGTATCAAATTCTTTGATCCAAACCGTGAATGCCTGCGTAACAGAGGTACAATTAAACGGCTAACCAAAGGATAAACCATGTTACGCAGAACCTTTCTTTCCGTCACAACCGCAGCACTTCTTGCAACGCCAGTTTTCGCTGATAGCCATTCAATGGATATCGTTGATACAGCTGTTTCTGCGGGTAGCTTTAACACATTGGTTGCCGCTGTTCAGGCCGCAGACCTTGTTGACACGCTGAAAGGCGACGGTCCATTTACAGTGTTTGCTCCTACAGATGAGGCTTTTGCCGCATTGCCAGAAGGAACAGTTGAGTCGCTGCTTCTGCCCGAGAACAAGGACCAGTTGGTCGCCATTCTCACCTATCATGTCGTGTCCGGTAAGGTCATGTCAGGTGATATCGCTGGCAAGAAAATGGATGTTGCGACTGTGAACGGCCAGTCTGCCACGGTTGATGCAATGTCTGGCGTTATGATCGACGGTGCAAACGTTGTTCAGGCTGATATCGAGGCGTCAAATGGCGTGATCCATGTAATTGATGCGGTCATTTTACCGAAGTAAGAACTGAGTTGATTTTGCCCTCAGCCATTTAACTTGGCTGAGGGCCGTCCGTCCCTAAAGCGACTAAGTAAAAGGACTGGTATGATGTCAGGAACACTTTTGTGTCGTGTAGGATTTACAAGAACAACTTCTACTTTCGCGATAATACTCTCGATGGTGTTCATCGGGTTTCTTGTTGTTTCTGCAAAAGCTGACGAACGCATGATTGAAGACTTCACTTCAAATCCCGAAACGCGATGGGCCTTTTTCACGGACCAGGTCATGGGCGGCGTCTCGAACGGTGAAGCGTCCTTTGCTCGGGAAGCAAACGAAAACTATGTAAGGCTTCGCGGCAAGGTCAGCACCGAGAACAATGGCGGCTTCATTCAGATCAGAACCAAACTTGAAAGCCGCATTCCCCGGTCGGCGCAGGGTATTACATTAACCGTTCGCGGAAACGGCGAAGAGTATTTATTGCACGTACGTACGCCCGGCACAGTTTTACCTTGGCAATATTATCAGGCATCTTTCACAACAACGCCCGATTGGAAAGAAATTCTAATTCCCTTTGACAGTTTCAAACCTTCGGGCCGGACGTTTCGGGCATCACTAAGGCCTCAGTCTGCCCGTAGTATTGGAGTGGTAGCATACGGACGCGACTATGACGCGGACGTATCCGTAGCCAGTGTGGGTTTCTATTGAGTTTGCTGTATTCTCACGCAACACCAGCGCGCCAATAGGATGACGCTGGATAGATGCCTTTAGAAAACAAAAATACGCTCGAAAGATTGCCGGCATACGCGGTCTTTGCTGGGGTCTTGGCATCCGCGGGTTTGCCAATCTACATTCACGCGCCCAAATTTTTCATCGATGAATACGGCGTTAGCCTTACATCCATAGCCGGTATTCTTTTCTTCCTTAGACTTTTTGATGTCATTCAGGACCCGGCCTTCGGGTGGCTTTCTGGTGCCCTTAGACGCCAGAGGCGTATTGCGGTCGCAATAGCGGCAGGCATGATGGTCCTGGGAATGTCCGGGTTATTTGCAGTAACGCCTTTGACGACCCCGCTTGTCTGGTTTGGCATCATGCTGGCGCTGTTGTTCTCAGGGTTCAGCTTTCTCACGATTACATTCTATGCGCAGGGAGTTGGAAAAGCTGTGCGATCCAGCCAGATCGGTCATGTTCGGCTGGCCAGTTGGCGGGAAACTGGGGCGCTCGCAGGCATCTGTATCGCGGCAATTGCGCCGACGGTTTTTATCTGGATATCGCCTTCTCCATTCACCGTGTTCACAGGATTTTTTGTTGCGGGGGTAACTCTGGCTGTCGTGATGATGGCCCCGGAATGGAGCATTGAAAAAAGTGAAAATCCCTTTGCCTTTTGTTCGATCCTAAAAGACCCTGTTGTACGAAAATTACTGCTTATTGCTTTTGTAAATGCAGCCCCTGTTGCGGTAACCTCTACACTGTTCCTATTTTTTGTGGAAACTGTGTTGGATGCACCCGGGTTTGAGGGGCCATTGCTTCTACTCTTCTTTGTATCCGCAGCAGCGAGTGCTCCGTTCTGGGCCAATGTTGCAAAACGTATTTCTTCAAAAAAAGCCTTGCTGATGGGTATGTCAGTTTCGGTTGCTACATTTGCTTACGCATCTCTGCTGGGCGCCGGAGATGTGCTGTCTTTCATGGTTGTATGCATTGCTTCGGGTCTGGGGCTGGGGGCTGATCTCACTTTGCTTCCTGCAATTTTTGCAGACCGGGTTGCAAAGCATTCTCACAGCGCGAGTCCAGCTTTTGGCTTGTGGTCGTTCGTCTCGAAGCTTACCCTTGCTGTTGCGGCGATTACGGTGCTTCCACTCCTTGAAAGTAGTGGTCTTGAGCCAGGGATTCCCGCCCCAGTGGAAGCAGTTGGTATGCTGACACTGCTCTATGCGGTGGTTCCGTGTATTTTGAAGTTAATCGCTATCGGGCTGTTGTTGTTAACGCCTCTGAGTGCGGACCAATGTGAATCCTAGTTCTTGAATTAGCAACGGTTTCCGCCGCGTCATCCAAAAATCACCACACAAGGGTACGCTCGTAGTTGGAAAATAAATGGGATTATCCCCAGTCAGTTACTTTTCCTAAATAGCTTGCTCCAGCGGGGGCAGAATATCATAACGCAGTTAAGATTCCGATTGATCCAACCAGGATCAGGCTCAGCGCCCAAACGACATCAAGATTAAACCAGCTTCTTGAAACGAATTTCAAACCAAGCCAGAAATAAACGACTACGGCAGCAAGGCCACCTGTCACTGTCATTGCCAAAGTATGCGTGACTGATACTAAAACAGCCTGTGCGATATTTGCGCTCATCAGTTCCGATGCGGCGCGGTGACCCGCGTCGAGTTCATCGACAGCGCAAATTCCCAGATAGATCGGCACCAGCATGAGGCCAGCACCATGTGCCGTTGCCGCCAAAAAAGACCAGAGCGCCAGCCGATGCGGTGGTACACGGGATAAGAACCGGGGATGGCGCCTGTTGGTCAACAAATAGATGCCAAGCAGGATGACAATGATTCCAGCACCAATTCGGATTTCGCTTTGCCATTCCACCAAAGCGGTCATTGTAGAGAATGGTATCAGAATTGCAGTCATGGCCAGAAAATGGCCCACCGCCAAAGCGCCCAAAGCAGTGATCAGCGCAAGTCTGCGCCGCTCCATAAGAGCAGCGGAAACAGCCAACGGCCAGCCCATACCCGGGTTTGCGCCGTGGTATACGCCCGATGCTACGACGGCACCCCAAAGAGCTGCCGTCGTTTCGATCTCAAACACTTATCAGACTGACGGGTAACAGAAGCTGTCGGTCGAACAATCACCGCCTTCAAGACGGATTTGGTGTGAGCGATATCCTTTCGGAAACTCAACCCAGAAATTCTTGTCCAGCGTTAACCCACCGTTTGCACCGACGTCAGCCTTAACCATTGCTGCCCCGCCTTCTCCGGGATAAAACTGATCGTCCCAGGTCGAGTAGAGCGAATTTGTCCAATAGACACGCTTACCGTCACGGCTGATTTCAACCATTTGCGGGCCATAACCAAAATCCTTGCCGTTCGGATGCTTGGTTTTGGCAACGATCCCACCAATTTCTACCTTGCCCGCAAGAACCGGCTTCATCGGATCACTGACATCATATTGATGCATCTCACCAGTTCCCCAACACGCAACATAGAGATATTTATCGTCGAGGCTTAGGTCGATGTCGGTTACCAAGGGTGGCACCGCACTGAAGCCTTTCAGCAGATCAGGCAAATCGTCTGGGTCAGCGGCGACCGGCGGAATCGTTATTGTTTTCTTGGCGTTGAATGTTCCGTCCTTTTCGCGCCACCATGTAAAGATCGCGCCTTCTAGGTTGGTCGTATCAACAACCACACCACAGAATCCATATTCCTTTACCGGATCATGCGCTGGGCGAATTTCCAGCGCCATTTGATGGTTTGCGCCCAGATCTATGGTTTGAACATTTTTGCGACCGCGCAGATCCCAGAAATGGATCGAGTGGCCATATTTGTTCGAAAGCAGATCTTCGGCGACGATCCCATTTTCAAATTGGGGCGGCAGTCCCCATTCCGAACTGACCATGTAGTCGCGCGGCAGGTTCCACCAGAAATCATAGTGCTTATCCTGAACACCCCGGTCCATTTCCCAACGGCCGATAATGTCAAATGTTTCGCAATCCATGATGAAGATTCCGGGAGGACCATCAGTTCCGTCTTTGCCACCTCCGCCAAGCGTTGAGACGTATATACCTTCCGGACCACAATGGATGGTATGCGGTCTTGAATAGCCAGTTTTGGCAAACACTTCTTCAGGTTCAATAATTTTGTGGATCTTGGCTTTCAGAGGATTTTTGACGTCAACGACGTAAATTCGCGAAGACCGAATGCCGGGAATGATCAGGTAACGACGTTCCAGAAATGCGTGACCGGTCAAGGGTGAAAGAGCCGAAGAGCAGGCGTTCCAGCCGAAATGGTGAAACTCATCGCCTTTGTTCGGCATGATGACCTGATGGACGATTTTGCCGTAGTCAGAGGAGGATGAATCTACGTTAATCACGGCGAGACCATCGGGTTGCGATCCGTCTGGGCTAAGCATGAGTGTGAAGGCCAGCGTTTCTGCGGGCGCTTCCATAGCCAGTTTCGGAGATGCGTGAAATGTTGGATCAGGTCTTACAGTCATCTTCATCCTCCCAGATTGTTAAGCAATTAGCGTACACCACAATCTCGAAATCTTAGAGTCGCAATTGTTTGGACCAGAATCGCATCTGGCGCTGCGCAGATCGACCTGGCATAAAACCAGCGAATACTTTTCCGGGTTCCAGATCACCCTTGTTCTGAGGCAAACTCATCTAAAGCCTCTGACAGCGCAGAGATCATCGTATCGCAATGTGAGTTGTCCAGGATAATTGGAGGGGAAAGAATGATCCGATCCCCAACCGGTCGCACGATAACGCCTTTCTCGAGGCACTTGTTGAACACCGACTGCCCGGCACTCACAGAAACCGGGAACGCTTCTTTTGTCGATTTGTCCGCAACGATATCGACGGCAAGCATTAGCCCCTTTCCGCGAACGTCACCAACAACAGGGTTCTGCAACATAGAAAGCCCCTCTTTCTGAAAATAGTCACCAACGATACTTGCGTTCGCGAGCAGGTTTTCATTCTCCATGATCTCAATGTTCTTCAGCGCAGCCGCACATGAAACCGGGTGTCCGAAGTAGGTAAGCCCCATAGAAAACACACCGCCTTCACATTGGGGTCTGCTGATGACTTCGTAAATTTCGTCGGAATTCAGTGTGGCGCCAAGTGGGACATAGCCTGATGTTATCCCCTTGGCTGAAACCAATATGTCGGGCTGATAATCATAAATATTCTCCGAGGCGAACCATTCCCCCAACCGTCCGAACGCGGTTACAACTTCGTCGGCTATATAAAGCATGACAGACGCTGTGCATCCGTTTGTGATAGCCCGCCGGCGCAATCAGGACGCCACCGGCGCCCATGATCGGCTCTGCAATAAAGGCGGCCACATTGTCCGGCCCAAGTTGCTGAATGCGATCATCAAATTCCTGAACAAGAAAATCGCAGTATTCTTCCTCGTTCCAGTAATCCGGTTTTGAATACATGTCGGCTGCGGAAATATGGTGAATGATATCCTGCGCGACCCTGTCAAAGCTGTTTTTCGTTGCGTGAATTCCGGTCAGTTCTGCGGCAACATAAGTTGCACCGTGATAGGCGTAATTGCGCGAAATGATCTTCTTCTTGCGGTGCAACCCGCGCATTGTGTTGTAGTAATGAACAAGCCTGACTGCAGCATCATTCGCGGTTGATCCGCCGCATGTGTAGTAGACATGGTTCAATTCACCCGGCGCATTACAAGAAAGCCAATGCGCCAGTTCGGCGGCTGGAATATTCGTCGAATGTCCAAAGGGATTGTAGTATTGCATCTGCATGACTTGCTTTGAGATAGCATCGGCCATTTCTTTTGCGGCCGTGCCCGATGTTCACGCACCAAAGGCCAGCAATACCATCCAAAAGTTTTCGGCCCTTTGTGTCGGTGACATGCACGCCCTTTGCAGACTCTATGACCTGACTTCCCTCATCATGAAAGATGCTGAAATCAGTGTAAGGGTGCAAAACATGTGCGCGGTCTTTTTGCCAAACAGAGTTTTTGGTTGAGATTTCCATATTCGCGGCTCCCGAAGAATGAAGTCTGATAGCTTTAGGCGCTAACCTACACGATTGGGAACTTTCTTCGGAGTACCCTAAATGGGTAACCCTAGATTTTGCGTGTGATCGGGATTCTGAATTGTTCGATCATTTGTGCGAACCACGGCCAGTTTTGCTCGGCGGTTTCATTCACGATGAGGTATTTTTTTCTCAGGAAAATCTTTGCCGCTTCAATCGCGAACAGCTTTTTCTCTTGTACTTCCTGCCGCGTTAAAGAAGCGGGTAAATAAGCAGAGCCTCCATTTTCCAGAAGGTATTTCAGCGCCCACCTGGCTGAAGAAAAAGTAATGCGTGCGGTACCAGCATCATAGTAAACTTCACCGTGCCAGCGACGGTAGCCTTCGCCATGATCGACGAAGATATACCCGGGATCAAATTTTGTCGGGCTATCGCGCCGGTCAGAGTAAAGAACTAGTTCTTCTGGCGGTAATTCGTAAATCGTGTTGTTACCACGCGCGATAGGCTCATACGTCAGAACAACATCTGTCAGGCCAGCGACGAGCCAATCCTCCAGTTCTTGTTGGCTGCCCTGATAAACCGACATACCCATTTCAGCATGTTCTGCGGCGACCCGGTCGAAGAAAGATTTACCGCTTTGGTCCCAAAGGTCCTGATGGCATCCGAACGCAAAAACAGCTTCGGTTCCGGCAGGAAGCCCGGCTTCGTGGCGGGCCTGCCGCCAAAGCCCCGTCATGATCTTTGCATAGCGCAGCAGCTTGGTGCCCGCCGGGGTAAGACTGACACCGGACTTGTGCCGGTGCAGCAAAACCTGGCCAAGGTCTTGTTCGAGCGTTTTAAGGCGCGCCGTGACGGTTGACTGTGTGACATTCATCTTTTCCGAGGCACGCACCAGGCTTCCGGTTTCAATGATGGCCAGAAACGTATGCAAGGAAATGATATTCATGGGCTTCTCCAACAATGCAATTTTATTGCATTTAATATGCAGAATAATTCGTTTTTCAAATAATTAAAACTCTGTCAAAAATCTTTTTATCAAAACAACGCGAACAGGGGGAGAATCAGCGATGACTCTTGATAGTTTTGGTAAGCCCAAACTGGCTTCACGTGCTGCTTTCATACATGCGATGCGTGGGGTCGCAGCAAGCGTGACCGTTGTGACAACGGATGGTGCTGCCGGCCGTCACGGGGCGACCGTGAGCGCCTTTTCATCGGTTTCTGCAGACCCGCCAACAGTTTTGATATGTCTGCGGGCCAACAGCCGGATCGCCGATACAGTCTTGGGGAACGGTGCATTCTGCGTAAACGTTTTGCCGCAAAACAGCCCGGAGATTGCGAACAGATTTGCCGGGATGCACGACAATCATGTGTCCGACCGATTTTCAGGTATCGATTGCAAAAATGCTCCGGGTATCGCACCCGAGATTGTAGAAGCGACCGTCTTCTCTTGCATGATTGAACAAACAGTTACTTCCGGCAGCCATCTTATTGTGATCGGTCATGTCCAGAGCGTTCGAGAAGGGCAAAGAGCGCCACTCGCGTATCTGGATGGTGCTTACCATCGTGTTGTCCCGCATCCTGATCAATCTTCAAAAACCAGCTCTGCTGCGAATTAGTTAGGTATAAACATGACAAAGCTAAAACAGTATAAAATGCTGATCGATGGTCAGTGGGTCGAGGCGTCAGATGGCAAGATGTTTGACTCACTCAACCCAACGACAGGTCAAGTTTGGGCGCGTGTACCTGAGGCAACTGCAGAAGATGTAGACCGTGCGGTTTGCGCAGCGGACCGCGCTTTTAACGAAGGTCCCTGGTCACGGATGAGTGCAACAGAACGCGGCCATTGTCTGCGGCGTCTGGCCGACCTTCTTGCCGACCGATCCGAAGATCTGGGTGCAACGGAAACCACAGATACCGGAAAGATGCTGAAGGAAACTCGTTGGCAGGCCAAATATATCTCGGAGTTCTTCCATTTTTACGCCGGTTGTGCCGATAAGATTCACGGCGAAACGCTGCCCATCGACAAGCCGGATATGTTTGTCTTTACCAACCGTGAACCTCTCGGGGTAATTGCCGCGGTTGTGCCATGGAATTCGCAGTTGTTCTTGTCTGCTGTGAAAATTGGACCAGCCTTGGCCACAGGCAACACCGTCGTTCTGAAAGCGTCTGAATATGCCTCGGGCCCGATGCTGGAATTTGGCGAACTGATCGCCGAAGCGGGTATCCCAGACGGGGTCGTCAACATCGTTACTGGCCACGGTGACCCATGCGGCAAATCCCTGACTTCGCATCCTTTGGTCGCGCGAATTGCATTTACCGGAGGGCCTGTTGCTGCGCGTCACGTTCTGATGAATTCAACCAATAACTTTGCCGAAGTATCGCTGGAGCTTGGCGGCAAGTCCCCCTTTATCGTCTTTGACGACGCTGATATTGAAAGCGCGGTAAATGGCGCTGTGTCTGGCATTTTCGGGGCATCGGGGCAAAGCTGTGTTGCGGGGTCTCGTCTGTTATTGCACGAAGACATCGCAGATGAATTTCTTGCAAAAATGACCGAGCTTGCGAAAGCGATCCGTATTGGTGATCCGATGCTGGATGAAACCGAGATGGGCCCGCTTTGCACAACAGGGCAGCTTGAAAACATCGAACGCGAAGTCGCCCATGCGCAAGTGGAAGGTGGCATAATACTCTGCGGTGGCAAGCGGGCTGATGCCAGCAGTGACATGTTCTTCCAGCCCACAATCATCGACTGCCCATCACCGGATCTGCGCATCTTGGATACGGAACTTTTTGGGCCAGTTCTGAGCGTGCTAAGATTTAAGGACGAGGCTGACGCAATTCGCCTTGCGAACAATACCGAATATGGGCTGGCCACCGGAATTTTCACACGCAACAGCGCGCGATCCCTGCGTATGGCAAAGGCTGTGAAAGCAGGAATTGTCTGGGTGAACACCTACCGGGCGGTTTCACCAATTGCTGAATTCGGGGGGATGAAAAATTCGGGTTACGGCAGGGAAAGCGGCTTTCAGGCGATCTATGATTACACACGTCCAAAAACGGTTTGGATAAACACATCAGATGAGCCGCTGGGAAGCCAGTTTGTTTCCCGCTGAGCACTAGAAAACATGACTAAATTCAGGAGAATTTCATGAAGTTCCAACTCGCTATAAATCTCGAACGGATGGATAACTCCGTAAACATGAAGGACGTCCGTGACCACACATTGGAAATGGTGAAGATGGCCGATGCAGCGGGGTTCGAGATTGCATGGGCCGCCGAGCACCATGCGATGGAGATGACGATTGCGCCTAACCCGTTTCAGATTTTGACGTGGTGGGGCGATCACGCCAAGAACATCCGGCTGGGTGTGGGCGTGGTGAACGCGGCCTATTGGCATCCGATCGATCTCGCGGGTGAGGCGGCGTTTCTAGACCTTATCAGCGACGGACGGCTGGAATTTGGCATCGGATCAGGTGCCTATCAGCGCGAGTTTGACCGGATGAAACCGGGCCTCAATCAACGCGACAGCTGGCGCTACATGCAGGAAATGCTGCCTGTGGTGCAAAAGCTTTGGGAAGGCGACTATGAACATAACGGCGAATTCTGGCAGTTCCCCAGTGCCACATCCTGCCCCAAGCCGGTGCAGAAGGACGTGCCTGTCTGGGTCGCGGCGCGCGCGCCCATCACCTTTGATTACGCTGTCGAACATGGCTGCAATATCATGAGCTGGCCGCTGACTATGCCGTTTTCCGAGGCCGAAACCTACCGCGCGCGGCTGGACGAAGCGATTGCTAAAAATGGCGGTAAGTATGATGGCCGCTGGGCGCTGATGCGGCACGCGGCCGTGTATGACAATGAAGATGACCGAAAGGCTGCGATGGATGCGATCCGCGTTGTGCTGGGCCAGTTCGGTAACCTGATAATGAAATCGGGCGATGTGATCAACGGCTTCCCGGATCGGGTGCCGCTGGACAGCCTTGAAGGTAATGCGCGGGTTGATCCTGAAATGTTGGAGCAGAACCTGATGTTTGGTACGCCCGATCAGGTGACAGCTAAGGTGAAGCAATACGAAGACATCGGGGTCGACGCCTATATTTATTATGCAAGCATGGGCATGGACATGGGCCAGCAGAAGCGCAGCCTTCAACTGTTCATCGACAAAGTCATGCCGAACTTCTCCTGACCTAACAAAAGCGCGAACAGAAAGATTGACGAATGGCCATTGAAATACGCCGTACCTTGCAGTTCACCCAGACGACGCAGGTCGAAGGGGGCCGTAAGGTTCCAGAACCAACAAAACTATTCGCCGCAATGGCGATCATACGAAACCCGTGGTTTGGCCGCGGTTTTGTCGAAGACCTGAAACCCGAGATCCGCGAACATTGCCCTGTGCTTGGAACGTTGTTGACAGACACGCTGCTTGGGATGTCGGGCGGTACAATCGAAGGCGTTGGTAAGGCTTCGGTCGTGGGTATGGGCGGCGAGGTGGAACACGCGCAGGCGCTGACCCATTCGCTTTGGTTTGGAAATCAGCTTCGCGATGCAATTCAGGCGAAAACCTACCTCGTCTTTTCCAATACACGCGGCGCTGCGGGTTGCATGATCACCATCCCGCTGATGGACAAGGAAGATGGGGGTCGGCGATCACACTATCAGACGATTCAAACCACCATTCCGGATGCCCCGGCAGATGACGAGATTATACTCGTGCTGGGCGGCTCGCTGGGTGGGCATCCATTGCACCGTATCGGTAACCGCTATGAAGACCTTGAAGAAATGGGTCGTAGCGTCGACAACCCGGCAGGGGTCTGACATGGCTGTCAGCCCTGATGGCACTGCTTACGAGATGACCGGCCCCGATGGTGCGCCGGTCATTGCGCTTATACACGGACTTGGCCTGACGCGGGCGACGTGGCGGGGGCATGTTCCCGCTCTGGCGAAGAAGTACCGTGTGCTGACCTATGATCTTTGTGGCCATGGCGAAACGGTGTTTCCGAAAGAAACGCCAAATCTTACGGTTCTTTCGGAACAGCTATGCGCGCTGCTTGATTATCTTGGCGTCGCGCAGGCTGCTCTCGTTGGCTTTTCACTGGGTGGTATGATTAACCGCCGCTTTGCGATGGACCATCCCAAGCGCACCTCGGCACTGGTAATTCAAAACTCTCCGCATGAGCGTAGCCTTGAGGCGCAGGTGCTGGTCGAACAGCGTGCGCGCGACACAGGGGCAGGTGGGCCTGCCGCCACTATCGAAGAAACGCTGAAGCGCTGGTTCACACCGGAATACCTGCAAAACAACGCTGATACAGTGAACTGGGTCCGCGAAACTGTATTGGCCAACGATCCCGATAACTACACCGCGCATCGCTATGTATTGGCCGCGGGGGTCACGGAACTGATCCGACCAGAACCTCCTATTCTGCACCCCACGCTAGTTATGACCTGTGAGAACGACAGTGGCAGTACACCTGCCATGTCCCATGCGATTGCCAGCGAGATAGAAGGCGCTGAAACCATCATAGTGCCGGGTCTGCAACATTTGGGTTTGCTGGAGCGACCGGCGCTCTTCACCGGTCCGGTACTGGAATTCCTTAACCGTTACATTGGCTAAGACAAAACAAAGGAAACGCGACATGACCAGAATGACAGGCGGACAGGCCGCTGTTGAATCGCTGAAGGCGGAAAAGGTCGAACATGTGTTTGGCCTTATTGGGTCGGCAACGATGGAAATGTTCGACGCGTTGTACGATGCGCACGAAATCAACTTTGTCGGTGTGCATGACGAACGGACCGGCACTCATATGGCTGATGGTTATGCCCGTGCCAGTGGCAATGCCGGCGTCATACTTGCAGGCCAGAATGGGCCGGGGGCAACCAACCTTGTGACGGGCCTGGGTCAGGCAATGGCAGCGTTTTCGCCGGTGGTGTCGATTGCCGGGTCTCTGGCTTCGTCACATGTCTATCGTGATGCGTTTCAAGAGGTTGACCAGCAGGCGTTGTTTACGCCAGTGACAAAGAAAACATGGACCGCCACAGGTGCCGACCGTGTGCCCGAGATGTTTCGCGAGGCGTTTCGCGTTGCCAACACCCCGCGTAAAGGCCCCGTTCAATTGAACCTTCCGCGCGACGTGCTGTCAGCACAAGCGGAGTATGAAGGTTTTCAACGCCCCGAAACCTATCGGTCTCAATCGGTTCCCGCCGCTGCACAGGATGCGATTGATCGCGCTGCTACCCTTTTGCACAAGGCTGAACGCCCGGTGATCATTGCCGGAGGTGGCATCAAGAACACCGAAGGCCATGCACAGGCGCTTGCCCTGGCCGAAGCGCTAAATTCTCCTATCGTCACCTCGCCCGGGCATGGCGATGCCATACCGTTTGGCCATCCGCTGAATGCCGGTCAGATGGGACCGCGTGGCAACCCCGTTGCATCGCGTCTGGTGCAAGAGGCCGATGTCATTCTGGCGCTTGGGACGCGGATCGGGTTCAATGCGACCTTCTACAGCTACGACAACATCAACCGCGATGCGGCGATTATTCATGTGGAACTGGAACCAACAGCGATTGGCCGCTTTTTTCCGGTCGAGTTGGGTATCTGGGCGGATGCTCCGACGGTGGCTTTACAATTGTGTGCGGCACTCGAAAAACTCGAAAACCGTAAAGCCGCAGATGCCTGGACAGAGGGCTACAAGGCAGAACGAACTGCGTATCTGGCAAAGCGTGACGCAGAGGCGCAGGTTGATGCGATGCCAATCCACCCTTCTGGCCTGTTCAAGACTTTACGTGATGTACTGCCACAGAATGCTGCCGTAACAATGGACGCGGGTACGCTATGTTTGCAAGCGACCGACGCGTTGAACTATTGGCACCATAAAAGCCTGTTTACGCCGCTTGATTTCGGGCTTGTCGGGTTTTCCTTCGCCTGCGGGCTTGGCGTGAAACTCGCCTGTCCCGACCGCCCGGTTGTCAGCCTGATGGGCGATGGCGGCTTTGGCATGACCGTGTCGGAACTTTCCACAGCGGTTGATCATGGCGTTAACACAGTGACTGTAGTGATGAACAACAAATGCTGGGGGGCAGAAAAGGCGTATCAGCGTGATTTCTTTGGCGAACGCTACATCGGTGCCGATGTCAGCAGCCCGGCATTTGACAAGCTGGCAGTACTTTATGGGGCCGAGGGGTATCGTGCAGATACACTGAGCGGAATGGCAGAAGCGATAGAGGCGGCGCTTGCCTGTGGCAAACCGGCGGTTGTCGATGTCGCCGTAGACCCTGATGCGCTCTACAGCTTCCGTCGTGACAGCTTCAAGCACAGAGGGGGGTGAACCAGTGGCAATCGTCTGCAAACAGAGTTTGTAGAGCGTTAATTCTTATGTGATTGGCAATTTGGTGCTCTGTACGACACTCTGGCTGAACAGGGTGGAATCATGTGGAGCGTAAAATGCGCAGCTTCGACGAGATTTTTGCAATTGCAGCTGATCGAAAGGGTGGTCCTGACGCGCTTGAGGCATTGTTAAGCAAGCCACAAACCGCAGAAGCTTTGGCCGCAATCCCAGATGACCGCTGGCTTGCCAAGCTGACGCAAATGGTTTTCTCGGCGGGTTTCAACTGGAAGGTGATAGAGGCGAAGTGGCCCGGTTTTGAAACTGCATTCAAAGGATTTGATGTTGGTCGATGCGCTTTCATGGATGACGAATGGTTTGACAGCCTGCTGACCGACACCCGCATCGTACGCAACGGCACAAAGATCAAATCGGTGCCCGAAAACGCCGCCTTTTTACTGGAACTCCAAAAAGAACATGGCAGCGCAGCCAAAGCTTTTGCAGACTGGCCGTCTGAGGATTACACCGGCCTACTTTCGATGCTTAAAACACGCGGCTCGCGGCTTGGCGGCACCACGGCCCAGTATTTCCTGCGTTTCATGGGTAAAGACAGTTATGTACTGTCTGCAGATGTTGTTGCACGATTGGTAGCCGAAGGGGTGGTCGATAAAGCACCAACTTCTAAAAAGGCATTGGCTGCAACGCAGGCTGCATTCAATGAATGGGCTGCGCAATCTGGCAGATCGTTAACCGAAATAAGCCGCGTATTGGCTATGAGCGTCGGGTAGGCAGCGCACGAGTGGTTTAAAGCCAGCCCCGACCCAAAGGCCATACTGTTCAGCGGCGCAGGGTTTCGCCGTACTGAAGCTTCGGTGTCAGTTCCACCCGTGTTTGCAAACCTTCAGCGTCACCAGCCGCCATGCGTGCAACAATCTCGGCAGCTTTGCGGCCTGTTTCTATTCGCCCGGCGTCCATCGTAGCGAGTAGCTTGGGAAGACCTTGGAGCAATTCCACCCCGTTGAAACCAGCCAACCCAATCTGACCGGGCACATCAATGCCCTTGTCAAGACAGTAAAGCAGCCCGCCCGCGCCTATCATGTCATTGGAATAATAAAGAAAATCAAGGTCTGGGGATCTGTTTAGAATGGTTTCTGTCATTTCGCGGCCTTTGACCAACGCAGATCCACCTTCGTAAAATTCCTGATCTTCAACTTCCAGCCCTTCTTTGGCGAGAGCCTCTGTAAATCCTTCAAACCTTTTGCGGGCCCTGTGATCGAGCGGCATTTTTGTGCCGAGGAACCCAATGTGTTCGTACCCTGCCTTTGCGATCGCCTGCGCCATCATGCGCCCGGCGCGGCGGTGCGATATCCCAACCATCGCGTCAATGGGCGTGCCGTCGACATCCATAATTTCGACAACAGGAATATCGACGCTCCGCAACATTGCGCGAGCAGCGTCCGTATGTTCCAAACCAGCGATGATCACGCCAGAGGGCCGCCACGACAACATTTCGTACAGAACGGATTCTTCTTTTTCCGGCAGGTAATTTGTCAGCCCGACAACTGGTTGCAGCGGTGTGTTGTCTAGCACCTCTGAAATTCCTGTCATCACATCCGGAAAAACCATGTTCGACATAGAAGGAATTATGACAGCTACAAGATTAACGCGTTGAGAGGCGAGCGCCCCGGCAATCTTGTTTGGGACATAACCAAGCATTTTTGCCGCTGCGAGCACCTTCTTACGCGTCGCGGCAGACACATCCCCCCGGTTCCGCAATACTCTTGAAACCGTCATTTCGCTGACCCCTGAAGCCTCTGAAACATCGCGTAGGGTCAGGGGGCGTTTTGCTTGATCTTGGGAGCCGCGAGTCATTTGTAACTATCCTGTGTTTTCTAATACTTCCTTGTTAGCGATAAACTAATGCTTGTCCAAGTCATCTGTGACGTGTATGT
>Ga0316204_10001635_pt1 | contig 58076 bp, 54 predicted proteins | sample 6monrhotite_MG_2_FD_205661 | JGI IMG/M metagenome (GOLD analysis project Ga0316204, IMG submission 205661) | Microbial mat bacterial communities from mineral coupon in-situ incubated in ocean water Damariscotta River, Maine, United States -... | ecosystem: Environmental > Aquatic > Marine >...
ACGGAAGTTTTAACCCTGTTGATTCAAAAAGATAGGCAAACGACAATATAACTAAAAGACCGGAAATCAATGTTTTCATAATGAAATCAACAATTTGAATATTGTCACCACGCGATGCAGGTAAAATCAAAACCAGTACGAAAAAATTCAGGAACGCGAAGACTACCATGGTAATACCCAACAAGGGTACTTCAAGGATCAAAGGTGCTGGGGCGCTGAATAAATGAAACCCCATAAACACAAATGCCAAAATCAACCCCATCCATGTAAATCGATCCAGTGACAACGCAAACTTCCGCACCTATTTCTCCCAAATAACTTCTATCGCAAATTGGCACATCGTGTTGACGGCACGGGTCCCGATGATAAAGGTTAACCCTATCAATTGGAAGTGACCCTATGAACCTTTTTGCTGATATCCGCGTGCTGGTGATCGACAGCCTGATCGCGCTAACCGATGCCGGTGTTTTGCCCGCTGGGCTGGATTTTTCCAACGTGGCGGTTGAACCCCCGCGCGACGCAAGCCATGGCGATATGGCCACCAATGCGGCGATGGTTCTGGCCAAGCCAGCGGGCGCGAAACCGCGCGATATTGCCAATGCTTTGGCCGCCAAGCTGGCCCAAGATGCCCGCATTGATCTGGCCGAAGTTGCCGGGCCGGGTTTTTTGAACTTGCGACTTGCTGGCGATCTTTGGCATCAGGTGACGGCGGCGACCTTGGCAAAAGGCACGGATTTTGGCCGCTCGACCATGGGCGCGGGCCAGCGGGTAAATGTGGAATATGTGTCCGCCAACCCGACCGGCCCATTGCACGTTGGTCACACCCGTGGCGCGGTTTTTGGCGATGCTTTGGCCAGCCTGCTGGATTTTGCAGGTTTTGACGTCACGCGCGAATATTACATCAACGACGGCGGCGCGCAGGTCGATGTTTTGGCGCGGTCGGTCTATTTGCGCTATCTCGAGGCGCACGGCCAAAAGGTGGCGTTTGAGGATGGCACCTATCCGGGCGACTATCTGATTGCGGTCGGACAGGCGCTCAAGGACAAGGTTGGCGACGCTTATCTGGGCAAGAATGAGAACGCCTGGCTGCAAGAGGTGCGCGAATATGCCACCGCCGCGATGATGGATCTGATCCGCGAGGATTTGCTGACTTTGGGCGTAAAAATGGATCATTTTTATTCCGAAAAATCCCTGTATGGCACTGGAAAAATTGAGGCGGCGTTGGCTGATCTGGATAGTAAAGGTTTGATTTATCAGGGCTATCTGGAACCCCCAAAGGGCAAGATGCCCGAAGATTGGGAACCCCGCGAACAAACGCTTTTCAAATCCACCGCCCATGGCGATGATGTCGATCGGCCGGTGAAAAAATCCGATGGCAGCTGGACATATTTTGCCCCCGACATCGCCTATCACTATGACAAAGTTAGTCGTGGATTTGATTTGTTGATCGACGTTTTCGGGGCCGATCATGGCGGGTATGTCAAGCGGATGAAGGCGGCGGTTTCTGCCTTGTCGGGCGGGCGTGTGCCGCTGGATGTCAAGCTGACGCAATTGGTGAAGCTGTATAAAAACGGCGAGCCGTTCAAAATGTCCAAACGCGCCGGTACCTTTGTGACCCTGCGCGATGTGGTCGATCAGGTGGGCCGCGATGTGACGCGGTTTGTGATGCTGACCCGCAAAAACGACGCCCCTTTGGATTTTGATTTCGACAAGGTGGTCGAGCAATCCAAAGAAAACCCGGTTTTTTATGTGCAATACGCCCATGCGCGGATCAAATCGGTGATGCGCCGCGCCACCGACGCTGGTATTGATGTTTCACCTGCGGCTTTGGCGGCTGCCGATATGTCCCGCGCCAGCCATGATACCGAGCTGGGTTTGGCCAAGAAACTGGCCGAATGGCCGCGTTTGGTGGAAATCGCCGCGCGCACCAACGAGCCGCACAGAATTGCGTTTTACCTTTATGAATTGTCATCCGATTTGCACGCCCATTGGAACCGTGGCAACGACGATACCAGTTTGCGGTTCCTGCAAGAAGGTGACGCGGTTACCACACAGGCAAAAATTGCCTTGATTTTCGCTGTTTCCATTGTCATTTCCGCAGGACTTGGTATTCTGGGTGTTGAACCGGTGGAAGAGATGCGCTGATAAAATCGCACGCGCCGGTCCAAAGAGGCAGGCAGAACCACCCCCAAAAAACACGTCATGGGGGCGGCAGAAAGGCGGGCAATGGCAGACGTGGAATTCGGATATTCTGGTGAAAAACCTGCGGGCGAGGGCATGCCTCCGGCAGGGCTGATCAATTGGCTGGGGGCGCTTATGTCCATCGGCCTGGTTGTCGGGCTGGCGGTTTGGGGCTTTAATCTGACGGCGCGGGACGCGGGTTCTGTGCCAGTGATCGCCGCACTTGAGGGGCCGATGCGGGTGCAACCCGATGATCCCGGCGGTGAGCGCGCCGCCTTTCAGGGCTTGGCGGTGAACGCAATTCAGGCCGAGGGCCTTGCCGAGGCGCCGGCGGATCGTATTGTTTTGGCCCCACAACCCGTTGATTTATTTGCAAAAACTCCAATGGTGGCTGTGGCGAAACAGCCTGAATCAGGGGCGCCGGTCATTCAGGAACAAATACTTGTTGCCCCGGCAAAACCTGCGCCGCGCCAATTGACCGGCACCACTGCAACAGAAGAAACCGTTCAGGACCCGGTTGCCGCCGCCTTGGCCCTGGCCGAGCGGTTGGCGCAAGGCGCGCAAAAATTTGAGGCCGAACAAGCGGCATCGGCGACGCAAGAAACTGCGGGCGAAATTGCGCAAGGCAATGCCAGTACATTTGTTTCGGCTTCGGTTGCGGGGTTAAAGCGATCCTTGCGGCCCCAAGCGCGACCCGTAAGTGCTGGCGCAAGCGCTGTGGCGGTGCAACAAGCTGCACCCTCTCAGGGGGCGGCGGGTATTGATCTTGACCCCTCGAAAGTCGTGGCAGGCATGCGTCTTGTGCAACTGGGCGCCTTTGGCAGCCCGGAAATTGCCCGCAGCGAATGGACCAAGCGGGTCGCGAAATTTGGCGAATATATCGGCGACAAAAAACGGGTTATTCAACGCACGGAAACTGGCGGGCGGGTGTTTTACCGCCTGCGGGTTGCCGGTTTTGACGGGCTGTCCGATGCGCGCCGTTTTTGTTCGGTTTTGCTGGCTGAAAACGCCGCCTGCATTCCCGTCGTTGCCCGATGAGTGGCGTCGCCGCAGCCATTTTTGGCTGTAGCGGCCCAAGATTAACCGCCACCGAGGCGCGATTTTTTGCCGAAAACCAACCCTGGGGGTTTATCCTTTTTGCCCGCAACGTGGAAACGCCGGACCAACTGCGGCGTTTGACGGGGGATTTGCGCGATTGCGTCGGGCGCGATGTGCCGGTGCTGATCGATCAGGAAGGCGGGCGTGTGCAACGCCTGCGCGCACCTTATTGGCGTGAATGGATGCCGCCCTTGGATCAGATCAACAGGGCGGTCAAAGGGGCGGTCGATCCGGCGCGCGCGATGTATATTCGCGCCCGGGTGATTGCGGATGAACTGCGCGCCGTGGGCATCGACGTAAACTGTGCGCCTTTGGCCGATCTGACCTTTCCAGATACACATCCATTTTTGAAAAACCGCACTTATGGCGCGGATCCGGCCCAGGTTATTCGGCTGGCCCGCGCCACAGCAGAGGGGCATTTTGCGGGCGGCGTGATCCCGGTGTTGAAACATATGCCCGGCCACGGTCGATCCCTGCCTGACAGCCATTTGCATTTGCCGGTGGTCACGGCGGCGGCGGCGGAACTGGCACGCACCGATTTTGCCCCCTTCAAGGCGCTGGCCGATCTGCCATTGGCGATGACCGGCCATTTGATTTTCACCGCTTTTGACGCGGAAAATCCGGCGACGGTTTCGCGCCCTGTGATCGATATGATCCGGCGCGACATTGGCTTTGCCGGCCTGTTGATGACCGATGATATTTCGATGCAGGCGCTGGCGGGCAATGTTGCGTCACGTTCAGTGCGCGCCATCAACGCGGGCTGTGATTTGATCCTGCATTGCAATGGCGAGGCCGAAGAAATGCGTCAAATTGTTGATGTTTGTGGTCATCTGAGCGCAAGTCAGCTAGTCTTGGGGCAGTCTGCGCTGGCGCGTCGGGCAGGGGCTGATCAGGCCGATATTGAGGCGTTGATGGCGGAATTCAACATGTCGTTAAGCGGGCAGTAGCTATGGAAACGGAATTGTGGGACAGTCAGGCCGAAGCGGTCAATGCCCGTCTGGAAACAGAGGCGTTGATTGTCGATGTTGACGGCTATGAAGGCCCGCTTGATCTGTTGTTAACCCTTAGCCGCACGCAAAAGGTCGATTTGCGCACAATATCAGTGCTGAAACTGGCCGAGCAGTATTTGGAATTTGTCGACAAAGCCAAGGAACTTAGAATTGAATTGGCGGCGGATTATTTGGTGATGGCGGCGTGGTTGGCGTTTTTGAAAAGCCGTCTGTTGCTGCCCCCTGATCCCACGGACGAAGGACCATCAGGCGAAGAACTGGCCGCACATCTGGCGTTTCAACTGGAACGGCTGGCGGCGATGCGCGACGCGGCGGCCAAACTGATGGCCCGCGATGTGTTGGGCCGCGATTTTTTCGCCCGCGGCATCCCCGAAGAAGTACGCCGCATTCGGCGGGTGAAATATACCGCGACCCTGCTGGATTTGATGCAAGGCTATGCCCGCATTCGCACCAAGGACGAGTTTCGCCCCTTTGTGATGGATCGCGACCGTGTTTTCACCATGGAAGAGGCGCTGGAACGGTTGCGCGGCTTGATCGGTCATGCCGTGGATTGGACCGATTTGCTGTCTTATCTGCCCGACGGATGGCAGGTCGATCCCCAAAAACGGCGATCCGCCATGGCGTCGAATTTTGCCGCCTCGCTGGAACTGGCCAAACACGGCCACATCGAAATCCGACAATCCGGGGCATTTGCCCCCATAGAATTGAAATCAAAGGCAAGACCCTGATGGAAGACGCCCCCAAAAACGACAGCCTGTTTGAGGCGCCCCCCATGGGTGAACAAGAACGCATGGTTGAGGCCGTGCTGTTTGCCAGCAGCGAGCCCGTCAGCGTGGCCGACATGACCGCGCGATTGCCGCATGGCTGTGACGTGCCCACCGCGCTGGTGCATGTGCGCCAACGCTATGAGGGGCGCGGCGTTAACCTTGTGAAGGTGGGTGAGGCCTATGCGCTGCGCACGGCGGCGGATTTGGGTTATCTGATGCAAAAAGAAACCGTGGAGACCCGTAAATTATCCCGCGCTGCCATCGAAACTTTGGCGATCATTGCCTATCATCAGCCCACCACACGCGGCGAAATCGAAGAAATTCGCGGCGTTTCGGTTTCGCGTGGTACAATTGATCAGTTGCTGGAACTGGAATGGATCAAATTTGGCCGCCGTCGCATGACGCCGGGCCGCCCCGTGACCTTTATGGTAACGCAGAATTTCCTTGACCATTTCGGGTTGGAAGGCACACGTGATTTACCAGGTCTGAAAGAACTGCGTGCCGCTGGCCTGCTTGAAAGCCGCGCGACACCGGGCGGTGATGATTTGGCGGAACTGGACGAAAATAATCACGACTCGTCAACGCAAGACGAGCTTTTTGAAACCGAGTAGAAAAGGCGAAATCGCTATGGAACGTATCATTTCACAGATCATCCGACAGGTGATCAACCGGGTTATCCGCATTGGTGTCACCAAAGGTATCGGCGTGGTGGCGGACAATATACCAAAACGCGGCAAACAATCGGCCGAAGAGGATGCCAACGAAAAAGAACAGGCGCAAGAGATCAAAAAACGCGCGCGGCAAACCATGAAAATGGGCCGAAAGATGAAGTTTTAGGTTCTGAAATGTTTGGACAGTTTTAACCCCTGTCCCTGATAATTCGAGGCAATGCCAGCACCATACAGGGTGTCTGGTGCCTCGGTCATTTTTTCATAGACCAAACGCCCGACGCTTTGGCCGTGTTCCAGCACAAAGGGGGCCTCATGGCAGCGCACTTCCAGCACGCCGCGTGAGCCGGCACCGCCTGCATCGGCATTTCCAAATCCGGGGTCGAAAAACCCCGCGTAATGCACGCGAAATTCACCGACCATCGCCACATAGGGGGCCATTTCGGCGGCGTATTGCGGCGGAATATGCACAGCCTCGTTGCTGACAAGAATATAAAACGCACCGGGATCAAGGATGATCTGGCCATTATCTGTGTGCAGTTCTTCCCAAAAATCCGCCGAATCATAGGTGTTGATGCAATCCAGATCGATCACACCGGTATGGGGTTTGGCGCGGTAGCCCACCAAATTGCCGCTGGTCGGTCTCAAATCCACCGAAAACCCCAACCCGTCGTCGATCTGCGCGACACCGTCCACCAAAGGCGTTTCGGCGTTAAGCCTACTCAGCGCGGCATCATCAAGTTTGGCGTTGCCACGGCGAAACCGAATTTGGTTCAACCGCATGCCCGGGCGCGCCAGTACCGAAAACGACCGCGGGCAAATTTCGGCATAAAGCGGGCCGTGATACCCCGGCGCGATGCGATCAAATTCAACCGAATTATCGGTGATCAACCGGGTCAGCAAATCAAGGCGACCGGTGGATGATTTGGCGTTTGCCACGGCCTGAATATCGCGGGGCAAGGCCAAAGCTTCCATCAGGGGCACGACATAAACGCAGCCTTTTTCCAGCACCGCGCCTTGGGTCAAATCCACCGCGTGCATTTGAAATTCCGGCAGACGATCAGCGACTTTGCGCGCTGCACCTGCCAAAAATGACGCGCGAACGCGATAAGCGACGGTACCAAGCCGCAAATCAACGCTGGCGGGCTGTACCTGCGCCGGATCAATCGCAGGATCGGCGGTGATTTCGCCGGTGCCGATCATCGCGGTCAAGGTTTGTGAAGGCAGGACGCCGTTGTTCATTCTGGACCTCATGGTTAACAAAAAGCGCCCGATCCCCGGTGGGATCGGACGCTTTTGATGATTGGTCGGGCTAGCAGGACTCGAACCTGCGACCTTCCGTCCCCCAGACGGACGCGCTACCAGGCTGCGCCATAGCCCGACGTTCCGCTTTCATAGCGGTTTTACCCGGTGGTGCAAGGGCGTTTTGCGCAATAATGGTGGTTGATTACCCATGCCCTGCCACGCGGTCACGCAAGGTTTTCAGACGCTGGTAAATCGGGCCAAGTTTTTCCGGGTCTACACCGGCGTGCAGTTCAAATTTTCGGGGTGCAAGAGAATCGTTTTGCACCTTGGGCGCGGCGGCCTGGGCCAAAATGTCCCGTCTGTTTTTGGCCGATCCGGTCAGGAAAACAGGCACATCCGGGGCAGGGGGGGCGTTGGTTTCCGGTGTGGCGTCTGGCGCGGCCGTTGTGGTTTCGTCTGCCGTGTCCGTGAAAAAATTCCGGTCCGCTTCGGCGTCGTCATCTTGCAATTTTGCCGGGCGGGAAGCCGCGTTTAATTCATCATCAATTTTGCCATCCAGATAGGTTTCTTCATCAAACAAATTGTCATCCAGATCGTCGGCATTGGCAAATAAATCTTCGGGTTCCAGTTCTTTGGCTGTGGCGCGATCATCGGTTTTTCCAGCCCCCAGAATGTCTGATGCGGAATCGGTCATTGGCGCCAAAACCTTGGCTTGAGCCGCTTCATCTGATGGCAATTCATCGGCTGGCTGGCTGTGCAAAGGGATGATATTGGCGGTTTCGGGTGCGGTGCTTGAAACCTCGGCTACAGTGTCGATAATTTGCGCGTCTTCCACAGGTGCTGGCGCATCGGTCGGGGTCGGATCATCAAGCGAAGCAGAAAGACCAGCAACATGTTTAATACCTTGTTCGCGCAGGATTTTTTGCACACCGCGAATGGTTATGCCGTCGCTGTGCAACAGATGTTTGATGCCCCCCAACAACAACATATCCGCAGGCCGGTAATAGCGCCGCCCACCAGCCCGTTTCACAGGTTTTACCTGGGTGAACCGGCTTTCCCAAAAGCGCAGCACATGGGTCGGCGTATCAAGCCATTCGGAAACCTCGCTGATTGTCCGAAAAGCATCGGGGGATTTGGCCATCTATGCGCCTCCCTAGTCCTGAGACTGTCCCGATACGCGGTCTTTCATCAAATTGGATGGCCGAAATGTCAAAACGCGGCGTGGTGAAATCGGCACCTCTTCGCCGGTTTTTGGATTGCGGCCAACGCGGGCGTTTTTGTCGCGCAGACTGAACGTGCCAAAAGATGAAATTTTGACATTTTCGCCCTCAACCAAGGCGTCAGACATATGTTGCAGAACGCTCTGAACCAGTGCTGCGGATTCATTTCGCGACAGGCCCACCTCGTTGAAAATGGCTTCGCTTAAATCGACACGTGTAAGTGTTTTTTCACTCATTGGATCCCCCTGTGGTTAAGGCACCATGAAAGGATTTAATTTCCGAGTCAATATCAAGGGCTTGTGGGGCACTGTTCTACCAGCGTATTACCACCGATCCCCATGCCAAACCGCCGCCGATGGCCTCGGTGACGATCAAATTACCGGGTTTGATCTGCCCGCGTGCCACACCGACCGACAAAGCCAGGGGAATCGATGCCGCCGATGTATTGCCGTGATCCGGCACGGTGACAACAACGCGGTCCATGCCAACGCCCATGCGGTTGGCGGTGCCTTTGATAATCCGCAGGTTTGCCTGATGCGGCACGATCCAGTCAACATCATCCCCCGTCATACCAATTTTGGCCAGCGATGTATGGGCGGTGGCGGCCAGTTTTTCCACCGCGTGGCGGAAAACCTCTTTGCCCTGCATTCGCAGAAAACCGGTGTTCTGATTGCTGGACACGCCGCCATCCACATACAAAATATCTTTGTAGCGCCCGTCCGAGTTCAGATCAAACGCCAGAATGCCCTGGTCGGTGTTTGTGCCGTCGCCCTCCGCGCCCTCGAGTATCAGCGCGCCGGCACCGTCGCCAAACAGCACGCAAGTGGCGCGATCCTCCCAATCCATGATCCGCGAAAAGGTTTCCGCCCCGATCACCAGTACACGGTTGGCTTGCCCCGAAACAATCAGCGCGTTTGCATTGGTCAGCGCAAACACAAAACCGGCGCAAACCGCTTGAATATCAAACGCATAGCCTTTGGTCATGCCAAGGGCGCTTTGGATCATCGTGGCGCAGGACGGAAAGGTCAGATCTGGGGTCGAGGTTGCCACAATGATGGCGTCAATGTCGTCGGCCTTCAGGCCAGCGTTATCAAGCGCAGCCTGCGCCGCCGCCGCCCCCAGATCAGAGGTATTTTCGCCTTTGGCCGCGATGTGACGGCGCTCAATGCCACTGCGGGATTTGATCCATTGGTCGGTGGTGTCGACTGTTTTTTCAAGTTCGGCATTTTCAACAACACGTTTGGGCAGATAATGCCCGACACCTTTTACAACAGCACGACGGATCATTGCGATTTATCTTCCTTTGGGGCGTTTTCCGGATCAACGCCGATGGAAACACGGGCCGCAAGCCGGTCAGCGAAGCTTTGCTTTTCCAATTGATGCGCCAAATTGATGGCGGCGGCAACACCTGTGGCATCCGCCGAGCCATGGGATTTCACCACAGTGCCGTTAAGGCCCAAAAACAAGCCGCCATTCACCCGGCGTGGATCGATGCGTTTGGTCAGACGCCGCAAGGACGTCAGCGCCAAAAGCGCGGCAAGGCGGGACATTGGCGTCTTTTTGAAGGCTTCTTTCAGCAAATCGCTGACCAAATTCGCGGTACCTTCGCCAGTTTTCAGCGCGATATTACCGGTAAATCCGTCGGTAACGATCACGTCGGCCTTGTCTTTGGGAATATCGCTGCCTTCGACAAAACCGACAAAATCAAAACCGGCATCGTCGGTTTTTTGGCCGATCAGTTCAAAGGCGTCTTTTAATTCCTGACGGCCTTTGTGTTCTTCGGTGCCGACATTCAGCAACCCGACACGCGGCCGTTTCAGACCCAATCCATTGCGGGCATAAGACACGCCCATCAGGGCATATTGCAACAAATCATGGGCGTCGGCGCGAATATCGGCGCCAACATCCAGCAGAATGTTGAAATCCTGTGCGCTGCGCGAGGGCCACAAACAGGCAATCGCCGGTCGATTGACCCCCTCAAGTTTACGCAAACGGATCATCGCCACGGCCATCAGGGCACCGGTGTTGCCACAGGAAACCACGACATTGGCTTCGTTGTTTTTCACCGCATCAATCGCGGACCACATCGAGGTATTTTTGCCGTGGCGCATGACGTGGCTGGGTTTGGCCTGCATATCCACCACGTCGGTGGTGCCACGAATTTCGCAAACCCCCGCCAGCGCGCGTTGCTTGCCGATCAACCGTTCAAGTTCGGCCGCATCGCCATGCACGATAAAGCGCACGTCAGGGTGGCTTTTGGCATGATTGGCCATGCCACGCACAACGGGGGCGGGACCAAGATCCCCCCCCATCGCATCAATCGAGATGACAGCGCCCTTGGCTGTGCCACTGGCGTTAAGACGTTGATCGTCGGATTTATTGTTCGTGTCTGACACGACGCCCCGCGATCTGACGCACCCTTAGGCCGCGTCTTCGTCCAGATCGACTTCGACAGCCTGTGCAACAACTTCGCGATCGTCATAGTGACCACAGGCACCACATACGTGATGCGGGCGCTTTAGTTCGCCACAGTTTGCGCATTCATTTGGGTTTGCTGCCACCAATGCATCGTGCGAACGACGCATGCCGCGACGGGATTTGGTGATCTTACTTTTTGGGACAGCCATGTCACAACCTCGGGTTTGGAACAGGGCATTGCCCCATCATTTCATCTGGAAAAAGGCGGCGTTTTGCCCGGGTCAGATTGACCCCACCTTTGCGTATAAACGAGGGCGGGAACATACTGCTTTCCTGACCACGCGCAAGTGCTTTTGTGCGCACTGTGTAACCTTATTTATTTAGTTTGTCACGCAAGGCGGCCAGACCGGCAAAAGGCTTTACTGTTTCGTCGCTAAGCGGCTCGATTCCGGGCGCGGCAAAGTCGGTTTTTTGTATCTGTGCCCCAGCTTTTTTTGGATAGGGCGGCAGATGCAGCGCCAACGCCTCGGCCATGGTGGCACCCAGATCGATGGCATCCCCCAAGGGCTCGATATTTTCATCCTCGATCATTTCGCGTTCGTCTTCATCGCCCCAATCGGGCATTTCGCGGATAAACTGGCGGCTGATTTCAACGTCGATGCGGCTGGTGACCGGTTCCAGTGTCACCACACAGGTTTGCTGGACACTGGCACCCAGTTTGGCAACCAACAGCCAATCCGCTTTGCCCATCGGGCGCAGATTTCCGGAAAATCGCAGCTTGCTGATGCCAAGGATGCCCAGTTCCTGTGCCAATTGCTTGCAGGCCACAGAATCAGGCGACAACAGGAAATCGGTTTTGCCCGCATTTGGCAGATCCGAAACCTTTATTGTGTTGCCATGCGGCGGGTTTGATTTGTCTGGTTTGCTCATTTTAAGGCACTTCCTGTCATTCCACCGCTTTCGCCCCTGTTTTGCCGATATTCGCCCATGTCATGAATTTAACATTCTTGAATTTACGGCGCGGCTCAAGTAATCGGATATAAAGTAAATACAGGCAAAACAAGGGGGCGGTTCCATGCGACTTCGCCAGACAGTGAAAACGACGGTGTTGTTGGGGGCCTTTTTGGTGCTGTCGGCCTGTGCCGCAACCTATCAAAACCATGGATTTGTGCCCTCGGATGACGAACTGGCGGAAATCACCATTGGGGTGGATACCAAAGAATCCGTTGAATCCGCCATCGGCAAGCCCACATCATCCGGCGTACTGGAAGACGGTGCCTGGTATTATGTCGGCAGCAAATTTGAACTGATGGGATACCGCAAGCCCAGGGAAATCGAACGTCAGGTATTGGCGATCAGCTTTGGCAACTCTGGCCGCGTGTCCAATATCGAACGGTTCACGCTCGAGGATGGGCGGATTGTCACCCTGTCCCGCCGCATCACCGATTCCAACATTCAGGGGGTCACCTTTATCCGTCAGTTGCTGGGCAGCTTTGGGCGGATCAACCCGGCACAATTCCTGGGTGGCGGATAAACCGTCAGCCAACTACGCAAATCAGGGGCCGCAGGGCCCCTTTTTTATTCCGTCTTGCAGCAGAGGGCCTTCATCTGCACAGTAGTGGCACAATTGCGGTAAATTGGGGTTAGGGCGGCGAAAGGAAGCAAGATGTTAACGCGGCCTAAAACAGCTTTCAGCGCAAGACTTGCCACAAATGCCGCTGACATCCACGCGGCGCAAAAATTGCGGCACTTGGCGTTTTATCAGACCGCGGCATCGGATATTTCCGCCGTTGATACCGATGCCTTTGATGATATTTGCACCCATGTTTTGATCGAAGATGCGGCCACCAAACAACTGGTGTGTTGTTTTCGGCTGTTGACCTTGCAAAATTCCCGCCAAATCGATCGATCCTATGCGGCGCAATATTATGATCTGCACAATCTGGCCGCCTTTGATGGTGTGATTTGTGAAATCGGGCGGTTTTGTCTGCATCCTGACTGGCACGACCCCGATATTTTGCGGCTGGCATGGGCTGTTTTGACCCGCCATGTGGATGAATTCGGGGTCAAAATGCTGTTTGGTTGTTCGTCCTTCAAAGGCGTGGACCCCGCCGCCTATACTGAAACATTTGCCCTGCTAAAGGATAAATATCTGGCCCCCGCGGCCCTTGCACCACAGATGAAATCAGCCGAGGTTTACGATTTTTACGATGATTTGGCGGGGCATGTTTGCGACGTTAAACAGGGTTTTGCGCAGATGCCGTCGCTGTTGCGGACCTATGTAATGATGGGCGGCTGGGTCAGCGATCACGCGGTGATTGATCGGCAATTGAACACGTTGCATGTGTTCACCGGGCTTGAAATTGCGGCGATTCCGGCGGCGCGGGTGCGCCAATTGCGCCGCGATGCCGCCAAAAGCCATTGACGCGCCAGCGCCTGCACAGTAGGGCCAAGCCATGGCACGCATCCCCTTATTACAACTTTCCGACATCAGCCTTGGTTTTGGCGGCAACCCCTTGTTTCAAGGGCTGGAACTGAATGTTCACCCCGGCGAAAGACTGGCGCTGGTCGGGCGCAACGGGTCGGGTAAATCGACCTTGATGAAAATCGCCGCGGGGCTGGTTGAACCTGACACCGGCATGCGCATTTTGGCGCCCGGCAAAACCGCCGGCTATATGGAACAAGACCCGGATTTGTCCGGTTTTGCCACATTGGGCGATTTTGCCACCAGCGGTTTGACGGACGGCGAAGAATACCGCGTTGAAATGGTGGCCGAGGGGCTGAAATTTGACCCCGCCACCAGCACCACCACCGCCTCGGGCGGGGAACGCCGCCGCGCCGCGCTGGCCAAATTGCTGGCCGAGGCGCCGGATTTGATGTTACTGGACGAGCCGACCAACCACTTGGACATTCAGGCCATCGGCTGGCTTGAGACCGAGTTGAAAGCAGCCCGCACCGCGTTTGTGCTGATCAGCCATGACCGCGCCTTTTTGAACGCACTGGCAAAATCGACCCTTTGGGTGGATCGCGGTGTTGTGCGCAAGCAAAAGCAGGGTTTTGACGCGTTCGAGGCGTGGCGCGATAAAACATGGGAAGAAGAAGACGACCAGCGCCACAAGCTGAACCGCAAAATCAAGGCCGAGGCCCGTTGGGCGGTCGAGGGTATTTCGGCGCGGCGCAAGCGCAATCAGGGCCGTGTGCGCGCGCTGCATGCGCTAAAGGATGAACGCGCCAGCCAGATCAAACGCCAAGGCACCGCCGCACTGGTGTTGGAGCAGGGGCAAAAATCCGGCAAGCTGGTCATACAGGCGGATCAAATTTCAAAAACCTATGATCAGCCGATTGTTAAGAATTTTTCAATCAAAATCGCACGCGGTGACCGGATTGCGCTCGTTGGTCCCAATGGTGTAGGAAAAACCACTCTTTTAAAGATGTTAACCGGCGAACTTCAACCAGATAGCGGCACCATAAAGCTGGGCACAAATCTGCAAATGGCGCAGTTTGACCAAAACCGTGATGCGCTGGATGGCAATGCCTCGTTGTGGGAAAACCTGACAAATGATCCCACTTTGGGCGTCTCTGGTCGGTCTGATCAGGTGATGGTGCGCGGGGCGCCGCGCCATGTCGTTGGTTATCTGAAGGATTTTCTGTTCGATGAATCCCAGGCCCGCGCGCCCGTGCGGTCTTTGTCAGGCGGTGAAAAGGCGCGGCTGCTGTTGGCGCGGATTCTGGCGCAGGAAAGCAACCTGTTGGTGCTGGATGAACCGACCAATGATCTGGATATTGAAACGCTGGATTTGTTGCAGGAATTGTTGTCGGATTTTGATGGCACGGTGATTTTGGTCAGCCACGACCGTGACTTTCTGGACCGTGTGGCCACGCAGACGATTGCCATGGAGGGGGGCGGTCATACCCAAGCCTATCCCGGTGGCTGGTCGGATTATCAGGATCAAAAACCACGCGCCATGCAGGAAGAATCTGCCGCGAAATCATCGCGCAAGTCGACGGTAAAACCCGCATCCCAACCGCCTGTTGCCAAGGGGTTGAGTTTTTCCGAACAACACCGGCTGGCCGAATTGCCCGCAAAGATGGAACGATTGTCCGCCGAGATTGCAAAGCTGGAGGAACTTTTGTCGGATCAGGACCTGTTCACCAGCCAACCGGTGAAATTTGCCAAAGCGTCAGAGGCCTTGATCGAACGGCACAACGCGCTTGGCACACTGGAAGAAGACTGGTTGATGCTTGAGGAAAAGGCGACGAATTAACGAAGCCTTTTCAATGTATTACACGTTGAGGTGAATGTTGAATGCCTTGCGAATTTCAAGATCCAGCAAAGGGTCAAGCGCCGCTGTGCTGCGCTCATCCAAGATCGCCTGTTTTTTCGCAATCGCGTTTTTGATCAAATCAGGCTTGCCGGTTTCGGCCCATTCTTTGGGCGAGGTGCGATCCCCCAATAAGGGATAAACATAATCGCTTTCCATGCGCGCCAATGTTTCATCGGTGCCCAGATAATGCCCCGGCCCCCCCATGCAAACCGCGCGAATTTGATCCACCGCCAGCGTCACCTCATCCACCTCGATGCCGCGCACACAACGCAGCGCCTGACCGATGATGTCATTGCCCAAAATCAGCGATTCATGGCAAAACCCCAACAATGACGCGTGCATGCCGGCGGCCTCATACACCATGTTCAGCCCCGACAGGCCCGCCGTCAAATTGGAACACATCTGTTCCCATCCCGCCTGCATGTCAGGCATTTTGGCGTCGGCAATACCTGCCGCCGCACCACCCGGCAGGCCATAAAAATGATGCATCTGGGCGCAACCTGCGGTTAGCAATGCTTGCTCGCCTGATCCACCCGTCATCGCACCGGTGCGCAAATCCAGACCAAAGGGCCATGTGCCAAAAATCGCCGGATGACCGGGTTTGATCGCGTTGACATAAAACACGCCCGCCAGACATTCCGCCACCGCTTGAACGATGGCCCCTGCCACGGTCGAGGGCGCGGTTGCCCCCGCCATGCCCGCCGACAACAGCAAAACCGGCATGCCGCCCGCAATGCATTTTTCCATCACCAAACAGCTTTCGGTGGCGAATTTCATCGGCGGCACCACAAAACAGTTGGAATTTGAAACAAAAGGCCGCGCCCGCCACGCCGCCTCGCCACCGGCAATCATGTGGCACAGTTCAAGACAGCCGTCGACATAATCAGGGTCAAAAATCGAGGTGCCGATGTGTTTGGTGGTGCCCGCACAACTTGCGTAAATGGTGTTCATATCCATTTCATAATTATCAACAATATCACGTGCTACCATGGGGCGTTGCAGGAAATGGATGTTGTCCATTTTGTCCACGATCCGCGCCGCGTCGTGCAAATCCTGGAGCGTGCTTTCGCGGTAGGCATTGCCCTCGATGTCCACCATATGCACGGCGGCACCGGCGGTGCCGTAATGCACGCGCCTGCCGGATAATGTCAGGTCATTTTTTGGATCGCGCCCGCAAAGCGTGATGGATTTCGCGGCTTTTTCCAGCATTTCCAAAACCAATTCGCGTGGATAGCGCAGTCGGCCATCGTCGCCCAAAACGGCCCCGGCCTTGACCATGATATCGATGCCGGATTGCGGTGCATCCGCCAGCCCGATGGTTTCCAGTGCCTCAAGGGCGGCCTCATGGATGGCCAGCACCTGGGCGTCGGTCAGGGGTTTATACTGGCCGCCGGACATGCCCGCGCGCACGGGGCGCTTGGCGTCACTTAGGGGGGCGGCGCGCATGGCGTGGCGCGCGGCGCGGCCACCAGAACGGCGGATAGAGGCTTGGGACATGGGGTATTCCTTGGAACTTTGGGTGTGTGATCAGGGCATTGGCAAGTTATGCCGTGATCGGCCCGCCACGCGCCGCACGACCACGTTCCGCACCGATAGTGCGGATAACCAAGGCAATTTTCCAATCATTGTCTTTCATGCAGGCCTCGCTGGTTCCTGCATCCGTTTTGCCGCTCTATTTGCGACATGTCATGCCTGATTGCGGCATGGCCTTACCATTTGCCCGAGGCACCGCCGCCGCTGGAACTGCCGCCGCCAAAAGAGCCGCTAGAGGATTTGCTGGAAACCCTAGAAATCGAATAGCTGGTCTCATCGCGATAGTCGCAATTGCTGCACCTTGTTGTGCGCAGCCCTCTGCCTGCGGCCGCTTTACTGGCGGCTTGCAGCGTTTCGCGGGATCGTCTTAGGGTGCGGCGACCACAGTTCGGGCAAGGCTTTAGGCGGGCCAGGGCATCACCGATGAACGTGCGGGCCAGCAGGGCGCCGATCCCAATGAGGAACGTCCAAAATATAATGCGCCCCATGCTGTCCGAACTGATTCCCCGCGAAACAGGCGCGTGGCCCTCGGCCTTGGGCATTGCAATGTTGCGGATGGTGGCGTTGACGCCCGCCTCGATGCCAAGGGCATAGTCGCCGTCGCGAAAACGCGGCAGCATTTGTTCATCAATGACCTGTTGTGCGGCCCAGTCAAAATCGCGGCCATATCCAGCACCCAGTTCAATCCGCATTTCGCGATCATCGCGCAGCACCAAAACCAGAATGCCATCGTCACGGTCCGCATCCCCAACGCCCCAGTTGTTAAACAGGCCGGTGGCAAAGCGTTCAAGCGATCCGTGCGGGCCAAAATCATTTCGCGTGCGCAAAGTGACCAAGGTCATTTCAACGCCCTTATCCGCCAGCAATTGTTCAAGGCTGGCGATGATGCGGTTTTCTGTGGCCTGCGGGATCAGATCGGCAAAATCATTGATTAGCGTCGAGGTATATTCAGGAAAATCGCGGTTGCCTTCCTGTGCGGCCAGCGAAAACGGCAGCAACATAAAAATCAAGGCAAGGGCGGCATTTCGCATCGAGGCTTCCTTTAGGGGCCGCTATAGTGTTTGGGCCAGTTCCGTCACAACATCATAGACCATCATAACATCGGCGCGTTGGCTGTCAAAAGCCGCGCCCGCCACGCGGATCACAAATTTTCCCTCGTGCATGGTTTGCGTCAGATAGACCCGCCCGTCATTATTTATCGCTGTCAGCAACTTGGCCGTCAGTACATTAGCATCACCATTTAAAGGTCTGTATTGAAACGAAAATAATGCAAGTGTTGCAGGGGTGGTGATGGTGAAATTCGGGTGTGCCGCCAGCTTGGCCTCTAGTTCTTTGACCCAGTTCACATGATTGCGGATCATCTGGCGCAAGCCTTCAAGCCCATAGGCGCGCAGGGTAAACCAGATTTTCAGCGCGCGAAAACGGCGCCCCAAAGGCACCGTCCACTCGTTAAAATTGGTCACCTCGTCCATATCCAGCGTTTCCAGATAATTCGGGCGCAATCCCAGACTGCGGATTTGTGGGGCCGGGTCGCGCAGGAATTGCACGGCACCGTCAAATTGAATGCCCATGCCTTTGTAGGGGTTGAAAACCACGCTGTCGGCAACATTAATACCGCTCCACAAGTATCTGAATTCAGGGCATATCATCGCCGTTCCAGCCCATGCAGCATCAACATGGGTATATAAATCATGGGCCTGCGCCACGGCCAATCCGGCGGCAATCGGGTCCATCGCGCCAATCGATGTACCACCCGTACACAGGATCACGCCCGCAGGTTTGAACCCTGCCGCCGTATCCGCCTTGATCGCTGCATCCAGCGCGGCGGGATCAATGCCGTGATCCGCCGTGGTGGGTATTTTCACCAGATTATCCTGACCGATGCCTGCAAGGCGCACGGATTTATCGATGGAAGAATGGGTTTGCGCCGAGGCATAAATCCGCAAGCGTGGCCCGCCGGACAGGCCTTGAGTTACGGAATCCCAGTTCATCGCCCGATCTCGCATCGTCAGCACAGCAGACAGCGTGGCGGTCGTGGCGCTGTCGTGGATGGTGCCGGTGAAATCATCGGGCAGGCCCAGTGCGGCGCGCAGCCACAGGATCATCTGTTGTTCAATTTCCGTGCCCGCAGGCGAGGTTTGCCACAACATGCACATCGCCGACATCGCATTGGCCAGTTGTTCGGCCAACATGGACGCGGGCGAGGCATGGCTGGGGAAATAGGCAAAAAAACGCGGGTGCTGCCAGTGGGTCATGGCGTTTGGCACGATGGCCTCAAAATCGGCGAATATGTCTTCCAGCGGCTCGGGCGCTTCGGGGGCCTGCATTGGCAATTGCGCCGCTGTTGCCCCTTGGCTGGTTTGCGCACGCACGGGCCGGTCGCGCAGCCCCGCATGGTAATCAGCAATCCAGTCGGCGGCCTTTTTGGACCATATGCGCAGGTCTTCGTGGTCCATCTGCTTACCTTCCGCCGGATTTCAACAGTTTTTCGATGTCACTGCCCGACATGGCACCCGACAGCGCGGAAAAATCCCCCTGATCAAACATCGCACGGGCCATTTTTGCGATCGCCGTATGGTATGCCCTTGAAAGCGTGCCGCCAAGCGATACCCGCGCCACGCCGATGGTGGCAAATTCCGCCAGCGACACTTTGGTCAAGGCCCCAGTGGCCAGCGCATTCACCGGCAGGGTCACAGATTTGCACAGCTTTTCCTGATCGTTCAGGTTGGCCAGACGCGGCGCATAAAGCGCGTCAGCGCCTGCCGCCTCAAACGCCTGAAGGCGCTTGATCGCCTCATCCAGATCATAGGCGTCGGTCATCACCCCATCGGCGCGGGCAACAAAGACAAAATCCTTGTTCAAGGCGTGGGCCGCCGCCGCCCCGGCGCGGATGCGTTCCACCGCCAAATCAAATTCATAAGGGTGGGTCGAGGGCAATTCGGTATCTTCAATGCAAATGCCTGCCAGACCGATTTCGCCCGCCAGCCGTACGGTTTCAGCCACCGTATCGGGATCAGCACCAAAGCCATCCTCAAAATCACCGGATACCGGCACTTTGACGGCGGCGACCAAATCCTGAGCATGGGCCAGCGCCTGATCGCGGGTCATATGGCCCATGTCGGGAATGCCCAGCGTATAGCCATGCGCCGAAGAAGACGTGGCAATCGCTTTGGCCCCCAAAGCGGCCAGAAACTTGGCGCTGCCTACATCCCATGCGTTGGCAAGGATGAAGGGGGTGCCGGGAATATGCAGGTCGCGAAAATCGCTCATGATACCAGTCCTTTTGCAAAATCCACCAGTGTTGACAGGGCGCTGACAAAGCGCGCGTCATCCACCGTCATTGCCACACGGATATGGCCCGCCGCCGCCGACCCGAAACTTTCGCCCGGCATCACCGCGATTTTGTGGGCGTCAAGCAAAGCATTGGCAAAATCAAAACCCGACAGGCCGGTGGCGCGAATATCCAGCATGATATACATCGCCCCGCCCGCCGGTACCAAGCGCAACAGGTTTTGCCGCGCCAGCAATTCACGCGCCAAATCCAGACGGCGCCTAAAGGGTGCCGCGATCTTTGCCTCCAGTCCGGTGCCTTGGTTCAGGGCAAAAAGCGCGGCATCCTGAATATAACCCGGCACGCCATAGGTGGTGTGGGTGGACAGGTTTATCAGCGCCTCGACCGTGGCCTCGGGTCCGACGATCCAGCCAACGCGGCTGCCGGTCATTGCATGGGATTTGGACATTGATCCGACCACCAATGTTCGGTCTGCCATATCGGGCAGGGCGCGGGGTGACAGGTGGTGGCCTTGCCAAATCTGGGTGTCATAAACCTCGTCCGAAATCAGCCACAGGTCGTGGGCCTGACAAACATCTGCGATGTCGGTCAGTGTTTGCTCGTTGTAAATAACGCCGGTGGGATTGTTCGGGGAATTAATCAACAGGCTGGCGGCCCCCTCGGCCTGAGCCGCAATATCCGCCGCATCCGGTTGAAAGCCATTCTTGGCATGTGCCGCCACCGGCACGGGAATACCGCCCGCGCCCCGGATCGTGCCGGGGTAGGTGGCATAATAGGGGTCAATGAACAGGCCACGATCCCCGGCGTCCATTGCGGCCATATGGGCCGCAAACAAGGCCGCTTGGCCGCCCGGTGTGATCACCACATTTTCCGGTGCGGTGGCAACGCCGGTGCGCGCGGTCACCCGATCCGCCACCTTTTGGCGCAGCGCCGCCACGCCGGGCACAGCCGCATATCCCGTGTGCCCGTCCTTGGCCGCCAGGTGCATGGCATCCAGAATAATGCCATCGGTGCCAATGTCATGTTCTCCGATGGTCAGTTCGGTCACTTTCTCGCCTGCCTGTTTCATCTGGCGGGCGCGATAGAATACTTCCCACCCGTCAGACCCGCCGGGGGTGAGGGTGCTTAGGCGATTGGACAGTTGCATCAGGATACCTTGAATTGAGTTCGATCCAAGGCACCACGGGCGCAGGGATTCGACAACCCCAAAGATCGGCTTGGCAAACCCCGTGCAAAGATTACCCTTGTTTTTGACGGTTTTGCCGCGTACCCAAGGTGCCATGACCAAAACAAGCATCATCTGCTGTATTATTATTACCAACTGAGCAATCAGGCGGGCCGGTCACCTCTTTCCATAGAAAGTCACAAATGATACGCCCGCGCCAACACGCGAGGAAGACTTATGGCCGAGATAAAGCTTTATAACACCGCCAGCCGCAAAAAAGAGGTTTTCACGCCTTTGGATGCAAACGATGTGCGGATGTATGTCTGTGGGCCAACGGTCTATGATCGCGCCCATATCGGCAACGCGCGGCCTGTGGTGGTGTTTGACGTGCTGTATCGTTTGTTGCGCCATGTGTACGGCGCGGAACACGTGACATACGCGCGAAATTTTACCGATGTGGATGACAAGATCAATGCGCGGGCGGCCCAAACCGGACGGTCGATCCGTGAAATAACCGACGAAACCATCGGTTGGTATCTGGATGATATGGGCGCGCTGGGGGCAATGCCGCCCGATCTGGCCCCACGGGCCACTGAATACATCGATCAGATGATTGCGATGAACAGCGAGTTGATCGCCAAGGGCCACGCCTATGAGGCCGAGGGGCATGTGTTGTTTGCCGTGGACAGTTACGCCGAATATGGCGCTTTGTCCGGTCGATCGGTGGATGACATGATTGCGGGCGCACGGGTCGAAGTGGCACCTTACAAGCGAAACCCGATGGATTTTGTGCTGTGGAAACCGTCTGATGGCGACACGCCGGGGTGGGACAGCCCGTGGGGGCGGGGGCGCCCGGGCTGGCATATCGAATGTTCTGCCATGGCGCGGGAATTGTTCGGGCGTCGTTTTGACATTCACGGCGGCGGGCTGGATCTGGCCTTTCCGCATCATGAAAACGAAATCGCGCAATCCAAGGCCTGTTGTGGGGCGGATAGTTTTGCGCAGGTCTGGATGCACAACGAGATGTTGCAGGTGGAGGGCAAGAAAATGTCCAAATCCTTGGGCAATTTCTTTTGTGTGCGCGAGTTGCTGGATCAGGGCTATCCCGGCGAAGTGATAAGGTTTGTCTACCTGGGCACGCATTACCGCAAGCCGATGGATTGGACGGAAAAGAAGGCACGCGAGGCCGAGGCGACATTGCGTAAATGGCGGGCGCTGTCGGCAGGCATCGAGCCTGCCTCCCGCGCGGCGGCAACTGTCGTGGCGGGTTTAGCGGATGATTTGAATACCGCCGGTGCGATTGCAGAATTGCACAAGCTGGCCGCAAGTGGTGATGCGGCGGGGCTGTTGGCGGGGGCACAATTGTTGGGGTTGTTGCAGCCGGACATGGGCGATTGGGCCAAAGCGGCAAAGGTTGATTTTTCCGCCTATGCCGATGCCCTTGCTGTGGCGCGGGCGGCGGCAATGCAGAGCAAGGATTTTGCCGAGGTGGACCGGTTGAAGGCGGCGTTGATGGGGGCGGGGGTCGAGGTGCGGATGTCCAAATCCGGTGTCGATCTGTCAGCGGGGCCGGAATTTGACGCGGCGAAATTGGAAGGGGTTACCTGATGCGATTTTTGGCAAAGGGCAACGCCCGACCGCAGGGGCGCGCGACGCGCCCGCCCATGGGGGCGGTTGGGCGCTGCCCGGCGGTGCCGGGCGAAGTAAGCAAGGGTGAAAAACAATGAAACAACGCCTTTACCTTTATGATACCACGTTGCGCGATGGGCAGCAGACGCAGGGCGTGCAGTTTTCCACCGCCGAGAAAATCCAGATCGCCACGGCTTTGGATGATTTGGGCGTGGATTATATCGAGGGCGGCTGGCCCGGTGCCAACCCCACCGACAGCGGTTTTTTTGACGCGGCACCAAAAACCACCGCCATCATGACCGCCTTTGGCATGACCAAACGAGCGGGGCGCTCGGCGGCAAATGACGATGTGCTGGCGGCGGTGATGAACGCGGGCACGCCGGCGGTCTGTCTGGTGGGTAAAACCCATGATTTTCATGTGAAAACCGCACTGGGTATTGGCTTGGATGAAAATCTTGAAAACATCGCCAAATCGGTTGCACATCTGGTGGCCCGGGGTCGCGAGGCGCTGTTTGACGCGGAACATTTTTTTGACGGTTATAAATCAAACCCTGATTATGCGATCAAAGCTGTCCGCGCCGCTTTTGACGCCGGTGCGCGTTGGGTGGTGTTATGCGACACCAATGGTGGCAGCCTGCCTGCGGAAATATCCGAGATCACCAAGGCGGTGATCAACGCGGGCATTCCGGGGGATCATCTGGGCATTCACACCCATAACGACACGGAAAACGCCGTGGCCAATTCGCTGGCGGCAGTGAACGCGGGGGCGCGGCAAATTCAAGGGACGCTCAATGGGTTGGGGGAGCGTTGCGGCAACGCCAATCTGGTGTCTTTGATCCCGACATTACTGTTGAAAGAACCCTATACCAGCCACTATGATTGCGGCATTGCGGGCGATAAATTGGTGACCTTGATGCGGCTCAGTCGGATGCTGGATGACATTCTGAACCGCCTGCCGGATAAATCGGCGGCCTATGTCGGGGCGTCGGCTTTTGCCCATAAGGCCGGGCTGCATGCATCTGCGATTGCCAAGGATCCGACGACTTATGAACATATTGACCCTAAATCCGTCGGCAACCAGCGGATCATTCCGATGTCAAACCAAGCCGGGCAAAGTAATCTGGTCAAGCGGCTGGCTGATGCTGGTATCATCGTTGAAAAGGGCGATCTGCGGCTTGGGCAGATTCTGAACGTGATCAAGGAACGTGAGGATCAGGGTTATGCCTATGACACGGCGCAGGCCAGTTTTGAGTTGCTGGCGCGGCGTGAACTCGGGGCTTTGCCGGATTTTTTTGAGGTCAAACGCTATCGCGTGACCGTTGAGCGGCGCAAAAACAAACACAACCAGATGGTCAGCCTGTCAGAGGCGGTGGTGGTGGTGAAAATCAACGGCGAAAAAATGTTGTCGGTTTCCGACAGTCTGGACAATGCCGGTAATGATCGCGGGCCGGTCAACGCTTTGGCCAAGGCGCTGGCCAAGGATCTTGGCCCCTATCAGGACATCATCAACGACATGCATCTGGTGGATTTCAAAGTGCGTATCACCGATGGCGGCACCGAGGCACAGACCCGCGTGGTGATTGACAGCGAAGACGGGCAGGGGCGGCGGTGGTCCACCGTGGGCGTGTCGCCCAACATTGTGGACGCCAGTTTTGAGGCGCTGCTGGATGCGATCACCTGGAAACTGGTGCGCGATGTGACGCCCGCATGAGCGCTGAAATGATAGCGGCCTGCGCGGCGCAAGTGGAACGTGCCGATCCTGATCGGTTCAAATCGGCGATGACGGCCCCGGTGGCGGCGCGGGGCGATTTGATGGTGCTTTATGCGTTTAATCTGGAAATATCGCGGGCACCCTGGGTAACAGCCGAGCCGATGATTGCCGAAATGCGGCTGCAATGGTGGCGCGATGTGGTGGAGGATATTGCCGCCGGCAAAACACCCCGCGCCCATGAGGTGGCAACGCCCTTGTGCGCCTTGGTGCGCCGTGCCGATCTTTCGTGTGAAGATCTGGACGCGATGATCACCGCGCGTCGCTGGGACATTTACAAAGACGCGTTTGAGGATTTTGACCATTTTGACCGGTATTTATACGCCACCGGCGGCCATCTGATGTGGGCCGCAGCCAAATTATTGGGGGCGGGGGCCGGAGCCGAAAGGGCGGTGCGTGATTTTGGGTATGCAACCGCGCTGGCGCGGTGGTTTCAGGCGGTGCCTGCGCTGGAAAAGGCCGGGCGCATGCCTTTTGTGGATGGTCGGGTTGAGAGTTTGCGGCAATTGGCCGAGGACGGTTTGGGTAAAATCAAAGCCAGTCGAGATTTGGGAGCGGCAAAACCCGCCGTGCGGGCAGGCTGGCAGACGCGGGCGATCCTGCGACAAGTGCTGCGTGATCCGGCGGCGGTGGGCGAGGGGCGCGTGGGGCTAAGTGAGTTTGCCAAGGCGCGGGGGCTGTTGATGCATACCCTTATGAGACGCGGCGTCTAGGCGCTGATGAAGGCTGCCTCTGGCAGGGATATTTAGGACCAGAAGAAAACCAAGAACGGTTTACCCCAATCGCGGTGAAAATCTGTCAACGCGGTGTGATGCGGTGTGATTATGCCTTTTTGGGTTGCCGCCCCAACCACACCAGCGACCCTGCCGCCAGGATCAAAAACGGCACCATCGCCAGGTTGACCGCTGTCCAGCCCTGACCGACCGAGCCGCCAACGCAATTCATCAACCCGCCGCTGGCCAGAGACGCGATGAAGACAAAACCAAACACCAGCATATCGTTCATCCCCTGTACGCGGCCGCGTTCGTGGGGTTCGTGGTTGGCCGTCAGCATGGCGGTCGCGCCGATAAACCCAAAGTTCCAGCCGATGCCCAACAGGATCAGCGCAAGGTAGAAATTCCACAAAGCGACACCCATCAAGGCAATGATGCCGGTGGCCAGCAGGGCGATAAGCCCCGCCGCGATAATTTTACTGGCGCCAAACCGCGCGATCAAATGGCCGGTGAAAAATGACGGAATGAACATCGCCAGCACATGCGCCATGACGATGTTACCGGCGACAATCTTGCTGTGGCCGTGGCCGACGACGGACAGCGGCGTCGAGGTCATCACCAAATTCATCAGCGAATAGGCCACCATGGCACAGATAATGGCCACCAGAATCGGTGGGCTGGACAAAAGCTGGCCCCAACTGCGCGGCGGTTTGTCGGTGGTTTTTTGAGGTGCGGGTTTTGGCAGTTTCAGGAACAAGAAAATGCCCATGCCGACAATGTTGATCGCGGCCACGGCCAGATAGGTGCCCAGAAACGGCACGGCATAGATGTCGCTGACCAGATTTGTCAGTTGCGGCCCGAAAACGGCGGAAACCAATCCACCGGCCATGACATAGGAAATCGCTTTGGGGCGGAAGTCATCGGATGAACTGTCTGCTGCCGCAAACCGGTAAAAGCCCTGCGCCGACATATAAATGCCGGTCAAAAAGGACCCGAACAAAAACAGCGGCCAAGAACCGATACTGAGCGCATAGGCGGCCACAAGCGCGCCCGTGGCCCCGCCCGCCGCCCCGATCATAAAACCGGCGCGCCGCCCGTGGCGTTGCATGAACGGGCTTAACCACGGGGCGGTGGTCATCGAGCCAAAGACGATCATCGAAATCGACAGGGTTGCAAAGCAGGGGTTTGGCGCGATCAATTGCCCGGCCAAGCCGCCGACGATAAACATCATCGGCATTTGCGCGCCTAAAAAAGCCTGCGCGATGACCAGAACGATGACATTTCGCTTGGCGGTGCTGTAGTTCATTTCGTTCATGATGCAAGGCTTAGACAAGGCTTGACCGGGCCGCAAGGGGCGGGCGACGGAATGCTTGTCGCCGCGTTTCATCTGGCTATAGTCCGGCGGCATGAAACATGTTTTAATTTTGGCGGGATCAGGCGAGGCACGACGGTTAAGCGCGGCACTTTGCCAGCGTTCGGACCTGCGGGCAACGCTGTCGTTTGTCACGCCTCCGCGCATTCAGCATGCAGGGGGTGTGCATATGCGGCTGGGGGGTTTTGGCGGCGGTGAAGGCTTTGTGCGCTATCTGAAGGACGCCAAAATTGACGCGGTGATCGACGCGACGCATCCTTTTGCCGCCGCCATGGCGCGGCGAACGGCGGAAATTTGTGCGCGTCGCGCCCTGCCGCATGTGAAAATCCTGCGCCCTGCCTGGGACAGAGAGCCGGGCGATATCTGGATTTCGGTGGCCTCGGCGGCAGAGGCCGCAACACATATTACGCCCGATTGCGTGGTTTTTGTCGCCTCTGGCCGCCAGACCTTGCCTGCCTTGGCACAGTGTGATGCACGGCTGATTTGCCGCCAGATCGATCCCCCCGAGGGGGTGTTTCCCTTTGCCAAGGGGGAATATTTGCAGGCAACACCACCGTTTTCGGTGGCCGACGAAGTTGCCCTGTTCAAACAGCGCGGCGTGCAAATGTTGATGGTGAAAAACGCCGGTGGCGCGGCCAGCCGGTCCAAACTGATTGCGGCGCGGCAGCTTGGCATCCCGGTTTTGATGATCGAGCGCGGCCCGCCACCGGCCTGTCTGATCGTACCAACCATTGAGGAGGCCGAGGCATGGATCGACAGGCTATAGGCCGGATTATCCGGTCGGAAAATTGCGTGGCCGAGGGGGTGGCGTTTTTGGCCCAACATGAGCCACGTTTTGCCCGTTCCTTTGCCCTGACAGGATGCCCGCCAACGCGGCTGCGGGCGGATGGATTTGCCGCGGTTTTGTCGGCGATCATGTCACAACAGGTTTCAGTGGCCTCGGCGCGGGCAATATGGGCACGGCTGGAAAATGCCGGTTTGGACAAGGCCGCGACCGTGGCCCATGCCACTGAGGAGGACTTGCGCGCCTGTGGCCTCAGTCGGCAAAAGATCAGATATGCCCATGCGCTGGCCCATGCCGACATTGATTTTGCGGCGTTGCGCAAGATGCCCACGGATCAGGTGGTGGCGCGGCTGGTAAAGGTCAAAGGCGTCGGGATCTGGACCGCCGAAATTTACGCGATGTTTTCATTGGGCCGAGCAGATGTTTTTGCCCCCGGTGATCTGGCGCTGCAAGAAGGCGCGCGAATTTTGTTTGAACTGGATGCACGCCCCAACGAAAAGGCCTTGCGTCAAATGGCCCAAGCGTGGTCGCCTTGGCAAAGTGTTGCAGCACGGCTGTTATGGTCTTACTACCATGTGGTGAAAGACAGGGAAGGAATTTCATGACACGGGTATTATCGGCGCAGCGGCGCGAACCGCTTTCGGGTGAATTGCGGTCGGTGGTGGTGTTTTTGCACGGCTATGGCGCGAATGGTGCGGATTTGATCGGGTTGGCCGATCCTTTGGCCGAACATTTGCCCGACACGATGTTTGTCGCCCCTGATGCGCCCGAAGAATGCGCCGGATCGCCCATGGGGTATCAGTGGTTCCCGATTCCGTGGATCGATGGATCCAGCGAAGAGGCGGCCACGCAGGGCATGGAACAGGCGACGGCGGATTTGAACGCGTTTCTTGACGCGCTGATGGTGGATCTGGATGTTTTGCCCGAACAGGTTGTGTTGTTTGGATTTTCCCAAGGCACGATGATGGCCTTGCACGTTGCCCCGCGGCGCGATGATGAAATGTCTGGTCTGATCGGGTTTTCCGGCCGCCTGATGAACCCCGATGCCCTGACAGACGAGGTCACGCAACACCCGCCCATTCTGTTGGTGCATGGCGATCAAGACGATGTGGTGCCGATTTCCAATCTGCCCGAGGCGGTCGAGGCGCTGCAAAATGCGGGCTTCAAAGAGGTTTATGCCCATGTGATGAAGGGCACCTCTCACGGGATTGCGCCGGATGGGTTGCAAGTGGCGCTGGCATTCATGAAGGACAAGCTGCATCTTTGAGGGCACAGGCCGCTGCTTTGTTCAGGCCCGCAAAATGACCTATCTAAACTGCGGCTCATCCCGTCTGGAGGGCGGCAATCGCGGATTTGAGGTTTTTGAGCAATGCTTCGTTTGGGCACTGGCGGCATGGATACGAAACCGGTCGGCTGTTTGGAGCCTGTAAAGAAAAACACCCAACCCAAAAAGCAACCGCGCGACGGATTGCGACGGCAGATCCATGCGCAGTTCGGCACCGTGTTTTAGCACCTCAAAGGCGCGTTCGCCGCAGATGTCCACGCCCAATGCATCGCCCGCCCGCGCCAATGATGACCACATCATAGGCGGACTTGGGTGTTGCCGACCGCCACGCCTTGCCCCAGCCGGTATGGCCGCGCAGCCCCTCGCGAAAAGCCGAAAAGGTACTTTACCGTGTTATTTGTTGCCAACCCTTGTGGCGAATTCGCGAAATTCCGCCAGCACCTTTGGGTCGGGTTCGGTGCCGGTGAAGCCGCGCAAATACCCCTCAAGCCGTGACATCCGGGCCGCCATCGGTTCGCGCAGTTCCAGCGCATGATAGCCAAGCTGCATGAAATAAAGAATGCGCGCGCGGGTATCGGCATCATAAGCCGGGAACCCAAAGCGTTCAAACATCGCGCTGATCGCCGCCAGTCGCGCCGCATCGGCGGCGTCGATGCGTTGGCGCACCACCCCGTCACGGCGCGACCATTCCCTGATTGCAAAATCCAGCCCGTGGTCAAACAATTCGGGATCAACAAAGCAGCGAAAGAAATTGCAGGCAGCCTCGGTAATTGACGCGGCGGGGGCCTGAACGCTTTGCACAATCGTCTGTGTGTTGCGGTTTTCCCAATCGTCAAGCAATGCCGCAAGCAGGTGTTTGCGATTTTTGAAATAGCCGTAAAAACTGGACCGCGAAACGCCCAGTCGCGTGCCAAGCGCCAGAACCTTGACCTCGGCCACCCCGTCACTGACCAAAACGTCACGCGCCACGTTCAGCCAATCGCCGCGCGTCACCTTTATATGACCGACAAGCGGGTCTTTGTCGGGATCATCGCGGTGCAAAAGGGGGGGGAATCGCGCGGTCATATCAGCTTTCGGGTGGGGCGCCGCCTGCGGCGGTGCGTTTGGCGACAAAGGCCTGCATGGCCTCGACCCTTGCACCATCGACATCGGGGCGTTTGTTGGCGGCAAGGATGTCTTTCCAGACCGCCGTGGCGCGGGTGTTGGTGTCTTTTGATCCGCGCTCGGTCCAGGTGCCAAAATTGGCATAGTCATGCACGACGGGTTCATAAAATTCGGTGTTATAGCGTTCCATCGTCTGGCTGGTGGCAAAAAAATGCCCGCTTGGGTCCACTTCGCTGATGGCGTTGTCAAAGCCGATCTCGTCTTGTCCGGCGGCGCGGCCGGCGCATAATTCGGCGATCATGTTCAGCACCTCGGCATCGGTCACCAGCTTTTCGTAAGAAATGCTTAACCCGCCTTCAAGCCAGCCCGCCGCGTGGATGATCACCGAGGCCCCCGCCATCAAACAGCCCCACAGCCCCATCTGGTTTTCATTCGCCGCCTGCACATCGTTGATGTTGGCGGCAGACCCAGCCGCCGAACGCCATGGCAAACCGACAAAACGCGCCAGTTGCCCGGCCGCAAGGCTGGCCTGAAAATGTGCCGGCGTGCCAAGGGCAGGGGCACCCGATTTCATGTCAACGTTCGAGGTGAAGGTGCCATAACAAATCGGCGCGCCCGGGCGCACAAGCTGGTTAAGGGTGATTGCCGCCAAAACCTCGGCATGGCTGAGCGTGATGGCGCCCGCGACCGTGATCGGTGCCATCGCGCCCATCAAGGTAAACGGCGTCACGATCGGCATCTGCCCAAAGCGCGCAAAATCGATCAGCCCCTGAGCCATGGGAATATCCAGCGTGCGCGGGCTGTTGGTGTTGATGATCGTGTAACAATGTGGGTTCGCCAGCAAATCATCATCTGACAGGCCCCTGAAATCCTTGAGAATTTCGATGCTGTCCACGGCTTGCGGCGTGCCGCGCGAATAGAGAAACGGGAACCTGTCTGTCAGCGTCAACTGCGCATCTAGCGTGGCGTAGTGGCGCAAATTAGTGGGGATATCCTGTGGCTCGACCAGCGGCGGAACCATCTGGAATACATCAAAATGATGGGTCAGCTGAACCAGTTCGCGAAAATCCTGCTCGCGGCCGGGCCTGCGCCCACGTTCCAGATCGGTGGCATTGGGACAGCCCGCGCCGGGTTGAAACGTCAGGCAGCCCAGTTCCAGTTTGATATCGCGCGGCCGCGTGCCAGCCATGCAAGTGATCGATTTGGGGGCAGAAGCAATCGCCGCCTCAACCATATCGCGCCCGATATAGACCATCTGGCTGGTCTCATCGACGCGCGCGCCGCCTTGGGCAAAAATTTTGCGCGCCTCGGGCAGCAAGACCATGATCCCCAGCTGTTCTAGGATGCGCAGGGCGGTGTGGTGCATGTTCACGATTTCGTCGTCTGAAAACACGTTCATCGTCGGGAAAGGGTTGCGCAATTGGCTGTAATTTACCACGCGCCTGGAGGGCGGTGGCGTGCCGTCGCCGCGCCCGCGTCGGCGCTTGGCCTTTGCTTTAGCAGGGTTGTGCTGCGTCATGTTTTGCCTCGCATGGCGTTGCCTTTTGCATCATAGGGCGACGCGGCGATCACCCGCGCCGGACGTTCCGCGCCGACGATATGCACCATCAATTCGGTGCCTTCATTGCCAACCGCACGGTCCACCATCGCCATCGCCAGCGATTTGCCAACGATGTGGCCATAGCCGCCCGAGGTGACAAACCCCACCAGTTCGCCACCTTTCCAGACCGGTTCATACCCGCTGGCATCGGCATCCACCGCATCGATTTCTAGCGTTACAACGATCCTGTCCGGCCCGTTGCCATCCCGTTCCTGCAAGGCGGCATCGCGGCCGATGAAATCGCCTTTGTCCCAGTCGATCCAGCGATCCATACCGGTTTGCGCCGCCGTATAGCCTTGGGTAAATTCGGCACTCCAGATGCCAAAACTTTTTTCCAGCCGCAGGCTAAGCAGCGCGTTAAACCCGACTTCTTTCAGCCCCAGATCGGCACCAGCGGCCAAGAGTTCGTCGCGTAAACCGATGTGTTCCGCCGCCGAGCAATGGATTTCATAACCCAACTCCCCCGCAACCGACAGCCGCCCGACCCTGGCGCGGATCAAGCCGATGTCAAAGTTGCCACAGCCCATAAAGGGCAGGTCGGCAATCGGCGCATCTGTTAGTTTTTTCAGCACTTTCAGGCTGTTGGGCCCTGAAAGGCTAAAGCCGACGGTCGCATCCGCAATATCGCGCAGCGTGACATCCGCGCCCATATGGTCGTGGAACCAGCGCATGTGCCATTCGCGCAGGTAATAGCTGCCCATGATCCACCATGTTCCATCGCCCCAGTTGAAAACGGTCAAATCGCCCTTCATCCGCCCGTCGTGGCCCAGCATCGGGGCCAGCCGTGCGCGACCGGGGGCGGGCAGTTTTGAGGCCATGATCTTGTCCAGCCATACCGCCGCGCCAGTACCCGAGACCTCAAAGCGCGAGAAACCGGAAATATCCAGCAGGCCCACCGCCTGGCGCACCGTTTTGCATTCGCCCGCAACGATGTTGTGCGCGTTGGAACGCTTAAGGGTGGGGATCTCGGTGAAATCCTTGGTGGGGGCGAAATAAAGCGGAATTTCCAACCCCCAGCTTGCACCCCACTGGCAACCCGCCGCCGTCATGTCCGAATAGGCCGGTGCCTTTTTCAACGGACGGCCCGCGGGCAATTGCTCGTTCGGGTAGGTCATCACAAAACGGCGGGTATAAAACTGGCCGGTGGTTTCCTTGATGAACCGCTTGTTGCCCGCATAATCGCCGTAACGCGCCACATCCATGCCGAAAACATCCGCCTCCGGTTCGCCGTGGATCATCCATTCGGCCAGCGATTTGCCGACACCGCCGCCTTGCAAAAAACCCGCCATGACGGCGCAGGCGCACCAATATCCGCGCTTGCCGCGCACCGGCCCCACCAAGGGATTGCCATCGGGCGAGAAGGTGAACGCGCCGTTCACCCATGTTTTGACGCCCACGTGTTGCAAGGCAGGATAGCGCTCAAAACCCAGCGTCAGCTCGTGTTCGATCCGGTCGGGGTCTTCTTGTTGCAACTCGAATCCGTAATTCCAGGGCGCGCCGTCCATGTTCCAGTGCTGATGATCGACCTCGTAGATGCCCAGCAAAATCCCCTTTTGATCCTGCCGCATATAGGTGAACCCCTCAAGGTCCACGGTCATCGGCACCTCGAAATCCAGCGCCGCCAGTTCGGGGATCGTGTCGGAAATCAGGTAGTGGTGGTTCAGCGGCGATACCGGCAGTTCAACCCCCGCCATGCGCCCCACTTGCTTGGCCCAAAGACCCGCCGCATTGACCACATGTTCGGTGTAGATCGTGCCTTTTTCGGTGACCACCTGCCAGCCATCGGCGGTTTGGTTCAATTCCAGCACGCGGTTATGCTCGATCACTTCGGCGCCGCGCTTTTTGGCCGCTCCGGCATAGGCATGCACCGTGCCGGTGGTATCGATATATCCTTCGCGGTCGGCCCACATACCACCCAGAATGCCGTCTGTGGACATGATCGGGCACAGTTCGCCCGCCTCTTGCGGGGTGATCAGGCGACAATCATCGATGCCGATGGACTGAAACGTCCGGTATGCCGATTGCAGCCATTCCCAGCGATCCGGCGTGCCCGCCAGCGTCATGCCGCCGGTCATGTGCAGGCCAATATCCTGACCGGATTCCTTTTCAATTTCTGAAAGCAGATCAATGGTATAGGCCTGAAGCGAGGCAATATTGGGGTCCGCGTTCAGCGCATGGATGCCGCCCGCCGCATGCCAGCTGGACCCGGCGGTCAGGATATTGCGTTCAATCAGACAGACGTCTTTCCAGCCGAATTTCGCCAAGTGATACAATACAGAAGCGCCGACAACGCCGCCCCCGATCACGACAGCACGGTAGTGTGTTTTCATTTGGCTCTCTCCCTAATTGTGGCATTTAAAATGTCTTTGACATGGCTTGCCGTGCGGTATTGGACATGCCTGTACGTTACCTTGACAAGCCCCGATGCCGTTTGTCCATACTAAATGTAACCGGCAAAGCGATTTATTGACCCGTCAGATCGCTTGCATCTGATGCACAGCATGGCGTGCTGGCCGTGATGAAAGGCCCAAGGCATCCACTGGCGGGCAGATATAGGGCTTGCCAACGATTTTAGGCTATATATAGTTTTGTCCATGAACAGCGGGCGCGACCGCTCGTCTGTGAACCAAGACCGCAAGCGGCAGGGTGAAACAGAATAATGGACGGTGATTTTAGAACTGAATTTATACGTGAACCAACAGGGTTGAAACATCGGCCCGCCTTGGTGTTGAATGCGGATTATCGCCCGCTTTCCTATTACCCCCTGTCGCTTTGGCCTTGGCAAGAGGCGGTGAAAGCGGCGGTTTTGGACCGGGTTCACATTCTGGCGGAATACGACGAAGTGATCCACAGCCCGAGGCTGGAAATCAGAATTCCTTCGGTGATTGTGCTGAAAGACTATGTAAAACCGCAAAAGCGCGTGGCCTTCACGCGCTTTAATTTATTTTTGCGGGATGAATTTTCCTGCCAGTATTGCGGCGCGCGCGGGGATTTGACCTTTGATCACATATTGCCGCGCTGCCGTGGCGGGGTAACCAGTTGGGAAAATGTGGTGGCAGCTTGCAGCCCCTGCAATTTGCGCAAGGGCTCGAAAAACCTGAAACAGGCCAACATGGGTTTGCGGCGCGCGGCGCGAAAGCCCAGTTCGGTTGAGTTGCGCAATACAGGGCGCAAATTTCCGCCAAATTTTACCCACGAAAGTTGGCTGGATTTTCTGTATTGGGATGCGGAATTGGAAGCATAGCGGTGAATGCCGCTTTACCTTCGCGGCGGGTGCGCGTTTAATTACCTGAAATGAACCAAGGGGGCCATGATGTCTGATCCGTTCTTCCAACCTGTTTCCGGCATGGTGTTGCCGCGTTTCGCGGGTGTGCCGACGTTTATGCGTTTGCCGCACATCGAATTTGACCATCCAAGATTTGGTGAGGTTGAAATCGGGATCATCGGCGCACCTTGGGATTCTGGCACCACAAACCGCCCTGGTCCCCGCCATGGGCCGCGCCAGTTGCGGGATTTATCCACGATGATCCGCGCGGAAAATGCCGCGACCGGCATTCGCCCGTTCGAGGCGCGCCGCTGTGCCGATTTGGGCGATGTTGCCCCAAATCCTGCGGATATTCAGGACAGTCTGGATCGTTTCACCAAGTTTTACGCCAAGGTCAAGGCGGCAGGTGTCAAACCCCTGACCGCAGGTGGCGATCACTTGTGTTCGCTGCCGATTTTGCGGGGGTTGGCCAGTGATGTCCCGGTTGGCATGATCCATTTTGACAGCCACACAGATTTGTTTCACAGCTATTTTGACGGAACTTTATACACCCATGGCACGCCGTTTCGCCGCGCCGTGGAGGAAGGGCTGCTTGATCCCAAGCGCGTGGTTCAAATCGGCATTCGCGGTACCGCCTATGATCGAGAGGATCGCGATTTTGCCGATGCGGTGGGTATTCGGGTGATCCCGATCGAGGAATTTTTTGCCCGTGGCATTCCTGATGTGATGGCCGAGGCGCGTGAAATTGTCGGCACAGGCGACACCTATGTGAGTTATGACATCGATTTTGTCGATCCGGCCTTTGCGCCGGGCACCGGCACGCCCGAGGTTGGCGGGCCAAATTCATTTCAGGCGCTGCAAGTGGTGCGTGAATTGGCGGGGGTGAACATCATTGGCGCAGATATGGTCGAGGTCTCGCCGCCATTTGATTTTGGTGGCGCGACCGCATGGCTGGGCGTATCGATCATGTTTGAATTGTTGTGCGTGATGGCGTAGGGGGTTTCGGTTTTCCTGCCTCAAGAAAGCATCGAAAATGGCGTTTGAGCGAGAGCGAAAGGCAGCGATTTTCGATACAATTTCAACCGAAACACCCTAGGCCGAACAGCTCGCGCCACCCAGCACACAAAATTTGGCGCAATGCGGATGGTTCAGGGCCACGTCGCGTTCCGCCTCGGCCAGGGTTTCACCCAGCTCAAATTCCGGCGCATAGGCCAGCAGGGTACAGGCCAGAACCGCAGGTTTTGCAGCGCCCCTGCGCTTGACCACCATACGCGATGACGAACACATGACATCCGAGGGCGATTTACCCAAAATATCCCAACAATCCGTGGTGATTTCCGGCACCTCGATGCTTTCGTCCATTTCAGGAAATAACACTGTTATACCAGCGTTTTGCGCGTCGATCTTGAAGTTATTTTCCGCAAACAGCCGGGCGTAGCCATCGCGAGATTTCGCATCACTTTCCCCCCAGACCGTGCGCCCGGCAATGGCCATCCTAAAGCCGTTATCGCGCAGCCACCGCATGCCCTTGAGGGTGGTTTCAAAGCTGCCTTTCCCGCGTTCCATATCGTGATTGGCGGCATCATAGTGATCCACCGAAATGCGCAGCGTCAGTTTGCCGGGATAGGCGGCGTTCAGGTCCAGTAATCCCGCCTGCATAGTTTTGCGCATCATCGGGCGCATGGCGTTGGTCAGGATCAACACCTGATATCCCGCAGCCAGCGATCGCCGGGTGATGTCGATCATTTCCGGGTTCATGAACGGCTCACCTCCGGTAAAGGCAATCTCTCGCACGCCCCAGTTTCGATCCGCCAACTGTACCAGATAATCGGCCACTTCATCGGCGGAAATATAGACCAGCGCGTCATTTTTCGGCGAGCTTTCGATATAACAATTCAGACATTCGATGTTGCACAGGGTGCCAGTGTTGAACCACAGGGTTTGCGGGTCACTCAGAGCAACAGTCGCCCGCGTTTCACCCTTGGCGGTGGTTTTGGGATCGACAAATTTGCCCAAATTCGCGCTGTTGGCGGTTTTTCCACCGGTGGCAGTCGCCATTTGCGCATCGATTTGCGCCGCCGGTGCGTCCGAATTATCCAGATCTTTCATGTCTGTTCCTTGTTGCTCTGCTTATGCCTATGGGGCGGTGGCATTGAAATAAAGTGAAAATAGGCAAGACTGACAGATTTGTGATGGTGGTTGTGGTTTTAAAAGGTCGTGCTAGACAGGGGGATATCTGTGTTGTATGTGCTGATGAAAAGAAAAGTTAGCGCTAACATTGCGATATGAAAAACGAAAAGAGGCCCCGATGGTTTCCCGTATAATCCCCGTTTCCCCCTTTGATCTGGTCATTTTCGGTGGCACTGGCGACTTGTCCCGGCGCAAGATTGTGCCCGGGCTTTATCGCCGGTTTTTAGCGGGTCAAATCCCCGAAGGCAGCCGTATCATCGGCGCTGCGCGGGGGGATTTGAACGACACGTCTTTTCGCGCCTTTGTATCAGAATCGATTGGCGAATTTGTGTCCAAGAAAAGATACGACAAAAAGGTATTGGCGGAATTTATCAAGCTTTTCCATTATGTTACACTTGATGCCCTTGGCGAAAAAGGCTGGAAAGAACTGGCGACACTTGTGCGGTCTGATGTTGTTCAGGCCTTCTATTTTTCGGTTGGGCCCAGCCTGTTTGGTGAATTGGCCTCGCGGTTACACAGCCATAAAATTGCCAGCGCCAACAGCCGCGTTGTGGTGGAAAAACCCTTCGGTCGGGATCTGGATTCTGCCCGCAGCCTTAACCGTGATCTGGCGGACCATTTTGACGAATGCCAGATTTACCGCATTGATCATTATTTGGGCAAAGAAACCGTTCAAAACCTGATGGCTTTGCGGTTTTCCAACGTATTGTTTGAACCGCTCTGGAATGCACAATATGTTGATCATGTGCAAATTACCGCCGCTGAAACCGTCGGCATCGGCAGCCGTGGCGCCTATTATGACAAATCGGGCGCGATGCGTGACATGGTGCAAAACCATTTGATGCAGCTGTTGTGCCTGACCGCCATGGAGCCACCCAGCCATTTTGATCCTGACGCGGTTCGGGACGAAAAACTGAAAGTAATCAGGGCTTTGGATCCTGTTGAACACACTGATATTGTGCGGGGTCAGTACCGAAAGGGCAAGGCAGGTGCCTCTTATCTGGAGGAGGTGGAAAACCCCGACAGCTGCACAGAATGTTTCGTGGCCATGAAGGTGGGCATTTCCAATTGGCGCTGGAAGGGCACGCCGTTTTATTTGCGTACCGGCAAGCGGATGAAGGCGCGGATGAGCGAAATTGTAATCACTTTCAAAGAAGTTCCGCATTCGATTTTTGATCAACACGCGGGATCAAAGGCCAATGTTCTGACCATCCGCCTGCAACCGGACGAAGGCATGGATATGCGGGTCACCATCAAGGAACCCGGCCCCGGTGGCATGCGGTTGATCGATGTGCCGCTGGATATGACCTTTGCCGATGCTTTTGGCGATGACGCCTCTGATGCACCGGACGCTTATGAGCGTCTGATCATGGATGTGATCCGGGGCAACCAAACCCTGTTTATGCGCGGCGATGAGGTCGAGGCGGCGTGGAAATGGACCGATCCGATCATCGATGATTGGGTCGAACGCGGCGACAAGCCGCTGCAATATGATCAGGGCGGGGCGGGGCCCGAGGACGCAATGATGCTGATGCACCGCGATGGTCGGCGCTGGCGGGAAATTGCAGAGCTATGAAATTTGTCGTCTATCCCAGCCGTGAAACCTTGATTGCCGCTTTGGCGGATCAGGTGGCGGATGAACTGGCGGCGGCGATTGCGGCCAATGGGCGGGCCAGCCTGTCGGTGCCGGGCGGCACCACGCCGGGGCCGATGTTTGATCGGCTGAATCAACGCGCGCTGAACTGGTCGATGGTGTCAGTTTTGCTGAATGATGAACGCTGGGTGCCGGAAAATTCGCCGCGATCCAATACCGCGTTGCTGCGGGCGCGGTTGCTGCAAAATCAGGCGGCTGTTGCCAGGTTGATCCCGCTTTATGCCGATTTTGATCGGCCCGAGGATGCTTTGGCTGTGTTGTCGGCTGGGATTGAGCAGGTGTTGCCGCTGGATGTGCTGGTTCTTGGAATGGGGGCGGATATGCATACGGCCTCGCTGTTTCCGGGGGCTGATTTATTGGCGCAAGCCTTGGCCGATGACGCGCCAACATTGTTGCCGATGCGCGCGGCGGGCGCAGGCGAGCCACGGATTACCTTGACTGCGCCGGTGTTAAAGGCGGCCAAACACATACATTTGTTAATCATCGGGCCGGAAAAACGCCTAGCACTGGAAGCCGCGCAAAATCTGGATGCGTTTGAGGCGCCGGTTAAATCTGTGTTACAAAATGCAACGGTCCATTGGACCGAATGAGCAGGAATTAAGGATTGAGTAATGCAAAAACTCTGGGATCAACTGGCGGCACATCAACTGCGTACCAAGGCGCGTAAAATTACCGAATTGTTCGAAAATGACAACCGAGCGCCGGGTTTTTCGCGACAAACCGATGGGTTGTTGTTCGATTTTTCCAAGACAAACATAGATGCTGCGACGCTGGAAACGCTGTTGCAACTGGCAGAAACAGCAGGCGTTGCGGGCAAACGCGAGGCGATGTTTCAGGGCGAAAAAATCAATGAAACCGAGGGGCGTGCGGTGTTGCACACGGCCTTGCGTAACCTGACCGGCACGCCGGTTTTTGTCGATGGCCAAGATGTGATGCCCGAGGTTTTGGCAACCTTGGCGCGCATGGAAAAATTTTCCGGTGATCTGCGCGGCGGTAAAATCAAAGGGCAGGGCGGCGCGATTACCGATGTTGTTAATATCGGTATTGGTGGTTCGGATCTGGGCCCTGCCATGGCGGCGCGGGCATTGACGCCATTTGCCGACGGGCCGCGTGTGCATTTTGTTTCCAATATTGACGGTGCGGATGTGACCGATACGTTGGCGGGGCTTGATCCGGCCACAACGATGATCATTGTCGCCTCAAAAACTTTCACCACGATTGAAACCATGACCAATGCCAACACCGCCCGCGACTGGATGGCAAAATCTGTGCAATCGCCGGGCGCACAATTTGCAGCACTGTCGTCGGCACCGGAAAAAACCGCCGCTTTTGGTATTCCGGCGGATCAAGTTTTTGGGTTTGAGGATTGGGTTGGCGGGCGGTATTCGCTGTGGGGGCCGATTGGCCTGTCGGTCATGTTGGCGATCGGGGCCGATGATTTCCGCGCCTTTCTGGCGGGTGGCGAAGCGATGGACAAACATTTTCGCAAGGCGGATCCGGCGCAAAACCTGCCGATACTGCTGGCGCTGGTGGGGATTTGGCACCATCAAATCTGTGGCTATGCAACCCGCGCCGTTTTACCCTATGAACAGCGGCTGGGCAGATTAGCCGCCTATTTTCAACAGCTTGAAATGGAATCAAACGGCAAGGGTGTGGATATGTCGGGTGATGATTTACCGATGGCGGCGGGCCCGATCGTCTGGGGGGAACCCGGCACCAACGGGCAGCACGCGTTTTATCAGTTGATCCATCAGGGCCGCCAAGCGATCCCCTGTGAATTCATGATCGGCGCGGCAGGGCAGGAACCCGAACTGGCCCATCACCATGATTTGCTGGTCGCCAATTGTCTGGCCCAATCCGAGGCGCTGATGTTGGGCCGTGATCTGGATGTGGCGCGAAAACTGATGGCTGATAAAGGATTTACGGGGGATGAGTTGGAGCGCCAAGCCCGCCACCGCGTTTTCACCGGAAACCGCCCGTCAACGACGCTGGTCTACCCCAGTTTAACGCCTTTTGTTCTGGGCCAGATTATTGCGCTGTATGAACATCGTGTGTTTGTGGAAGGGGTGATTATGGGGGTCAATTCCTTTGATCAATGGGGTGTTGAACTGGGCAAAGAATTGGCAACAGCCTTGCAACCGATGGTGCAAGGTACAAAAAGCGCGACCCAAAAAGATGGCTCCACCAAAAGTCTTTTACGCTTTATTACAGGAAATTAGAGAGCGAAGCTAAAGCTTTGCGCGAACTATGTTTCGCGGATTATAGTTCATGTCAGGATCGGCCAATCGCTTGGTCGCGCTTTCATGTAATTCGCCATCCGCCGGAATGGGGCGCGGTTCGCCCCATGGAATGTAATAAATGATGCCGCGACGATAGGGCCTCTGCAAACGCACCTTGGATTTTGGGAAAATCTCAAACAAAAGCCACGCGCCTTTCATTGTATTATGAATTTTGCCGCGGTAATCCGGCTTGCCGATGGCCCTTTGTTTGGTGGTTCTGACGGCGGTTTCCTCACCCAAAATATATTTCTTGATGTAGCGGTCGCGAAAGCTGACCTTTTGCGCCTTTGGCACGTCGATGGCGTCAATTTGTTCTTTCATCCACATGAAGGTCAGCTTGGAAATACCGGATTGATCCTCGGGCACCGAGCCGCCAATATCCTTGTGGGTACCGGCAAACCAGACTTGTTTTATATCCTGCGCCTTGGGGGTGCCGCGTTTATACGGGTTGCCATAAAATTCCTGACCCTCTTCCCACAATTGCGACCGAAACATTGATCGCGCTTCATCGATGGACAGCGCATGGCGCAGAATTTCCACCGAGGCGTTGCTGTTCACGCTGGCATGGGTGCCAAATTTCAGGATGCTGCCGGTCTTGAAAAATGCCCGAAATTGCACGCGGATCATCGATGATACCGTGTCAAACAGGCCCAGAAACTTGATCGGCGCGGGATAGGAGCGCAACACCGATTGATAGCGCCGCAGGCTGGCAAAAACCTCGTCCGGTGGCGTGCCCGGTTTTTCGTGGGAAATCTCGCGATAGGCGCGGAAAACCTGGGTGATCAAATGCAGCTCGTCCGGCGGTATCAGCCCGAAATTATGGATAAATCCCGCCAATACACGCGCGGCATATGCGCCGCGCGAAAAACCCAGAATGATCAATCGATCATCCGCCGTCGCGCCGGTTTTTTTGCCTTCAAAATGACGGCAAATAAATCGATAGGCCTCTAGTACGTCATCCTCCAGACCCAGCCCAAAACCCATGCCCGCCAGCGCGATGGCCTTTTGAATGTATTTGCCAATCAGTTTTTGATTGTCCATCGTGCCCACACCGGGGCGATAGAAAACCACCTGTTTGTCCGGTTTGCCGCGATGCAACGACCGGTAAAACCTAAGGATATTGGTTTCTTTTTCCTCGATTTCATTGCCAGTGCCATCCATACAGATGATGATGTTTTTGGCCATGAAATCCCCGTTATAACAAAATATATTGTCCCTCAGCATGACGTCAACCGCCAGAAATTCAACTGTTTTTTATGAAGGGTTGGAGCGGGTAACGAGAATCGAACTCGTAACTAAAGCTTGGGAAGCTGCCGTGATACCTTTTCACCATACCCGCCGCAGGTCGGGGGTAAATTAGGGCGTGCCAAAGGTCAACGAGGTTTTTGCCGGTTCGGAAACTTTGTCTTAAGAGACAGGCATTATACCAAACACCAGTGCAATTTGTTGAAAGGCGTCAAAGTGGTCTGGGTCTTGATCCTAATTCTGAACGGCACAACGCCGATGAGTGTTGATTTTGACACCGAATGGGCCTGCAAGGATGCGGGACGCAAAATTGTCGATTCAGTTGGCGAAAAAAAAGCGGTGTATTGGTGTCTGCAAAGCTCGCAATGATCTCAGATCAGGATCCTAGCCGCGTGGCCGCCGCCGTCGGCCACCCGCGCCACCACCACCGGTGTTGAAATTAACCTCGGGCAGGGTAACGATACTGGCCAAAATCGGAAAAGGCTCGGCTGAATTTGGGATGGCCGATGCGTTAACGAAATGTTCTTGAAACCGGGGTTCAATCGCCGTTTCGATTTTATGAATTGCGCGCACGGTTTTTTCAATCTCGCGGCGCGCCTTTGTATTCAGCAGAGCGATGCGCGCGCCAGTGCCCGCCGCATTGCCCGCTGATGTGACCTTGTCCAAGGGGCAATCGGGGATCATCCCCAAAATCATCGCGTGTTTGGGCGAGATATGCGCCCCAAATGCACCGGCCAGAACGATGCGATCAACGGTGTCGACCCCGAATTTATCCATCAACAAACGGGCACCGGAATAAAGCGCGGCTTTGGCCATTTGAATTTCCCGGATATCGCGGTTTGTCACGGTGATTGTTTGGCTGGGGTCGCTGGCATCCTGCCAGATCAGATAGGAATTGGTGCGCCCGTCCAGGAAACACCGCGTTGACCCGGTTTGCTCGGCGGATCCGATCAGCCCGGGCGCATCCAGCAGGCCGGCCATGCGCATTTCGGCGACAATTTCAATGATGCCCGAGCCACAGATTCCGGTCACCCCGGTGGTGGCAATGCTGGCGTCAAAACCGTCCTCGTCGGACCATAAATCCGACCCGATCACCTTGAAACGCGGCTCTTTGCTGTTTGGGTCAATTTCAACATGCTCAATCGCACCGGGCGCGGCGCGTTGTCCGCTGGAAATCTGCGCCCCTTCAAAGGCGGGACCAGTGGGCGAGGAACAGGCAAGAACCTTGTCTTTGTTGCCCAGAATGATTTCCGCGTTGGTGCCGACATCCACCAGCAACACCAAATCTTCGGATTGATCCGGCGCCTCTGACAAGGCCACGGCGGCGGCATCGGCCCCGACATGCCCGGCAATACAAGGCAATATGTAAACCCGCGCCGCCGGGTGCAGTTTCAGGTCAAGATCGTTTGCCCGCAATGACAGGCTGTCAGATGTTGCCAGCGCAAAGGGGGCCTGACCCAGTTCATAGGGATCAATGCCCAAAAACAGATGGTGCATCACAGGGTTGCAGACGAATACCGCGTCAACGATTTGATCGATGCTGATCTTGGCCTGGGTGGCGATTTCCGTAAACAAGGTGTTCATGCCATCACGCACCGCGCGGGTCATTTCTGTGTCACCGCCGGGGTTCATCATCGAATAAGAAACCCTGCTCATGAGATCTTCGCCAAAACGGATTTGCGGGTTCATCAGGCCGGAACTGGCCACAACCTCGCCGGAATGCAGATCGCATAAATGCGCGGCAATGGTGGTCGATCCCAGATCAACCGCCAGACCAAACAGGGCACCGTCGTAAAATCCGGGCCAGATTTGAATGATGCTGGGGCCAGACAGATCGCCACCCAGATGCACCGCGCAAGTGGCTTTCCAGTCGCCCTTGCGCAGCACCTTTTGCAGGCTGGACAAAACGCCAAAGTCCGCCGCCAATTCCGGCAGATCCCAGTCGCGGCGCAGGGCGGCGACCAGCCGTTCCAAATCGCCCGACGGTTCGTGCATGTCGGGTTCTTCAACCTCGACATAATACAGCCGCGTCGAGGGGTTCATCGTGATGTCGCGCGCCTCGGCGCGTTTGCGGATCACCTGTTTGTGGACCTGACTTTCGGCAGGTACATCAATCACCGCATCGCCCTGAATTTGCGCCTGACAGCCCAGGCGACGACCGTCAATCAAACCGCGAATATCCTTGTAGCGTTGTTCAACTTTGTTCCACGGCGACAGCGCGTCTTTGGTGACGGTGACGCCGTGTTTGGGAAATTCACCGATTGAGGGCGTGATTTGACAGCGCGAACAAATCCCGCGCCCGCCGCAAACCGAATCCAGATCCACGCCCAATTGCCGCGCCGCCGTTAACACCGGTGTGCCCGCCGGAAAACGGCCACGTTTGCCGGAAGGGGTGAAAATCACAAGGGGGTCGCTATTGCTCATTTGATGAACCTTCAAAATACGTTGCCCGGACCATAGCCAGAATGCGGTGAAAGAAAAGCCGAGAGGCGGCGAATTTAGTCAGAAAACGCCCCATTTTGTCAAAAAATCCGTGCCAAAGAAATAGACGGCCAGCGGCACGGGGGCGACGGCCAGAACATAGGTGATAAACACGGCGCGCGTGGTGAAAAGGCGGCTGATGCCCGCCATCAGGCTGATCCCGCCACCGCCCCCGATCAGGCTGTTACCGGGCAGTTGCAACGCAAGTGCCAGCAAAAAATACCGCCAATGCAACGCCAATGGGCGCAGAAATCGTGGCAGTCGTTCTTGCAAAATGGCAAGGCGATCGACGGTGTTCAGCGGCTCCAACCGTTCCAGCAGGGCCGCCGCGCGGCGCAATCCCAGATCGTCGAAAAACCGGTGCAGCGCAAGATAGGGCGTGAACCGACCCACAAAAAAGGCGGCCATAAGGCCGGTTAATGTTGCGACATAGACCCAAGGGGCCACGACCGGCCCCTTCAGCAATACCAGCGCAATGGCGATTTCCACCCCCGGCACGAAGGGGATGGCCATCAAGGTGGCCAAGGCCAGCAGCATTAGCACCACCAATGTGGTCAGCATAAAGGATTTTTTCGCCGACAGCGGCCCGTCAAGCTGATCCATTGTCCATGTCAGCAACCAATGGGCGGCCAATACGAACAGGATCACAATCACCACCCGGATGCCCAGACGGAAAAGGCGGCTGTTTTGAAATTTTCTGTGGGGCGTTGGTCTGATCCTTTCACGTCGGCATGGCGCGTAAGGATCAGCCTAGGGTATTAAATCGGCCCTGTCTTTAGCCGCGACGACGTCGTGATGCACGGCGGCCGCCCTCGGCACCATCGGCGACTGGCGCTTTGTTGGCTTTGATCCACTGCGCGCCGTGGGGGTCATTATTGGTCAGGAAATTGGCGGCGCGAATGGCCTCCATTTCTTTGCCGGCACGGGCTTTGGTTGATCCCATGCCGGTCAGTTGCGCCAGCAATTCAGGATCAATGTCGTCGGGAATGATGATGCCGGCGGCCTCGAGGGCGGCGCGTTTTTCCGCCAGCTTTAGCGGGCCAACCGGTAGGGCGATCGGGTTCATGATGGCGCTGGTCATGCCCGCAGCCATGGCCATCGGCAAAAACGCGTTGTTGATGCCGTGGCGATTTGGCAGGCCAAAGGAAATGTTGGACGCGCCACAAGTGGTGTTCACGCCCAGTTCTTCGCGCAGGCGGCGCACCAGTTTGAACACCTGCAAGCCAGCCGTGCCCATGGCGCCGATTGGCATTACCAGCGGGTCAACCACAATATCATGCGCCGCAATGCCGAAATCGGCGGCGCGTTCAACGATCTTTTTGGCCACCGCAAAACGCACGTCGGGATCCTCGGAAATGCCGGTGTCGTCGTTGGAAATCGCCACCACGGGCACATTATATTTTTTCACCAGCGGCAGCACCAGTTCCAAGCGCTCTTCTTCGCCGGTGACGGAATTCAGCAAGGGGCGGCCCTCGGCGGCTTTCAGCCCTTCTTCCAGCGCGCCGGGCACGGAACTGTCGATGCATAGGGGGGTATCAACGATTTTTTGAATGCGGTTGATCAATTCACGCATCAACGGCGGTTCAACAAAATTGTTGTCGGCATAGCGTGGATCGCTGGCCATGCGGTTGGTGAAAACCGCGCCGGAATTAACATCCAGCACCGTGGCCCCGGCCAAGGTTTGGGAAATCGCGTCCGCCTCGACCATGGAAAAATCGTCCATTTCCAATTGCGCGGCCAGTTTTTTACGCCCTGTCGGGTTGATGCGTTCCCCGATGACACAGAACGGTTGATCAAAACCAATAATGGCGGTTTTGGTTTTGGATTCGACGATGGTTCTGGTCATGATATTGGCTTTCAGGCGTTGGTTATGCTGGCAGGAACAGCCGCGCTGCCCCCGTTTTTGATCGCCCAGTTGGCGTTGGTTTTGATGCCGCCAAGGGGAAAAAAGTGTACTTTTTCGATGTTGAAATTCGGGTTTTTCGCTTTGTGGGCGGCCAGATCGGCGATGAATTGATCCGGCTCGAACGGCAACAACAGTTTGGTCACATCTTTGGCGCGGCGTTGCAGCACACGCAGGGAGGCACCAACACCGCAGGCGATGGAAAATTTGATCAGGGTTTGCAATTTGGCAGGACCCGCAACACCGATATGGATCGGCATGTCGATGCCTGCCTCGGCCAAGGCGTCGGCCCATTTAATCACCGGACCGCTTTCAAAACAAAACTGGGTGGCCAGCGCCATTTTGGCGTCGGTGCGGGTGGAAAAATCCTGTTTCCAGCGCAGGGCATCCATGACGTTTTTTTCCGACCCGTCGGGATCGATGTCTTTGTTGCCCTCGGGGTGGCCCGCGACATGCAGGTGTTTAAAGCCCGCTTTGTCAAACAGGCCGGTTTCCAAAAGCTGCATCGAGGAATGGAAATCACCCAGCGGCGTGGTCACGCCACCGGCCAGCATCAAGGCCGAATTTACGTTTGCTTCGCCCTGATAGCGCGCGATCCAATCGCCCAACATGGCGGTGTCTTTGATGATGCGGGCGGGAAAATGCGGCATCACCTCAAAGCCGTCTGCCGCCAGCCGTTTGGCCGTGGCAACCATATCTTCAATCGGGGTGCCCTCGATATGGGCGACATACACGCGGGTGCCTTGCGGCAAGAGGGCGCGGAAATCTTCGACCTTTTCGGCGGTGCGCGGCATGACCTCGATGGAAAAACCCTGCATAAAGGCCTCGACCTCGGCGGAAAGAGGGCCGGTATTTTCGGCGACGTCGCGTTTGCGGAAATTCAGCAATGCCATAATGGCCTCCTTCAAAGTTTGAGCGGGCTTCAAGCGCGGCCCTCGTTGGCGATCAGTGTCTTGATCCGATCGTGATCATATTCAGTATCCAGTCGCGTGATTTCACCGGCCAAAACCGCCGCATCCGTCCCCTCAATGGTCACCGGGTCGGCCTTGCGCCAATCCGCCAGATAAGCATCGGCATCCTTGGCCCCAACCTTCATGGCACAGCGGTCAATTGCCTGTTCAAATCGTTCCGGCAGGGTCTGTTTGGCCGCGCGGCGACCCTTGCCGACCATCACTTGGGCAGGGATGTCACGCCAATAAACGATCACGACTTGGGGCATTGCTGATTCCTCTCCACTTGGGTCGCTTTTATGGGGCAACTATCCGACATCACGGTCGGTTTTCGACTTCGCGCGCTATACTAGCGACACTGTTAATGATGGGTGTAAGTTTGATCAGCGCAATTGCAAAGGGGCGCGGCCATGAAACCTTTGCAAGAAGGTTATGAATTTGGCCTATGCTGCGATCGGCAGGCTGCTGGCCACGGCGGCAAAAAAGAAGCCTGAGGCGATCAAAACAAAACTGTGCCAGATCGCGCGGGAATATCGCAAGCCATCCCATTTATAAAAAACCACCCCCACCGTATAAGTCAGCCCGCCTGCCACCATAAAACCGCCAACCCGTGGGGAAATTTCGAAAATCGGCCAGATCAGCGCCACGCCGATCCACGCCAATCCAAGATATAAAAACGGGCCAAATCGACCGGGGCGGCGCCAGAAGAACAAATCCTTCACCGCACCGGACAAGGCCAAGGCCCAGACCAGTGCCAGTATCCCATAGGCAAAAGGCGTGTTGATCAACACCACAAGCGGTGTGAACGTGCCGGCGATTTTTACAAAAATCACCGCATGATCGATCCGGCGCAACAACGGACGCAGCGATTCCCAAGGGGTCATGTGATAAATGCCCGAGGCGAACAGCATGCCAACCAGCGTGAAATTATACACCAAAACCGCAAGCTTATGGCCCAGCGTCAGTTCAACCGGCGCATATGCCAGCAAAATAACCGAAAAAATTAGGGCCAGACCAACGCCCGTTGCATGGACAAACCCGTCGGCGATACGTTCGGTGCGGCTGTATTTAGGGTACATTCCTGATCCTTTGTTTTGGGTTTTTGGGCACTGTAAGGCAATTACCTTAACGCAGGATGTGCCAAAGGCCAACGCATGGGTTCATCCGCAAGCGGCGCATCGCTGGCCTTGCGGATGAACCCGTCGGCGGTCTAGGGTGGGTCAAACAACACCGAGTATCAAATGGCCCCGCATGAGACCAATCCCCGGACAGGGGCGTTTCCGAAACCGGTGGCGCCTGCCAAGCCCGTAAGGCCCGATCCGGCCGATCTGTATGCGGCGCTGGATTTGGGCACCAATTCCTGTCGCATGTTGATCGCCCAACCCAAGGGCACGCAATTGCACGTGGTGGATAGTTTTTCAAAAACTGTGCAACTGGGTGCCGGGCTGGAAGCCTCGGGTCAACTGTCACGCGCCTCGATGGCGCGGGCAATCGGGGCCTTGAAAATCTGCCAGAAAAAGCTGTCGCGCCATCAGGTCAAGCGGATGAAACTGGTGGCCACCGAGGCCTGCCGGCGTGCCGTAAATGCCCCTGATTTCATATCCTTGGTCCGTCGCGAAACCGGCCTTGATCTTGAAATAATCCAGCCCGAAGAAGAGGCGCGTTTGGCGGTGGTTTCCTGCGCCCCGCTGGTGTCCACCAATACCGAACAATTACTGGTGATGGATATTGGCGGCGGCTCGACCGAACTGGTGTGGATCGATTTGTCACGGGTGCCGCGTGCGGATCGCCCGCGTGCCATCATGCGCCTGCATTCCGGGTTTAATGCCGCCGACAGCCAGTTGCCGGGGGCCAAAGTCGTCGATTGGATTTCGGTGCCCTTAGGGGTCGCAACGCTGAAAGACCAGTTTAATGATGTCAAGGACGACGCCGGGCGCTATGCGTTGATGAGCTGGTTTTTTGAAGAGAAACTGACCGATTTTTCCCCGTATCGCGACGCCGACGGCGTGCGCGAGGGGTTTCAGATCATCGGCACCAGTGGCACGGTCACAACCGTTGCCGCCAGCCATTTGGGCCTGCGCCGCTATGACCGCAACAAGGTGGACGGGCTGCGCATGACGTCCGATCAGATCGATTCTGTGATACAGGATTATTTAACGATGGGGCCAACGGGGCGGCGCAATGATCCACGCATCGGGCGTGATCGCCACGCCTTGATCATGTCGGGGGCGGCGATTTTACAGGCGTTATTGCGGATTTGGCCCACGGATCGATTGTCAGTTGCGGATCGCGGTTTGCGCGAAGGCCTGTTATACGCACAAATGAGCGCCGATGGCGTTCTGGAAGATGGCCCGTTTTAAGTAGAGTGTAATGGCAAAAAAACCTGGAAATACGTCGGGGCGCGGCGAGCGTGACCTGAAAACCAAAGTGAAATCGGCGCGGGGGCGGAAGCTTTCCTCGACGCTGTGGTTGCAGCGGCAATTGAATGACCCTTATGTCAAGCGCGCCCAAGCCGATGGGTATCGCGGACGCGCGGCCTATAAGATATTGGAATTGAACGAAAAATATAATTTTCTTACCGCCGGGGCGCGGGTGGTTGATCTGGGCTGTGCGCCCGGTGGCTGGTGTCAGGTTGCGGTGCCGCGGATCAACGCATTGGGCACAAAATCCGGCAAAATCGGCAAAATCATCGGGGTTGACCTGCAAGTCATGGAATCTATCACCGGATGTGATCTGTATCAGCTTGATTTTATGGACGAAGGTGCCGACGACAAGGTCAAGGAATGGCTGGGTGGCAAGGCCGATGTGGTGATGTCGGATATGGCGGCATCTTCCTCCGGTCACAAGCAAACCGACCATTTGAAAATCATGGCGCTGTGCGAGGCGGCGGCCTATTTCGCCTTTGATGTGCTGGAAGAGGGCGGGACATTTATTGCCAAAACGCTGGCCGGCGGGGCCGAGGGTGAATTGCAAAAACTGCTAAAGCAGAAATTCACCAAAGTGGCCAATGTGAAACCCCCCGCCAGCCGCGCCGACAGTTCGGAAAAATTTGTTGTCGCAACCGGATTTCGAGGTTAGCTACGGTTTGTAATCTGTTGATTTAAAGCAAAACACCAATGGAACGCATGCGTCGTGCATAAAGCCATAATGCCAGCGAAACGACAAAAATCACCGCCGAAAAATAGACCGATTCCTGCCCGACGATGTCTTGCATATTGACCTGTGCCAGCACGAAATTATGAACCGATGTTGCCGCCAAGGCAAAAAAGGATACCGCCAGTACAATCGGCGCGTTGCGGTTACGCAACAGGATCAGCAAAGACCCCAGAACCGCGAACCAGACCGCGATCGCCCAAGCGGCATAGACCCATGTCGGAAAGCTGTAAAAATAGTCCAGCTGCTCGGCGGTAAATTGCGCCATATAGGCCGGATATTTTAACTGCGTCATCACATAATCCATCGCCCCCATGCCGTTCCATGCGAGTGTAAGCAAACCGACGGCCCAAATATGCCAGGGGGTTTTCATGATGTTTCTCCTTTGCGGTTCTTGCTTTAGCATAGCAAAACTTTGGCGCGACAGAAGGGAAAACCATGATAATTGCCAGAAAATCACCGCAAAAGGGCCGGGTCATGACCGGGCAGGTGAAACCCGTCGCTCTGGTCACTGGGTGAAATCGGCGCTAGATCGTATCAAGGAGCTTGCGCCGAGGAGGCGCCAAAGGGGCAATGAAAAATGGCGGATTTTCGTGACATGGAATTGTTGTTGGCCTTGGCGCGGTGTCAGCATTTTTCGCAGGCCGCCGAAGAAATGGGGATTTCCCAACCGGCATTCTCGGCGCGGATTCGCAAGCTGGAAGAAAATTTTGGCACGCCGATTGTGCGCCGTGGTAACAAATTCATCGGATTCACCCGCGAAGGTGCGGTAATGGTGAAGTGGGCGCGTAAAATAATCGCCGACAACGAGGGGATGCGCCAGGAAGTTGGCATTTCAAAGGGCGATTTGCGCGGCAAACTGGTCGTCGGCGCGGTACCCACGGCCTTGTCTGTTGCGGCACAAGCCGCGGCGCACCTGCGCATAAAACATCCGAACTTGGCGATGGAAATCCATTCGTTGTCGTCGCGTCAAATCGCTAAACGACTGAATGATTACACGTTGGATGCGGGCATCACCTATGTCGATGAAGACGTGATTTCCGGCGATATGATGACGCCGCTTTATAATGAAACCTATGTGCTGATTTCCCCCAAGGCGATTGCGCCGCGCGACGGCGGCACCGTCACTTGGGTCGAGGCGGCGGATTTGCCGCTGTGCCTGTTGACCCGCGACATGCGCAACCGTCAATTTATCGACGAAGCCTTTGCCGCCGTGGATTGTTTTCCGGTGCCGGTGATGGAAACCAACGGGTTTACGGCGGCTTTGGTGCAGGTTGCGGGCGGGGCGGCGGCGACGATTGCGCCAAAAGGGCTGGCCGAGGTGGTGTTTGCGGGGCTTGATAGCGTGCGCCTTGATTTGGTTGATCCGGTGTTAAGCCACGCAATTGGCTTGGCTTTTAAGGGGCAAGATCCGGTATTGCCCGCGATTGAGGCGCTGGAGGCGGCATTGCAGGCCTCATTATAACTAAAACAAATGACGCATTCTGAATTGGTGATTTGAAATTATATCGATTTTCGACGATATTGCCGCAAATCAACGCCCCCATTTCCAAAAGGAGAGCGGCATGAACGCGCAAAACAAAGACGGCATCTGGAAATCGGGCAAGGGCAAGGGGCGTAATCGGCCCAAAGGCCGGCAATATGAGGACGGCGCTTTGGCCGATATTCGTGCCTTGTTGGGTGAACGCCCGCGCCGCCGCGATTTATTGATCGAACATCTGCATCTGGTGCAGGATGAATATGGCCAGCTTTCGGCGGCACATCTGCGTGCCTTGGCCGAAGAAATGCGGCTGTCACAAGCCGAGGTTTACGAAGTTGCAACTTTTTACGCCCATTTTGACGTGGTCAAAGAAGGCGAGGTTGCGCCGCCCGATCTGACCATCCGGGTTTGTGACAGCCTGTCATGTGAACTGGCGGGGGCACAGGCCTTGATGACGGCGCTGAAGGAAGGGCTTGATCCGAAAAAGGTGCGCGTTTTGCGCGCGCCCTGCATGGGGCGTTGTGATACCGCGCCGGTTCTGGAAATCGGCCACAACCATATCGATCACGCCACGCCGCAATTGGTGGATCGCGCCATTGCCGCCGCTGACACCCACGCGCATATCCCCACCTATGAGGGTTTTGCCGCCTATCACGCCGAGGGCGGCTACCGCGAATTGCTGGCCCTGCGCGAGGGCAAGATGACGCCTGATCAAGTACAGGAACAGGTGCTGGCCTCGGGGCTGCGGGGTCTGGGCGGGGCGGGTTTTCCGTCGGGTAAAAAATGGTCGTTTGTGCGCGCCGAATCCGGCCCGCGTTATCTGGCAGTGAATGGCGACGAGGGCGAGCCGGGCACCTTTAAGGACCGCTATTATCTGGAACGCACGCCGCATGTTTTCCTTGAGGGCATGTTGATCGCGGCCTGGGCTGTTGAGGCGGAAAAATGCTTTATCTACATGCGCGACGAATATCCTGCCGTGCTGCACATTCTGGCCCGCGAAATCGCCGCGTTGGAAAAAGCAGGGCTGGTTGCGGCGGGCTATATCGATCTGCGCCGTGGGGCCGGTGCCTATATTTGCGGCGAAGAAAGCGCGATGATCGAAAGCATCGAGGGCAAGCGCGGCATGCCACGGCATCGCCCGCCATTTGTGGCGCAGGTGGGTATTTTCAATCGCCCGACATTGGTTCACAACGTGGAAACATTATACTGGGTATCCAAGATTTGCCGTGAGGGGCCAGAGGTTCTGAATGCCACCGAACTTAATGGTCGCAAGGGCCTGCGGTCTTATTCCGTGTCGGGCCGGGTCAAAAATCCCGGCGTGCATTTGCTGCCCGCCGGGTCAACGATCACCGATATTATCGCCGCATGTGGCGGTATGCTGGATGGCCATGAATTCAAAGCCTATCAACCGGGTGGCCCGTCCGCTGGCCTGCTGCCCGCCAGCATGGGCGACATTCCGATGGATTTTGACACGCTGCAACCCTATGGCACTTTCATTGGGTCCGCTGCCATCGTGATCCTGTCACACAAGGATCGCGCGCGGGATGCGGCGCTGAACATGCTGCGGTTTTTTGAGGATGAAAGCTGTGGTCAATGCACGCCCTGCCGTGTTGGTTGCGAGAAGGCCGTCAAGCTGATGCAGGCGGATAAATGGGACACAGAATTGCTGGAGGAAATCAGCGAGGTGATGGTTGATGCCTCGATTTGTGGTCTGGGGCAGGCGGCGCCGAACCCGATCCGCATGACGATCAAACATTTTGCGGATGAGGTATAGACCATGACAAACCAGATCAAATTCAGCCTTGATGGCAAAGACGTCACCGCAAATGCGGGCGAAACCATTTGGCAGGTCGCCAAGCGCGAAGGCACCACCATTCCGCATTTGTGCCACAAGGATGGCGTGGGCTATCGCGCGGATGGGAATTGCCGTGCCTGTATGGTGGAAATCGATGGCGAACGGGTTCTGGCGGCGTCTTGTGTGCGCACGCCCAGTGCCGGCATGGTGGTGAAATCGGAATCTGCGCGGGCCAAAACCGCCCGCAAAATGGTGATGGAAATGCTGGTCACCGACCAGCCCGGCCGTGATGTTGCCCATGATAAATCCAGCCACCTGTGGGATATGGCCGAGGCGCAGGGTGTTAGCGCCAGTCGCATGCCAAAAATTGAAGAAACCCGCGTGCCGTTGCTGGATGCCAGCCATCTGGCGATGTCGGTAAACCTTGACGCCTGTATTCATTGTAACCTGTGCGTTCGTGCCTGTCGCGAAGTGCAGGTGAACGATGTGATCGGCATGTCGGGGCGCGGCCATGACGCGAAAATCACCTTTGATTTTGACGATCCCATGGGGGCGTCAACCTGTGTGGCTTGCGGCGAATGTGTGCAAGCCTGCCCAACGGGGGCCTTGATGCCCGCCACGGTGGTGAATGCCGATCTTGTCGGGGACAGCAAGGCGTTTGATCGCGAAGTGGACAGTGTTTGTCCCTATTGCGGCGTGGGTTGCCAGTTGTCGTTCAAGATCAAGGACGACAAAATTGCTTGGGTTGACGGCATTGACGGGCCGTCAAATGAAAGCCGCCTGTGCGTAAAAGGCCGCTTTGGTTTTGACTATATTGCCCACCCGCACCGGTTGACCAAACCATTGATCCGCCGCGATGATGCACCGGCCAAGGGGTTGAACGTGAACCCTGCCAATATGCTGACGCATTTTCGCGAGGCGACGTGGGACGAGGCACTGGATGCCGCCGCCAAGGGGCTTAAGGGCCGCGGTACAGAAATTGCTGGTTTTGGCTCGGCCAAATGTTCAAATGAAGAAGCCTATTTATTTCAAAAGCTTATCCGTCAGGGTTTTGGCCACAACAACGTCGATCACTGTACGCGGCTGTGCCATGCCTCATCGGTGGCGGCCTTGCTGGAAAACGTCGGATCGGGTGCGGTGACGGCGACATTCAACGAGATTGAAAACGCTGATGTGGCGATTGTCATTGGCGCTAATCCGACGGAAAACCACCCCGTGGCGGCCACCTATTTCAAGCAATTCACCAAACGCGGTGGCAAGCTGATCATCATGGATCCGCGTGGCACCGGGATGAAGCGTCACGCCGAACATATGTTGCAATTCCGCCCCGGCACCGATGTGGCGATGCTGAACGCAATCATGAATGTGATCGTCGCCGAAAAGCTGTATAATCAAAAATACATCGATGAGATGACCGAAAACTGGGAAGAAATGAAGGCGCATCTGGCCGATTTCACCCCCGAGGCGATGGCGCCTTTGTGTGGCATTGATGCAGATACCCTGCGGCAAGTGGCGCGCACCTATGCCAATGCCAAGGCGGCGATGATTTTCTGGGGCATGGGCATTTCGCAGCACATTCACGGCACTGATAATTCACGCTGTCTGATTTCGCTGGCCCTAATGACCGGTCAAACCGGGCGACCGGGGGCGGGGCTGCACCCGTTGCGTGGCCAAAACAACGTGCAAGGCGCGTCGGACGCGGGCTTGATCCCGATGTTCTTGCCGGATTATCAATCGGTGACGGACGATGGCGTGCGGTCGGCCTTTACCGATGTGTGGGGGTCGGGCGATTTTTCCAACCAGAAGGGGCTGACCGTGGTCGAGATCATGGACGCGATCCATGACGACAAAATCAAAGGCATGTATATTCTGGGCGAAAATCCGGCGATGTCGGACCCTGATGTTGAACATGCGCGCGATGCATTGGCGAAACTGGATTGTCTGGTGGTACAGGATATTTTCCTGACCGAAACCGCCAATTATGCCGATGTGGTTTTTCCGTCATCGGCATGGCCGGAAAAAACCGGCACGGTGACCAATACAAACCGTCAGGTGCAAATGGGCCGCCCGGCAGTTTCCCCGCCCGGTGAGGCGCGCGAGGATTGGTGGATCACGACGGAACTGGCCAAACGTCTGGATCTGGGCTGGACTTATACGCACCCCAAACAGGTCTTTGCCGAGATGAAGGTGAACATGAATTCGCTGGCAAATATCACTTGGGAACGGTTGGAAAAAGCTGCTGTGACCTATCCGTCGCTGAGCCCGGATGATCCCGGACAGCCGATTGTCTTCGGGGATCGTTTTCCAAGGGAAAACGGGCGCGCGCGTTTCACACCGGCGCGGGTGACTGCACCCGCCGAGGTGCCCGATGAGGCCTATCCGATGATCCTGACAACGGGGCGTCAGCTGGAACATTGGCATACGGGGTCGATGACCCGGCGGGCCAGCGTGCTGGATTGGGCGGAACCAGAGGCCAACGCATCGCTGCATCCGAAAACCCTGCGGGCCATGGGGGTGAAAGCGGGGGAAATGATCACGCTGGAAACCCGTCGCGGGGCGATCAACATCATGGCACGGGCGGATCGCGCGGTGGCCGAGGATATGGTGTTTTTGCCCTTTGCCTATGTCGAGGCGGCGGCGAATATTCTGACCAATCCGAAACTTGACCCTTACGGTAAAATTCCCGAGTTCAAGTTTTCTGCCTGTCGGGCAAGAGCTGCGAATGCTGTGATTGAAGCTGCGGAATAGGTTTAAAAGTATTGCGCCACCCGGATTTGGTTTTGGGTGGCGTTAAATTCAATTGACAAAACTATAAAACCGGTTATTTAGGTTATATGAGTACATCCAGCGCCACCGCCCGTTCCCTTGCTGCCCTTGGTCATGATGCCCGGCTTGATATTTTTCGACTGCTGGTCAAAGCGGGTCATGACGGGGTGAGCGTTGGGCAAATCAAAGACGAGCTTGGGCTTGCCGCATCTACCTTGGCGCATCATCTGCGTATGTTGGTCGATGCTGGGCTTGTGGCGCAAGAAAAACACGGGCGCGATGTGATTAACCGCGTGGTTTTTGCTGAAATGGACCGGATCATCGGGTTTCTTACGGCGGAATGCTGTACCGGTGTTCCGCTGAAAACAGGCGAGAAGGTGCAATGATGATTTTGCCACCCCTAAAACAACTATAAAACTGGATATTTGGAAATGACTGATTTTACTGCCCCGGGCAAGCCCGGCCTGATACAGAATATTCTGGCACACTATCGCGTTTGGCTGGCCTCGGCACTGATCCTAACCGGCCTTGCGTTGATTTCCCTGCCGATGGCCATCGACAGTTTTACCTTCACGTTGACCGCCCTTGGCAACACCGCACCGTTTTTGTTGCTGTCGATCCTGATCGCGGCTTGGGCGGGGGCGACGGGGGCTGATAATCTGATTGCGCGGGCCTTTATCGGATCGCCGATGTTGATGATCCTGTTGGCGGCATTGGCCGGTGGTTTGTCGCCTTTTTGTTCCTGCGGGGTCATTCCGTTGATTGCTGCGCTGCTGGCAATGGGGGTGCCTTTGTCCGCCGTTATGGCGTTTTGGTTGGCCTCGCCAGTGATGGATCCGTCGATGTTTGTGCTGACCACGGGCGTGCTGGGGCTGGAGTTTGCGATCGCGAAAACACTGGCGGCCATCGGGTTGGGGGTGATGGGGGGCAGTATCGTTTATCTGTTGGCGCGCCGGGGTGCCTTGGCTGATCCCTTGCGGGAGGGTATTGGCAATGGCGGCTGCGGCGCGTCATCGGTTCGCACCCCCAAACCGGTGGTCTGGCGGTTCTGGGGCGATGCGACGCGACGGGCGAAATTTGGGCGCGAGGCCCTGAAAACCACGCTTTTTCTGGCGCAATGGCTGGTGCTGGCCTTCTTGTTGGAAAGTCTGATTTTGGCTTTGGTCCCGGCGGAAACCATCACGTCATTGCTGGGCGGCACCGGTATCTGGCCGATTGCGCTGGCCACTGTGGTGGGGGTTCCGGCCTATCTGAACGGCTATGCCGCGCTGCCGTTGGTGGGGGGCTTGATCAGCCAAGGCATGGCGCCGGGGGCGGGGTTGGCGTTTCTGGTGGCCGGTGGTGTGACCTCGTTGCCTGCGGCGATTGCGGTTTGGGCCTTGGTCAAGCCGCGGGTTTTTGCGGTCTATATTGCGCTGTCTTTGTCGGGGGCGTTTATCGTGGGTTTGCTGTTTCAGGCTTGGGTGGTTGTTTAGGCAAAATAGTAATTTAACAAAAAAGGCAAGGCATGTGGATGCCTTGCCCTTATTGATTTTATGCCTCCGGCGGGGATATTTAAGACCAGAAGAAACGCTGGGTGTTAGCCCAGAAGTTTGACCAGTGTTTGGCCGAGTTTTGCGGGTGAGGGTGATACGGCAATGTCGGCTGTTTTCATTGCCTCGATTTTATCTTCGGCGCCGCCTTTGCCGCCGGAAATCACCGCGCCTGCGTGGCCCATGGTGCGGCCTGGGGGGGCGGT
>Ga0316204_10001637_pt1 | contig 58026 bp, 55 predicted proteins | sample 6monrhotite_MG_2_FD_205661 | JGI IMG/M metagenome (GOLD analysis project Ga0316204, IMG submission 205661) | Microbial mat bacterial communities from mineral coupon in-situ incubated in ocean water Damariscotta River, Maine, United States -... | ecosystem: Environmental > Aquatic > Marine >...
CCGCTCTTGCCAGAGAATACAGGCAGGAAAAAGGGGGCGACCGCGCTGTGACGCAAGGTTTTGAAGGCAAAACGCCGAAAATCCGATCACTTCGCCGTTACGGCGCGAGGATCAGCGCGCCATCTTCTTTGTACACCGCCTTGCTGAGCGGCTTTTCCAGCAATGGGAGCACAGCCTCAGACGGGCGGCAAAGGGCCACGCCTTTGGGCGTGCAGACAATCGGGCGATTGACCAATATGGGGTGCGCGACCATCGCGTCAAAGAGCGCCTCGTCGGTGACAGACATGTCCAGTAAACCCAATTCTTCGGCAGGGGATTTGGATGTGCGCAAGGCGTCGCGCGGCGTCAGGTCGGCTGCGGCAAACAGGGCCTGCAACTGCGGGCGGGTCCACCCTGTCTTAAGGTATTCGACAACGACAGGCTCGGTGCCGGAGGCGCGAATGACGGCCAGGACGTTGCGCGAGGTGCCGCAATCTGGATTATGATGGATCACGGTTGTCATGGTCTATTCCGCCGCGGTTTTCGCCACGAACCCCTGTTCGATCTTATCGGACGGCGCGACGGGGTATTCGCCCGAAAAACAAGCATCGCAATAGGCTGGCGCTTTGGGATCGCGGCCTCCGGCCTCACCGACAGCGCGGTAAAGTCCGTCGAGCGAGATAAACCTAAGGCTGTCCACGCCCAGATGCTCGCGCATCTCGTCTTCGGTCATTGTCGCGGCCAGCAGTTTTTCGCGCTGCGGTGTGTCCACACCATAAAAGCAGGGCCATGATGTCGGGGGTGAGGCGATGCGGAAATGCACCTCTGCGGCGCCCGCATCAAGGATCATGTCCTTGATCTTGCGGCTCGTGGTGCCGCGCACCACGCTGTCATCCACAAGGATCACACGTTTGCCTTTGATCAATGCCCGATTGACGTTGAGTTTCAGACGGACCCCCATGTTGCGAATGCTTTCGGTCGGCTCGATGAAGGTGCGGCCCATGTATTGATTACGGATGATCCCCATCGCGTAAGGAATGCCCGATTGCAGGGAAAAGCCAATCGCCGCAGGCGTGCCGCTATCGGGCACCGGGCAGACCAGATCGGCGTCAACCGGGCTTTCCTTGGCCAGTTCGCGTCCGATGTTTTCGCGGGTTTCATACACCGAACGCCCCCCCAGAATACTGTCCGGGCGGCTGAAATAGACATGCTCAAAAATGCAAAAACGGGAGCGGTTGGGCCGAAACGGGAAATGGCTTGCAACGCCTTTCTCGGTGACGACAACCATTTCGCCCGGCTCAATTTCGCGCACGAATTCGGCCCCGATGATATCAAATGCGCAGGTTTCAGAGGCCAGCGCCCAACCCTCGCCGATCTTGCCCAGCACCAGCGGACGCACGCCCAGCGGGTCGCGGCAGCCGATCAGCTTGGTGCGGGTCATTGCGACGATTGAAAATGCACCTTCAACCTTGCGCAGGGCCTCTTCCATCCGGTCGGGGATGTTGCGGCCCATTGACCGGGCCATCAGATGGATGATGCATTCGCTGTCTGACGAACTTTGAAAAATGGAGCCACGTTCAATCAGTTCACGGCGCAGCGACAAGGCGTTGGTGATATTGCCGTTATGGGCGATGGCAGCGCCGCCCATAGAAAATTCACCAAAAAACGGCTGCACATCGCGCATCGCCGTCTGCCCCTTTGATCCGGCAGTTGAATATCGCACATGGCCGATCCCGATGGACCCGGGCAGTTGGGCCATCATGGATGCAGAGGTGAAATTATCGCGCACCAGGCCCATGCGGCGTTGCTGGTTGAAGCCGGTCTCTGGGTCATGGGTGACAATGCCGCCGGCCTCTTGCCCGCGATGTTGAAGGGCATGCAAACCGAGGGCGACAAAATTCGATGCGTCGGTCACGCCGACAACGCCGAATACGCCACATTCCTCTCGCAGTTTGTCGTCGTGCCCCGCATCGCGCAATCCGGAAGTGTCAAAGGGATGGGCGGGGGGAAGCGAGGTGGACAAGGGGCAGCTCCGAATCCGTTGGCAGGGTCTGCCCCTGTCTTAGTGGCTCTGCGGGCTTGTGTCACGGCTGGATCAGGCGACAGCTGCGGGAATTGCGGTTTTGCCACCTGTAACCGGCCCACCGGACAAAAAAACCGCCGCTGCGCCATCGCACAGCGGCGGTTTTCAATCAGGTTGCCGGATTATTCAGCAGGCGCACCACAGTTCCCAACAAGCTGCTGGTACTGCTCTGTGATCCAGCCCAGCGCCTGTTCCGGGTTTTGCTGTTCGATCTGACCGGTCAGCTGGGCAAATACCTCGGCCGAGCGGCTGCCATCAATCAAGGCGAACTGCTGTGTCGCAAAAATCGTGTCGTAGACAAAGAAGGCCACCGCGATCAGCAGGATGCCGCGAAGCACACCGAAGAAGAACCCGAGCGCCTGATCAACACCGCCAAGGGCAGAGCGCTGGACGACGCTGGAAAACAGCGGGGTGAAAATGGAGACGACAACCAGCGCTACGGCAAAGACAGCGGCAAAGGCCGCGATAATGGCCAATTCACAGCTATCGCCAATGAAATCCCCGATGATCGGGATCTGGCGGACCAGCGGCTCTACCTGATCTGCAAAGATGAAAGCGACGATTGTTGCGCCGATCCACCCGACAATGGCCATCGCCTCTCGCACAAAGCCGCGGCTGTAGGCCAACACGCCTGACAGCAAAACAATAATCGCGACGCCAGCGTCAACGAGTGTAAAACCTTCCATGGTCCGTCTCCTGCGATTGACGCTACCTTGCGCCGAATACCTCTTCTACAAAACCGGCCAAATCTGCGGCGTGCCGCAGACCCAAGCCCTCCACCCCGGGCTGTTTGGCCTGTTGTGGGAGTATCGCAGTTGTAAAACCAAGTTTTTGCGCCTCTTTCAATCTATTTTCGGTTTGTACCACAGGACGGAGCGCGCCCGACAAACTGATTTCGCCGAAAACAACGGCTTCGGCGGGCAGGGTGGCGTCTTCGCGGGCCGACACCAAAGCGGCGGCGACAGCAAGGTCCGCGCCCGGCTCAGAGATGCGCAAACCCCCTGCTACATTGAGGTATACGTCCAATCCGGTGAAGGCGACGCCGCAGCGCGATTCAAGCACAGCAAGGATCATCGCAAGCCGCCCGCCGTCCCATCCAACCACTGATCGGCGCGGTTGGCTGTGTGGCGAAGGTGCCACAAGTGCCTGAATCTCGCACAGCACCGGTCGGGACCCTTCGATGCCTGCAAAGACCACCGATCCGGGGGCAGGCGCGCCACGCTCAGAGAGAAATAGGGCCGAAGGATTCTTCACTTCGGCCAAGCCTTTGCCGGTCATTTCAAAGACCCCGATCTCGTCGGCGGGGCCAAACCGGTTCTTGACGGACCGCAGAATGCGGAATTGATGGCCGCGTTCGCCTTCGAAATAAAGTACCGTATCGACCATATGTTCGACAACGCGCGGCCCGGCAATTGTGCCATCCTTGGTGACATGCCCGACCATGATCACAGACATGCCATTGCGTTTTGCAAATGTGGTGAGTTCATGTGCCGACGCGCGGACCTGCGAGACGCTTCCGGGTGCGCTATCTACGTTGTCGGCCCACATGGTCTGGATCGAATCGATGATTGCCAGATCAGGCTTTTCCGCCTCAAGCGTGGTCAGAATATCGCGCAGGTTGGTTTCAGAGGCGAGCATGACGGGGCTTGTCTCTAGCCCCAGACGGCGGGCGCGCATTTGCACCTGCGCGTTCGACTCTTCACCAGAAATATAGATAACTTTCAGGCCATTGCGAGCAAATCTTGCCGCGGCCTGCAGCAGGAGCGTGGACTTGCCAATGCCCGGATCGCCCCCCACCAACAGGGCGGATGCCTTGACCAATCCGCCCCCCAGAACTCGGTCCAGTTCGCCGACACCCGCCTTGGTGCGTGGCGGTTCCTGCTCTTGCGTTTGAAGATCAGTAAGCGGTACAGCCTTGCCGCGGATCGCCCCCAGCGACTTGCCTTTGGGCCCACTGGAAAGCGCCTTGGATTCGCTGATCGTATTCCACGCCTGACAGGCTTCGCACTGCCCCGACCATTTGCCAAAGGAGGCGCCACATTCAGAGCATGAGAAATTGAGAGGTTTGGCCATGTTCACCTTTTGGACCAAAAGGTGAACCTTGGCAATGACCGGTTAGGTGTCGGATTTGGCATGAGGTGTCAGCGCCGATATCACGATGGATGCAAGGATACATGCGGTGAACATATAAAGTCCCCAGCCGGTTTCGACCTTGCCGATGCCAACCCCTTTGAAAACAACGATGTAAAGCGCGATGAGAAAAACATCCGCCATTGCCAACTTGCCGATCCAGGAAAGCACCGGCAGCGTTTGGTTCTTCAGGAGATCGAAATGCACCAGCGCCAGACCGATGGTCTTGAGATAAGGCGCAAATAGCGCAAAGGCAGTCACAAGCAGCGCGAGCGCCACATCGCTGTCCCAGAGCGCCTGCAATCCCGAGATCACACTGATTTCACTCAGCCCGAAAATCGGCAATAGGCCAGCCCGCATGAGCGGCGCAAACCAGGCAATCGGGAACAGGATCAGCAGAGAAAGATTGGCGATGCGTAAAATATTCAGCATGGGAAATATAATTAAATTCCGATAGTTAGAGCGTAAAGCTCATGCGATATGGCAAGTTCACCTGCCATATGTCTTGCGATGATAGCGCGTGCCTAACTGAGTCAGGATTTCATAGCCGATGGTATTGGCAGACCGCGCCAGATCATCGACAGTTTGCTGGCGGCCGATCAGTGTCAGCTTCTTTGGCGTCTCGGGCAGGTCGGTGACGTCGATCGTCAGCAGGTCCATTGAGACGCGGCCAACCAGAGGGCAAGCCGTGTCGCCATAATAGAGTTTCGCCCTGTCTGACAGGATACGCATGATCCCGTCAGCATACCCTGACGAGACTGTCGCAATCCGTGAGGGCCGCCCGGCCTGCCAAGCGTTGCCATAGCCCACAACTTCGCCTTCAGCCACATCGCGGACCTGTATCACAGGCAGATCCAACGCGATCACCGGGGTGGCTTGAGCGAATGGCAGACCACCATAAAGGCCAATGCCGGGGCGGGTGAGGTCAAAGTGGTACTCCGGCCCCAGCAGGATGCCACCTGTCGCCGCCAATGAGCGCGGCACCTGAATGCCGTCGGTCATCTTGCGGAACTGGTTCAACTGGTAGGGGTTCATTGGGTGATCGGGTTCATCAGCGCAAGCCAGATGCGACATGACATGACGCGGCTTTTGCGACAATGCCAGTTCAGCAACCGCCGCCCATTCTTCCATTTCCAGCCCAAGGCGGTTCATGCCTGTATCAAGCTGAATGCCAAAAGGATGACCGGGCAATGTCTCAAGATGCTGCGTCAGCTGTTCGACCGAATTCAGCATTGGGGTCAGGCCCAATTCGCGGATCAGATCCGTATCTCCGGCCATATGGCCGGAAAAGACGCTGAGCTCTGGCTTTGGCCCAAGCTCCTGACGGATCGCGACGGCCTCTTCTGCAACGGCGACGAAAAACTGGCGTACACCTGCCTTGAAAAGCGCCTTGGCAACAATCGCTGAGCCCAGCCCATAACCATCTGCCTTGACCACGGCTGCCGTCTTGCAGGTCGTCATACCATCCAACGCGCGCCAATTGGCGACGACGGCATCAAGGTCAATGGTCAGGCGTCCAGTGCTCATGACGACCTTTTGGCAGGGGGGAGTGAACGGGGCAAGGGTTTTGCGCAACTGGACGGGCTGATGCGGGTATTCCTGCCTTTCTCTTGCCGCGATTGCCAGGCTAAGGTGATCCGATCAAAGTGAGCGAGGTCTGGTTTGGGCATTTTAGAGAAAGTTGTCAGTCAGTTGGAAACGCCGCGCGATCAACGCCCTTTGGGGAGCGGTTGGTTGTCCGGATCCTTGGCGTTGCTTGCGTCAATTGCAGGGCTCTTGATTGTGCTTTTGCGGTGGTTTCCAGAAACGCTGTCATACCCCGAGATCGCGTTTATTCGGGACAGTGGGGTGGTCACTGTGTTCTTGCGGTTCACGCTATTGTCGGGCTATGCGCTTTCATTGCTCAGCCTGATCCTCAGTTCGCGCAAGGCACTTGGATGGACCGCGCTGGCGATTTCGGTGGTTGCCTCTTTGATGGCCACGACGCAGCCACAAATCGGAAGCGACATGCCACAGAGTTTCTACTTTGGCCTTGATTACTTTATCATCAACGTCCTGATCGTCGGGTTTCTTTTTGTGCCGCTGGAGCGGTTTTTTCCCGCGAGGTCGGAACAAATTGTCTTTCGCGCCGAATGGCAGGAGGACATGTTCTACTATCTCGTCAGTTCTATGTTGGTGCAGATACTGGGTTTCATCACGCTGGCTCCATCCAATTTCGTCAATGCGCAGATACCGTTGGATGATGTCCGTATCTACATCATCAACCTGCCGTTTTTCGTGCAGGTCATTATCATCATGATGGCGACCGATTTCGTGCAGTATTGGGTGCATCGGGCGTTTCACACTTACCCTGTGCTATGGCGCTTTCATTCCATCCACCATTCGACCAAGAAAATGGATTGGCTTGCCGGTGCCCGGATGCATTTCGTCGAGATCGCTGTTCTGCGCAGCCTGACCGCTGTGCCGATGTTTACGCTGGGGTTCAAGCCAGAAGCGATTCAGGCCTATCTGCTGGTGGTTTATTTCTATTCCAGCTTCATCCACGCGAACATCGGCTGGAGGTTGGGCTATCTGGAACGCTTTTTTGTCACGCCACGCTTTCATCATTGGCATCACGGGTCGGACCGGGCGGCGATTGATATCAACTACGCCAGCCATTTTCCGATATATGACCGGCTTTTCGGGACGCATCATTTGCCGGAAAAAGAATGGCCAGAGGCCTACGGCGTTGTCGGGGACACGGTTCCGAAAGGTTACTGGAAGCAATTTGTGCATCCGTTTTTGAAACCTCAGAAGAAAATCCCGGAAGAATAGCGGCCCGAGCAGTCAGATTGGCCCCCTTTGGCCTGACCCTAAAACTGTGGGTCGTCCCCTTGCTGCCACGGCTTGACCAGGTTTCCAAAGCGCGTGAGTTCGGCCGTAAACGACAGCTCGACCGTGCCAATTGGTCCGTGACGTTGCTTGCCCACAATCAATTCGGCCTTACCATGCAGGCTCGACATTTTTTCCTGCCATGTGGCTATGGCTTCCATATTGTGATCCTCGGGCTTTTCACGCTCGACATAGTATTCGCCACGATAAACAAACATGACCACATCCGCGTCCTGCTCGATCGAGCCGGATTCGCGCAGGTCTGAAAGTTGCGGGCGCTTATCCTCGCGGTTTTCGACCTGACGGGAAAGCTGCGAGAGGGCAATCACCGGAATATTGAGTTCCTTGGCGATGGCCTTTAGTCCCATCGAGATTTCGCCGATTTCCTGCACGCGGTTCTCGGAGGTGCCGCGCACCAGTTGCAGATAGTCCACGATCAGCACATCAAGCCCGTGTGTCCGCTTCAAACGGCGCGCACGCGCGGCCAACTGCGAGATCGGGATCGCGGCGGTATCATCAATATAAAGCGGGCAGGATTCCAACTGTTTGGCGGCATCCACAAAACGCCGGAATTCACTTTCGGTCATGTCACCCTGGCGGATCTTGTGGGACGAAATTTCTGACGCCTCGGCCAGAATACGCCCTGCGAGTTGCTCGGCACTCATTTCAAGCGAAAAGAAGCCAACCACGCCACCATCAACCGCGCCTTCGCCGCCGTCCTGAAGCTGACCTTTGCGGTAGGCCTTGGCGATATTGAACGCGATGTTAGTTGCAAGCGAGGTTTTGCCCATCGAAGGGCGACCAGCCAGGATCAGCAGGTCGGACTTGTGCAATCCACCCAGCTTTTTGTCGATGTCCGTGAGACCGGTCGAAATGCCGGCCAGCCCACCTTCACGCTGATAGGCGGTGTTGGCGACGTTGACCGCCTCGGTCACCGCGGCAAGGAAAGATTGGAACCCTTTTTCAGAAACGCCTTGTTCGGCAAGCGTGTAGAGCGCTTGTTCAGCCTCGACGATCTGCTCTTTGGGTTCAAGTTCGACATCGACCTTGGCGGCCTTGTCGGTGATGTCACGGCCCAGTTTGATCAGCTCGCGCCGGGTCGCCAGATCATAGATCATCTGGGCATAGTCGCGGGCGGCAAAGGCGGAGATCGCCGCACCGGCAAGGCGCGCGAGGTAGGGCGGGCCGCCCAGTTCCTTCAGCCCCTCGTCCTCTTCCATGAAGGTCTTGAGCGTGACCGGGCTGGCCAGCATGTTGCGCCCGATCCGGCTGGCGGCGGTTTCAAAGATCCGCGCGTGAACCGGATCGTAGAAGTGTTTGGGGCCGATGATGGACGCTATGCGGTCATAGACATCATTGTTGGTCAAGATCGCCCCCAGAAGCTGTTGTTCAGCTTCAATGGAGTGCGGCATCAGAGCGGTGTCGGCCTCTTCCACACCGGTCGCGTTAAAAGTCGTCAATTCGTTCATTTCTGCTCACCTGTTCCCCGAAGTGCGTCATAGCAGGCGGCCCGCGCAAAGGACCAGTTCGAAACTTGTGGATATCGTCTGATAACTTGACCGCAGTATCGCTGAACTATGCGAACCAATCAACATTTTGCGGCTAGGCCGCGAAAAACCACAGGATGAGGGGTAAAATCCGGCTGAATTGTGCACATCTGTGGAAAAGAAATATTACGTGGGTGTCCAGCCAGCAGGATCCTCGAGATAGGCTTCAACCGCTTCCAGTGTCGCCGCATCATAGGCCCTTCGCGCCTTGGCCTCGGCCAGAACATCCCACCATGTACAGAGCGAGATAAGCTGGACGCCGTGATCGGAGAGTGTCTGCTCAACACCTTCAAATATCCCGTAGTAGAAAATCACAGCCGTGGCGGTGCATGTCGCCCCGGTCTCTCGGATCGCATCCACGAATGACAGCTTCGATCCGCCATCGGTGGTCAGGTCCTCGACCAGAATTACGCGCTGGCCTTCGGTCATCACACCTTCGATACGGGCGTTGCGGCCATAGCCCTTGGGCTTTTTGCGCACATAAGTCATGGGCAAGGCCAGTCGTTCGGCAATCATTGCACCAAAGGGGATACCCGCCGTTTCGCCACCTGCCACGTTGTCAAAGGCCTCGAACCCGGCTTCGCGCATGATCGAAACGGCCATGAAATCCATCAGAGTCGCCCGGATGCGCGGAAATGAAATCAGCTTGCGGCAATCGACATAGGTGGGCGCCTTTTTGCCAGAGGCGTGGGTGAACGGCTCTGCCGCATTGAAATCAATCGCACCGATCTCGATCAGCATGCCTGCAGTCAGTCTGGCAATCTCGTCTTTGGTGGGAAATGAGGTGGGGATCATCAAGCAACCTTTATCTTCTGAGGGTCTAAAATGCCGCTGCCGGAGGCATCAGCTTTCTTCGACGGAAACACGCCAATGAAGGTCGAACCCCGGGTCAAATACCGTGACCGGCCCATCTTCGGTGTCAAGTTGTGCAGGATAGTTCACCGGCGCGCCCTTGGTCAGCGTGATCTTTTCCGCATTCGGTGGCAGCCCATAGAACCGTGGCCCGTTGAGCGCCGCGAAGTCCTCCAGCTTTGTGATCCGGCCTGCGGCGTCAAAGACCTCGGCCAGACAGGACATGGTGTTTGGCGCCGAAAAGATGCCTGCACAGCCGCAGGTCTGCAATTTGTTCGGGTCCGTATGCGGCGCGCTATCAGTCCCTAGAAAGAAGCGCTTGTCGCCGGACACTGCCGCCTGCACCAGAGCCACGCGATGCGCTTCGCGCTTGGCTACGGGAAGGCAATAGAAATGCGGCCTGATCCCACCGGCCAGAATATGATTGCGATTGATGATAAGGTGGTGCGTCGTGATCGTCGCGGCCAAATTCTTGACGCTGTCCCGCACATAATCAACGGCGTCTTGGGTGGTGACGTGCTCCATCACGATCTTCAGATCAGGGACCTTCTTGCGCAGCGGCTTGAGAACCTTATCGATGAAAACCGCTTCGCGATCAAAGATATCGATGCTATTGTCTGTGACCTCGCCATGGATGCAAAGCGGCATCCCGATCTCGGCCATGACCTCCAGCACGGGGCGGACCTTTTCAAAATCACGCACGCCCGAAGCAGAATTTGTCGTGGCCCCGGCGGGATAGAGTTTCACGGCCGTTGCGATACCGGCGGCATGAGCCGCGCGGACATCTTCGGGATCAGTGGCTTCGGTCAGATAGAGCGTCATCAGTGGCGTAAACTGCGCGCCGCTGGGCACCGCCGCCATGATCCGGTCGCGGTAGGCCATGGCTTGCTCAGAGGTGACAACTGGCGGCACCAAATTCGGCATGATGATCGCGCGGGCAAAGTGACGGGTGGTTTCAGGCAGAACGGCCCGCAGCATCGCACCATCTCGCAGGTGCAAATGCCAATCATCAGGGCGGCGCATGGTCAGGCTGGTCAATTGTCTATCAGGCATGTTTTCGAATTACACGTTTGCGTCACCGGACGCCATAGGGGTTTCGTGAATGTACTTGCAGACACGGGTGCAATTCATGATATTTCCTGCAAAGCTTATGGATCGAGGGAGAGACACAATGCTTGGATTTCTGATTGCGGCTGCCGCCGGTTTCCTGACACCGCAGATCGAAGGCCCGGTGGCCGGTCCGATCGTCAAGATGCTGGAAGGTCATTTCAAGGTCGCGGATGCCGAAAAGCGTTTGATCGCCTTCATGGTCGCATTGCTTGCGGCGGCCGTTGTGGCGGCGGCCTTTGACGCCGGATCAGTCTTTGGGATCATTATTGGTGCAATTCTGGGCTATTTTGGCACCCGCATTTTTGACGTTCTCAAGAAAGCGATCGAAAGCCGACGCGATACAGACTAACGCCCTGACATCACAGCAATGGACATGCACAGTGGACATTGCGGCAATGCACATTTGGTGGTTTTCGCGGATCAAGGACCGGTTATCTATCTGGTAACATGATGAAAGCGACAGGACTGCCAGACATGGCCTTTTTTACAGAGACAATCGAACCCCAGACCCGGACATCCCCTGCCATCGCATTCGCGAGTGCGGTGTCCCGCGCGGTCGAGCGCATCATGGCGGCGCAAGATCGCGGGGCAGAGGTGCGGCGAATGCAAAATCTGAGTGATCGCGAACTCGCCGATATTGGACTGACCCGTGACGGGATCGTCCAGCACGTCTACCACGAGATCTATTAGGCGAGGATATCCGCGGTCGGGGTCAGCTCTTCGCGTTTATCAATGAAGAACGCCTTGTGGCCGCGCCGGATCATGTAGTCGCAAATGATCAGCGCCAAACGCGGATGGCCTGCCACAACCAGCCTGCGCACCAAGGCGCGTACATAGGTCGGATCGTAGCGGCGCGCGCGCAGCAATTGCAAAAACCGCCGCCGGTCCAGCATCCCGTCCATAGCGAGCTTGATCAGGACATCGTGAATGCCCATACGGTCAAAGGCCTGATCCAAATCATCACCCAAAAGCGGGCAGGGCAAGGCCGTGACATGGGGTTTGCGAAACAGTGCCGCATGGCAGGCATCAAGCCGCTGGATTGGGTCGAAGGCGATAAACACCTGTGCTGCACCGTCGATCATTTCCGGCGCGTATCCGTATCTGTCGTTGAAATTCTTCTTGCGCGCGAATTTGTAGCGCGGGTCCCATCCAGCCATCTCTGCATCAAGCGTGGCCTGAGGGCGCAGGGCGATAACAGTCGCCCCGGGGGCAACCACTGAAAACGCCGCAGCGGCGTAGGAGGCACCGCCACCTCCGCCGTGAAAGACGATGCGTTCAAAATCATCAAAGAACCCGTCGTCCACCAGCCGGTCAAAGAATTCATAAACCTCGAGGTCGCGAAACCAGCTTTCCTTGAACGAAAACAGCGAAAGATGTGACCAGCCGTCGTGCCGGGCGTAGGCAAACCCGCGTGGTTCGGCATCGACATTGTTCTCACGCACAGCCTGGACGTTCTCGAAAGTAACCAGCAGATAGTTTCCGGCCTCAAGAAAGCCAGCACAGTGTCCCCGCCCCAACTGCTCGAAGAAACCATATTCTTCGCAGACATCATCAACCCGGCCAAGCCACTCATTGGCGCCCAGATCTCTGAAATTCTCGTCGATGGCTAATTGCCGATCTTCCATACTCATTACTCCGAGGTCGGACACCTATCCGACCTTACAACAGGCAATACACAGAATTTAAGGCAGTAACTAGGCCGGTGAAATACCTTTAATGTTGCTCTCAACGCTTAAAAGAAGGCCTGAAGCCCTGTTTGTGCACGACCAAGGATCAATGCGTGCACATCATGTGTTCCTTCATAGGTATTCACCGTCTCGAGATTGACCATGTGACGCATGATCTGGAATTCCTCGCTGATTCCATTGCCACCGTGCATGTCCCGAGATGCCCGTGCAATATCAAGCGCTTTGCCACAATTATTGCGTTTCATCAGGCTGATCATCTCTGGCGCGGCCTTGCCTTGATCCATCAGCCGGCCCAATTGCAGGGCGCTGTGGGTCCCAAGGGCAATTTCTGTCTGCATATCGGCCAGTTTTTTCTGGAAAAGTTGCGTTTGGGCCAGCGGTTTGTTGAATTGTTTGCGGTCCAGGCCGTATTGCCGGGCGGCATGCCAGCAGGCCTCTGCTGCCCCCATCACCCCCCAGGCAATGCCATAGCGCGCGCGGTTCAGACAGCCAAACGGCCCTTTTAGGCCCTGCACTCCGGGCAGCAGGGCGTCCTCGCCGACCGCAACACTATCCATCACGATCTCGCCGGTCACAGAGGCGCGCAGGCTGAGCTTGCCGCCGATCTTGGGCGTCGAAAGCCCCTTCATGCCTTTTTCCAACACAAAGCCACGGATTTTGCCGTCATGTGCATCCGACTTGGCCCAGACCACGAAAACATCTGCGATCGGTGCATTGCTGATCCACATTTTCGATCCGCTGATCACATAGCCATCAGCGGTTTTTCTGGCGGTGGTTTTCATGCCCGCAGGATCGCTGCCGGCATCAGGCTCTGTCAGGCCAAAACAGCCAATCAGCCTACCGGCAGCCAGCCCCGGCAAGTATTTCTGGCGCTGGGCGTCACTGCCGTAGGCGTGGATCGGGTACATGACCAGAGACGACTGTACTGACATCATGGAGCGATAGCCGCTGTCCACCCGCTCAATTTCACGCGCGACCAGCCCGTAGGTCACATAGCCTGCACCCAATCCACCGTATTCCTCGGGGATTGTGAGCCCCAAGAGGCCCGCTTCCCCCATCTGGGCAAAGATATGCGGATCAACCGTTTCTTCGCGGTAGGCATCTGTCACGCGCGGCTGCAAAACGCCTTGTGCAAAGGTCTGCGCCGCATCGCGCAGCATCCGCTCATCTTCGGTCAACTGGTCTTCCAGCCGCAGGGGGTCGGCCCAGTCAAAAGGCCCAAGGTCGGGGCCGAAACCTGTTGCTTTCAGCGGTGTGGAATCGTTCATGGTATCTGCTCTCCGTGGTGTTGGGCGCAGGCTACGCCTTCCGTCGCACTGGGGCAATGGATGGCGAGGCGGGCGCGACTGTGCTGATTTGGGAACCTGATGTCGGCAGGTTCTTGCGATGATGACGATGCGACGACAAAAGAGCTATGGTAATGGACAGGAACAGATCACAGAATGCGGATGTTATGACAGAGACAATCACCGACCTTCCTCAATTGGCACTCGACTGGTATCGGGCTGGCCGTGGCGTGGCGATGGCGACCGTGGTTCAGACCTGGGGGTCAGCACCCCGACCGGCTGGTAGTCAGTTGGTCATCGACGCCGATGGCGCGATCGAAGGCTCTGTCTCTGGCGGATGCGTCGAAGGGGCAGTGATTACCCATGCCATTGATGCCATCGCCGATGGTGAGCAGCACTTGCTGACGTTCGGTGTCAGTGATGATGAGGCCTTCGCGGTGGGCCTTGCCTGTGGCGGTGAAATCAAGGTGTTGATCGAACCTGTCGGCCCTGTCATGCCGGTTGAAATACTCGAACGTCTGACAGATGCCCGCTATCAGTCGCTGCCCGTCGTCTATGTGACAGACATCAAACAAAGCCGCCCGCGCTTGCAGGCGGCGTCCACCTATCCCGATCGCCACCGCACCGATACCTCGGGCCTGGATGAGGATGGGCGGACTTTCGTAGCGGTTCACAACCCGCCCCTGCGCATGGTGATTGTCGGTGCCGTGCATATTGCCCAACACCTGATTGGCATGGCGCGCACGTGTGGGTATCAGCCTATTGTGGTTGATCCGCGCCCCGCCTTTGGATCAGAGACGCGCTTTCCTGGTGAAACCGTGATAGACGAGTGGCCGGACGAGGCCCTGCGCGCCCTCAAGATTGATACCCGCACCGCTGTTGTCACACTGACACATGACCCCAAGCTTGATGATCCCGCGATTGTGACGGCGCTTGAATCCGAGGCATTCTATCTTGGCTGTCTGGGGTCGACCCGCACCCACGCCAAACGGGTCGAACGGCTCAAGGAGGTTGGGTTTACGGATGCTGAAATCGGGCGCATCCACGCCCCCGTTGGTCTGGATCTGGGGGGGCGCCAGCCGGCCGAAATCGCCGTTAGCATCATGGCGCAGGTGACCCAGACCCTGCGGAAGAAAACCTGATATCGGGCGCATCGCGACCGCGCGCTAGGAGGGCTATATCTGCGAACGCTCAATGACCGCAGAGCGGACAAAGCGGGCATTCGTCATTCGCAAACCAATGGCCTTTCTTCGTTCACGACGCCGTGAAAAATTGGACTTTCGACAAGGATTAACTCAAAACTCCAGGTGATCCAGAGGTTGTGGAGAGGGCCTTAAGGCGGGATATGACTAATAAGAATGGCCCCTGTGGACATTATTTCTGGAGCGACCAAAGACATCTACCAAGGTCACTCCGGGACGCCCGCAATTCGCAACAGCGCAGTAATGCGGTCGAGTGTTTCGGCGTCGCGGTAGGGTTCGTGTCTGAGAAAATGCGCAAGCGTGAACCACGGATGCACCGTGCGCAGGGCGGCAATCGTTTCGGCAGCCGCCGCAACCTGCCCCGCCATCCCCTGTGCGGTCGCCAACAGCGTATACCCATAGACCGTGTTGGGCACGCGGCGGCGGTATTCTTCGGCGAGCACCAGTGCGGGCGCGTAGTCACCTATTAAGGTCAGGCAATGGGCATAATAGTGCAGCGCATTATCCGTGACGACCGGCGCTGCTTGGATGCGTTCGCGAAAAAGCTCAAGCGACCGTTGCAGGTTGCCGCCATAAAGATGCACGAGCGGCACAATGCCGTGCCCGTGCATAAAACTTGGGCCTGCTGCTCGCGCCTGTTCAGCACGGACCTGCGCCGCGTCGTGCTTGCCTTCTGTCATCAACAGCGCCGCATCCAGATGCAGCGCGTCAGGAAAGTCCGGCCATCTCGCAATCAGCTTGTCGACGACAACGCGACAGGCACGCAGGGAATCATCAAGGTCGATCTCCAGCGACGACCGCACTTCAAGCCACAGCGCCCAGCCATCGGCGACCATCACATCATAATAATCTGGATCCACTTCGAGCGCCTTGCGAAATAACCGGCGAGCTGCCCAATTGGCCTCGGGTGTATATTTCAGGTGTTCCACCAGACCCTGATGAAAGAATTCCCACGCCTGCACGCTGCGGGTCTGGCGTATGGCAAGATGCGCAACCTCGCCTTCGGTCAGGACGACCTGAGTTTCGGCGACAATGTCGCCGGCGATGTCATCTTGGATTTCAAAGATGTCCTTCACCTGTCGATCATAGCGGCGCGATAAAAGAACAATACCGCTGTTGGCATTGACGATCTGCACTGTCACCCGCACTTTGTCAGACGCGCGTCGCACGGTGCCTTTGATCAGGAAATCCGGCCCAAGATCTATCCCCGCATCATTTGCGCGAATAAAATCTCCACCAAAGGCAAAGCGCGAAGGTGCGGCCAGAACGGTCAGTTTCCGCACCATCGACAGCCGCGCAATCAAGTCTTCGCTCAACCCTTCCGCAAAGTAGGTTTGCTCGCGGTCATCGCTCAGGCTGGTAAAGGGCAAGACGGCGATAGCCCGGCGACCGGCAAGGTCTGGCAAAGCAAAGGCCGGTAAATGCGGCGTCGCGCGGCCCGGGTTCAGACGATAACCACGGCGCGGTAGCGTCTGCACCATCTTGTGGTCCTCATCACCGATGGCGCGTCGGATATCGGCGATGCATTGCACCAGACTGTCGTCGGTGACAAAGGTATCGCCCCACACAGTCGCGATCAGGTCGTCCTTGGCCACGACCTTCCCTGCCTGTTCGGCCAGCAGGTACAACACTTCCAGGCTCTGATTACGCAGATCAACCGGTGCGCCAGTGGCATTTGTCAGTTCCGGCAGGGCGGGATCAAATCTGAAATCGCCAAGCGAAAGGGCCTGCGGCGATTTCGTCGCGATTTCGGGTCCGTTTCGGGACAATTCACCCGCTGACATGTCTTCTTGTTCCTACAGGTTGGCTCGTTCTTATCACCGAATCACGCAAAGAGCGGACCGCAACTCACACAAGGAGGATATCACAATGAAAATTTCTGCATACGTTCTTGCGCTCACCATAGCCGCCAGCACCGCCAACGCCCAGTCGATGATCGACCAGCTTTGTGGGCAAGGCCACGCAAACCAGTCGACCGGAAAAGGTGATGTCATGGAAAACCCCGACGGCTATTACGTGCGGAGCCTGCAAACCCAACTGAGCCACGGCGACCCGCGCATCGTGCAGGCCGTCGGGGTGGCGTTTCGCCTGTGCACACGCCGCGCAGCAACGCCCGACATGGACAGCAGCCAAGCGATCAATCTGTTGAACCAGCACGAGATCAAATATCTGTTCGTTCCGGTTGCCCACCGCAGCACCGCTGCCGGTTCATGATCGCACGCGCGATGCGACACAAGGAGGGGCCGTAACGTCCCCTCCTTGTTCATAAGCCTAATTTCTTGGATGTTCTTGTTTGGTTCGTGGCCGAACCTGACGAAACCAAAAATCGCCGGTCTATGTAGACGCGGATCGAAAGTTGTATTTCCAAAACAGGTGATTTTGCCCAACTGCCGACCAGCCGACATTCATGCACATTGCAGCATCGGTTAGATTGGGCTCAGTCCGGCCATTTGAAGGCAAATCTCGCAATCGCGGCATCGACCGTCGCGCTTGACAGTTATCCACATAAGAAAGCCCCCGCGTGATCGCAGGGGCTTTTGATTCAAAATGCGCGGGCCTTATTTGGGCATCGGTCCAATCAGCATCACCATCTGTCGGCCTTCCATTTTTGGAAAGTTTTCAACCTTGCCCGCGTCCTTGGTGTCCTCGGCCACACGTTCAAGCAATTCGCGGCCCAGCTGCTGGTGGGCCATCTCGCGACCGCGGAAACGCAGCGTGATCTTCACCTTGTCCCCGTTCTCAAGAAACTTGAAAACGTTGCGCATCTTCACATCATAATCGTGGTTGTCCGTATTGGGGCGGAACTTTACCTCCTTGATTTCGATGATCTTTTGCTTCTTGCGCGCCTCGGCTTCTTTCTTCTGCGTTTCGTATTTGAACTTGCCATAGTCCATGATCTTGCAGACAGGCGGGTTGGCGTTCGGTGAAATTTCCACCAGATCAAGCCCGGCGTCGTCTGCCATGACCATAGCACGTTCCGGTGTCACAACACCGGCGTTTTCGCCATCTGCGCCAATAAGGCGGATTTCTGCGGCCCTGATGCGATCGTTTACGCGGGGGCCAGTGTCACGTTGTGGTGGCGCGTTGTGAGGTCTGCGTCCTATGGTCTTTATCCTTTGATTGTTCCAACTTGGTCCGACCCAAAGTAAACCCCCACCAACGCAGCTTCAACCCGCAAAAGATGCGGTATTCGGCTGAATTTTCCCCGCGATTGTACTTTCCCTTTGGCAAGGCATCTGACATATCCCGCCTTAAGGTCCGATGAGGGCCAATGAAACGAATTTGCAAGGAGATGACCAATGCGTGCAATACTCATTCTCGTCGTGGTGGCGATCGTCGGCTTCTTTGGCTACCAATACGCTGCCGAAGGGCGTGGTCCGGGTGAAGCGTTCGGTGTTTTGACCGGCGCGACACAGAAGGCAGAGGCCGCTGCGGCAGCAGAGGCCGAAGCGGCTTCCGCAGCCGCCGCTGCGGAAGCTGAAGCGCAGGCCGCGGCTGAAGCCACAGAAGCTGCCGCCGCTGAGGCTGCCGAAGCCGCCGCTGCCGAAGCCACCGCCGCTGCCGAAGCTGCTGTCGCCGAAGCCGCCGCCGCCGCAGAAGCTGCTGCCGCGGAAGCGCTTGACCAAGCGACACAGGCCGCTGAGGAAGCTGTCGAAGACGTCATTGATGATGTAACAGAATCCGTCGAAGGCGCTGTCGGCGACCTGTTGAACCAGCTCGACGACACTAATTAGTGGATCACGACGCTGCTTGAAAAGAAGCGGTCGCGCCAGAAATGGCGCGGCCGTTTTCGTTTGTGGGTTTAATCAAGGAACGCTTTTTCAACAACGTAATGCTGCGGGTTCGAGTTGGCCCCTTCGACAAGCCCATACTCCTCAAGCATATCCTTAAGCTCAAGGTTGAAGGCAAGGTTGCCACAAATCATCGCCCGGTCGGTCTGCGGCGAAAGGGGTGACACACCAAGATCGGTGAAAGCCTCGCCCGTGCGCATCAGATCGGTGATCCGCCCCATCTTCGGGCTCGCTTCACGGGTTGTGGTCGGGTAATATTTGATCTTCTTCCAGAACCCATCGCCGATCACGTCATTCAGCAATGCGTCGTCCTTGAGCGCTGCAATCAAGTCGCGCCCATAGGTCAATTCGCCCACTTCGCGGCAGGTGTGGGTGATGATCACCTCGTCATAATCTTCATAGGTCTGCGGCTCGCGCAGCAAGGATGCGAAGGGTGCAAAACCGGTCCCGGTTGCAAAGAACCAGATGCGTTTGCCGGGCAGCAGGGCATCATGCACCAGCGTGCCGACAGGCTTGGGGCGCAGGATCAGTTCATCGCCGGGCTGAATATGTTGCAGCTTTGATGTCAGCGGCCCATCCTGCACCTTGATCGAGTAAAATTCCAGCGCCTCATCCCAGGAAGGCGACGCGATGGAATAGGCCCGCAAAAGCGGCTTTTGCTTGCCACTATTGGGATCGGGATCACCCATCAGGCCAATCATCACAAACTCACCGGAGCGGAACCGCAATGACGCAGGCCGCGTCACCCGGAAGGAGAAGAGCTTGTCGGTATAGTGCTTTACGTCTGTCACCGTCTGCGCATTTGGCAGGGTAGGGACGGGTTTGGCGGTGTCTAGTGTCACGGGTGTCTGCTCGGTCATATGTATCATCGCAGCCCGGATCGGGCTGGCCTTCGGTTTAATCGTTGATCTGGATCAGGGAAAGGGGCGGTGGCTCTATTTCTGGCCGCGCAGGCGGGCCTGATAATCGTGGTCGTGCCAATCTGCACGATATTGCCATTGGCCCTCGGGCTGGCGGGTGGCGAGGGCGTCATCAATTTCGACCTCGTCAAACCCCGACCTTCGAGCCATCGCATATTGGTCAGCCAGCACATGGCCTTTGGCCCGCAAGCGTCCTTCATACCCGGCGCGGCGCAGCATGGCAGCCAGGGTGAAGCCCCGTCCATCAGCCGATGACGGGAAATCAATGCGGATCATCGCGGCGTTTGTCAGCTCTGCAAGCACTCCTGGCGCGGTATCGGAGGGCAGGTCGACCCCGTAGTCGCAATCATTTGCAGCAACGTCACCCAGCCCCAAGAAGCCGCAGGAAAAATCATCGCCGGCAAAGCCGGTGTCGGTCACGATCACGCTCATCATTTCATCCTCTGGAGCCAGGGCCCCAACTTCATCTTGGCCAAAAAACTCATTCTGCGACACCTGCAAACGCCGGGCTGTCCGGGCGGGCGAAATGTATACCACATTCCGTTTTTTCACTGTTGCGCCAACGGCCTGCGCGCTGATCTTCATGGTCGCTCACCCGCGTGGTGCAAGGCATGCAGCCGACCGAAGGATAGCCCTTTGCCACCAAGGGATGCCGTGGCAGATCATGCTCGGCGATATAGGCAGATACGTCCAGCGGCGACCATTTTGCCAGCGGGTTTACCTTGATCTTGCGCCCGTCCTTTTCAAAAAGCGGCAACTCAGTGCGCTTGCCCCCCTGAAACTGCTTGCGGCCTGTGATCCAACCATCAAAACCCTTCAAGGCTTCGGCCAGCGGCCGTGCCTTGCGCAGATCACAGCAGGCATCGGTATCGGCCTGATGCAGGAGCCCATCCACATCTTCGGTCAACACAGCGTTCCGGTCTGGCGTGACGACGCGCACGTCCGTCAGGCCAAGGGACGCGGCAACCGCGCGCTGATAGGTCAGCGTTTCGGGAAACAGCATTTCGGTGTCCAGAAAGATCACCGGCGCGGCCTTGTCGATCTCTGACACCATATGCAACAGGACAACACTTTCCGCCCCAAAGGACGAAACCAGCGCGACCTTCCCGATCTGAACATCGCCCAAAGCGTGCCGTACAACGGTTTGCGCGTCGGATTTGCGGTGCAGGATGTTGCGGCGCGCGGCCAGTTCCCTAAGCGGCATTTGCTTTGTCCTCGTTTGGATACAGGATGGCCTTGAAGGGTTCCCGGCCCAAGCGGCGATAGGCTTGCAGAAAAGTTTCATCCGCGTCCCGGCGCAGATCGAGGTAGCCCAAGACCAACCGTTCAATGGCGGGCACAATTTCTACGGCGCTGAAGCCCGGACCGGCGCGTTCGCCAATGGTTGTTGTTTCGGTCCCGTCGCCGCCCAGTGTGATCTGGTAGTTCTCAACCCCCGCCCGGTCCAGCCCAAGGATGCCGATGTGTCCCACATGGTGATGCCCACAGGCATTGATGCAGCCCGAAATCTTGATCTTGAGGGGGCCGATCTCGTGCTCGATCTTCAATGTGTCAAACCGCGTGGCAATCTCCTGCGCGACCGGTATGGACCGCGCGGTCGCGAGCGCGCAGTAATCCATGCCGGGGCAGGCAATGATATCAGATGCCAAACCGATGTTCGCGGTTGCCAGATCCGCCTCGCGCAAGGCAGCATAGACCTTGGCAAGGTCAGATTTGTGCACATGCGGCAGGATCACGTTCTGCTCGTGGCTGATGCGCAGTTCGCCATGACCATATTGCTCGGCCAGATCCGCCATCACGCGCATCTGGTCGGATGTCGCATCTCCGGGGGTGTTCCCGTGCTTTTTGATGCTGATGGACACGATGGCATAGCCGTCGGCCTTGTGGGCAGAAAGGTTCGTATCGGTCCACGAGCGGAAGGCGGGGTTGGCAAGACGGTTGGCTTCATATCCGTCAGTTGATTTGCCGACAAAGGCCGGTGGTGCGAATGCCGCCTCGATTTCGGTCAGCAATGCCTGATCGTGGCCTGTAAAGCTTTCGCGGATCGTCGCGAAACGCGCTTCCACAAGCTCCTGAATCTTTTCAAGCCCGTTTTCATGCACGGTGATCTTGATCCGCGCCTTGTATTTGTTGTCGCGGCGGCCCAGCAGGTTGTAGACGCTGACGATCGCCTCGCAATAGGGCAGCAGCTCTGCCTTGGGCAGGAAGCTGCGCAGCACTTTGCCGACCATCGGTGTGCGGCCAAGACCGCCGCCGACGATCACCTCAAAACCCGGCTCTCCCGCTGTGTTGCGCACCATGCGCAGCCCGATATCGTGGGCCTTGGTGACAGCGCGGTCATGTGCGGCCCCCGTCACCGCAATCTTGAACTTGCGTGGCAGGAACTGGAATTCGGGATGATCAGTGGACCATTGGCGCAGCAGCTCTGCCACTGGGCGCGGGTCTTCGATCTCATCGGCGGCGGCACCGGCAAAATGGTCCGCCGTGACGTTGCGGATCGTGTTGCCCGAAGTCTGGATGGCATGCATGCCGACATCGGCCAGCGCCTCCAGCATATCGGGCACATCGGGCAGTTTGGGCCAGTTGTACTGAATGTTCTGGCGTGTCGTGAAATGGCCGTAACCCTTGTCCCAGCGATCCGCGATATAAGCCAGCTGACGCATCTGGTCGGGGTTCAGCGTGCCATAAGGCACCGCGACCCGCAGCATATAGGCGTGCAGTTGCAGATAAAGACCGTTCATCAGGCGCAGCGGTTTGAATTCATCCTCGGTCAGCGATCCGTCAACGCGGCGTTTCACTTGCCCTCGGAATTGGGCAACACGGGCGCGGACGAAGGCTTCGTCGAAGTCGTTGTAAGTGTACATTGCAATCTTTCCTTCGCGTTCCGGATCAAGCCCGGGACGCGCTATCGGCCTGTTTGCCATGGCGGTAATTCGAAGGGCCGCGCGTGCGAAACGCCTCGCGGAAATGGGTCGGGGCGGGGCCGTCTGCCGTTGCCTTGGCGTCGGCCAGGTAGGCACCTGCGATCTCATCAAACCGCGCTTGCGCTTCCAGCAGTCGCAGGTCAGCGTGGGCCTCATCGGTCATCAGCTCTGCCTTGCTGACATCGCGGGTCCATGTGTCGTCTTCTGTCAGCCAGACAGCGTCACCTTCCAGCAGCGCATTGGCGGTTACGACCTTTGGGGTAAATATCCGGGACATTAGGCTAACTCCCTGAGTTGGCGTGCGTTGGATTGGGCCGCACGCGGGGCGAGGCCGTAAAACGTGATAGCGGGACCGCGCAAGTTCGCCCGGCTGAGGGTCGGTTCGAGCTCGGCCAGTGTTGTTGCGATGATCCGCTGATCGGTGCGGCTGACGTTTTCGATGATCGTCACCGGCGTCGCAGGATCAGCACCATGCATCAACAAACGGCCCTGAATGAAGCGCGCGGATTTCTTGCCCATGTAGATTGCCGCGACCTCACCGGGCTGCGCCAGCGCCTTCCATTCGTGTTCGGCATAGCCTTGGGTGCCATGCCCGGTGACAATGCGTACCGCGGCGTTACGGTGCCGTTTGGTCAGGCTTTGACCGATATTGGCGACAGCGGCAGAGGCGGCGGTAATGCCGGGAATGATGGTGTAAGGGATGTCATGGGCCTCGATCGCGGCGATTTCCTCATCCAGGCGACCAAAGACGGTGGGATCGCCCGCTTTCAACCGGACGACGTAGTGACCATCCAGCGCATGCTGCACGATCAGCGCGTCGATGTCTTCCTGGCGCATGGCTTTGCCGAAACCTTCCTTGCCTGCGTCAATGATGATCGCTTCGCGGCGCGCCAGTTCGAGGATTTCGCCCGTAACCAGACGGTCGTGGATCACGACATCGGCTTTATCGAGGGCGTTGCGCGCCTTGAGCGTCAGCAATTCCGGGTCACCCGGACCTGCACCGACAAGATCAACAGACCCGGCCTTTGCAGTCTGCATGACATGTGCGTCGAGAAGGGTCTCAAGGGCGGGAATGACAGCCGTTTCGCCGTGAGATGCCAACGCCTTGGGGCCAGAGCCAAAATAGAACGCCGACCAGAATTCGCGGCGTTTGCGGCCCATGGGCAGCACCTCGGCTGCGTGCCGGAAGGTTTTGCCGATACGCGCAAGGATGCCAAGCGACACAGGCAGGCGTGCCTCCAGATCAGCCTTGATGGCCCTGGCGAGGACCGGGGCGGCACCCTCTGTACCGATTGCAACGGTCACAGGGTCACGGTCCACGATGGCCGGCGTGATGAATGCGCTATCGGCCAGATTGTCGACGATATTGACCAGCGCCCCTTCGGCATGGGCCATCGCGGAGACGCGCACATCCTCGGCATCGTCCTCGTTTGCCGCGTAAAACAGCGCGGCACCCAGCGCGTCGCCCGGTTGCATGGTGCGCGCGATGATTTGCAACTTGCCCTGATCGGCCCATTTGCGGATGTCATCGGCGACCTCAGCGGCAATCACGGTCAATTGCGCCTCGGTTTTCATCAGCAGGCGCAGCTTGGCCAAAGCGGCGTCACCACCACCCGAAAGGACAATGCGGCGGCCCTCAACGGCGAGGAAGATGGGAAAGTGCTTCATGGTGAACCTCTGTTTATGGGGTTCAATATAGAATAATGTTCTGATATTTGCCTCCCCATTAGGGCAGTTAAGGACGCATGTTCTACGGCAGCCCAAGTTTGGACCATCTGTCCTGCAAAAACGGAGAAATGAGAATGGCGGTGCGCATTGACACCACAGACCGGAAGATTTTGGCAGCCTTGCAAGCGGATGCAGCGCAATCGCTGGACGAAATCGCCAAGACTGTGGGCTCTTCCAAGACCCCGGTTTGGAATCGCATTCGCAAAATGCGCGAGGCGGGAATCATCGGCCAGCAGACGGTTTTGCTGGATGCAGAGGCGCTGGGATTTGAAGCCTGCTTCTTTGTCCTGATCCGCACGTCGGAACATGGTGCGGAATGGCAGGGGCGGTTCCTGAAGGCACTGAAATCACGGCCCGAGGTGCAGGAGGCGCATCGGCTGGCCGGCGACATTGACTATATTCTGAAGGTGCGTGTGCAAAACGCACGGGCCTATGACACGTTCTATCAGGCGCTGATTGCCGACGTGAAGGTGCATACCGTGACGGCACTTTTGTCGATGGAAGAGATCAAATCGACCGTGGCTTTGCCGCTTTAGAGTCTTGGCCCTAGTCCCCTTTGGAGACCATCAATCGCTCCAGCCCGTGAAAGTGATAGACATCGCCATAGCGCGGCGCTTCGGCCAGACGCAGGTTGGGGCAGCGCGCGAACAGCACCTCAAGTGCGATTTGCAGCTCCAACCGCGCGAGCGGTGCGCCGACGCAGAAATGGATACCCCCGCCAAAGCTGGTATTCTGCGTGCCTTTGCGCATCGGATCGAAAACCTCTGGCAGATCATAGGCAAGCGGGTCGCGGTTCGCCGCAGCCAACAGACAGGCAATCTGGTCGCCGCGCCTGAAGCTGTGGTCGCCCAAGGTGACATCCTCATAGACCCAGCGGGTGAACATGTGCAAAGGCGGGTCATAGCGGATGATCTCTTCTACCGTGGCCTCGGCGATACTGGTCACCCCCTGTTCCAGCAGCGTTTTGGTGCCGTTGCCCAGCGTGTGTACCGTTGCTTCATGCCCCGCGTTCAAGAGCAGTATGCAGGTGGTGATCAGTTCGTCTTCGCTCAGTTTTTGCCCTTCCGCCTCTGCTGCGATCAGGGTCGAGATCAGGTCATCTGCCGGTGTCTTGCGCCGCTGCGCCACATAACCGCGCATGAAGGCGACAAAGGCATCGGTGGCAGCGATTGCATCGGCCTCTATTTCGGGTGTGCGACGGGCCTGATACATCGCGACCATCGCGTTGGACCAGCGCACCAGATCATCGGCGCGCTCCTCTGGCACGCCCAGCAGCCGCGAGATGATGACGACCGGAACGGGTTGGGCGTAATGTGTCAGGAAGTCAAAGGGTTGGTCTGGGAACTGATCAATCAACTCATGGCAGAGTGCGCGGATATCGGGTGCGAGGGCCGCAATCGTTCGGCTGGTAAATGCCCGCAGCACCAATGCGCGCAGGCGGGTGTGGCGGGGCGCTTCCAGTTCCAGCATCGAATGCGCTTCGACATTATAGAATGGTTGCAGGTGCGCAGGGATCTCAGGCGCCAATTCAGGCGGGCATTCTCGCCCCATCCGCCGGTCACGCAACACCGCATGAACCATCTTGTGCGAAACAGCACAGGCCATGTCGTAGTCTGACCAAAGAATGAAATCACCAGCTTCCCGCGCCTTTTGATAAAAAGGGTAGGGGTTCTGCACGAAATGTGGATCAGTGGGGGATTGGTTCAACTCTCGCATGGGCGCAGCTTTGTCCGACGTCACGGCAGAATGCAAGCTGGTGATCGGCGTTGTGCGAACCGCAACGAATGGCTTTGCCCGGCGCGCAGCTTTGCTGACGCTAGGCGCGTTCCAAGGCTGAAATGATGGGGGAAAACGCCTTTGCGGTCAGGCTTGCGCCACCGACCAAAGCGCCATTCACATGTGGCACCGCAAAGATATCGGCGGCATTACTGCCTTTGACCGACCCGCCATAAAGCAAAGTGAATTCATTGCCGTCGCTGAACCGCGCTTGAAGGCGGGTGCGGATATGGGCGTGGACTTCGGCGATCTGATCTGTGGTGGGCACTCTGCCGGTCCCGATGGCCCAGACAGGTTCATAGGCGATGACAGTGTTCAGCGCGTCTGCGGTGTCAGGAACAGACCCGGCCAATTGCGCGTCGATCACATCAAGCGTTACGCCGCCCTCGCGTTCATCCAGTGTTTCTCCGATGCAGATCACGGCGATGAGGCCCGCGTTAAAGGCTGCCTGCGATTTGGTCGCGATCAAGGCGTCGGTTTCAGCATGATCCGCACGGCGTTCGGAATGGCCCACCAGCACATAGCTTGCGCCGACGTCAGCGAGCATTTCAGCGCTGATATCACCGGTATGTGCGCCAGCATCTTCGGTGTGGCAATCCTGTCCGCCGATATCAAAGGGCGTGTCCTCGCAGGCGCTGATCAGGGTAAAGGGTGGGCAGATGAGGATCGCGATATCCGCATCACCGTGCTGATCTTCCAGTTTTTTCAGCTCTGAAAGAGCGCTTTGCAACCCGTTCATCTTCCAGTTTCCGGCGGCGATTTTACGAGGCATGGCAGGTCCTTAGGTTAGCGAAGCAATTGTGCGCCGCGCTAATGTGCAGGCCTCTGGGGGATCGTCAAGGGCTGCTTGGGGAAGAGACCAGTAGGGCATGTTGTGAAAACGGCTTGCCCCTTCATCGGCAAGCTGGGTCGCCACATCGCCTTTGGCCTTGAGAAAGAGTTGCGCATCACTGGTCATCAGCGCGAAAACCTCGCCCTCCAGATAGAGGCAAATTCCGCCAAACATCTTGCGCGTGCTGATATTGCCAAGGTCAGAAAAGAGGTCGCTCGCAAATGCGATATCCGCGTTCGCGATGGCCATCAGGTGGCGGTGACGTTTTCGTCAAATTTGATCGATTCGCCACAACCACAGGCATCGACCACATTGGGGTTGCGGAACTTGAAACCGGATTCCAGCAGCGAGACCTCATAATCAATCTCGGTTCCGAACAGGAACATCTGCGCCATGGGGGCTATCATCACCCGTGCACCGTCCCGTTCGACCACTTCATCAAGGGGATCAACCTCGGTGATATAGTCCATCGTGTATTCCATACCGGCACAGCCGCCTTTCTTGACGCCGATGCGCAGGCCCTGATGGCCGTCTTTCGCCATCAGCCTGGCAATTTGTGCTGCCGCCTTGTCAGTGATGCTGACCGCTTGTTTACCTGGAATGCCGAACATTTGGGGGCTCCTTTGCACCCTTATGTAGGGCAGGTTGCGGTCGCGCTCAAGATGGGGTCGGGTCCATGCCGTAGAACGTGATGAGCGATAACGTCGCAAAGCTGGCAAGCAAGGCCCAGCCGAATGAGGCCAATGTGCCGATGATCACGTATTCGCTGGCCTTGGGATCCTTGTCGAAACGCAGGATCGATTTCGCGGCGATCAGAAAGCCGACACCGGTGGGGTAGCCTGCGAGGACGAGCAGGAAAATGAGCGCGCGTTCCAGCAACCCGATCATCTTGCCCGCTTCCGGCAGGCTGCCGGGCATTTCGACGGCAAAGTCCTTCATCAAGAGGCCGATGGCCGGACCGCCCGCTGGCACGCAAAGGATAGCACCCGCCGTGACCGTCAGCAGATAGTGGATGAATGGCGTGGCCTCGGGCCAAACCGCTCCCAGCTCAGGCCAGAACCACAGCACGCCTGCAATAGTGGCGATATGGGCCAACTGATCAGAAATATAGGCCCAGAGGGTTTCAGGAGCAAGATGGACCTTGATCAGGTCAATGCCCAGATGTAGCGCTGCAATGGTCAGGGCTGGCCAGATCTCTCCGCGCAAGGCAAACAAGGTCAGCAGAAATACCACGCCGATATGGGCGGCCATGGCTGCGGGCTTTTTCTTGTTGGCGATGATCCAGCTGTTTTGGAGCGGATAGTCGGCCAGCAGATGCGCGACCAGAAGGGCGAGGGCGGTGGTCAGCATGGCGTGGCGGTTTGGTGCATCAGAGTGTGCCTAGGCGGAGACTTTGAAGTCATGGTTGCGCAGAGCGTAAAGTGCATTGTCGAAATAGGATAGGCCCGCGCCCGAAAGACGGCTTTGGACCGCTTGGCGGGTGATGCCCAGCTTTTCGGCTATATCCTCGTGACGCATCAGATGCCCTTCGAGATATATGGCGACTGCCTCGGCTTGTGTCGCGGTCCAGCCCGATGCGATCCACTCCGCAAGATCAATGATGGCGACCTGTGCGGCTCCAATCCCCTGACCTGTCAGTGCAATCATGCGATTGCGCCCCATGGCATCCAGTTGATCGCCAGAGACAAAGAAGGCTGGCCCGGTCGCATCCGCGAGGCCACGGGTGCCCAAAGTCTCAACCGGGCCGACGCCGATGGAAAGGCGCGTTGCTATCCCGGTCTGGCCCGCCTTCAATCTCGCGATGATATAAAGTGCTGCATCCAGCAGCAGCCCCGGTTTGCTCAGGACGATCTGCCAGCCATCACCACGGTAGCGGGTGAAGCGCAACTCGAGTCCCCGAGCAGCGCCAAATGCGGTGGCCGCATCACTTAGGATTTCAAAGGTTTGGCTTACCGCTGCCGTGTCCGCCTGTCGGGACCGGATCAGATCACCGGTGATGGCTGCGCAAATGGCTGAATTGTGCATAAGCAATAATTATACTTTGCTTTCGTAAACAGCAAGGTAATTCTTTTGCATATAGTGTTGGAAAACAAGATACTTTGTACGACGGCACACTGACGCTTCGGGGCAGTTTACATGAACCCCAGCTCAAGCCGCGCTTCGTCGGACATCATATCCATGCCCCATTGGGGCTCGAACGTCATTTCCACGTCAACCTGTTTCACACCGGGCAGCGGCTCGATCGCGTCGGCGACCCAGCCGGGCATTTCACCTGCGACAGGGCAACCCGGCGCGGTGAGGGTCATGATAACCTGAACCGCATTATCGTCCTTGATATCAATGGTATAGATCAGTCCGAGGTCATAGATATTCACTGGGATTTCGGGATCATACACAGACTGACATGCTTGCACGATATCTTCGTACAACGGATGATCTGTTGTGGAAGGCGCAATCATCGGTGCGCCTTCAAGCTGCGCATTTTGGTCGGTCATGGTCAGACAGCCTCTTATTCCTGAGCAAACATATAGGGTTTAGGTCTGAGGGCGTAAAGGGGCTGCTTCAGCCCGACGCGGTTTCCAGCGCCAGAGGTCCCGGAGTCTCGCGAATGGGCAAATGCAGTAATGCCGCCAGCAGGCCCAAGGCGACAGCGACGATCGCTTCCGGCGTCGGGGGTGCAAGAAAGACCAGCGTGACAATGGTGCAGGCAAAGGCTTTTCAATCCTGCGGTGTTGGGCCATATCCGGCAGGAAGTTTAGGACTCCAACATGACCAGACGTTTTTCATTCACGCTAAAGGCCACTGATGGCAAAGCCCGCAGTGGCGAGATATCCACGCCGCGGGGCAATATTCGCACGCCTGCGTTCATGCCTGTGGGCACTGCCGCGACCGTCAAGGCGATGATGCCCGAAAGTGTCGCCGCCACGGGTGCCGATATTTTGTTGGGCAATACCTATCATTTGATGCTGCGCCCCACGGCGGAGCGGATTGATCGCCTTGGCGGTCTGCACAAATTCATGAATTGGGACAAGCCGATCCTGACCGATAGTGGTGGTTTTCAGGTGATGAGTTTGGCTGACCTGCGCAAGATGACCGAGAAAGGTGTCACCTTCAAAAGCCATATTGATGGGTCCAAGCATGAGTTGACGCCGGAGCGGTCGATGGAAATTCAGAAGCTCTTGGGTTCTGACATTGTGATGTGTTTTGATGAATGCCCTGCACTGCCTGCGGACCGCAAGCGCATTGCCGAAAGCATGGAGATGTCGATGCGCTGGGCGCAGCGGTCGCGCGATGCGTTTGGCGACAGGCCCGGCCATGCACTCTTTGGTATCCAGCAAGGCGGGCTGGAGAAGGATCTGCGCGCGCAGAGTGCAGAGGCGCTGAAGGCCGTCGAATTCGACGGCTACGCTGTCGGCGGCCTTGCAGTGGGCGAAGGGCAGGCGGCGATGTTCGAAGTGCTGGATTTTGCACCGGACCAATTGCCCGTGGACAAGCCGCGCTATCTGATGGGTGTGGGCAAGCCGGATGATATCGTGGGTGCCGTGAAACGGGGCATTGATATGATGGATTGCGTCCTGCCCAGCCGGTCGGGGCGGACAGGGCAGGTCTTTACCCGGCGCGGAGTGGTCAATATCAAGAACGCCCGCCACGCAGACGATCCGCGGCCCCTGGATGCGCATTGCACCTGCCCGGCCTGTTCCAACTATTCGCGCGCCTATCTGCATCATGTATTCCGCGCACAAGAGATGATCTCTGGCATGTTGCTGACTTGGCATAACCTGCATTATTTTCAAGAGATCATGCAAGGAATGCGGGATGCGATTGCGGCGGGGCAGTTTACACCGTGGGAAACGGAGTTTCACAGCGCGCGCAGTTTGGGAGATATTGTGCCGCTGTGATGAACCTTTCCATGTCCATCTGTGCCGCAGCGGCAGGATTGCCTTCGGCGAAAGTTTGATTGGACGAAGAAAGTCTGATGAAGTGCATGCGTGCCGTTGTGTTTTGCACCGTGTAAAGTGGTTTTTTTGTGCATTCGCGCCTTGCGCCTCTTTCGCGTCACAGGCACTCTGCGTCAACGGGTTAGATATGTTTGGTTGAAACCCACATTGGGCCACCCCACATATTGATACCAAGAGGAGACGCTCCTTGTTGCCGCCAAGCGGGACCGGGGCGTCTTGCCAACGAAGGAAAAGAGCATGCAAGAACCGTTGAGTTCATCCTATCCCGTCCTGCCGCTGCGCGACATTGTGGTGTTCCCGCATATGATCGTGCCGCTGTTTGTGGGCCGTGACAAGTCTGTCCGCGCGCTGGAAGAGGTGATGCAGGACGACAAGCAAATCCTGCTGTCCAGTCAGGTTGATCCCGGTGAGGACGACCCCAAGGAGGATGGCATTTATCGCACTGGCGTGCTGGCCAATGTGCTACAATTGCTGAAATTGCCCGACGGCACCGTGAAGGTGCTGGTTGAAGGCCGTGGGCGCGTGAAAATCACTGATTTTGTGGCCAACGACAGCTTTTTCGAAGCGTCCTGCCAGTATCTGACCGAAACCGAAGGCGACCCTGTCGAGGTTGAGGCGCTGGTGCGCAATGTATCGGCCGAGTTTGAGCGATATGCCAAGGTCAAAAAGAGCATCCCCGAAGAAGCGATGGCTGCTGTCGGTGATGCGACCGAGTCTGCGAAACTTGCTGATCTCGTGGCCGGGCATCTGGGTATTGAAGTGGACCAAAAGCAGGGGCTCCTGGAAACGCTGTCGGTGTCCGAGCGTCTTGAAAAGGTCTTTGGCATGATGCAGGGCGAAATGTCCGTGCTTCAGGTCGAGAAGAAGATCAAGACCCGCGTGAAGAGCCAGATGGAGCGCACCCAGCGCGAGTATTATTTGAATGAGCAGATGAAAGCCATTCAAAAGGAGCTTGGTGATGGCGAGGAAGGCCAGAACGAGGTTGACGAGCTTGAGGCGAAGATCGCCGAGACCAAACTGTCTAAAGAGGCCCGCGAAAAGGTGGATACAGAGCTGAAAAAGCTCAAGAATATGTCGCCGATGTCAGCCGAAGCCACCGTCGTGCGCAACTATTTGGACTGGATTTTGGGCCTGCCGTGGGGTGTGAAGTCGCGCACCAAGAAGGACCTGCACAAGGCGCAGGAAGTTCTTGATAACGATCACTATGGTCTTGAGAAGGTCAAGGAGCGGATTGTCGAATATCTTGCGGTGCAGCAGCGCTCAAAGAAACTCAAAGGTCCGATCATGTGTCTGGTTGGCCCTCCGGGTGTTGGTAAGACCTCACTGGGGAAATCTGTCGCCAAGGCCACGGGGCGCGAATTCATTCGCATTTCGCTGGGTGGTGTGCGCGACGAATCCGAGATCCGCGGTCACCGGCGGACCTATATCGGTTCGATGCCCGGAAAAATCATTCAGGCGCTGAAAAAGGCGAAAACCACGAACCCGCTGATCTTGCTCGATGAGATCGACAAGATGGGGCAGGATTTTCGTGGCGATCCGGCGTCAGCGATGCTGGAAGTGCTTGATCCGGAGCAGAATTCGACCTTCGTCGATCACTATCTGGAGGTTGAATACGACCTGTCGAATGTGATGTTCCTGACCACTGCGAACTCCTACAACATGCCGGGGCCTTTGCTGGACCGGATGGAGATCATCCCACTGGCCGGCTATACCGAGGACGAAAAGCGTGAGATTGCGCGCCAGCACCTGCTGCCGAAGGTGATGAAGAACCACGGGCTGAAGGAGAAGGAATTTTCTGTGTCCGACGACGCGCTGACAGCAATGGTGCGGGTCTACACCCGCGAGGCTGGCGTGCGGAACATGGAACGTGAACTGGCCAAGATTTCGCGCAAGGCTGTCACGATGATCGTCAAGAAAGAGGCTGAGGTGATTGCAGTGACCGCCGCCAATCTGCATGACTTTCTTGGTGTGGAAAAGTTCCGGTTTGGTCTGGCCGAGGATGAGGATCAGGTCGGTGTTGTCACCGGGCTAGCCTGGACATCCGTGGGTGGAGAGCTTTTGAACATCGAAGCCTTGCGCCTGCCGGGCAAGGGTCGGATGAAAACCACCGGTAAGTTGGGCGATGTGATGAAGGAGTCCATCGATGCAGCCGCTTCTTATGTGCGTTCAATAGCGCCAGAGATCGGGGTGAAGCCGCCGAAATTCGACAATATCGACATCCACGTGCACGTTCCCGATGGGGCGACGCCAAAAGATGGCCCAAGTGCAGGTCTGGCGATGGTGACATCAATCGTGTCGGTTCTGACGGGTATTCCGGTGCGCAAGGATATTGCCATGACGGGCGAAGTGTCTTTGCGCGGCAACGCAATGCCGATCGGTGGACTGAAGGAAAAACTGCTTGCCGCTTTGCGCGGTGGCATAACGACGGTGTTGATCCCGCAGGACAATGCCAAGGACTTGCCGGAAATCCCTGACAACGTGAAAGAGGGGCTGACGATTGTCCCTGTGGTTCACGTCTCGGAGGTGCTGGAACATGCGTTGGTCAGCAAGCCTGAACCCATCGAATGGGACGAGGCCGCAGAAGAAGCCGCCGCCGCTGCGCTCAAGGCGCAGGGCGCGGCTGAAGGCGCGCGCACCCACTGACGCGCGGCGAAAGACAGACAAAGGCACCCTTGCGATGCGGGGGTGCCTTTTTCATTCGCGCTATCTGCTTGACCTTGGCTGCCGCACGCGCGGTAATGCAGCCAAATGATTGAAGGATCAGTAAAATGCCTACACCACCAGATGACGAAGAAATCAGGGTCATCAAGAAGCCGGAATTGCTTGACGAAGTTGTTTTGCGCACCGGCCTCAAGAAACGTGACATGAAGCCGGCCGTTGAGGCCGCCCTTTCGGTGCTGGGTGACGCATTGCGTGACGGGGCGGTCGTGAACGTGCCGCCGCTGGGCAAGCTCCGTGTCGTGAAATCAAAGGCCTTGGAAGATGGTGCGGCTGTGATGACACTGAAACTGCGAACGCCCAAACATGCTTCGAAGGCGGCCCATGTCGATGATGAGGCCTTACCATCCGACGCATAGTGCTTTGGTGATCTGAGACGACAGCATGTCCTATCCAGAACTGTACATCCTGCGCCACGGAGAGACAACGTGGAACGCAGAAAACCGCATGCAGGGAGAGCTGAATTCCCCGCTGACCGAAAAAGGTCAGCGCGACGCAGCGCGACAGGGTGCGATCCTTGCCGGGCTAGATCTGGCCGGGTTTACCTTTCTGACCAGCCCACAGGGACGTGCCTTTCAGACGGCGGGGATCGCTTTGGCAGGTATCGCGGATCATATCTGCACCGATGATCGTCTGCGCGAAATCGGGGTTGGCGATTGGTCTGGCCGGTTGCGGGACGAATTGCCCAGACCCAAGGGGAAGGACCCGTTCATGGCGCAGTATGAAATGGCCCCGAATGGCGAAGGCTTTACCCGCCTCAAACTGCGTTGCCGCGCGTTTTTGGCTGACTTGTCAGGTCCTGCGGTGCTGGTGACACATGGGATTACCAGCGGCATGATCCGTGGGCTTGTGGTTGGCGAAAAGGCCCATGCGACACAGACCAGCCACGGCGGGCAGGGTGTGGTTTATCACCTCAAATACGGAGATCAGTTCCTGTTGGAATGAGGCTTGCACTACCTGCACGGCTGGTCTAAATGAAGCCGCAGCGGGTGATTAGCTCAGTTGGTAGAGCGCTTCCTTTACACGGAAGATGTCGGGAGTTCGAGCCTCTCATCACCCACCATTCTCCCCGCAAAATGTTCAGGTATCTGGGTGGTTCCTACCGATCGCGTTGGCCTGGTTGCCTTTTCATGTCGTTGACTGATGATACCCGTCCCAGTACACATTTCTTGCGATTGCTCGGGTCTGGTGCGCCCTGCACTTTTTGCAAAGGTCAACTGGGCTTGGGCCACGCATGTGTTGGATTTCAGCCTATTTGACGACGATCTTGCCGCCATTGGAGATGAGCCATGTTCCGTGTTCCATGCTATCTGTCAGGCCGCGCGGCTTTGATGCTTCTGGGCGCGCTGTCTTTTGTCGCATTCGCCCCCAGCGCTGCCATCGCGCATGAGTTTGTTGTCTCACTGCGGGCGGTTGGCGCCGAGCGTGAGGTGATCCTGCAAGACGCACTTCGGGGCTTTTTGTTGGCGACGGCAGAGCGGGACGCGCACGCGAATGAGGAATCCAATGGTCACCTTGGCGGCCTCGACGTCTACATCATCCCGCAGCCTGAAAGTATTGCCGCCCGGTTCCCTGATCTCAAGACGGCCCCCGGCGGTCCGCCCGATATTGTCGCGGTGATCGGGGCATCCCCGGACGTGACAGCAGAGGTCGCGGCGATCCGCGATGAAGGCCCAATACTGCAGCCCGGATTGCTGCACGATGCCAACGGGTGGACTGTGGCTGATGCACTGGACCCAGACAGTTTCGCGGCGCGCTACATCGCGAATTACGGGCAACCGGCCAGCCAATGGGCAGCGCGAGGCTATGATGCTGCGCGCCGTATCGACGCAGCCGTCAGGCCCTTGGGCGGGGTGGATGACCGCGCTGCGCTGGAGCGCGCTTTTGCAGACAGCGCTTCGGGCATCCGATGGTGAGGTGACGACGCGAGGTTTTGAGCCGAATGACAGTCCTATCCGGCTGAGTAAAGTCGATCTTCTCCAAATACGAGCCTCTCTTCTCCAACAATCCGCGTTCGGTATGTTTGCGAATTGCATCTGTGACTCGATTGGACCCACTTATGTGCATTTACGAACAATGAACCTTCATCCGTTGGGCTATCATTTGTGACCGCACAACCTATCTTTGGCGAAGCTGACCAACAGGAGAGAGCCAATGAGCTGGAACCCCGCCCTTGATGCCCGTTACCCGACCGATGACAGCGTCGATTCAATTGAAACCGTCATTGTTCCGCGCGCCCGTGATCTGGGTGGGTTTGAGGTGCGCCGTGCACTCCCGGCGCCACGCCGCCAGATGGTCGGCCCCTTTATCTTCTTTGACCAGATGGGACCGGCAGAATTTGTCACCGGCAAGGGCATTGATGTGCGTCCGCATCCGCATATTGGTTTGGCAACAGTCACTTACCTGCATCGGGGGTCCATTCATCACCGCGATAGTCTGGGCACCGATCAATGGATTGAACCCGGCGCGATGAACCTGATGGTGGCGGGTCATGGCATTACCCATTCGGAACGCATAGATGGTGACGCCCTGAAAAAACCGCAGAGCCTGTTTGGCATACAGACATGGATTGCGCTGCCAAAGGGCGCCGAGGATCGTGTTGCCGCCTTTCATCACGCACCCAAAGACGATCTGCCCTTGTTGGAAGGTGAGGGCAAGCAGGTCCGCCTGATCATGGGGGATGCCTATGGCGCGCGCGCTCCGGTCGAAACACCCTCAGAGATGTTTTATCTGGATGCGGTGCTGGAGCCGGGCGCAAAGCTGCCCTTGCCTGACAATCACGAGGACCGAGGGGCCTATGTGCTTGAAGGCGAAGTGGAAATCGCAGGCGGGGCGTTTGCAGCGGGCCGCATGATGGTGTTCCGCCCCGGTGATCGCGTGAGCATGAAAGCGGGGCCACAGGGCGCGCGCGTCATGCTTTTGGGCGGGGCCACGATGGAAGGCGAGCGCTATATCTGGTGGAACTTTGTGGCCTCCAGCAAGGAACGGATCGAAGAGGCGAAAGAGGCCTGGCGGGCCGGGGACTGGCAGAATGGCCGCTTTCAACTGCCACCCGGAGACGATGCGGAATATATTCCGCTGCCGGAGCGTTGAGAGTGCTTGACGGCGCGCGCAGCCGCACATAGAAGCAGCCCACGTTGGGGGTTTGCCCTGACAAGCAGATGCGCGGTTGTAGCTCAGCTGGTTAGAGTACCGGCCTGTCACGCCGGGGGTCGCGGGTTCGAGCCCCGTCAACCGCGCCACTGCCTTTTCCTTGCGACATGACCGGTTTCACGCAACGGGTTTGCGTCTGGTTTCCTTCTTGGTGGCCAATTTTCGGTTCAAATCTTGGTAAGACCTTGATTTCCCGGATAGGCATAGAAAAAGCGTGGCTCCCATGCGGATTTGACGTTGACCCCCCGCGCATCCGCGATTATCCCGCCCCTCAAGCGCGGTTGTAGCTCAGCTGGTTAGAGTACCGGCCTGTCACGCCGGGGGTCGCGGGTTCGAGCCCCGTCAACCGCGCCATTTACTTCAAATTATTTTAGACGCTGCGTTTGAGTGTCACGCCTCTGTCAGGCTGCAATGCGTAATTTCCCAATGCCCAGCGCCATCGCGGGCCAGAATATTCATTGAAATGCCGCTACCTGTACCGGCCTCGCTAAAGTGCGCGATGCACCATCCGAGGTCGTCACTCTGGCCCGCACTCAGGACGCTGATCCGCTTGTCATCGGCACTGTCTTGAACCCACTCTTTATGTGTCTCTTCAATGGCTTGGCGTCCTATGGCAGGCGGACCAAAAGCAGAATACAACTCGGCGGAGGAGGAATATATCGATGCGCAGCCTGCGGCATCGCCCTGACGGTAGAAGGACACGTATAGATCCAATAATTCTTGACACTGTTGTTTAAAGTCCATTGGCCCCTCCTAACTACGGGCGCTGTGCTTTGCTTTACCGTAGCCTTCGATCAAGACGTCATCGCATCCAAAATCCGCGCCCATGACCTAATCCCCTTATGAAACGACGACAGGTCGTATTTCTCATTGGGCGAATGGATCGCGTCGTCGTCTTTGCCGAACCCGATCAGCATGGCGTCCATGCCCAGAATATCCTTGAAGTGCCCCGCAATCGGGATTGATCCGCCACAGCCGACATAGGCCGCTGCATTTGGCCATTCATCTGACAGCGCCTTGCGTGCTTGGTCAAATGCCGGGTGCGTCGTTGTCATTTGTCCCGCGGCACTGGCCCCGTGATCGCTAAAACTGACCGTGCAGTCGGCGGGCAGCATCTCTTGCACCATTTTGCGGAAACTCGCGCGGATCGCCAGCGGGTCTTGGGTGCCGACAAGGCGAAAGCTGATCTTGGCGCTGGCCTGCGAGGGTAGCACGGTCTTGAACCCATCGCCGGTGTAGCCCGACCAGAGCCCGTTGACCTCGCAGGTGGGGCGCGACCAGATCATCTCCAGCGGGCGGCGCCCCTTTTCGCCTGCGGGTTCAGAAAGGCCGACTTCGCCCAGGAATGCAGTGTGATCAAAATTCAGGTCGTCCCATGCGGCGGCCAGTTCATTGGAAAGTTCTGGCACGCCGTCGTAGAACCCGGGCACCGTGACCCGCCCGTCATCGTCATGCAGGGCTGCGATGATCCGCGCCAGCACTCGTGCTGGGTTCATGGCAAGTCCGCCATACATGCCCGAATGCAGGTCTTTGCTGGGGCCGGTGATGGTCAATTCCTCGCCCAGGAGCCCGCGCAACTGGGTGATGATCGCAGGGGTGCTGTCGCCGTAAAGCCCGGTGTCGCAGATCAAGGCGATGTCGGCTGTCAATTCTTCGCGGTTGTCCTGCATGAAAGGGGTGAGGGACGGAGAGCCGGATTCCTCTTCGCCTTCAAAAAAGATCGTGATGTTGGCGGGCAGTTGCCCGTGTTCGGCTTTCCAGGCGCGGCAGGCCTCGACGAAGGTCATCAGCTGCCCCTTGTCGTCGGATGATCCGCGGCCCCGGATCACCTTACCTTTTGCGGTGTCCTCGATCCGCGGGTCAAAAGGGTCGCGGTTCCAAAGTTCAATGGGGTCAACAGGTTGCACGTCATAGTGGCCATAGAACAGGATGTGGGGCCCGTCGTCGCCGGAATGCGCCACGACCATCGGATGCCCCGGCGTGGGTCGCTTGGACGCCTCAAACCCGATGGATTGCAGATCGGCCACCAGCCAATCGGCCGCCGTCTCGCAGTGCCCTTTATAGGCGGGGTCGGTCGAAATCGAAGGGATGCGCAGCAGTTCCATCAGGCGTTCGGTGGCTTGCGGCAGGGCGGCATCGATACGGGCGAGAACGGGGGCGAGGGTCATGGATGTGGCCTATGGTAAGGGATTTGCCGCAGGGTTGTCCGCTTTGCAGGGCAGGTCAAGCGGGTCTTGCCATAGGACCAGTCGGAATAAGTGCAACTCGCCCATATGAACAGGAAGGTTCGATGCCAGGTTTTTGCGCGTGCAGATTGCGATGCTTTGATGCAAATCAATGAAGTCTTTTGCAGGCTGGCCAATGATGGGGCCAAAGGGGGGTGACGCTTTGTGACGTCTTGTCCGCAGGCGTTGCACCCTATATGACACTTAGAACGATTCAAAGGCCGCGAGACCCTGTGGTTTTTGCACCTAAGAATGAGGACAAACGACGTGGACTATAACGCCCGGTTGGACACAGCGATTGAACGTTTGCACCAGGAAGGCCGCTATCGGACCTTCATCGACATCGAGCGTAAACGCGGTCAGTTTCCACATGCGACATGGCGCAAGCCGGATGGGTCAGAGGCCCCTGTAACCGTGTGGTGTGGCAATGATTATTTGGGTATGGGCCAGCATCCCGTTGTCTTGGCTGCCATGCACGAGGCCATCGAGGCCACCGGTGCAGGCTCTGGCGGGACCCGCAATATTTCAGGCACCACGGTCTATCACAAAGCCCTGGAGGCGGAGCTCGCTGATCTGCACCACAAGGAAGCGGCCCTGTTGTTCACCTCTGCCTATATCGCAAATGATGCAACGCTCAGCACGTTGCCAAAGCTGTTTCCCGGGCTGATCATTTATTCCGATGCGTTGAATCACGCCTCCATGATCGAGGGTGTGCGCCGCAACGGTGGGGCAAAACGCATTTTTCGTCATAACGATGTCGCACATCTTCGTGAACTTATGGCGGCGGATGATCCTGCGGCGCCCAAACTCATCGCCTTTGAATCCCTCTATTCGATGGACGGTGATTTCGGCCCGATCGAAGAGATATGCGATCTGGCCAATGAGTTTGGCGCATTGACCTACATTGATGAGGTTCATGCCGTCGGCATGTACGGACCGCGCGGGGCGGGCGTGGCCGAGCGTGATGGTCTGACGGGGCGTATCGACATCATCAACGGAACGCTCGCCAAAGCCTACGGTGTGATGGGCGGCTATATCGCGGCGAGTGCGAAAATGTGTGACGCCATCCGGTCTTATGCACCGGGCTTTATCTTTACCACATCGTTGCCGCCGGCAGTTGCCGCCGGTGCGGCGGCCAGCGTGGCGCATCTGAAAACAGATCAGGCCCTGCGGGACCAGCACCAGACGCAAGCCAAAATTCTCAAAATGCGCCTGAAGGGGTTGGGGCTGCCGATCATCGATCATGGCACCCATATCGTGCCCTTGATTGTGGGTGATCCGGTGCACACCAAACAATTGTCGGATATGTTGTTGTCTGACTTCGGCATTTACGTGCAGCCGATCAACTTTCCGACCGTGCCACGCGGGACAGAGCGGCTGCGCTTTACACCGTCGCCAGTGCATGGGCCGCGGGAATTGGATGCATTGGTAAGCGCCCTGGACGGGTTGTGGTCGCAATGTGCGCTGAATCGTGCTGAGTTGGCAGGGTAACGTAAGATACACCTGTGCATAACTTTGTCTTACGTGTTATTTAGTCTTTAGGCGCTCGTTTTTTCTCGATTCGTTGAGCAACGCGCGCTTAGGGGCATTGAGCGACGGGACAGTCGATGATCGGGAAGACCTTCAAGCGTGCGGACGCACCGGAGGACGTGCAGGCCACTGGCTTTGACGCCTTTCATGTGCGCTTGGGCGATTTGATGCGCGGTGAACGCGCGACAATGGGCAAGAGCCTGTTGGACGTGCAACGCGAACTGAAGATCAAAGCGGCCTATATCGCAGCGATCGAGAATGCCGATCCTTCTGCCTTTGAAACGCCGGGGTTTATTGCAGGTTACGTGCGGTCTTATGCACGCTATCTGGACATGAACCCTGATGATGCCTTTGCTGCCTTTTGCGAAGAAAGCGGTTTTGTCACAGCGCATGGCATGTCTGTTGAAGCCTCTTCGCTGAACGGCAAGAATTTTGATCCCGCCGCCACGCCGCTGGGCAAAGATATCTTCTCGTCCTCGGCGACACCTTTCATTCCTGCCGGAGAGGCTGTGCTGTCGGGTATTGAGCCGCGCGCCATCGGGTCTGTTCTGGTTCTGGTCGCGTTGATTGGTGGGTTGGGCTATGGTGCCTGGACCGTCTTGCAAGAGGTTCAGAAGGTGCAATTTGCGCCGGTTGAGCAGACGCCGGTGGTCCTGTCTGATCTTGATCCGTTGGCGGGTGCCACGAATTCCATTCAACCAAGTGATGCCCTGGCCGGTTTCGAGATGCCCTCGGCGCAGTCGCTTGACCGGCTTTATCGCCCGCAGGCCTTGGATGTGCCTGTTCTGGTCGCTCGTGACGCGCCGATTTCAACGCTGAGCCCTGGCAATATTGGTGCGCTTGTGTCCGATCCCGTAACTGCGGTGGCACCGGAAACGACAGTCGCAAGCATTGATCTGCCAACGCTACCCGCCATTCAGGTGGTTGAACCTGATGTGCCTGAACTGCAACTTGTTGCCGTCCGCCCGGCTTGGGTGCGCGTGCGTTCTGCTGACGGCACGGTCATCTTCGAAGGCGTGATGGAGCCGGGCCAGAACTTTGTTGTTCCTGCAACGGAAGACCCCGCAACACTGCGCGTAGGTGAAAGCGGTGCGATGTATTTTGCCGTCAACGGCGTGCACTATGGCCCTGTTGGCCAATCCGGTGTTGTGACCTCGAATGTGGCACTCAGCGCGCAAAGCCTGACAGAGACCTATGCGGTCGCTGATCTGAACGCGGACAATGATCTGGCGGAAATTGTCAATGTCGCCGAGGTTATCGCAGACCAATGACCGCATGGCGCCCTGCTTGATGACGCAGGGCAGGCGGCTTAGTTTACCTGCATCTGATCCCTAGCCGAAGGCCGACACCCCATGTCCCTGAACCACATTCGCCCGTGGCGTAACATCTATCGCCGCAAGTCGCGGCAGATCATGGTGGGCAATGTGCCGGTGGGCGGTGACGCCCCCATATCGGTGCAGACGATGACCAATACACTGACCACCGATGTCAGGGCCACCATAGCACAGGTGCAGGCGGCGGCGGACGCAGGTGCGGATATCGTGCGCATTTCGGTGCCGGACACGGCATCAAGTGCGGCGCTGAAACAGATCGTGCCTGAGGTATCCGTGCCAATCGTGGCGGATATTCATTTCCACTATAAGCGCGGGATCGAAGCGGCAGAGGCAGGTGCTGCCTGCCTGCGCATCAACCCCGGCAACATCGGTGACGAGGCCCGCATCAAAGAGGTCATTCAGGCCGCGCGTGATCATAACTGCGCGATCCGCATTGGCGTGAATGCAGGGTCGCTGGAAAAGCACCTGCTCGACAAATACGGCGAGCCCTGCCCCGATGCGATGGTGGAAAGCGGGCTCGACCATATCAAGATCCTGCAAGACAATGATTTCCACGACTTCAAGATTTCCTGCAAGGCCTCCGATGTGTTTATGGCCGCTGCCGCCTATCAACAATTGGCGGAGGTCACGGATGCCCCAATTCATCTTGGGATCACCGAGGCCGGCGGGCTGACTTCCGGCACGATCAAATCAGCCATCGGTCTGGGCAATCTGCTTTGGATGGGGATCGGTGATACGATCCGGGTCAGCCTTTCTGCCGATCCGGTGGAAGAGGTGAAGGTGGGCTTTGAGATACTCAAATCGCTGGGCCTGCGCCACCGTGGTGTGAATATCATTTCCTGCCCCTCCTGCGCGCGTCAGGGGTTTGATGTGATCAAGACGGTGGAAGCGCTGGAAAAACGGCTGGAGCATATCAAGACGCCGATCTCGCTGTCGATCATCGGGTGCGTTGTGAATGGCCCCGGTGAGGCGCTGATGACAGATGTGGGCTTTACAGGCGGCGGGGCCGGATCGGGGATGGTCTATCTGGCGGGCAGTCAGAGCCACAAGCAATCGAACATCGATATGATCGATCATATTGTCGAACAAGTGGAAAAAAAGGCCGCTGAACTGGATGCCCAAGGGGATGTAGCGGCCCATTAGGGTGGTTGATGATCCCCCTTACCCACTGCCCATTCAGCCGTACCAGTTCCCGAACATGACCGCGACATGCTCTGGCAGCATCTTGGCGAATTCTGCCGGGTCTTGCGTGCCATTTTCCCGCCCGCGGTAGTGATAGGGATAGACATAGCTGGGGGCGAACTCTCTAACAGCCGAGGCCGCCGCTGCCGCATCCATCGTGAATGGCAGGTTCATGCTGACAAATGCGATGTCGATGTTTTCGAGCGCCCGCATCTCAGGAATATCCTCGGTATCCCCGGAAATATAGATCCGCAACCCGTCAAGGCTGACCACATAGCCATTGTCGCGGCCTTTGGGGTGAAAGTTAAGGCGCTCAGGCGTTGTGTTATAAGCCGGTATCGCGGCGATCGTGGCGGAACCGGCCCCGACGCTGCCTCCATTCGCGATGGCCGTTGTCAATTCTTGGTGCACCGGAGACATTTTGTCGAACACCGCAGGGTTGGACACCAGTGCAGTATTGCGCCGGACGACGCCTTGCAATGTTGGCGGGTCATAGTGATCGCCATGTTCATGCGTGATCAGGATCAGATCGGGCGCAGGCATGTCGGCGTAGAGCTCCGCCCCGCCCACGGGATCGACATAGATCGTTCCCGCTGGCGTCTGCATCACGAAAGATGCGTGGGTTTTGGGAAAGATCAGCACCTCGCCAGTGGCGGAGGCAAAGCTGTCGCCCCCATGATTGCCCGCGCGGGCCTTGAACGGCAGGAAGGTGATACCAGAGACGGCGGCAGCGTTTGTGAGGAATTTCCGGCGTGTGTGCATGGTGCTGTCCTTTCGTTGAAATGACGTGACTATCCAGAAAATAGCGTGAGATTGCACATCGTCCAATCACGATACTGATACGCTTGCCCATTGACGCCACCGACCCAGCGGGGGCAAACAGGCTGCAAAACACATGAGGCAGGCCATGCGACGCTCAAACCGGGGAGATGTTGATCCGTTCATCGTGATGGATGTGATGGAGGCCGCCCGCAAGGCCGAGGTGGCGGGCCGTCATATCATTCATATGGAGGTCGGCCAGCCGGGCACCGGTGCGCCGCAGGCCGCCAAGGACAAGTTGATCACAGATATGGCCGATCCGCTGGGCTATACCGTGGCCCTTGGCCTGCCCGAGTTGAAAGAACGTATCGCCCGACATTATGCAGCGTGGTACGGCGTGACGGTTGATCCGGCCCGCATCGTCATCACCAGCGGTGCATCAGGCGCGTTTCTGCTGGCGTTTTCAGCACTGTTCGACAACGGCGCAAGGGTCGGGCTGGGCACGCCTTGCTATCCCTCCTATCGGCAGATTCTCAAGGCTGTTGGTCTGTCGCCCATTGATATCCCGACCGATTTTTCCCAGCGATTTCAACCCCGGCCCGGGGATGTGGCGGCGCATGATCTGGACGGTCTGATCGTGGCCTCACCAGCGAACCCAACCGGCACCATGTTGGACCGCGATGGTTTGGCGGCTTTGGCAGAAGCCTGTCAGGCGCAGGGTGCGGCCTTGATTTCGGATGAGATTTATCACGGGATTGACTATGACAAACCCCCGGTGACTGCCTTGGAAATCACGGACGACGTCTATGTGATCAATTCCTTTTCCAAGTATTTTTCCATGACAGGCTGGCGCGTGGGCTGGATGATCGTACCACAGGATCATATCCGACAGGTTGAACGTCTGGCCCAGAATATGTTTATCTGCGCGCCGCATGCGGCCCAGCGTCTGGCCTTGCATGCGATGGATTGCACCGAAGAGCTGGAGGCAAACAAGGCTGTCTATAAGGCCAACCGCGCGTTGATGATTGATGGGCTGAAAGCCGCCGGCCTGAACCGCTTTGCCTCGCCGGATGGGGCGTTTTACGTCTATGTGGATGTGTCAGAGCATTCCGATGATGCCTTGGCTTTTGCTGCTGAAATTCTTGAGAAGGCGGGCGTTGCTGTCACACCCGGATTGGACTTTGATGCAGCCCGGGGCCACAATTGGTTGCGGTTTTCCTATGCCCGTTCGACCGCTGATATCACCGAAGGGCTGGACCGTCTGGCGCGTTTCATGAAGGGAGTTTCCGCATGATCCGCTGGCTTGTCACCTTCCTTCTTGCGGCCAATCTCGCCGCTGCTCAGGTGTCTGTGGACCCGGCACGCACTTCTGTTCGCGACGGCTGGAGGACGCTTGAGGTGGTGCTGGGGTTTGATCGGATCACGCCTTACCGGGTATTCACTCTGGATGATCCCCGCCGCTTGGTGGTGGATATTGAGGGTGCGTCTTTCGCGGCGTTGGATGCCGATGATATGCTGTCAGGTGAGCGTGCAGCGGCTGTGCGCTTTGGTCCTCTGCGCCCCGGTTGGTCGCGGATGGTGATTGATCTGGCCGAACCTTTGGTAATTGCCGAGGCGGGCATGGTTGCTGCGGATGAGGGTGCTGACCTGACCATTGTTCTGCAACGCACAAGCCCCGAAAGCTTTGCGGCCAGCGCCGGTGCGCCGCCCGATCCGGGTTGGGACGTCGTGACTGGTTTTGATCCGAAGGTCGCCGCAGAACTGGCGCAGAGCGAAGAATTCGTCGTCGTGATCGACCCAGGGCACGGCGGAATTGATCCAGGTGCCAACCGCGGAGGCATTAAAGAGGCTGATCTGATGCTGATCCTGGCGGCCGAACTGGCGATCATGCTGAACGCCGAAAAGGGGTTGCAGGCCGTCATGACGCGCGAGACAGATGTGTTTGTGCCGCTAACTGCGCGCATGAGCTTTGCACGACAGGTGGGGGCTGATTTCTTTGTGTCGCTGCACGCAGATGCGCTGGACCAAAATGAGGTGCGCGGTGCATCCGTTTATACGCTTTCTGCCGATGGCGGCACGCAGGCCGCGCAGCGCAGTGTCGAACGGCATGAGCGGGGCGATCTGCTGGCAGGTGTCGACCTGAACGCGACAGAGGACCGCGTTGCCGCAGCGCTGATGGACCTTGCCCGCGCCCAGACGGGCCCGGAAGGGCGCCGCATTGCGGATGCCTTGGTTGCGTCACTGGAGGCCCGGGGTGTCCTGCTCAATACCCGCCCGCGACGGGAAGCGCAGTTTTCTGTTCTTGCCGCGCCTGACATTCCCAGTGTTCTGGTCGAGGCGGGGTTTTTGTCAAACGCGCAGGACCGCGCCGTGCTGGCGACGCCCGAAGGCCGCGCGCGGATTGCGCGGGCGATCCGGGACACGGTTGTTCTGCTGGCCCGCTGAGCGCAATTGGGCCACTGCTGAAGATGTGATCAAAGACCCGGCATGAACTGGCCAAACGCGGCAATTGGCCTTTTGACCATTACCCGCGGCATGCGTATAAGCAGGGCGAAACAGATAGGACTGGGTCCACACTCGTGCTGCGCATTATTCTTTCGTTCTTTGGCGGGCTTTTTACGCTCCTTACCCTTGGCGCCATTATGGGCGGCATTACCTTCGGTGGGGTGCTCTATATGTATGGCCGCGATGTGCCGAGTTATGAGACGCTGTCGCAATATACGCCAAAGACAATCAGCCGAATTTATTCCGCCGAAGGGCGTATCATTGATGAATTTGCGGTGGAACGGCGGTTGTTTACGCCAGCCGAGGAAATCCCCGACATCGTGAAACAGGCGTTCATTTCTGCCGAGGACAAGAACTTTTATGAGCACCCCGGTTATGATGCGATGGGTATCTTGTCGGCCCTTATCGACGTGGTGCGGTCGCGCGGAGAGGACATTCGCGGGGCGTCGACCATCACCCAGCAGGTCACGAAGAACTTTCTGCTTGATGGATCGCGATCGATTGAGCGCAAGATCAAAGAGATCATTCTGGCTGTGCGGATCGAAGAGACCTTGCCAAAAGAGCGGATTCTGGAGCTATACCTGAACGAGATTTTTCTGGGCCAGAACAGTTATGGCGTCACAGCGGCGGCGCTGACCTATTTCAACAAACCCCTGACAGAGTTGACCGCAGGTGAGGCGGCCTATCTGGCGTCACTGCCCAAGTCCCCCAGCAAACGCCACCCGGTGCGCGACCGGGACATCGCTGTGTTCTGGCGCAACAACACGCTGCGCGAGATGTTTGAAAACGGCTATATCGATCAGGTGACGTATGACCGGGAACGCAACGCGCCGCTGTTGTCTGTGCAGGCTGGTGACTATGACGATTTCCGCGACAGCCTGCCTGAGCGGGATTACTTCACTGACGAGATCCGCCGTCAGCTAAGCCAGAACTTTGGCTCGGAAGAATTCTTTTCCGGTGGTCTTTCAATCCGCGCGACGATTGATCCCGAGTTGCAGGTCGTGGCGGCCCATTCATTGCAGCGCGCCTTGGAAGAATACGATCGTAACCAAGGGGTCTGGCGTGGCACCGAACAGACGATCCCTCAGGATGCACTGGCCGATGAGGACGCATGGCGCGCGGCCCTTGCCGAGCTGACAGTCGCACGCGACGTCACGCTGGATGGGCAATGGTACCCGGCAGTGATCCGTGAGGTGGCCGAGAACGCGCTGATGATCGGCATCGAAGGTGTTGAAGAGACCGAGGCCGAACCATTTGTCGTGCCGCGTATCGATATCCGTTGGCTGACGGGTGATTTTTTTGACAACTTCGCGCCCGGTGATGTGGTCCATGTGCGCCGCCTGCTGGACGACGATGGCAATTTCGAACGCTGGTCCTTGCGTCAGGTTTCCGAGGTGCAGGGCGGGTTCATGGCGATGGACGTCAATACCGGTCGTGTGATCGCGATGCAGGGCGGCTTCAGCTATCAGGATTCTGTCTTTAACCGCGCCACTCAGGCCCAACGCCAGCCCGGATCATCGTTCAAGCCGTTCGTTTATGCAGCAGCCCTTGACAGTGGCTATTCGCCCGCAACGATCATTGTGGATGCCCCGATCAGCATCAACACACCCGACGGCGTTTGGCGCCCGCGCAATTACTCGAACCAGTTTTATGGTCCCACGCCAATGCGGACAGGGATTGAACGGTCTCGGAACCTGATGACCATTCGTCTGGCACAAGAGATCAGCATCGACACTGTTGGCCGTTATGCCGAACGCTTTGGGGTCTACGAAGAGATGGAGCGCGTGCTGGCGGCCTCGCTTGGGTCGGATGAGACTACTTTGTTCAAGATGGTTGCCGCCTACGCGATGTTTGCCAATGGGGGGGAGCGGGTGGAGCCGACACTGGTTGACCGGGTGCAAGACCGTTATGGCAACACGGTCTACCGTCACGATCAGCGTACCTGTCTTGATTGCGATGCTGCCATCCTGCCTGAAGGCGACGCGCCGCGCATCGTGACCAACCGCGACCGCGTGATGAACGAAATCACCGCCTATCAGCTGACCTCAATGATGCAGGGCGTCGTGACCCGTGGTACGGCCAGCCGGACCGTCAATCTGCCGGTTCCGATTGCCGGCAAGACCGGCACGACCAACGATGCACGCGACGTTTGGTTCATCGGGTTTTCCTCCAATATCGTGGCGGGCTGCTATATGGGGTTCGACACGCCCCGCAGTCTGGGCCGGGGGGCGGCCGGGGGATCGTTCTGCGGCCCCGTGTTCAACCGCTTCATGGAACAAGCCATCGAGAAATATGGCGCTGGTTCCTTCCAGGTCCCGGCCAATTGCCAGTTCATCAAGATCGATCGTTTCAGCGGCGCGCGCCTGCCGCAGGATGCCAGTGGTGAAAGCGTTGTGAGCGAATGTTTCCGTCCCGGCGAAGAGCCGATTTTCGGGATCATGTTTGATGGAGGGTTTGCGATGTCTGCCGATTTGCCGCTTTTTGATGAAGTGCAGAATGCGCAACGTCAGGTGACAACCTCAACGGGCGAATCCGCGACAGTTGGCGACAAGGCGACCTTCGGTACGCTGTCATCGGGCGGTCTTTACTGACCATGCGCTTGTGGCGCGCCAATCGGCGCGCTAAGACCACTTCACGACCGGATGAACGATCAAAGACAGGTGCCCTATGCGCGCGGAATTGCAAAACACTGTGGAAGCGGTTGAAAAATCGCTCGCTTTGCTGGCGCAGCGGATGGACCGGGAAACCGCCCCGCACCGACTGGAGGAATTCAACGCCCGTGTTGAGGATCCGACCCTTTGGGATAACCCCGAGGCAGCACAGAAACTGATGCGCGAGCGGCAGTTGCTGGTTGATGCGATGGCGAGTTACGACAGCATCAGTCAGGAGCTTTCAGACAATATCGAACTGATCGAACTGGGCGAGATGGAGGGTGACGCCGAGGTCGTGGCCGAAGCCGAGGCCGCCTTGGCCACGCTGGCTGATAAAGCAGCAAAAAAAGAGCTTGAGGCGCTGCTGGACGGCGAGGCGGACGGCAACGATACCTTTCTTGAAATCAACGCGGGCGCGGGTGGAACCGAGTCCTGCGACTGGGCCAACATGCTGGCGCGCATGTATGTCCGCTGGGCGGAAAAGAAGGGCTATAAGGTTGAACTGCAATCCGAACAGTCAGGCGATGAAGCCGGGATCAAGTCTGCATCCTACAAGGTTTCTGGCCACAACGCTTATGGTTGGCTGAAGTCTGAAAGTGGCGTGCACCGCTTGGTGCGTATTTCGCCCTTCGACAGCGCTGCCAAGCGGCATACCTCGTTCACATCAGTCAAAGTCTATCCGGTGGTTGATGACGACATCGAGATTGAGGTGAACCCAGCCGATATCCGTATTGATACCTACCGGTCGTCGGGCGCCGGCGGTCAGCACGTCAACACCACGGACTCGGCCGTGCGGATCACCCATGCGCCAACCGGCATCGTCGTGACCAGCTCCGAGAAATCGCAGCACCAGAACCGCGATATTGCAATGAAAGCGCTGAAATCGCGACTTTACCAGATGGAACTGGACAAACGGTCCGCCCTGGTGAACGAAGCGCATGAGAGCGCGGGTGATGCAGGCTGGGGTAACCAGATCAGGTCTTATGTTTTGCAGCCCTACCAGATGGTCAAGGATCTGCGCACGAACTACGAGACCTCGGATACCAAAGGTGTCCTTGACGGTGATCTGGATGGTCTGATGGCTGCGACGCTGGCGATGGATGTCTCCGGCAAGAGCCGGGCCGAAGCGAACGCGGAGTAGCAACAGAGCCTCTTGCCAACCGCGCGGGCTTGAAGCGATGATAGGCCCCATGATCAGCACTCTGGAGGGGCCCTTGGCATGACATCGACCGAAACACTCAGCGGTGGTGCAGAGCAGCCTGTCGTACAAACGATCGGTGTGGCCGATATTGCTGCCAGCCTGCGTGCAGGCTTGCAGGATTTTCGCCGTGCCCCGCAGTTCGGAGTGTTCTTCAGTGCGGTCTATGTGGTGGGTGGTTTTCTGATGATCTGGGTCGGGGCAGGGCATGTGACCTGGGTTCTGGCGACCTCTTTGGGCTTTCCGCTGTTTGCACCCTTCGCTGCTGCCGGCCTTTACGAGGTCAGCCGCAGGATTGAAATGGGTGAACCACTGGAATGGCGCGGGGTTCTGGGGATCGTCTGGAATGAGCGCACGCGGCAGTTGCCGTGGCTGGGCGCGATCATTGTTATCTATTTTCTGTTCTGGACGTTTCTGGCGCATATGATCTTTGCGCTGTTTATGGGGCTTACCACGATGATAAATGTGACCCAGAGCCTTGATGCGTTCTTGACGCCGGCTGGGCTTGCCATGATTGCGGTTGAAGTGGCGGTTGGGGCCGTCCTTGCCTTTGGGCTGTTTGCGATGACGGTCGTCAGCTTGCCTTTGGTGCTGCACCGGGAGGTGGATTTTGTGACGGCAATGCTGACCAGCATAAAGGCCGTGCGTGACAACCTGTTTGTGATGCTGATCTGGGCGAGCCTGATTGCAGTGGCGTCGTTTCTGGCGCTGTTGCCATGGTTCTTGGGGCTGATGGTGGTATTGCCTGTCCTGGGCCATGCGACATGGCACCTGTACCGCAGGGCCTTGGCCTAAAGCCGCGTCAGGCAAATCTGATTGAGATTTCCAGATATCGTCCTGAACGCAAAAGGGCGCCCGAAAGGACGCCCGTTCACAAGAATTTTGTCTGCCTTACGACTTGACGTCAGTCGCCGCCGGTGCTGCCGTCGGCATCTTCTTGGAGCCTGTCGCCAGCGGATCGTCCTGACGCTGGACCGAGCCTTCAAAGTGGGCGCCGCTTTCGATAGCGATCGTCTTGTGGATGATATCGCCTTCAACGCGGGCGGTTGATGTCAGGCGAACCTTGAGACCGCGCACCCGGCCCACGACGCGGCCATTGACCACAACGTCGTCAGCGACAACTTCGCCTTTGACCGTGGCACCTTCACCGACCGTCAACAGATGCGCGCGGATATCGCCTTCGACCTGACCTTCAACCTGAATGTCACCGCTTGTCTTGAGATTACCGGTGATCAGCAGATCAGAGGAAAGCACTGATGGTGCAGGCTTGGCCTTTGGTGTCGCGGATGCCCTGAAGTCAGATGTCGCAGGCTTGGTGGTCTCTGTGCCTTTGGGCGCTTCGGTTTCGGGCGCTTTGGATCCCGGTTCGTTGATTTTGGATTTAGAAAACATCTTGTCCAGCTCTTATATAAGTCATGGGGTTGACGGGGTTGCCGTTGTCACGGACCTCGTAGTGAAGGTGGGACCCGGTCGAGAGACCAGAATTTCCCATACCACCAATCTTTTCGCCACGCGAGACCCTTTGGCCAACACGTACATCGATGGAATTAAGGTGTGCAAACCGGGTTTCAACCCCAAACGCATTCGTAATCTTGATCAGACGGCCATAGCCGGTGGCGCGGCCAGCGTAGTTGACCACCCCATCCGCGGTTGCATAGATCGGTGTCCCGATCGGGCCGGCAAGATCAACGCCGGCATGCAAGCGGCCCCATCTTGGACCGAAATTTGAGGTGAGGCGGTAGGTCGCCCTGATGGGGGTTGTGAAGGGCGCTTTTTCTGCCGCAATGCGATAGAGATTGATCTCGTCCATCGCAGTCAGGATAGCATTGGCGCGCAGGGTGTCCGGGTCAGGATTGCTGCCCCGCGTCGAGAACTGAATAGGTGTCAGCGGCCCGCCTGTGCCGGAATAGTTGCGGCGGACCTGATCTATCAGGTTGTCGGGGTTCAGGCCGGCCGCGCGGAACATATCATCGAGCGGTTCAACGGAGACCAGCATCGCCTCTTCCAACTGGCGGAAAATCAGGTCGTTGCGGTCTTGCAGCAAGCGCAATTCCAATTCCATTTCCTGCGCCTGCACGATTGCAGATTCTGCGTTGGCAGCAATCTGGTCGCGTTCGGTTGCGGTTTCAGCAAGGGCTGCCGCCAGCAAATCTACTGTGCCAATCGCATCATCGCCAATTGAGGCGGTGGGTTCGTGCATCTCTTCGGAGGACAGGACCGCGACTTGCTGTCGGGCCTCCTCGCGGGCGCGCATTGTGTCGCGCAAGGTGGCCTGCACGATCTCCAGACCGGTCTCAAGCTCGCGCCGCTTTTCTTCTGTCGCAAGCAATTCCGATTGCATGATCGAGATTTGTTGCAGCGCGGAATTGAACCGCTCTTGGGCCGCCAGCGCCTCGAGTGCGCGCGAATCGCGCTCGCCAGATAGCGCGTTCAAACGTTGCTCATAGGTCAGTTGATCGCGTTGAGCCTGGGCGCGGTAATTACCGGCGCCGATACTGTCCATCAGCAAAATCGCAGTTGAAATGATCGTCCACGCGACAACGATACTGCTGCCCGACCAAGCGACAAGCTGCGTTTCGGAGGTCAGCCGGATGAACCGTGTTTCGCTGTCCGAGCGCAAAAACAAGCGCTTTTCCGGGAAAAACCGCTCAAGAACGTGGTGAATGCGTGCCGTCAGTCGTGTTTTCACGAGAGTTCCAGTCCTGTCTTTTTGCCGTCGCCAATGCCCGATCCGGTGCCCGACGGCGTCCTTGCCCGAACGTTTAAGTGCCGCGACCCCGGCCTGCAAGAAATTTGCACGGGTTTTGCGCAGATATCCCGCGTTTATAGGGTCCTGAGCGGGGAATTGCCTATTCTAGGACGTTTCCGGGCCACCAGGATTTGTGCCGGCAAGCGGCCAGTAGAAATCCGGCGGAATGCCAGCCTCTGCCCGTTTTTCTTCGTTGAAGGGTGGTTTGAGTGGCCCGTGGAAGTATTTGCGCACCAGATCATGAAAAACGCCTGTTGGGTCCAGATCGTGCCGCCCACATAGGAAATGGAACCATTTCGACCCGTAAGCGACGTGATGCACCTCTTCGGCGTAGATCGTTTCGAGCGCGTCGACCGCTTGGGTCAGTTTTGCCTGTTTGAAGACTTTGATCATACCGGGTGTGACATCAAGCCCGCGGGCTTCCAGCACCATGGGGACCACCGCCAACCGCCCCATCAGATCGTCGATCGTGTCCTCGGCGGCGCGCCACATGCCTGCATGGGCGGGCAAAGCCCCATAGTGGCTTCCCAGCGCTTCAAGGCAGTCGCACATCAGATTGAAATGCTTGGATTCTTCATCCGCAGCCTTCACCCAGTCATCATAGAAACCCAACGGTAACCTGGTGTCTGAAAACCGTGCGATGATATCCCAATGCAGGTCCACGGCATTCAGTTCGATATGTGCCACGGCATGCAAAAGGGCGATGCGCCCGGCCTCTGATCCGGGTTTGCGGTGCGGAACGTCGCGCGGGCTCAGCAGGTCTGGTTTGTCGGGGCGTGCGGGGCGCAGCGGTGGCGCGGCGCGTCCGATATCAATGCTTTCGCCCGCCGCACGGGCGGTCTGCCATAGGGCGGCATATTTGCGCGAAAGTGCGGTCTTATCGTGTCCATCCGCCGTGTTCAGCACGGCGACTGCCATTTCCGTCAGGGTCACAGCGTGCGCGCTGCATCAAGCACGGCGTCCACATGACCGGGCACCCGGACCTTGTGCCAGATTTGAGCGATCTTGCCGCCTGCGTCGATCAGGTATGTCGCCCGTTCAATGCCCATGTAGGTCTTGCCGTACATTTTCTTTTCCACCCATGTGCCGTAGCGTTCACACACATCTCCGTCCGCATCAGACAAGAGCGTGATTTTGAGATCGTGCTTGGCCACGAACTTGTCGTGCTTGGTCACGCTGTCCTTAGATACGCCAAGGATCACCGTGTCCAGCGCGGCAAAGTCATCGAGGCTGTTGGTAAAGCCAATCGCCTCTTTCGTGCAGCCGGACGTGTCATCCCTTGGGTAGAAATAGAGCACGATCTTCTGACCTGCAAAATCGGACAGGTTCACGATGCCTCCGCCATTGCGGGGCAGGCTGATTGCTGGCGCTTTGTCGCCTATGACCGGTTGCGTCATTGGAAACTCCTTTGTCCGGTTTGATTTCGTGGTTTTGTTTTACCCCGTTACAGGCAAAGATAAAGACTTGGGGCGTTCAGTTGCGCCGATGACCGACGTAGACATGACCGAAGAGACCGTAACCACAAAAAGCAAACCAAAGCGATCCAAAGGTATCCGCCCTTGGGTCTTTTGGTTGCGCGCGGTGTTTGTGGTTTGTTTGTTGCCGCTGGTTTTCCTCGCCGCGGCCGCCGTGATGATTATCGACCGTGACATCACGGCTCCCAGTTGGATCACCCAGAGAGTGGAGCAGCGCGCCGGGGAGTTACTGAGTGGCGCGACGCTGGAGTTCGGAGCGATTACCGTCCGCCTTGGCCGCGACCTGCATCCCACGGTGCGGCTTGTGGATACACGATTGGTTGATGCCGGCGGGCTGACACTGACCCGCGTGCCGATTGTTGAAGGGATGATGTCGCCGCGTGGTCTGATCTTGCATCAAGAGGTCCTGATGCAGGATGTGCGCCTGTTCGGTGCGCAGATCAATTTGCGCCGGGCAAAAGATGGGAGCGTTTCCTTTGCGCTCGCGGCTGGTGGCAGCGATCTGGGACAGGCCCGGTCATTGCCTGAACTGTTGGAACAGTTCGATCAACTGTTTGACCGACCCGCGCTTGAGGCGCTTGAAACGGTGCGGGCCGATGGTCTGATCGTGAATTTTGACGATGCAAGGGCCGGGCGCAGCTGGATTGTAGACGGCGGGCGCGTCGCGCTAGATTTGCAAGGTGAACAGACGGCCATACGCGGGAATTTCTCGCTCTTGTCGGGTGGGGCGAATGTCACCGACGTCAGCCTGAATTATACCAGCCCGCACGGCGGTCGATCCGCAGAAGTTGGGTTGACCCTCGACAACGCATTGGCGGCAGATATCGCCGCGCAATCACCGGCGCTCAGTTGGCTGCGCGGCATTGACGCACCGATTACCGCTGCATTGCGAACCCAGCTGGATGAAGACGGCGCCTTGGGCCCGTTGAATGCCACATTGGAGATCGGGCAGGGGGTTCTCCAGCCGAACCCGGCGACGCAACCCATCGCCTTTGACGCGGCCAAGGCCTATTTCACCTATGATCCGGTGCGCGACAGCATCCGCTTTGGCGAACTCAGCCTTGCGACCGAATGGGGCAGCCTGCGTGCCGAGGGAGACGCCTATCTGCGTGATTTTCGCGATGGTTTACCGCGCGCGCTGCTGGCGCAATTCCAATTCAGTGATGTGGCACTGAACCCGCCGGGTTTTTTTGATACCCCGCCGCAAATTCCACAGGCTGCTGTTGATCTGCGCCTGCGGTTTGATCCTTTTTCGGTTGAGATCGGGCAGGCTGTCATGATTGACGGTGCCACACGATTGACTGCGAATGGTACGCTTTTCGCGACCGATGCGGGTTGGCAGGTGGCCTTGGATGCAGACATCGACGGCATCGCGCCGGAAAGGTTTGTCGCGTTTTGGCCGCTATCAATGAAGCCCCGCAGCCGCCGGTGGTTTGCCAATAATCTGACCGAGGGGCGTTTGTTTGATGTGAACGCTGGATTTCGGGTTGCGCCGGAACGAGCCGCTCAATTCGCGCTGGACGCAGAGTTTGAAGGCACCTCGATCAAGTTTTTACGCGACATCCCTCCGATCACAGGGGCCAAAGGGACGATGAGTATTGAAGAAAGCCGCCTTGTTGTTGGCCTCGACGACGGCATCGTGAGTGCACCGCAAGGTGGCCCGATGCAGATGGCCGGATCGGATTTCACCATTCTGGACATGCGATTGAAACCGTCGCCTGCAATCCTGAACCTGAATGTGGACAGTTCCTTGACCGCTGCTTTGTCGGTGCTCAACCAGAGGCCGTTTGAATATATGGACAAGGCCAATCTGCCGGTGACGATTGCTGACGGGCGCGCGATGACCCAAGGCCAGATCACCTGGCCGCTTGTGCCGCGTCCCGCGCCGGAAACCATCGCAATTGAAATGACCTCCGTGCTGCGCAATGTGCGCAGTGAGACGCTCATGCGAGGCCGCAGCTTTGTCGCACCACAGTTGCAGGTTACCGCAAGCAGGCGCGGCGTCAATATCGCAGGCCCGGTGCGGATCGGGCAGGTCGCGGCAGTGGGCGCATGGGATCAGCACTTTGGTGATCCCGCGCGTCCGGGCAGCAGGGTAGAAGCGGATGTCGCCCTGTCGCAGGCCTTCCTGGATGAATTTGATATCGCCTTGCCACCGGGAACGATCGCTGGAAACGGCACGGGGGCATTGGTCGTGGATTTTCAGCGCGGCACGCCCCCCGCCTTCGAATTAAGCTCTGATCTGCTTGGGCTGACCGTGGGCATTCCCGCGGTCGGCTGGTCCAAGGGGCCTGACACGACAGGAAATCTGAGGGTCTCCGGCACGTTGGGGGATGTGCCGGTCATCGAGACACTTGAAATTGGCGGCGGCGGCTTGCAGGCCAACGGACACATCAGCCTGAGCGATACCGGGCAGTTGCAATCCGCGCAGTTCAAGCAGTTTCGCGTGGGCCGCTGGTTCGATGCACCTTTGACGTTGCGAAGCCAAGGGGCCGGCCAGCCACTCGCGGTTGAAATTCAGGGTGGTACGTTGGATTTGCGCAACGCGCAGTTTGGCGCAGGCCAAGGCGATGGAGGCCCGGTAACCATTGCGCTGGATCGCCTGCAGGTCACGGCCGGCATAGCTTTAACCGACTTTCGTGGCGATTTCCGCAGTCAGGCCGGATTTCGGGGCCAGTTTACCGGGCAGTTGAATGCCGCTGCCGCCGTTGCAGGCACGGTTGCCCCTCGGGGCGGGCGCTCAGCGGTTCAGTTGCGCAGTGATGATGCCGGTGCGGTGATGCGCGCCGCCGGTCTGATGCGCAATGCCATTGGCGGCACTGCCGAACTCACCCTTTTGCCAGCGGCAGGGCCGGGCACGTTTGACGGGGCGCTGCGGGTACGCGATATTCGCGTGCGCGACGCGCCAGCAATCGCAGCATTGCTGGATGCGATCAGCGTTGTGGGCCTGTTGCAGCAACTTGACGGTCAGGGACTTGCCTTTGAAGAGGTGGATGCAAGGTTCCGCCTGACGCCCGATCAGATCATCCTGACAGAGGCCAGTGCCGTTGGTCCGGGCCTTGGCATTTCGGTCGATGGCATCTACACGCTGGCCAGCAAACAGATTGACCTGCAGGGCGTTGTGTCTCCATTCTTCCTCGTTAACAGCATCGGATCGTTCCTGACCCGCCGGGGTGAGGGGTTGATCGGGTTCAATTACACGATCGGGGGCACATCAGACGCCCCGCAGGTCAGCGTGAACCCGCTTTCGGCGCTGACGCCCGGCATGTTCCGTGAGATTTTTCGCAGGCCCGCGCCGGATATTTCGCAATGAAATTGAGTGCATTTGACTTTGATCTGCCAGAGCGGCTGATTGCAACACGGCCCGCGCGTCCGCGATCATCTGCCCGATTGCTTTTGGCACAGGGCAATACGATTGCGGATCGGGTCGTGAAAGACCTGCCCGATATCTTGCAGCCCGGAGACCGGCTGATCCTGAATGACACCAAAGTGATCCCCGCGCGGCTGTTTGGTTTGCGGCATCGGACGGGTGCCGCCGGGGCGACGGCGGCCCGCATGGATGTCACGCTGCTGGAACCCCGTCCTGACGGGAGTTGGTCGGCGCTGATCAAGCCCTTGAAAAAGGTGCGCGATGGCGAGGTGATCGTGTTTTCAGATGATCTATCGGCCACAGTCGTTGGGCGCGGCGATGGGCAGGGGCATTTGGCATTTAACCTGACCGGCGATGATTTTGATACAGCGCTCAATGCTGTGGGGGCAATGCCATTGCCGCCATATATCGCTGGCAAACGGCCTGCCGATGAGGCGGACAAGCGCGACTACCAGACCCATTGGGCGCGTCATTCAGGTGCTGTTGCCGCCCCGACGGC